>Ga0209376_1001319_pt1 | contig 25272 bp, 29 predicted proteins | sample GraSoiAngelo_134_FD_185891 | JGI IMG/M metagenome (GOLD analysis project Ga0209376, IMG submission 185891) | Grasslands soil microbial communities from the Angelo Coastal Reserve, California, USA - 14_0929_05_30cm (SPAdes) (version 2) | ecosystem: Environmental > Terrestrial > Soil > Grasslands ... | reverse complement strand
CTCGTTCACCTCGTCGACGGCGGGATAAAACTAATAATTCGCCGCCTCGCTGGCGAGCAGATAATTTGCCCCAGGCCTGAATAACTTTGAAGGGGTTTCAGTCAATACTTGCAACAAAGAAACGTTTGTGATGTTCAATAGCCGGAGCAATTTATGAAAGAATCTAGATTTTCGGCGCTCTGCTTGATTGCGGCGCTCTCGCTCTTGGCAAGCATTCACGGTGTCTCTGGACAAGTAATCAGCCCCAGCGCGCAAAACGTGGCTTCGCGTCCGGTGGCCAGCCGCAGCGCGCCAGCGGCTAGGCCAATTGCGAATACGTCAATCGCACCACGGGTCGCTCCTGCGCCGGCGAATTTCAGGCCCCAAACGTTCAACAGATATGCACCTCGCACGATTGGCCAACCGGCGACGACGAATCTTCGGCCAAATTATTCGCCGGTGATGCGGGCGCCGAACCGTTCTTTTGTAACGATGAGCGCGCAGCGGATCGCACCGATTCGCGAGCCCCAAACGATCGCGCTTGACTCGGCGACGCGTGCGAGAGAATTGCGCACTTTGGCGGCAATGCGTAATCGGCGCGGCTTCACGACTGAGAACGCAACGCTGGCGAAATTAGATCCGCAACGCCCTACGAGAACCCACGATGCACGGTCTATCCAGAATCAGCCATCGACACTGGACCCGGTAGAACAAACAGCGAGACCAAGGTGGCACGACAAAGACGGCCACCTCAACTATTCCGATGCATGCCGTCGTCATTGGCATGAATGGCATGATCGCAACTGGTGGCATAATCATTGTGATACAATCGTTTTTATTAGCACCGGATACTATTTCCTGGATGGAAGCTATTGGTATCCGGCGTGGGGTTACGATCCGTTCAACAACTATTACGATTACGACGGACCGATCTACACTTACGGCAATCTGCTCCCCGACGAGGTGATCGCGAACGTCCAAGTCGCTTTGCAAGATGCAGGCTACTATTTCGGCCAAATAACGGGAACGCTGAGCGTAGAGACGCGAGCCGCTCTTGCGAATTTCCAACGTGATTACGGCCTGCCAATCACCGGAGCAATTGACGAACCGACAATCGAGTCACTCGGGTTGTATTAGCTCCCTTTCGGGGCGTTCAATCAACCAAATTGTTCGTTTAATCGCAACCTTGTAAAACGTTGCGCCGCTTCAGCTCGGCGAAAAAGTTCTTCGGATTCCGCTTGATTCCCTCCGGCGCTAGTTCAAACGCCCAGCCAAGGATGAGCGCGACAGGAAATCCGATAATGAGCAGCAACACCACAAGACGCACGGCCCAATTCGGAATTTCTAAGAACGGAAAAATCTGACTCGCTATCTGCATCAACAGCCAGGCGACGACCGCGTCGGCGATCGCAACTTTGTAAACCAACTCGCAAGAATTGCGCCGAAGGTATTACTTGCGATAGACTTGCCTCCATGAAAATGACCCTTCGCGTGTTAATTGGCGTTGTCGGCTTGGTAGTGATTGTTCTCGCGATTAAGCAATTTACCAAGAGTGTGCGAGAACCGTCCGGCAACTTTACACCAGCGCCTCAAAAGATTGGCGAGACGTTCACATCTGCTGAAAACGGCTACAGTCATCGCATTCCGCAAGGTTGGGAAAGCAAACCAGCGCCTCCGTCCAAAGCGGCCATGATTGCGGCACCCAAATCGAGCGGCTTGTTGAGCGACTTGGTAACGACGATCGAACCGTACGATGGAACGCTTCGCGCTTACGTGGACGACGCAAACATTCAGTCGCTGAGGAAAAGGGCGGTGAAGTCAAAGGTGATAAGAACGGATTTTACCACGGACAACAAGACCCCCGCTTACAAGGTGAAGTTGCAAAACAGGACGAACAATGTCGATCTCGCGCAGACGATGTATTTTTTCGCGGGCCCGGGAAACAAAAAGATCGTTGTAACCTGCACCGCGCCGGCCCAGTTCGAGGCGCAGCTTGAGCCGCTCTTCGATGCTTGTATGAAGACCTTCGCACTGTCCCCGCGCTGATTTTTTCATCTGGCCGAATCAATTACGAATGTCAACCTAGGGATGATGTAATGACCGAGGGTTCACAGAAGCTCATCGCCGGCAAAATTGTGCGTGGCGAAACTCCACTCAATCTCGAAATGCCATTTCAACAGTTGGAGGGCTTCCTCACGCCGACTGAATCGTTTTACGTCCGCACACATTTTCCAATTCCCTCGATTGATAGAGATGCATGGTGGGTGCGCGTCGAGGGCGCCGTTGAGAATCCATTCGCGATTAATTACGAACAGCTGCTCGAATTACAGTCCGTGACAGTTCCGGTGACGCTGGAATGTGCTGGCAATAATCGCAGCTTTCTGGACCCGAAAGTCAAAGGGGTGCAATGGGGACTCGGCGCGGTCGGCACAGCGGAATGGGCCGGGGTGCCATTATCGAGCCTGCTTAATCGCGCCCGTGTGAAAGCAAACGCATGCGAGGTAATTTTGGAAGGAGCAGATGGCGGCATGCTCGAAGATCCGAAGAGTCCGCCGGGTAAGTTGCACTTTGCCAGGAGCATTCCTTTGGAGAAAGCGCATGCCGACGTTTTGCTCGCGTACAAAATGAACGGCGGCGAGCTGCCGCCTCAAAACGGTTTTCCGGTGCGCGCGATTGTTCCCGGCTGGTACGCGATGGCCTCAATTAAATGGCTGCAGCGGATCATCGTCATGGACGAACCGTTCACCGGTTATTATCAGACGATCGATTACGCTTACTGGAGGCGGCGAGAGGAAATCGCCGAGCTCACGCCGCTGACCGAAGTGCAAGTCAAAGCGCAAATCGCGAAACCGGCCGAAGGCGAAACTGTTCCGGCAAATTCCAGCGTGCGTGTGCACGGCGCCGCATGGACGAGCGACGGCGAAATTACAAAAGTGGAATTGAGCACGGATGGTGGATCGACGTGGAACGAGACGAATTTGATGGGACAACCGAAACCAAACGCGTGGCGGCTTTGGGAATTCAACTGGCAAACGCCCGCAGCGCCGGGAAACCAAACGCTGATTGCTCGCGCGACCGATTCACTCGGCCGAACGCAACCGGTGCTCCGCGATCCTGATCGAGGCACCTATATGATCAATCACTTGTTGCCGATCACGGTTGAAGTAAGGTGATTTTCAGAACTGGGGAGCACAGGCTGGCAGCCTGCCTTCCCAAAAACCGGTGCGACGCCAGCGGAATTATCGATCTTGTTGAAGTTCAATGCCGCTTCGCGTTAAATCATCGTGATGTCGCTAGTTTTTAAAACCATTCAAACGGAAGGCATCGCTGAGCTTTCTTATCTCGTCGGTGATGATGACGAAGGGATCGCGGCGGTGTTTGACCCTCGCGCCGACTGCGATGTTTACATCGAGGCGGCCCGCGAAGCTGGCGTGGCGATCACACACATTTTTGAGACGCATATTCATGCCGATTTGGTAAGTGGGTCGCGCGAACTGTGCGCGCGGTTGGACTCGGCGAAGATTTATGCCAGCGGGGAAGGCGGCGCACAGTACGGCTTCGACCCCGAGAAGATCAAAGACGGCGACCGATTCACATTCGGCGAAGTGCTGGTCACCGCGCGGCATACTCCCGGACATACCCCGGAGCACATGTCGTATTTGCTGGCTGAAGCCGATCATCCGGACGAGCCGTGGGCGGTGCTCACCGGCGATTCGCTCTTTGTTTCATCTGCCGGTCGACCAGACTTGTTAGGCGAGAAACACACGAAGCAGCTTGCCGAACAGCAATTCCATACGCTGCGGGATTTTTATCTAAAGCTGCCCGATCACGTAATGATTTACCCCAATCACGGCGCGGGCTCCCCATGCGGTGCAGACATCGGCGCCCGGTTGAGCAGCACCATCGGTTACGAGCGGAAATTTAATAAGTTTTTGCAATTCAGTGACGCGAAAAGCTTCAGCGATTATGCAATCAAGACCGCGCCGCCGGTCCCACATTACTATCCGATAATGAAAAAAGTGAACGCGGAAGGCCCGAGAGTGATCGGAAATCTTCCACGCGTTCCCACTCTTCCTCCCAAGGCGTTCAAAGAGGCGATCGAAAAAAAGGCAGGCATCCTTGTTGATGTGCGCAACATGCTCGCGTTTGGTGGCGGTCATGTTGCCGGCGCGCTCAACATCGGCGGGACACCCATTCTCTCGATCTGGGCAGGCTGGATGCTCGATCCGCAGGAGCCGATTCTTTTGGTGCTCGAAGATGATGACGATCTGGAAAGAATCGTGCGTTTGTTCGTTCGGACCGGATACACGAAATTCGGCGGCTATTTGATTGGGGGAATGAAAGCCTGGGATGCAGCGGGATTTCCGCTGGAAAGAATCGGTCAAATGAGCGTGCACGAGCTGAATGAGCGAAAGTCTTCGTTGCAGGTGGTCGATGTGCGGTCGCCCGGTGAATGGAAAAAGGGTCATGTGCCTGGCGCGCGACACATTTTTTTACCTGAGCTTGGTAAACGAATGGGTGAGCTTGATCGCAACAAACCGACGGCGGTCTATTGCGGCAGCGGCTATCGCGCGAGCATAGCCACGAGCATTTTGAAGACACAGGGGTTTAACGAGCTCTGGAATGTTCCCGGCAGCTGGGAAGCGTGGAAAAAGGCAAAGCTGCCAATCGAAGGAGCCGACGGCGAATGAATGGAACGACAGCGTTGGCGCGGCGATCATTTGGCGAAACGATGCGCGCCGACATTTGGTGGTTGCAACCGCTGCTCGTTTTTCTCGGCTTATCGACTTTTATCGTCTATTCCACGTGGGCCGCTTTTCAGGGGGAACATTATTTTTTTGGCAATTATATCTCGCCCTTCTATTCGCCGGAGATTTTCGGTGATTCGCCACACAGCTGGTTTGGACCGAAACCCGCGTGGTGGCCAGGCTGGCTCGTTTTCTCTCCTGCACTGTTGGTTCTTTGGGCGCCTGCTGGATTTCGGCTGACCTGTTATTACTACCGCGGCGCGTACTACAAGGCGTTCTGGGCTGATCCGCCGGCGTGCACCGTGGGCGAGCCGCGCAAGAGCTACTGGGGCGAACGATCCTTCCCGTTGATCATGCAGAATGTACATCGATATTTTCTTTATCTCGCGGTGTTTTTTCTCATCGTACTCTCCATCGACGTTTGGAAGGCGCTGTGGTTTTCAAATGGATTTGGAATCGGCGTCGGCACAATTTTGCTGGCAATCAATGTTGTTTTGCTCGGCGGTTATACGTTTGGCTGTCACTCGCTACGGCATTTGGCCGGCGGATTTCTCGATCAATTTTCCAGATCACCAACGTGCTACCGCGCCTACGCGTGCGTGACCTGTTTCAATCGCCGCCACATGCTTTGGGCGTGGCTGAGTCTCTTCTGGGTCGGCTTTGCCGATCTTTACGTCCGTCTGTGCGCAATGGGTATCTGGCATGATGTGCGGCTTTTTTAGCCGCAGTTGATTGGTTAAAATGTTACAAAGCTAAAACGTTCCGACTTTGTAGCGTTGTAACTGTTTTAATTTTTAACTCTGTATCCATGCCCGACTACGAAACGTTCGAATATGATGTCGTTGTGATCGGTGGGGGCGGCGCAGGACTGCGTGCTGCGATTGAAGCTTCCGCTGCCGGTGTTCGCGTCGGACTCGTTTGTAAATCGTTGTTAGGCAAAGCGCACACGGTGATGGCCGAAGGCGGAATCGCGGCGGCGCTGGCCAATGTCGATGAACGCGACAATTGGAAAGTGCATTTTGCCGATACGATGCGCGGCGGGCAATACGTGAACCAGTGGCGCATGGCCGAGCTGCATGCAAAGGAAGCGCCCGATCGCGTGCGCGAGCTTGAAGCATGGGGCGCCGTTTTCGATCGTACGAACGATGGTCGCATTCTGCAAAGACACTTTGGCGGCCACAAATATCCGCGGCTAGCACATGTGGGGGATCGCACCGGCTTGGAGATGATCCGCACCCTACAAGATCATGGCGTTCACCAGGGAATCGATGTGCACATGGAGCACACTGTTCTTTCGCTCCTCAAAGACGGAGACCGTGTCATTGGGGCTTTTGGATACGAGCGCGAACGCGGGCGCTTCAAAATTTTTCGGGCCAAAGCAGTGGTGCTGGCCACGGGCGGGATCGGCCGCGCCTACAAAATCACCAGTAACAGTTGGGAATACACTGGAGACGGACACGCTCTCGCATACGAGGGCGGTGCAGAACTCATCGACATGGAGTTCGTTCAATTTCATCCAACCGGAATGGTCTGGCCACCGAGCGTCATGGGAATCTTGGTGACCGAAGGCGTCCGCGGCGAAGGTGGAATCCTGATCAATAAAGACGGCAAACGTTTCATGTTCGAGGCGATTCCAGAAAATTATCGAGCCCAGACTGCGGACGATGAGGAGGAGGGATGGCGCTATTGCCGGGGACACAAAGACGCGCGGCGCCCACCCGAGTTGCTAACGCGTGATCACGTCTCGCGTTGCATCGTGCGTGAGATCAAAGAGGGCAGGGGAAGTCCGCACGGCGGTGTGTTTCTCGATATCTCGTGGATCAAACAAAAAATGCCGAATGCCGCCGAACACATTAAGCGGAAACTGCCGAGCATGTATCATCAGTTTAAACAACTGGCTGACATCGATATCACAGAGCAACCGATGGAAGTTGGGCCAACCACCCACTACATCATGGGCGGCGTGCGTGTTAATCCCGACACCCAAATGACGCGGCTGCCTGGGTTGTTTGCTGCCGGCGAATGCGCGGCAGGGATCAACGGCGCGAACCGATTAGGCGGCAATTCGCTCTCTGATCTTTTGGTGTTTGGAAAACGTGCCGGCGAATTCGCAGCGAAATTCGCCAGAGAAAATCAGCACGGCACGATCGACAGGCAGAAAATCGACATCGTCGCGCGCGAGGCGCTCGCTTCCTTTGAGCGCCGCGATGGTGAAAACCCTTATGCTATCCAGAAAGATCTGCAGGAAACGATGCAGGACCTGGTTGGAATTGTGCGGAACGAAACGGAAATGCGCCAGGCTTTGGAAAAGATCGGCAATTTCAAAATGCGCGCTGAAAAAACCGCGGTCACGGGCAATCGCGAATACAATCCCGGTTGGCACACCGCGCTCGATCTAAAAAATCTGCTGACAGTCTCGGAAGCGATTACACGCGCTGCGTTGGAGCGCAAAGAAAGTCGCGGCGCGCAATTTCGCGAAGATTATCCGAACCAAGAGGAGCGCTTTTCGAAAGTGAACACGATTGTGTCGAAATCCGCGGCCGGCTCGATGCAATTACGCTTGGAACAGTTGCCAGAACTGCCGGAGTATTTGAAACAAGTAATTCAGGAAAACAAATGAAATTGATTTGTCATCCCGAACGAAGTGAGGGACCTCACACAGCCTCATGGATCACACAAACTACTTCGGATGATCGACGAGATTATGTGAGGTCCCTCGCCGTCTGCGCGACTCGGGATGACGCGCCAGGGGAAACATGAGCACGGCCACCTTCAAAATCTGGCGGGGCGATGGAATGGGCGAGTTTCGCGATTACACCACAGAAGTCGCGGAAGGCATGGTCGTGCTCGACGCGGTGCACGAGATCCAGCGCACGCAGGCGCCGGATTTGGCCTGCCGATGGAATTGCAAGGCAGGGAAGTGCGGGTCGTGCTCGGCCGAGGTCAACGGGATGCCGAAGCTAATGTGCATGACGCGGCTAAGCGAGTTGCCGTTGGAAAAACCGGTGACGATCGAGCCGATGAAAGCATTTCCGTTGCTCAAGGACTTGGTCACAGACGTCTCTTGGAATTTTCGGGTGAAGAAAAAGATCAAACCCTTCAAACCGCGACCGCCCGACGCGCCGGACGGCACCTGGCGAATGCAGCAGGAGGACATCGATCGTGTTCAGGAGTTCCGGAAATGCATTGAATGTTTTCTTTGTCAGGATGTCTGCCACGTGCTCCGCGACCATCAGATGCATGACAAATTCATCGGGCCACGTTTTCTAATTCATGTCGCCGCGCTGGAGATGCATCCACTCGACACGGAAGATCGCATTGAAGAATTGCGAAACACGCAGGGAATCGGTTACTGCAACATAACGAAGTGCTGCACGAAGGTTTGCCCGGAGAACATTCAGATTACGGACAACGGCATTATTCCGCTGAAGGAACGCGTGGTGGACGAGTTTTACGATCCGCTGGGATGGGTCTGGAAAGGACTTAAGAGATTGTTAAATCGTTGAAGGGTTGAAGCGTTAAAGCGAAAATGGTCCGCATGCGAACCGCTCCAACGCTTCAACGGTTTAACGATTTAACCTCATCGTCGCCATGAGCGAACTGAAACGACTGCACAAAGACGCAATTCCCGCCGCGCTGGAAAAAGCGGAGCGTTACCGTTTGCTGAACGAACCCGGCGAAGCCGAGAGCATTTGTCTGGATATACTCCATGTCGATCCGGAAAACCAACAAGCGATCATTATGCTGTTGCTCGCGTTGACCGATCGCTTTGAAAAAGGCTATGGCGTGAGCGATTCGCAGACAAAGGAATTGCTGGCGCGGCTCAGATCGCAATACGAGCGTGCGTATTATTCCGGAATCGTGGCTGAGCGTCGCGCGAAGATGAAACTGCGGCAGCACACGCCGGGCTGCCGGTTTCAGGCGTATGATCTTTTGCGTGAGGCCATGAGCTGGTTCGAAAGAGCCGAACCGCTTTGTCCACCAGGTCACGACGATGCGATCCTGCGCTGGAACACGTGCGCGCGAATCATCGAGCGAAACAAACTGGTTCCGCGTCAGGAAGAAGAACCGATCGAATTTCCACTCGAGTAGCTGTAGCCGCTTCGCTGTGCGAGGTCGCCCCGAGTAGTGAACAGCGGCACATCTAAGCGCCGTCAGCCGTTTCAATCAGGCGCCAAATACAGCATCCGTTTCATTGCACCTGCGGCGCTGTCAGGGGGTCGCTCCTCAATCAATTGTTTAGCCGGCACAGTGTGAAAAGAAACGACGACCCAGTCAGCGCCTTTCGGGATCACTGGCCGGTGCCAGACGTTTTGCGGAATTGAAATCCAACGCTGCTCCAACGAGGCCTCGGTGTCGCTCACCAAAACATTCGACTTCCATGCAATGTCAAAGGCCGCACGCCCACTTCGGTCCGCCGATTCCGCGTCGGTTTGCATATTTCCTGTTCCTTCGAACGACATCATTCGTTGGTGGCTGTTTGGATGTCGCTCTGCTCCAGTGTTCGCGCCGGCACGCAAGATGAACACCCAACCGGAACGGATCGCCGCTGGCAATGCGTCACCAAGCAATGTGAGCGCGATTGGCTCCCATGCCATCAACGCGTCCTGTTTTCGAGTGAGCTCCGCACGGACACGTTCCACTATGGGCAAAATCTGAACTCGGACCTGTTCCGATCGCACAATCCTATCCAGCTGTTGTAACAGTGATCGCTCGTCCGCCGTCATCCCGTGCCTTCGAAGAATTCAGTTGATCCTCGTCGCTCTGTCAAAGATTTCCCTATAAGCTTTGTGTCATGATTGAGGATACTTTTCACAGATTCGAGCATGAAGGCTGGGAACGCGTGGCGGACAAATATGATTCGGTTTGGTCGTCACTCACTCGGCAGTTTATTCCATATTTAGTAGGTGCTGCCGAAGTCAGAGCCGACATGTCCGTGTTGGATGTCGCATGCGGTCCTGGGTATGTGTCCGATGCGGTCAGGAAGGCGGGCGCTATTCCCAAAGGGATCGATTTTTCTGAGAAAATGATCGCGATCGCAAAAACGATGTTTCCTGATATTTCGTTCGCCAAAGGCGATGCTCAGAATCTGCGATTTGAAGACGCCAGTTTCGATCGTGTTTTGATCAATTTCGGTTTGCTGCATGTTTCACATCCTGACAAGGCGTGTGCGGAAGCATGCCGCGTTTTGAAACCGGGCGGGTGGTTTGGTTTCACCGTGTGGGCTGGGCCGGAGAAGAATCCCGGCGCTAAAATTGTCAATGACGCGGTTGAAGCGCACGGCGACTTGGATGTCGGTTTGCCCGAAGGCCCGCCACGTTATTTGTACGGCGAGAGAGAAGAGTGCCGCAAAGTATTGGAAGAAGCCGGTTTTGATGGCGACTCGATGAATTATGAAACGCGCACAGTGGAATGGCATCTTCCAACTGCATCTTATTTTTTCCACGCTGAACGTGATGCGGGCGTTCGCACGGCCGGGCTGCTAGCGCGCCAGTCGCGAGAAAGATTAGACGCGATTCGTATTGCCGTTGAAAAAGGGGTCAGGCGATATGCCAGCGGAAACCAGTTCGTCATACCGATGGCGGCACACGTTGTCCTCGCATCGAAAGCGTAAGAAGCCTTTCACCCGCTTCGGCGGATGCTACTGCTAACACGTATGCGTGACACTGCTCTCGCGAGAAGTTTGTTGTGGCGGTGGCCGGCTCGAGGCGTATGGCTGGGGCCAGTAGCATTTGCGCTGTCGCTGTTGGGCACGGAACTACTGCGCCGCGAGTCTTTGCGAATCTGGGCTCTGCTCTTGCTGGTGGGTGCAGCTGTAATGGCCGTGCTGGCTTGGAACAGCAGCCGCTGGTCAGACGCGCTTCCGGCAGATTGGGGTACCAGCCTCGCTGAAACGCAAAGCTGGTGTCCAATGTGCCGGCATCGGCGGCGAGCCAGGATGCCTGTGTTGCGAGTCACACAATTGCGCCGCCGCAGCTCGAACCGGCGCCAGCAGTGCAACCAAAGCAGTGATCACCGGTCATGATCTCACGACCTTCGAATGAGTCCGGAGCGATGTCCCAAAGAAATAGCGGCTTGCTCCCGCCGTTGCCGCAGCATTGCATTCCGAGCTGCTGATTGAAATCACAATCGTAGACTTCCCCGCGCCAACCAACACTGATGGTATTACGGCACATCAAGCCACTAATAGTTGCGGGGTTAAACGCCTGAATTAGCAGTTGCATGTATTCATTGAGTTTGTTGTTATGGCGCAGGTAACCGGCGAACCGGCCGATCGGAAGATTCGTCAGCGTATAGAGGTTGTTAAACACAATGCCGAAATGCTTTTTGAGTTCGCGTTTGTAATTGGCTTCAAGCTCCGCTTGCGATGGCGGTAAAAACGCGCCCATCGGATTGTAGATGAGATGCAACGGCAGGTCCGGATCGGTTCCGTAGCCGAGCAGGTTAAGCAGTTGCAGAACAGCGATGCTGCCTTCAAAGACGCCCTCACCCCGTTGCGCGTTGACGTTTTCCGGTGAGTAGCACGGCATGGACGCAATAATCTCCACCTTGTTACTTGCAAGAAACGAGGCGAGGTCTTTGTAACCGCGCTCAAGCAAGATCGTGAGGTTGCAGCGGTCGATGATGTGCCGCTCCGGTTGCAACGACTTCACTTGCTCGATGAAATAGCGGAAATCAGGAATCATTTCCGGCGCACCGCCGGTAAGATCGACAATTTGGATGTCAGTTTTAGCGAGCCAATCAATGATCCGGTCGATTGTCTCGCGCGCCATAATTTCCTCGCGCTTTGGACCTGCATTCACGTGACAATGCACGCACACCAGATTGCAAAGCTTGCCAACATTCACCTGAAGAATTTCGGCGCGTCCACGACGCAGCGACAACGAGTGTTGCGCCAGTTTCTTCGCGAAGCGATTCATTCTAGATCAGCAGCAACTGCCGCCATCGCAGCATTTGTTGTCTGGCTCCGTGGTTGCATTGTAATCTTGGCCCTTGGTTTCCTTCGGATGCCGCAGCGCGGTGCGTGAGCAATCGAACGGTTTCGCCTCGGCGAGCGGTACGTCCGCAATCGGATCGACGAATTCGAAGAACTCGCGATACGGCGCTTTTTTGTAGAGATTGTAAGTTTTATCGCAAACCGCGTAACGCCTTCCGCGTTCCATCCGATGATTGTCGTCGTCGAGCACTTCCTTGAATGGGCCGCGATAAATTACCGCCTGATGGCGCTCGAAGCATTCGCCCTGTTTTCCTTTGAAGGCCTCCACCGTGACCGAGCGAAACTCGATTCCCTGGACGGTGCGCCACGGATTGACGTCCCGCTTGAGAATCTGGATTCCGTAAAAGCCGGCCTTCTCGAATGCAGCCAAAAAACCGTCTTCAGTAAAGGCGCCGGAGATGCAGCCGCTCCAAAGCTCTGGATCGTTTTGCATTTCTTCCGGCACTCCTTCATCGCTCACAATGTCCGATATCACTGCCCGCCCGCCTTTTTTTAGAACGCGAAAAATTTCGTCGAAGAGCTGCGGTTTCGATTTCGGCTCGACCAAATTGAGGACGCAGCTGGAAACGACCACGTCGATAGAATCGCTCGCGATGAGGGGACGCTTCATGCGCAGCTCTTCGGCCAACTCGTCAGCCGCGAGAAACGAAGCTGCGTCGGTAATCGGGTTCTCTTTCAATTTTCGATCGAGCAATTCCAAATCGAGCGCCAGGTCCTGGATGCGGCCCTTACGAAATTCCACATTCGCGTAATCGATCCGCTGGGCAACGATTGGCGCATTTCGCCGTGCAATCTCGAGCATTTCGTTGGTCATATCGACGCCGATGACTTTGCCGCTTGGCCCGACAATTTGCGCGGCGATAAAACAAATTTTTCCAGTGCCGCTGCCAAGATCGAGCACCACTTCACCTTCGCGCAGATAACGCGAGGGGTCGCCGCAGCCGTAATCGCGCTCGATCACTTCCTGTGGAATGACGCTGAGATATACCGATTCATAATTAACCGGACAACAAAGTTTCTCCGCGCGTTCTTTTGCTCCCGCCGCGTAACGCTGGCGGACGATGGTTTCCTTACCAGTAGTTTCAATCATCTTGATGCGAAGCTTTAGCAGACCGATTTATTCCTGGGAAGCTCGCAATTCTACGCTGCTTCGGTCCTCCGCAATGCATCGCGCGCGATCTTCGTCACCCAGATCGTTACCACGACGGTAGCGACGAGGCCGAAGCTGATCAAAGTCCAGTATTGCCAGCCGTGTTTCACGGCTTCACCGCCGGCTGCGGCTGAAACCGCCAGTTTGCTCGCAGTGCCGATGTAAACGTAAAGAAACGTGCCGGGGATCATCCCGCTCCAGCTCGCGAATACGTACGGCCAAAACTTCACGCCAGTGAGACCGTAAAAGTAGTTGCTGAGATTAAAAGGGATGACCGGACTGAGCCGGAGTAGGAAGATCAGCTTCGCGCCTTGTTCGCCGATCGCATTGTCGATCTTGGCAAACTTTTCGTTTCGTCTTGCAATCACTTCGACTTTGTCGCGTGCAATGAAACGGGCGATGAGAAAAGCAAGCGACGCACCAAGAGTTGCGCCCACTGATACAGCCAGAAAACCTTTCCATAAACCGAATACGAACCCTGCGCCGATAGTCAGGACGGATCCCGGCGCCAGTAACACTGTGGCCAAGGCATAAACACCAATGAAAATAAAAATGCCAGCCACGCCCATCTGGCTGACCCACTCGTTGAAATTTCTTAACCATTCTCGGATCGGTAGGATTTTCATCCCCAGAAAAAGCGCGATCACAATCGCAATCAGCGCAATGAGCCGGCCAATTGCGTTCTTCTTGTCGCTACTCATCTGCGGGCGGGTGGAACGCGTTGTCTTCAACGCGTTGACAAATAAATCCCTGGAAAACTTTCGGGCCCAAATTTTCTGTCCGTGAGGCCATGGGGGCAAGACTTGCGCCTTCGGCGATCATTTAGCATCGTCTTCGGAGAAGCCGATCCACCTTTTTCATTCCCGGGCGCGTTTATGAAGCCAGGTAAAAATTGGTTTCGCGCACGGAGGAAACCCCCGCCGCATCTATTCGGCGAGCTTATCTACCGGTTGCGGCTCCCGCTTTGGAATTTCGCCGTTTGGTAGTCGCCAGGGACGTTGCCCGCGAAACGGCAACGCGAAGAGTTTCCCAAGTGTCAGTTCGTGTTCTTCGCGATAGGCGGCAACACCGATGGTAACGGCGTCCTGCGGAATATCGCGGCGCAACGTGCGATGTAGTTTGTCCCACCAGCAAAAGATCGTGCCCCAGTTTGAATTGGTTTCGCGCTGCACAATCGAATGATGAATGCCATGCATCCGGGGTGTGACGATGATCAGATTCAAGATTCGTTCGAGTTTAATCGGTAGACGCCAGTTGGAATGATGAAAAAGTGTCGCAGCCTCGAATGTGATAAAGAACACGACCAGCATTATCGGCGCGATGCCAAAGAACGTCACCGCAAGGGAAAGAAAGCCGATGGAAAAAATCATTTCGCCGAAATGAAATCGCGCGGCTGTGCTGACATCGAGGTCAAGATCGGTGTGGTGCACGTTATGAAAGCGCCAGAAGATTGGGATCATGTGGTTGGCCCAATGCCACCACCAATAGGCGTAATCCATCATGAGAAAGGTCGCGATGACAGCGGCCCAGCCGGGGAGTGGGAGCCAGGTCAACAAACCGATATGCCGATCTTTTGCCCACATCGCGATGGCGATCGGAATCGGCAGCATCGCGAGGCGAACGATGGCAAAACCGGGAATCGAAAGCACAAAGTTGCGCACCAACCGATGCAGCATTCTGAAGTGCTGGCGCCGCAACGGAAATCGCCATTGGAGCCAGAGCAGCGCAACGAATACGCAAGCCAGAAATGGCCTGCCGAGATAATCCATCAGGGGAATTTTTTGCACAGTCAGGCGTGATGTCGCTTTGACTCTATCATCGCCGAATACGTACCGACAATGATGAGCTGACGAGACTGAACGCTATCTTTACGCCCCGATGCGCCGAAACATGAACGTGGTCTCCGGTTTCACGACCTCGCCGTTCATCTCAAGCAAAGGGTACGCAAGAAAATTGATCGGTCCGCTTTGGGGCCCCGGATCGACCACCAGGTCGCGGCCCTTCGTTAGTTCGAAGCGATTCGCCGGGTTGTGACCAAAATAATAATCAGCGAACTTTGGATTTTTCCATGCCTCGCTGATATCCACCGGCACCCAGCGCCCGTCCGCCAAAAATTCCGCCCAGCAATGGTAGCCCTCGATTGTCCCTTCGTTCCTGTCGGCTGGAATAGTAGCGCCAATGGCAAAACGCGCCGGAATACCAATGCTGCGCGCCAGAGCAATGAAATAGGAGTGGAAATCGGTGCAGTTACCGGTGCGCACATCACAGGCGTACTTGGCGTCGCCGCGACCCCAACCGGTGCCGGACTTGTCGTAGCGCATGCGGCCCATCACATGATCGTACAGAGCTTTCGCGCGATCGAGATCGTCAGTTTTTCCGGCCGCCGCTTTCTCAGCGAGCGTTCTGAAGGTTTCGTCAATCGGTACCAGTTTCTCCGGACGCAAGTAACGCGCAGCTTCTGCGCTGTTTGCGGAGTAAGCAGCCTTTTCCTTACGAACCACGCGATATCTCACTTCGACAGTTTTGCCGCTGTCCGAAGGGTGCGGATAGAGCACGCAAATATCATTACCGTAATCGGGATCCTGCACTTTTTCCCATTTCATTGGGATGCTGAGCTCTTCCTCGGTCACGGTCTGAAAGGCGTCGGTCTTGGCCAGCGGTAGCCAGACCCGGGCCTCTCCTTTGATCTCAGGAAGTTTGACCCGATAAACGAACTCGAACTGATCCATGCCTTTGACGATGCCTGGATTGTCAGCAGCGCGAGTCGCAACCGCGGCCGCCAGGAAAACTACCGTGAGAATCAAAACCCGCGTGGGCAATTTGGAAATCATTTGCCAGGTTAGCTCGCCGGCACCTTTTGCCACTTGCCGTTTTCTTCCTTCCAGTTGTAAAGCGGTTTGCCATCGACCTTGTGAACTGAGGTCTCGGTGACTTTCATTTTACCCGGCTGCCCGGTCAGAAAGAAATCAATGTCGTACGTTTTGCCGTCCGTCGCCTTCATGTCCACGCAGGCAAAGTATTTCCCGCCGCCGAGATCGGACAGGCGATCATCATGTACTTTTAGCAAGTCCAGAGCGAGATCCTGGCCTTCGTACTTGACGTGAAACTTTTGGTCAGCGCTCTTTTTGCTTTGACCATCGATGTTTTTCTTTATGCCAGCAGAAATATCAGCAGTGCTTACGCCTTTCTCGGCACCACCCGTTTTCGGGTGTTCCCCGCCTTTCTTTGGCTGCTCCGTGGTCTTTTTCGGATGCTCCGGATGCTCCTGGGAAAGGACCATCACTGCTGGTGTGAAGAATAGTGCAATAGCTGTCGCGATAATAAGCCTTAATATCATATGAATTCCTCCGTTTTAGCTTCGTCTGCTCCTAATTGGTTGGATGTCTTTAATCGAGTTTGCCGCGCCAGCGCCATGAAAACAAGCGCGGCGATTACTCGACTTGCTTAAAAGACGCATGACGGAAACACTTTATTCCATTCAAACCCAAAATTTCCTAGCAAAGCCACGCGAAGCCGGTGAGGCGATTTGAAGAAACGATTCGAATGCAATTCTCGATCATTGTTCCGGTTTTCAACGAGGCACCGCTGATACGCCCGTTTCTTCAGCATCTGCGCGAGCGAGCGCCCGGAGCCGAAATTATTGTCGCCGATGGCGGAAGTGCGGATGACACCGCTGACCTCGCTGCAGGTCATTGCGATCGGCTTGTTGAGAGCCAGCGGAGTCGGGCTGCGCAAATGAATGCTGGGGCACACGCCGCGCACGGGGAGATCCTTTGGTTTGTCCACGCGGATGTCGAAGTGCCCTTGCAATGTTTGAATGAGATCGCGCGCATCATGGCCGATTCGGACGTTGTCGGCGGCTATTTCCGCATTCGCCTGCCGGGAGGCCTGGTTTATCGGTTAACGGACGGCTTTGCGCATTACGCCGGCATGCTGCTCCGAATACGATGCGGCGATCATGGAATCTTCTGTCGGCGAACTGCGTTTGTGGATGTTGGCGGATTTCCCACGGTGCCGCTGTTGGAAGATGTCGATTTTTTTCGCCGGCTTCATCGCTGCGGCCGCGTGGTGCACAGTGACAAGCGAATCGTGGTAAGCCCTCGCCGCTACGAAGCAATCGGACGCGCCCGCCTGACATTTGCCTATGGATTCATCGCAACGCTTTATATTTTCCGCGTCCCACCCTCGTTGCTCGCGTCGATTTACAAACGAATGTGCTGCGCGGCGCAATAGCCGACGTAGTTTGCGCGATCTCAACTAGTCCGGCGCGATGCGCGCGATTGCGACCCCTCATCCGTTTCTTTTTGTACTGATAGCAAATTGAAAGGAGGAGAGCATGAGAACAATTACGAGAACAACAGTAGTCATTGTTGTTTTGTTGACGATTGCTGCACTCAGTGCGGTCGCGCAAGAATCGACCGGGGAGCAGATAAAGCACGGCGCGCAAAAAGCAGGTGAGAAAGTGAAGGAAGCGGCTAAAACAGTCGGCGAGAAAACCAAAGAGGCCGCCGAGACAGTCGCGGAAAAAACCAAAGAACTGTGGAGAGACACAAAGGCATATGCCAGCAGCGACACCAAGGCTTACCGCAAAGGCGCCAGGCAGAAACTCAATGACCTCAAAAGTGAGATCACGGAGCTAAAAGGTCGCAAGTCGGAAGCAGCCGACCCCCAGGCTTTTGAGAGCCAACTTGATACATTGAGCCAGCAGCAAGCCACCGCCGAAAACCAACTGGCCAAACTCAAGAAAACAGCCGGGACGCAGGATTACGCCGAGGCGCGGAAGCAGTTTGACAAGACGATTGGCGAGATGGAAGACGGGATCGCACAGGCACGTAAACAGTTGCGGGGGTAAGCCTATCTTCGCTGTTATTCCGAGCGAAGCCGCCTGGCAAGCCGTAAGCTTATGCCAAGGGCTAAAGCAATCTCTCACTACGTAAACAGGAATTCAGTAGCCAAAGGAGACCCTGCTCGACGAAAGAAAGAGCGGCGCTCTGGCCTACTCGGCGTTTTCATATTCGCTGTAAAGCGACACGAACGCCCAGCGAAATTCCAACCTGTTCGTTTCGGACTTGCTCAAGCTCAGCGAGTGAGCCCTATTTGGCGCGGTTAAATGAGCAGTTTGCGTCTGGGAGTTAACATCGATCATGTGGCAACGTTGCGGCAGGCGCGTTATGCCACCATGCCGGAATCCAAGAACGCAGAGCCCGATCCGATTTTGGCGGCTTCAATTTGCGAGCGAGCCGGTGCCAGCGGGATCGTTACCCATCTGCGGGCTGATCGCCGCCACATTCAAGATCGAGACATCGAGCGTCTGCGCCAAAACATCATGACCAAACTGAATCTGGAGATGGGCAACACGGAGGAGATTGTTGATATTGCGCTGCGCATCGTGCCGGATGAGGTCTGCCTCGTTCCGGAAAAACGTGAAGAAGTCACGACAGAGGGAGGCCTTGATGTCATTGCTCAACGCAAAGAACTCGAACCGACTATCAAACGCCTTCAACTCGCCGGAATTCGCGTTAGCCTGTTCATCGATCCCAGTTTGGAGCAGGTAGATGCCGCGGCCGAGCTCGGCGTCGAAATGGTGGAGCTGCATACCGGCAAACTGGCCAACGCATTTACAGAAAAAATCCAAAAAGAAGAACTGGAACAATTGCGGGCGGCGGCCCGCGCCGGATCGGAATCACATCTCCAAGTCAACGCCGGCCACGGCATCAATTACAAAAATATTGCGCTCATCAACCAAGTTCCGTCTCTGACCGAGCTTAACATTGGCCACTCTATCGTCTCGCGCGCGATGTGGGTCGGACTGGAAACCGCCGTGAAAGAGATGCTCGCCGCGATGGCGAAGTATCCCGGATGAGTATCACTCGCGTGAATTGTATGGTTGGTGCCAACTGGATTCGCCTCTCCCCTTCGAAAGGGGAGAGGATGGAGGTGAGGGGATCGACGACAAGCGTTGGCAAAATTACAGAACCCTCACCCTACCCTCTCCCTTGGGAAGGGAGAGGTGAAGAACATTGCGCTAAAGAACTGCCCAGGCGCTTTCGCGATTCCAGATGAGCGTAATTGGAATCGGTGTCGATCTTGTGGAGTGCGCGCGCATTCAGCGTTCAATCGATCGTTTCGGAGACCGTTTTCTGCATCGTGTTTTTACGGATGGTGAGATCGAGTATTCCATGTCGATGAAATTCCCGGCGCGCCATTTGGCTGCGCGTTTCGCTGGAAAAGAAGCGGTGTCAAAAGCGTTTGGCACCGGCATTGGCAAAGCAATGGGCTGGCGCAACATCGACATTCGCAAAAAAGAGAGCGGCGAGCCGTTTCTCGTCTTTTCAGGTCCCGCGCAGGAGCTCGCTGCGAAACGCAGCGTAACGTCGGCCCTCATCACTCTCAGTCACACCGAACATCACGCGTTCGCCTGCGTCGTTCTTGAGGGGTAATTGCGCGAAGGTGGAACGCGTTGTCCTCAACGCGTTGGCAAGTGGACGCGGCTGTGCCGCCTGATATCTGAGCCCTCGGCGAGCGTATCGCCATCGTCTTCGGAGAAGCCGATCCATCTCGACATTCCGCCAGTATGCGCAGGTACAGCATTGAAATTCACCGCGCTTTCCGGCAATAAAGATAGCCATGGAAAATTTTCGGCAGATTATGGACATCGTCGGCACCAGCGTGGATGGCGTGGGCGTACTTATCGTTGTAGGCGGCGCGCTTTTCGCGACGGTGCGCCTCGCGGTTCGTCGCGTGCAAAGGGACGGCAGTTATTATTCCCTTTATCGGCAGGATGTGGGACGCGCCATTTTGCTCGGTCTGGAATTCCTTATTGCTGGTGACCTCATTCGGACCGTGGTTGTCGCGCCGACGATGCAAAACGTGTTGGTGTTGGGATTGATCGTGCTTATCCGCACGTTTCTCAGTTTCTCACTCCAACTCGAGATTGAAGGTAAATTGCCATGGCGGCGCGACGCGACGCGCCCGGACTAGGATCATTGAAGTTGCACAGCGCGGTAAACAGATTTGCCCGCTGAATTACTTAGTCCGGCAGCACGACTCACCACGAATTGCTGCACCCGCCTCTTTGACAAGGAATGGGATCAACGCGAGAGCGGCGACGCTGTCCAGCCACCACCAACCGAGTAGCCAGGTCGCTGCCAAGCCGATCATCAAGACGATCGACAGGTAGCCACACGTGATCGATTCGACCGCATCGGCTCTTAACGCCCGGGAGTCCAGACGCGCTGCAACTTTCAGTTTGTAACCCGCTAGAATCGGCATGCCGACCTTTGCCACTGCGCCGATGAGAATGCCCCAGATGCTTTCGTGTGTGTCAGTGATGCGTTTGGCGATGAACAATCCGTAGCCGGAATTGAGAACGACGTAGGCAACCAAGGCGTAGAGCGAGTAGCCGACCAAACGCGCTGCGCGACGCTCAACGAGATTCACATGTTCGGATGTTGCGGTGTCGCTCGATTCAACTCGCAATCGCCACAACAAGACTGCTGCGCTGAAAAGTTCGATTACGCTGTCGATGCCAAATGCCTCAAGCAACAGACTCTTCGACGCCCAGCCGAGCAGGAGCGATGCAGCTCCTTCGATCGTCATCCAGCCGAGGGTGATGTACGTGAGCAGCAGCGCGAACCGTACAGCATCCGCGCGCGAACCAACTGATTCCATCTGCGCTTTCGCTTTGTGTTGAACCAAAGCTCTTGTTGCCGTCGAGCTCCTTGACGGATTAAGCATTCACGTGATCAAGCTCCTCACATTGCCAGCATGAGAATGGCTTAACAGCCCGCGGGCCATGCTACATACCTTCATGAAACGACTCTCCATCCGCATCGCGTTCGTCATTATCGCTCTCGCGGCCGCCGTTGCCGTCATGATTGGAGATGTCGCGCGTCACATGCGCGGGCGCAAGCTGCGCGAAGCGATTCTTGCGGAACTTCAGCCGGTCGCGTTGAAGAACTGTACGTTGAAGCGATTCGGCAGCGCCAATGACGGCGGATACCTAATGTGTGAGAATCTGATTGAGCCGCTCGATGCAGCCTACTCGTACGGCGTCGGCAGGAATGACGACTGGGGATGCGAAGTGTCACGCCGATATCGCGTTCCAGTGCATCAGTACGACTGTTTTGATCCCGCGCGACCAACCTGCAACGGTGGGATATTCATATTTCACGACGAATGCGTTGGCGATCGCACCGGCTACAGGGAATCGCGCTTCTTCGACACGCTCGAAAACCAGATCAGAAGGAACGGCGACACCGGCCGGCGCCTGATCGTCAAGATGGACATCGAGGGCGCAGAATGGGATTCGCTCCTCGCAGCCCCCGACGAGCTGCTGGCGTCAATTCCGCAGATCACGATGGAGATGCACGGCTATAACGATCGAAAGATTCTCGAGGTAATCCGAAAATTGAGGCGGAACTTCTACCTCGTGAACCTCCACTTCAACAACTGGTCGTGCACGTCAAAGGCGGCGCCGCTCCCTGCGTGGGCGTACCAGACACATTGGGTGAACAAACGCATCGGTGTGCCCGATTCGGCGGTGCCCGTCCCCGCGCCGATGAGCCCGCTCAACGCACCCGACTCACCGACGTGGCCCGACTGTCAGTTGCGCACGCCGAGGTCACAGCCCTGACAGTTCACGGCCAGGAGAATATTCGTGCCGTTGGCCCAATGAATCTCCCAGAGGTCACTAATCCCAGGATGTGCAAGGCAAATTCCATAGCTAATGCAGCCAGAGCCATTGCTAAATAAGAAATGGCGATAACGAACGTGCTCATCTTCCAACGTAATATTTTCGATAGATATTGATGATGCTTCCCGCCTACCGAGAATTGAGGCTGGGGTATTATCTCAAAGCCTACGATCACCAGCCACAGCAAGAACACGACTGCCATAAGGAATGAACGCGGATGTTTTTCGATAGAACTCCAACGACGCAAACGGGGATCGACACGGCTGTGAAGACCAGAGGTATCACACCCACCGCTAATACATAGTGCCATCCTCCCTTGAGGAATGAATCCACGAGATCGGCGATGCTCGCCAATAAGAACACGGGATAGCACGAGGATGTGCGTAATGCCGAGGCCGATGATGATCGACGTGAGCACCATCACGTGCCGGAATTGGTCAGTCACTCGAATGTTTTCTGAAACCCGCGCGGAGCCATGACTCCGAGTCTAAAGAGTGCAATGTTCAAATGTTTTTCTCCAACCAGGCGAACTTCTTTTTTTGCTAGCGCCACCATGATATCGCGGACAAGATTAAAGCTATGAAGAATTACATGAAAATCTTGTTTTCGATTCTGGCGGCAGCGATTTGCACAGTAGGTTTCGCGGCGGACAAGCCGAATTGCAAAAAGACCGGCAAAAACTGCCCGATGAATAACGGCAAGGAATGCAACTGCGGCAAGACTTGCGAATGCGCGAAGATGTAAGCCAGGCGTCTCGCTCCGTCGCTTGAAAAAGGTCGAGATCCGACCCCATTCCGCCGGCTCGCTCGATTAGAGCGCAGAGCTCGGCTGCAATAGGACCGCGCCTTTTGTGTTTCCACCGTGCCAGATTCGTGGCCAGGGTTCCTCTAAACTTGCTGAGTTCTTTCAGGGCTCTACGGCACACATCTCGTTGAACCACATCCCGATGCGGGCTCGAATTTGATCGTGGATTTCGCGCGCGCACTCGAGGCGCTCCGCGTGTGTGCCGCGGAGCTTGTCCGAAATCGCCACCTGTTCTCTAATGCCTGACCAAAACAAAATCAGGGCGCTGGGACGCTTACTGTCGCGATTAATTCCGATTAATTAATAGGAGGTTGTATGAAAGAACAGACATTAGATATCGGAAGACGGCTCCGCATTCTGCTTTGTGCAGCAACGGCGGCATCGTTCTTCGTCTTACCTACTGGCTACGCGTTCGCGCGTGGCGGACACGGTGGCGAAGGACACCGAGGCGGGCATGGCGGAGGTCATGGAGGTCATGCCGCTATGGGACATGCTGGCTCTGCGCGTGGCGGAGGTCATGCCGCTATGAGAAGCGGCGGCTTTGCCCGTGGCGGAGGTGTACACCGCGGCTTCGCAAGTGGTGGCGGCGCGAGAATTGGGCAACGCGGTTTTGCGCGGCAAGGCTTTGTCGGACGCGGCGGCGGTGACTGGGGAGGTAGTTCCTGGTATCCGTACTCTGGATATTCCGGGTTCGGCTATTCCGGGTTCGGCTATTCCGGCTTCGGCTACAGCTATCCGTATGCAGGCTATTATGGTTACCGATCCGGTTGGTGCTATGATCCATATTACGGGTATCGTCCCTGCGGATACTATCCTTACCGATACGGGTACTGGCCTTACCTGCGCTTCAGCTTCGGTGGCTATTAAGTTATAAATCAGCACCATTAACGTGAGCGGGCCGCAGCAATGCGGCTCGCGTGCTAATCTTTCGCGGGATCTATTTCGAAGCAGCGCGCAATGGGCTGAACCACTCGCGTGCTATTCGAAAGTCGCCGATCACTTCATGTCGCAGCAGCACTGGTCGTAGGTTTTCTTGGTCAGCTTGCAGTAGAACTTGCCGTCTTTCATCTCACAACAGCACTTGTCCAGTGTTTTGCCGGTTACGCGGCAAGTGTATTTCTGCGCCGCGCCGAATGCGGTCGTTGCAAAAATCGCAAGCACAAGACCAACGCTTAAGATCGTCTTCTTCATGTCATCACCTCCCTTCGTCATAGTCGTCAAACTCCGAAGAGAGTCATCGTTTGCTTAGCTTATGCGCAGCAACTCGCATCCAGCTGTTTCGGCGGGCACGCCACCGATCCGTAACTGCAAAAGACGCAACAATCGCCAGCCTTCGGTTTAAGCTTCGCACCACACGCTGGGCAATCGTAAAAGAAGAGACACGCATTCGTCGGCATGGTTTCTTCGGCCCGATGTCTACACCGCGGACAAGTGATAATCGACTGCAAGATCGGTCCGCTCGCCATGTCTCAGCCTTCTTTCGGCACTGGCCGCTCACCGTTTTCGATCGCCACTTCGTCTTTGATTGCCTCTTTCAAGATCTTTATTTGCTCTTGATCGAGATATTCGCGCGCGACGTCTTCGAGTCGGTTCGGGCCGACGCTTTTGCCAGTTAAGTCCTTGCGCAGCGTGTCCGAGAAGGCGTGTTGCAGTTCTTCCGCTTTATCTTTCGGCAGGGCCGTCTTTGCTTGCACCAAGCGAACCAGCCTCGCAGCGATAATGTCAGCTTCTTCTTCACTCAGCCGATCCACATCGGCGCCGCGATACCAACCCTTACCAGACAAGAAGTCCTTCACCGCGTTGTCGCGAGACTTGCCTTCCAATTCCGTTGCGTGGTCTTCCTTGAGTTCCGCCGTCACATTGCGTCGAGTTTCAGCGTCCGAGTCGGGCTTCCACACCACGGAGATTATTGTTCCGGCGCGATTTAACCACGCTTCGAGCACGCCAGGTTGGCGCTCCAGGTCTAAAAGAATCGGCTTCGAAGCGCTGCCGCAACCGATCTGTGGCGCGGCCGGACAGACTAACGGAACTTTGAATACGCTGATCCGATCTGGGGTGGCGGCCGCTGCATTTTCGAAGGCGCTTGCGAGTGTCGCGTAAAGCAACGCGCTCATCAAAACGAGGTGTGTCTTCATATTTTTTGTCCTTTCAAGTCGATGATTCAGTGAAATTCCTATTTCTTAGGCAGCGCCGCGCGATAGCCGGTGGAGTTAATTGCCGCGATCAGTTGTTCGGGATTCGTTTTTGCCGGTTCGTAATCCACCGTTGCGGTTTTGGTCGCGGCGCTGACGTGCGCGGCTTTGACGCCGTCGATGCGCCTGAGTGCATGGCGCACCGGAATTTCGCAGGTCACGCAGCTCAGTCCCTCCACGGAAACGACGATGCGATTCAGTCCGTTCGCGAGGTGCGTTTGTGTTTGTGCCACAACCGGCGTGCCCGCGAACACGTAGCGGCTTATGTTCAGACCGGCGAAGCCGAGCACAAGCGCCGTGGTGATGAGCAACGTGAGCATTGCGCTTCGTCGCCGTCCCATGGGTTTATGCTCGCAATCACAAATTGTTTTCTCGCGCAGATATTTCGCCCACGCCCAAATGAGCACTGCGATGCCGCCAATGAGGAAAAACCAATGATAACGCCCGACCCATACCGCGCCGCTGCCCAATGCAACATGCCGATGCAAGAAGCGCCGACAAGATTCCGGCCTGTTTTGCTTTCATGCCGAAACGCTAGACCCTCTAGCTAGATAGAGAGTCAAAGGGTTTTTGAAATATTTTTGGCGCTACGGCAGCCGCTCGATCAGATCACAAAACTCACCCGCGCAATGCCGTTCGGAAAGGTTTTTCTTGGGCCACCCGCTGACCGCTTGCGCAAGCGCCCGGCGATAGGCGCGCAGTTGCGC
>Ga0209376_1001318_pt1 | contig 25276 bp, 13 predicted proteins | sample GraSoiAngelo_134_FD_185891 | JGI IMG/M metagenome (GOLD analysis project Ga0209376, IMG submission 185891) | Grasslands soil microbial communities from the Angelo Coastal Reserve, California, USA - 14_0929_05_30cm (SPAdes) (version 2) | ecosystem: Environmental > Terrestrial > Soil > Grasslands ... | reverse complement strand
TCCGTTCTCGACGACATCAGCTGGATCAGGGGATCACATCAGTTCGGCTTCGGCGGAGCGATTTTTCAGCAGCGGCTGAACTACTGGTCCGGCGTCAATGCCGTGGGCACGGCGACCTTCGACGGATCGACGACGTCACTGCTCCTGGGCGATTTTCTGATGGGTCGTCCCGTGACGTTTAACCAGGGTACAAACTACGGTTTCTACACCCGGCAGTTTTACAATTCGCTGTACGCGCAAGACAGTTGGAAGATTCACTCGCGGTTGACGTTGAATTATGGCGTGCGATGGGAGCCGTATTTGTCGCCGTACAACAACCGCGGCGAAAACGAGCACTTCGATTTGGACCTGTTCAAACAAAATGTGCACAGCAAAGTATTCGTAAACGCTCCAGCGGGCTTGTTCTTTCCGGGCGATCCGCAATATACCAGTGGAAAGTATTTCAATGGACCCCGGTGGGCGAAATTCTATCCACGAGTTGGTTTGGCCTGGGATCCCGAAGGCAAGGGCCGCATGACCATCCGCGCTGCGTACGGAATGTATGGAGACCGTGCGATGATGCTTGCCGGGACTCAGATGTACTTCTCCGCGCCGTTTGGAAACACAACCAGCAGCAACCTGGGTCCGAACCTCAACAATCCGTGGGCGAGCGCGCAATATCCAGCCGGAAACCCCCTGCCTGGAATCGCGGCTCTCCAGGGTATTGGCGTATACGACCACAACATCCCCTTCCCGAACGGTGGAACCTACGTCAACACGAAGATGAATGACTTCAATCCGGTGTACATGAACCAGTGGAATCTGAACGTTCAAAGACAAATCGGGCAGGACTGGCTGGTGACTGCGAATTATGTGGGCAACAGCACGATCCACATGATTACCACGGAAAACATCAACCCCGCCCAATACTTCTTCAATGGAACCAACACCTGCACAATGCCCAATGGTGTTGTCATTACAGGTTCGCCAGCCGACCCAACACAATGCTCCACGGCAGCCAATCAGCAAAGCCGGCGTCTCCTGAATCTGATCAACCCGGACCAGGGAAAATACTACGCAGCAATCGGGCAAATCGACGACGGAGGCACGGCCACCTATGAAGCTCTGAATCTTTCGGTCCAGAAGCGGCTGAGCGGGGGTGTTTCAGGAAACGCGAATTACACCTGGTCGCACTGCATCAGCGATGTCTATGCGGATAACCCAACCGCGAACGGCGTCTCCATTGCAGGGAATCGAGGACAATTCCGCGGCAACTGCCTGGGGATCGATCGCCGCCAACTGTTCAGCATGGGCATGGTGGCCACAACTCCGAAGTTTTCAAACTCGACCCTCCAGAAGGTGGCAAGCAACTGGCAACTGGCCCCGATTGTGTCCATCACGTCTGCCCAGTTGTTCGCAGTTTTCGCGGGAACGGACCGTGCGTTGACGACGGTGCAAAACCAGACACCTAATGTGGTCAATCCGAACGGCATCTATCCGAGCAAGCAAACCGCTGACAACTGGATCAACGCATCCGCCTTCGCTCCACTTTGTACGCCTGCATTGAGACAAGGTGGGACTCCTTGCCAGGAACCGGGTACATACGGCAACCTGGGCTACAACAGCTTGAAGGGGCCGCATACCGTTCAAATCAATATGGCCCTGTCGAGGACCTTTGCGATTCGCGAACGCCAGTCGGTCCAGATTCGCGCGGAAGCCTTCAACCTTCCCAACCATTTGAATCTCGCCACTCCGGGCCCGCGTATGGCAGGGGTGGGCAATATTGGCCGTAGCGTTAATCTCAATACCACAAACTTCGGCCAGATCACCCAGGATATCAGCGGCAACAACGGATTGCTGGACGGTGACTATCGCGTCATTCAGTTCGCTCTGAAGTGGATGTTTTAACAGGCGAGGGGCGTACACGACCAGTGTATGCCCTTCTTATCTTCTATTCGTTGCCGTTCGGTCGAAACAGTCCCTTGACTAGCGTATCCACCGTGTCGATGAGTTTGTCGACTTTCTGAGTTAAGTTTCCGACTGTCTGGGTCAAGGTTCCGATTGCTTGCCAACTTTGATTCTGAGCCTCCATGATGATCGTCTGGTTCTCCCACAACTTGTTGAAGCGCTCATTCCACGTATGGTTTAGGACCTCCAGCGTTACTTCGAATTTGTCCATTCGGTCGGTAAGGGTGTCTACCCGCTCGGTAATCTGATTTAGGCCTGCGCTGACCCGTTCGAGGTTGGTTTCGATTCGTTCGAATCTTTCTTCCGGCGTCACGCCATTACTCTATCACGTGGGTGTACCCCCTGGCATTGGGGTGCGCCCACTCTCCTTAGAACATCAGTTTCAGCGCGAATTGGATCTGACGCGAAGTCGTGGACGTCGCCGTAATGACTCCAGGGGGGAGCTATAGTTTGTTACCTGAGAATGTTCGAAGAAGCGAAGAAGCTCTCCTGAAGAACTATGTTGTGGTGAGTCTTGAAGCGCTTACCACGCACTGTTGAGGGGATCCGGATTCGTCCGTGGAAGGATTTCCTCGAAGGGCTCTGGGATGGAGCGCTTGTCTGATTGTCGGGGACAGACGTCTAAATCACCCAAATTGGAAAGTGCAATTTAGGTGGTCTGTCCCCGAATTTGTCAGAAGATCAGCTTCAGCGCAAACTGGATCTGACGCGCGGGCGTGGCCGTCGCCGTGATCACTCCACCCGAGGAACTGTACTGGGTGCCCTGGAAAAGCACCTCATTCGGGTACGAGAAATTGGAGTGATTGAGAATATTAAACGCCTCGGCACGGAACTGCAGATTCAGTCCCTCTGTGATTCTGATCCTCTTCAAGAACGACGTGTCGAGACTGAACAGGCCTGGACCGCGCAGTGATCCGCGAGCCACGTTCCCGAACGTTCCCTGGGTCGGCAACACAAAGGCTTTCGGATCGAACCACTGATCAGGCGTGCCTATAATCACTGGCCCCTTGAAATTCGGATTCCAGTTTGGCACGTCGGAATTGCTGGCGTCGCCGGTACCCGAAGTATTGGAGCCGGCCAGCGGTGTGAACGGGAACCCGCCTAACCACCGGAGGCTGCCGTTCCATTGCCAGCTGCCGATCAGCTTGTCCACAACTCCGCTGGCGCCGCTTCCGAACCGCTGCCCATTCCCGAAGGGCAACTGATAACTGTAGTACGCGTTGAACTGGTGGGCGAGGCTGTAGGATCCGACGCCGCGGTTCAGCCTGATGTAATAGGGGCTATAGATGTTCGACGGCTCGTTTCCGGCGGAAGGAGCAAGGATCGCGGAATTGAAATCCATGATTTTGCTATAGGTGTAATTCGCCTTAAACGTGAGCCCGTGGCTAGCGCGTTTGGTCAGCGAGATATCCATACCATGGTAGCTGGAGGTTCCCTGATCAAACCATTGAGTGCCGCTGCCGACGTTGCGGTTTGGGCGGTAAGCCGGGGGGTGATACAGCGTGCCTTGCGACACCGTTGGGCCATTGACAGGGTTGCCTTGGGTGTTCGTTCCGCCGCTGATGCAGCCCTGCGGGTTATTGCACACTACGGGGTAGCCCGCATTGGCATTCACCGAAAGCGGCGTGTGGTAGGACTCGCTCCCCACATAGCCCACCGAAAGCATGAGGTCTCTCGCAATCCCGCGTTCGATCGTCAAGCTCCATTGCTGGCTGGTGGGTGTGAACAGGACCGGATCGATACCGCCGGGGCCGTAAATCGAGCAGGCTGGGGGTGCAAGCGCCCCGGGCGTGCCGCACGTGAGCGGGAGTACGGCGTTCTTCTGGAGCGGAATGAGAGAGAGCGTCGGACCATTTATCTGCTCGCGCGCATTATACGGTGGATTGGAATAGGTCCGGTTCGCGAGGTTATCCTGGAGATCGTTGTGGATTCCAAAGCCGGCTCGCACGGCCCACGTTCCCTTGCCGGTCGGATCCCATGCGATGCCCACGCGAGGCTGCAACAACAGTTTGGCGTTGTTCTCGGTCAGGCAGGAAGAGCCGATGCGCGGCTCGGTCGAGATCACAAAGTTTTGGTCGAATGTGTAGTTTGCACACCGGCCCGCCACTTCATTCCAGCCGTTGGTCATCTCATGCCTCAACCCAAGGCGAAGTGTGAAATTCGAGCGGAGCTTCATTTCATCCTGGAAATACCAGGCGGCTTGGGTCATCCGATAGCCAACCATAACCGGATTCCGGTTCAGGTTAAACGGGTTCGACGGGATGTCCTGAAGGAATGTCAGCATGGTCCCGTAGCTCGCGCCTCCTGCTGAAAACTGAGCGGCCCCAGCGCTGTTCTCATGGACACGCTGCACCCAAACGCCAGTGCTGAAGGAATGCTTGCCTTTGGTGAAGCGCAAGTCATCGGCCACGCTGTAGTACTCGTTTATACCGACAAGCGGGTTATTGCCGGGCGCCGGCGTAACGGAAGCCGGGGCGACGGTGGTCGCGCCACCTCCGATGACAAGCGAGCCGGGATTACCCCCGGCAAGAAATATCAGGTTGGCCGGGATAGCAGGCCCGAGACCGTTTGTGGTGGTGACCTGTGCTGCATACGGGCGGACCCATCCCAAGGTCGCCGAATTGACGACTGTCGGAGAGAAAACACGCGTTTCCGTTACGCCTAGCGTTTGGCTGCGTATCGGAACAAACTGCGTGTAGTACATGTCCGCCTGCGGCGTGTCCCTCTGTCCATCACTGATCGTGTAGTTTCCAAAGATAGAGTCTCTAGGAGAGATGACGTAGTCGATGCGGCCCATCACAAAATTTTCATGAATCTTCTGGACGGCACCGTTGTAGTTGTATGCCGTCCCGGTGGGCAGGCCGCCTTGGAACACTTCCGGACCATTGGGCACGGGCCAGAACAAATTGGCGTACGGCAGCATCCCCGGCTTAAGATTCGGAACAGGAACCAATGCAGCGCGGTCCGAGCAGTTCGCTGCTACGAGGTAGCAAGGCAGAAGGCCCTGGCGAGATTGCGCATCCGGATAAATCCCGCGAGTGCTCTGCGCCAGCCGTTGCGTGAACCCTTCATAGTTCCCGAACACGAACAGCTTGTCCTTCATCAGAGGACCTCCCAAGGTTCCTCCGAATTGGTGCCGTTTAAAAGGACCCTTTTGCTGCTCGAAGAAGTTCCGCGCATCCAGGGCGCTGTTACGGTGATACTCGAACAGGTCGCCATGCCACTGGTTCGTTCCGGACGAAGTCACGATGCTGACCTGTCCTCCAGCCCGTTTCCCATACTCGGCGCCATACGTGTGTTCGAGAACGTTGTATTCCCGCACGGCCTCCACGCCGAGCAACTGCGAACTGGCCCCGGATGGCGTCACGAACTGGTGGGTTGCGTTCCCTCCAATCCAGTCGACCCCGTTGATCATGAACCGGTTGGTTTCCTGCCGATGGCCCGCGACGGAGAAAGCGGGAAAACCGCCGCCGCCGCCCATGTTCGAAGCGTTATTGACAACGCCTGCGTTGAGGACCAGAAGCTGATCGAAGCTTCGTCCATTCAGCGGCAGGTCTTTGACCTGTTGCTCAGTGATCAATCCAGACGTCGAGCTCAGAGTCGTATTGACCAGCGGAGCTTCCTCGCTGACCGTGATTTGCTCCGCCGCGGCTCCAACTTCTAAGGTCAGATCGATCACGGCTTGTTGACCGATCACGAGATTGATGCCAGTTCTCACTTGCTGCTTAAAGCCCGGCATCGTTGTGGAGATCTCATACGCGCCCACCGGCAGCAACGGCACATTGTAGCTGCCGCTGTCGCTGCTGATTGCGGTTCGCGTCTGGCCTGTCTCGGTATGCTTCACGGTGATACTCACTCCCGGTATCAACGCTCCCGAGGTGTCCTTCACCACACCGACGATGGTTGCAGTGGCGGTCTGAGCAAAAACCAAGCAGGCTTCGAATGCGATCAATAAAACGACCGCAGTTAGGACTTGTTTAGACACACGGAGACTTACCCCCATCCTCCTTACCATAATCTGCTCCTTTCGAACTTCAACTTATCTATCGAACACGAAAACGAAAAATGAAATAGGGCAGGCGTCCTATGCCTTCGGTGCCGGCTCTTCCCTGACCGTATAAAATTTCTATAAAACGAGTTAAGCGAGGTTAGTAAACGCGAGTTCGAAAAGTTTGTCAAGAAATGAGTGGGAGGCACACTAACACCACGTTGTGCCTGAACGCACAAACGATTCGGAATGTCAAATGTCACGTTCTGCAGGGGCGTCTATGACCGCCCACAATGTCGAAACCGAGATATAGCGGGCGGTCACAGACCGCCCCTACAGATGTCTCCAGAACTCAGAACAGCAGCTTGAGCGCGAACTGGATCTGGCGCGACGGTGTCGCCGTACTGTTAATGGTCCCGCCAGAGGAGGTGTACTCCGTGCCCGTGAAAATCACCTCATTCGGGTACGCGAAATTGGGGTGATTGAAAATATTGAACGCCTCAGCGCGGAACTGCACATTCAAGCCCTCACTGACTCTGATCCTCTTCAAAAACGACGTGTCGACATTGAAGAGCCCCGGTCCACGAAGCGACCCGCGAGCCACGTTCCCGAAGGTCCCCTGGGTGGGCAAGACAAAAGCCCTCGGATCGAAGAACCGATCGGGTGTTCCCAAAATCACTGGCCCTTTAAAGTTCGGATTCCAGTTCGGGACGTCGGAATTACTGGAGTCACCGGTACCTGAAATATTCGAGCCAGCCAGCGGCGTGAAGGGAAATCCGCCAGCAAGCCTGACGCCTGCATTCCATTGCCAGCTGCCAATCAGCTTGTCTAAGACGCCAGTGGCGCCGCTTCCGAAGCGCTGCCCGTTCCCAAACGGCAACTGATAGCTGGTGTATCCGTTGAACGCGTGGGCGAGGCTGTAGGATCCGACGCCGCGGTTCAGTTGTCTGCGATAATAGGGGCTGGCAAGATTCGATGGCTCGTTTCCAGCCGAGGGGGCCAGGATGGCGGAATTCATATCCATGATTTTCGCATAGGTGTAATTCGCCTTATAAGTGAACGCGCGACCCCGCTTCGTCAGTGAGAGATCCATACCGTGATAGCTCGATGTCCCCTGATCGAACCATTGAGTGCCGCTGCCGACGTTGGGGTTCGGGCGGTAAGCCGGCGGGTGGTATAGCGTGCCTTGCGACACCAAACGCTGAGACTGATTGGAGACCGGGTTGCCATTCGTGCCTGTCCCACCGCTGATGCATCCCTGCGGATTCTGGCAGACGACGGGTTGCTGTGCATTAGCATTGAAAGAAAGCGGAGTGTGATAGGACTCGCTCCCCACATAACCGACAGACAGCATGAGATCTCTGGTGATGCCGCGTTCGATCGTCAAGCTCCATTGCTGGCTGGTGGGTGTGAACAGGACTGGATCGACGCCGGCGGGGCTGTAGAGACCGCAAGCTGGTTGTGGAAGCGCCCCGGGGAGGCCACAAGTAATCGGAAGCGGGGTGTCCTTCGACAGAGGAATGAGAGAGAGAGTCGCACCCACAATCTGCTCGCGCGCATTAAACGGTGGATTGCCGTAGGTCCGGTTCGCGAGATTGTCCTGGAGATCGTTGTGGATTCCAAAGCCGGCTCGCACCGCCCAGGTTCCCTTGCCGGTCGGATCCCACGCGATGCCCACGCGCGGCTGCAACAACAATTTGGCGTGATTCTCCGTCAGGCAGGAGTTGGCCATGCGCGGTTCCGTCGAGATCACAAAGTTTTTGTCGAACGTGTAGTTCCCACAGCGGCCCGCCACTTCATTCCAACCATTGGTCATTTCGTGCCGCAACCCTAGGCGCACCGTGAGATTCGAACGGAGCTTCATTTCATCCTGGAAATACCATGCGCCTTGCGTCGTCCGGTATCCAATCGGCGCCGGATTCCGGTTTATGGTGAACGGATTGGCCGGATCATCCTGAAGAAATCTCGCCATGGTCGGATAGCTGGCGCCCCCTGCTGAAAACTGAGCTGCCCCATAGGAGTTTTCGTGTATCCGCTGTATCCAAATACCCGCGCTGTAAGAGTGCTTGCCTTTGGTGAAGCGCAGGTCGTCGGCCAGGCTGTAGTACTCGTTGTTACCTTTAAGGGGGTTGTTGCCCGGCGCCGGCGTGACGGATGAAGGAGCGGTCGTGGTCGCGCCGCCTCCGACGACAATCGAGCCGGGATTACCTCCCGCGAGGAATATCAGGTTCTTCGGGATCGCAGGCCCGAGACCGTTGGGTTGGGTGACCATGCCTGCTATCGGACGAACCCAGCCCAAGGTCACGGAATTGACGACGGTGGGCGAGAAAACGTGCGTTTCCGTTATGCCCAGTGTTTGGCTGCGTATTGGAACGTACTGCGTGTAGTACGAGTCTAACTGCGGCGAGTCCCTCTGCCCATCGCTGAAGGTGTAGTTTCCGAAGAGTGTGTCTTTGGCGGAGAAGACGTAGTCCACGCGCGTCATCACAAAATCTTCATGAATCTTCTGCACCGCACTGTTGTAGTTGTATGCGGTCCCAGTGGGCAGGCCTTCCGGACTGGGTACCTCCCCGGCATTGGGCACCGGCCACCACAGGTTGGCATACGGCAGCATGCCCGGCTTCAGATTGGGGACCGGGACCAAGGCAGCGCGCGCGGCGAAGGGCGCGCTGGCCGGGCAGGCGCTGGGTGTGGCGAGGTAGCAAGGCAGAAGACCCTGGCGGGATGGCGCATCCGGATAAATCCCTCGAGTGCTCTGCGCCAACCGTTGCGTGAACCCTTCATAGTTTCCGAACACGAACATCTTGTCCTTCTTCAGCGGACCTCCGATGGTTCCCCCGAATTGATGCCGTTTGAACGGACCCTTTTCGTCCTCGAAGTAGTTCTTCGCATCGAGAGCGCTGTTACGGTGATACTCAAAGAGGTCGCCATGCCATTGGTTCGTTCCGGAAGTGGTCACAATGCTGACCTGCCCTCCGGCCCGTTTTCCATACTCGGCGCCATAGGTGTGCTCGAGGACGTTGTATTCCCTTACGGCCTCCACGCCTAACAACTGCGAACTGGCCCCGGAAGGCGTAATGAACTGGTGGGTCGCATTTCCTCCGATCCAGTCAACCCCGTTAATCAGAAACCGGTTGGTTTCCTGCCGATGGCCGGCCACCGAGAAGGCAGGAAAACCGCCCCCGCCTCCCATGTTCGAAGCGTTATTGACCACGCCGGCGTTGAGCTCCAGGAGCCGGTCGAAGCTCCGTCCATTCAGCGGCAGATCTTTGACCTGCTGCTCGGTGATGAGTCCAGACGTTGAACTCAGCGTGGTGTTCACCAGCGGAGCTTCCTCGCTGACTGTGATTTGCTCCGCGGTGCCTCCGACTTCCAAAGTCAGATCGATGACTGCTTGTTGACCGATGACGAGGTTGATGCCGCTTCTCACTTGCTGCTTGAAACCCGGCATCATCGTCGAGACCTCATACGCGCCCACGGGCAGCAACGGCACATTGTAGCTGCCGCTGTCGCTGCTGATGGCGGTTCGCGTCTGGCCTGTCTCGGTATGCTTGATGGTGATACTCACTCCCGGTATCAATGCTCCCGAGGTGTCTTTCACCACACCCACAATGGTTGCCGTGGCAGTCTGTGCAAAAGCCAGGCAGGTTGTTCCTAGTGCGATCAATACAACAATCGCTATTACGAATGTTACAAACGAACGCGGGCTGACACCCGTCCTCCTTACCATACACCGCTCCTTTCGAATACGAATTTACGAATCCGAAATTAATAAATATGGCAGACGTCCAGGACTTTACTTCCGGCTCTTGCTAGCCGTCTGTACGTTTACAAAAACAAATTCACGGCTGAAAACGGTCCCAGGAAACAAACTTTGTTTTATTTATTTATTTTGTCGACGACTATTAGCCACCGGTTTGCAGAATTTGTCAAAGAAAATCGAAAGAGCAAGAGAGCGACGCGCAAACTTCCCACCGCTATCTTCTCTTGCGCCGTTTTGGCCATTTGTAGCGAATGGTCGGACAAACACGGTGAAATGCAATACGCCAATCAGGGGTGAGCAGCGTCAGCTGATGCGCGATGGCCGTACCCGCGCTGATGCGGTCTGCGGGATCTCCATGAAATGTTCGCGGCAAGGCGTTCTCGATGGCAGCGATACGGGCGGAAATCCCCAGAACCTGTAAGTTCTCCGCCAACGCCTTTTCCAGCCATTGGTTGAATTCCATTCCATTGCCGTGCCGTTCAAATCGTTTTTCTGGGGATCGAAGGAAGAGGAAGAATGTGCTCATCTCTAGTGCGGCGTTTGGAAATGGCGTTGACTTATTCCATCCTCGCAGAAGAGGGGTGGCGAGAAGCGCGAGCCCGATCGGGCGAAGCCTCAATAGAAGTTCGGCGAAATCGAGGCCTCGCCGGTCTGACCACCCCGTCTGCGCCGCTTTCGGTGGCTGCGCTAGCAATAACTACGAGACACGGCACTAGAACTGCAGCTTCAGCGCGAACTGGATTTGCCGCGAGGGCGTGGCGGTACTTGTAATAACCCCGCCCGTGGGGCTGTAGTCGGCGCCCTGGAAAACAACTTCATTCGGATAGCCGAGGTTCGTGTGATTCAAAACATTGAACGCCTCGGCGCGGAACTGCAAATTCAATCCCTCACTGATTCTCACTCTCTTCAACAGCGAGGTATCGAGCGTAAACAGGCCCGGGCCGCGCAAAGAACCGCGCCCCACGTTGCCGAAGGTCCCTTGGGGCGGCAGCACGAAAGCTCTCGGGTCGTACCACTGGTCGGCTGTCCCCACAATCGGTTTTCCCGTAAAGTTCGGATTCCAGCTCGGCACGTCGGATTGACTGGCGTCGCCGGTACCGGAAATATTGGAGCCGGCCAGCGGCGTGAAGGGGAATCCGCTTGCCGCCCGGACGCTCCCGTTCCATTGCCAGCCGCCGATCAGCTTGTCCACGGCCCCAGCGGCGCCGCTTCCGAAACGCTGCCCGTTCCCAAACGGCAACTGATAGCTGGTGTAGGCGTTGAACTGATGGGCGATGCTAAAGGATGAAACCCCGCGGCTCAGCTCCTTCCGATAATAGGGACTGGGGAGATTGGCCGGCTCGTTTCCACCGGAGGGAGAGAAGTAAGCGGAATTCAAATCGATCGTTTTGCCCCATGTGTAATTCGTCTTAAAAGCGAACCCGCGGCTGATGCGCTTCGTCAGCGAGACATCCAGCCCATGGTAGTTCGCGGTACCCTGATTGATCCATTGAGTACCGTTACCCACGTTGGGGTTCGGCCGGTAACCCGGCGGATGGTACAACGTGCCTTTCGGGACCAGGAGCCTTCTCCGGGGAGGGGCAGGGTTTTCAGCTCCACATCCGGTAGCGCCGTTTGGGTCTATATAACCGAAGCAAGGATTGACACCCAAGGTCGTGCCGCCGCTGAGGCATCCCTGCGGGTTCTCGCAAACGATCGGGTAGATCGCATTGGCATTGACGAGAAACGGCGTGTGGTAGGACTGGCTCCCCACGTAGCCCACGGAAAGCATCAAGTCTCTCGCGAGCCCGCGTTCGATCGTTAGGCTCCATTGCTGGCTGGTGGGTGTACGCATGCCTCGATCGAAGCCGGCTGGAGCATAGAGCCCGCAGGCTGGAAGTGGAGGTGCCCCTGCGGTGCCGCACGTGGGCGCCAGCGGTGCGCTCTTCTGAATCGGAATGAGCGAGAGCAACGGACCGGTCGGCTGCTCGCGCGCGCTAAACGGTGGATTGGAGTAGGCCCGGTTCCCGAGGATATCCTGGAGATCGTTGTGGATTCCAAAGCCGGCTCGCACCGCCCATGTTCCCCTGCCGGTCGGATCCCAGGCGATGCCGACGCGGGGCTGCAGCAGCAGTTTGGCATGGTTCTCATCCAGGCATGAAGGGCCGCTAACCGGTTCCGTCGAGATCAAAAAATTCTTGTCGAACACGTAGTTCGTGCAGCGGCCCGTCACTTCGTTCCAGCCGTTGGTCATTTCGTGCCTCAAGCCCAGGCGCAGGGTGAGATTCGACCGCAGCTTCATTTCATCCTGGAAATACCAGGCTCCTTCGGTAGACCGGTATCCAAGCGCAACCGGATTCCGGATCACGTTAAACTGGCTCGGAATATCCTGAAGAAATGTCAGCATGCTCGCATAGCTGACGCCTCCTGCCGAAAACTGAGGGTTCCCAACATGGTTTTCGTGTATCCGCTGCGCCCAAACGCCTGCGCTGAAGGAGTGCTTGCCTTTGGTGAAGCGCAGGTCATCAGCCAGGCTGAAGAATTCCCGGACGTCGCGAAGGGGATTGACACCCGGCGCCGGCGTGACCGAAGACGGAACGACGGTGGCCGCGCCGCCACCGATGACAATCTGCCCGGGATTACCCGGCGGAAGAAATATCAGGTTTGCGGGGATTGCCGGCCCAGTGCCGTTCGGCTGGGTGACCGAAGAGGCATACGGACGGACCCACCCCAAGATCGTGGAATTGACCACAGTGGGGGAGAAGACATGCGTTTCCTGCACGCCGAGCGTTTGGGTGCGTAGCGGAACGGACATCGTGTAATAGTTGTCATTCTGCGGCGCATCCCTTTGCCCATCGCTAATCGTGTAGTTCCCGAAGAGAGAGTCTTTGGCGGACATGACGTAGTCCACGCGCGTCATCACAAAATTTTCATGAATCTTCTGCACACCACTGTTGTAATTGTAGGCCGTTCCGGTGGGCAGGCCGTTTGTGAATACCTCCGGACCATTGGGCACCGGCCAGAAATTGTTGGCAAACGGCAGCATGCCCGGCCGCAGATTGGGAACGGGAACGTTCGCTGTGCGGTCCGGGCAGTTGGCTGCGACATTAGTGGGATACGCGAGGTAGCACGGCAGAAGACCCTGGCGAGATGGTACATCCGGATACACCGAGCGATTGCTCTGCCCCAGCCGCTGCTGGAAGCCTTCGTAGTTTCCAAACACGAACAGCTTGTCTTTCATCAGAGGACCTCCGATGGTTCCTCCGAATTGATGCCGTTTGAACGGACCCTTTTGGGGCTGGAAGAAGTCCCGGGCATCCAGAGCGCTGTTACGGTGATACTCGAAGAGGCTGCCATGCCAGTCGTTCGTTCCCGACGAAGTCACAATGTTGACCTGTCCTCCGGCGCGTTTCCCATACTCGGCGCCATAGGTGTGCTCGAGGACGTTGTATTCTCGCACCGCGTCGACCCCGAGCAACTGAGCGCTGGCCCCGGTGGGCGTAACGAACACGGCGGCCGCTTGTCCCCCAATCCAGTCGACCCCATTGATCAGAAACCGGTTGGTTTCCGTCCGATGGCCCGCAACCGAGAAACCGGGATAAGCGCCGCCTCCCATATTCGAAGTATTGTTGACAACGCCGACATTGAGAGCCAAAAGCTGATCGAAGCTTCTACCATTTAGCGGCAGTTCTTTGACCTGCTGCTCGGTGATCAATCCGGAGGTCGAGCTCAGCGTGGTGTTCACCAGCGGCGCTTCCTCCGTTACGACGACTTTCTCTTCCGGGGCTCCGACTTCCAGCGTCAAGTCGATGACTGCTTGCTGGCCGACCACGAGATTGATGCCGCTCCTCACTTGTTGCTTGAAGCTCGGCATTGTTGTCGTGATCTCATATTCACCCACGGGAAGCAACTGCACAATATAGTCGCCGGTCTCGCTGCTGATTGCGGTTCGCGTCTGGCCAGTATCGGTATGCTTGATAGTGATACTGACTCCCGGTATCAACGCACCCGTGGTGTCCTTCACTACACCCAAGATGGTCGCCGTGGAAGTCTGGGCAAAAACCAAACAGGTTGGCAAGGTGGCCAATACAACAATCGCGGTTACGAATCTTCCAAACGAACGCAGACAGATACCTGTTCCCCGTACCATACTCCGCTCCTTTCGAATACGAACTTACGAATCCGAAAAATCTAATATGGCAGGCGTCTAGGCCTTGATCCGGGCTCTTCCTGGCCGTCTATGCTTTCATAAAAAAACGATTCCGCGCGCTGCAGCAGTTTCAGGAAACGAACATCCTCTTCAACTGTGATTTTTGTGAGAACTATTAGCTACCCGTTTGCAAGGTTTGTCAAGAAATCTGCGGGCGCTTGATCCAAACGACAGTGAGCTTCTTATGATCGGACGTCCACCGTGGGACTTCTGTAGGCCAGCACCTCATCGTCTACGGTCAGCAAGCGCAATCCCTCATGTCTTGCCTGAATGATCAGGAGCCGATCGAACAGATCCCGGTGTAGAAGTTCGAGCGTTTCCAGAGGCATAGTCAACGCTGACTGGAAGTGCCCTGACATCGTCGGCTGCCAGCCGCCTGGCAAGGCATTGAAGGGGCAGGGTGCGGTAAACCAGAACTAGTGCGTATTCCCCTCCCTTGCATCACCGCAAGGAGGGGAATACGCTCGATTCCAATTCGTTCACACCTTCAATAGACCGCCCCTACAGAAATCCGACGAACTCGGTTAGCGAGAGCTGTTCGGTTCCTTGCTTCCCACTAGAACGAGGCCAACCTTATTTATGCCGCTTTCCGCGATGACGAGGTTGCCGTCGCGCGTCGACTTCATATTGCGCACGACGCCGCCACCGCCCGGGATCGTCCAGCTCTGGAATTTTTGCGTCTTGATATCGAACCGCACAAGCACATTGGGCCGGATCGCGGATTCAACATACCAGATGGCGCCATTGAGATAGGTAATTCCGTAAGGTTGCGATTTTGGCCCACTTGGCGACGGCCAGTCAGTAACCTTGCCGGTCTTCGGATCAAGACGACCGAGATACCCGCGCGAATAGTCGGCGTACCAGATGATGTCGTCGGGGCTAATCGCAATGCGCCGAGGCCGGCTCTCGGGATTGGGAAGCTCGTATTCTTTAATAGCCAGCGTTTCGGGATCGAATTCGATGATCTTGTTCGTGCCAAAGTCGCAGACGAACGGGATACCCTTGGAAGTGAACACCATTCCGTACGGGTTTGCGCGCTCGGTCGGCGTCTTTTGAACCTTGATTTCTCCCGTTTTCGGATTGATCCGTCCGATGTAATTGGCGCCCTGCGCCGTGAAGAATACTGTGCCGCTGGGTGCGATTAACGGTGTATGCGGATCGCGGACGTCTTCGGGCAGCTTGTACTCCACCACGTCGCCTGTCTTTGGATCCAGTTTGCCGATATATCCCTTCGCGTTCGCGGTGAACCAGAGATTACCGTCCTTATCGAATGCCAGACCATGCGGACCGGACGCCGCTGTTTTCGCATGGTATTCCTTCATCTCATTGGTTTTCGGATCCAATCGCCCCAGCACGTTGGCAAACATGCCCGTCCACCAGATTGTGCCGCCGGGCCCCGGTTCCGGATCATGAGGGCGAGAACCGAGTGTTGGAACGTTCCATTCTTTGAAAGACACACTCATCGCTCCAGAAACAACCACGGGTTGAGGTCTCGGTTGCGGTGGATAGTTCTTGGCCAAGTATTCCGCGATCGCGTCGCGCTGATCGTTGGGTAAGTTGACCATGGTGCCGAACAGTTCGGCCCATTCTTGTTTCGTGTTTCCGCCGGAATTTGAGATCAGACCGAGTGCGTGACATTTCGTGCATTGCGTCTGGACTTCTTCTTTGCCTGGCCCGTCCGGCAATGCCACTTGACCACGACCCCCACCGCCTCGGCCCTGACGCGGATCCTGACTGCGGGCCGGCGCCGCCAGAACGCATATCAAGAAACCGAAAAACGCTACTGCCATTAGCGCGTGCGATTTTTTCAGCATGTTCCCTCCAAAGAATCGGTGCGGACCTAGTCTCGCTCGGGCTGGCAACGGTAGGCAAGTAATTTGTGCAGATCTGGCTCTGCTCCGACCCTGTGGCACAACAGTCTTGGCCGTACGCCGGCGAGGATGATGGTATCGTAGCTGCGAATCAGGATCTGTCCGGACTCCATACTCGATAGCCTCATGCGTACATCCGACTTCGATTACGAATTGCCTCCGGAGTTGATCGCGCGGGAGCCGGCGCGGCCCCGGGATTTCTCGCGCATGATGGTGCTCAATCGGAGGACCGGCGCCTGGGTCGACTCGCGATTCCGCGACTTGCCCGACTTCCTCGAACCGTCGGATGTTCTCGTCCTCAATGATACGCGCGTCATTCGCGCACGAACCTACGGAAGGCTCGAGCGCACTTTTGCTCGCCCCAATGAGACGACGCGCGAAATTGAAGTGCTGTTTGTTACGCCGGCCGGCCCGGACATCTGGGAAGTGCTGTGCCGGCCCGGCAGGCGGATCCGGGCCGGCGACCGGGTGATCTTCGAAGATGGTGAACTTGAAGGCATTTTCGGCGAGCGGCGCGATCACGGCTTGTGTGTCCTTCGATTCCGGCCCGGCTCGTCGATCGAGGACTTCCTTGAAGCGCACGGCCATGTTCCGCTCCCGCCTTATATCGAAAGGGAAGATACGGCGGCCGACAGCGAGGAATATCAAACAGTGTATGCGAAAACATGGGGTGCGGTGGCAGCGCCCACAGCGGGGCTACATTTCACAACGCCGATATTGGATCGGATCCGCGCGCGCGGGATCGAGATTCTTCAAATCACGCTGCATGTGGGCATCGGGACATTCATCCCCGTACGATTGGAAGATCCGGCCAAGCATGTTTTGAAAGCCGAGCGGTATCACGTATCTGCTGAGACGGCGTCGCGGCTCAATGCCGCGCGTAATCAGGGAAGGCGAATTATTGCCGTCGGCACGACAACAACTCGTACGTTGGAATACATCACCCACAAATACGGACAGTTTGAAGAAGGCACAGGTGAAGCGGACCTCTTCATTTTGCCCGGTTATGAGTTTCGCGCGATCAGCGGCCTTTTGACGAACTTCCATTTGCCGCGATCGACGCTGATCATGTTGGTCTCCGCGTTCGCTTCCCGATCGGCCATACTCGCCGCATACGGCCACGCGATCGGCGAGCGCTACCGCTTTTACAGCTACGGCGACTGCATGCTGATCGTGTAGCGGCGGTCCGCGAAGCGCAAGCGCGATAGCGCGCAGCCTCAATTAATAGACCGCCGCTACAGTATTCGCCTGAATGCCACGTCCGGCGTGGGTTTCAGCTCTGTGCGCGGGATGGACCCGGACTGAACCGGGTGCGCCCAACCTATTGATTCTTTTGAAAGTTGACAGACTATGCGTTTCAAGTATAATGCCCGACTGTTTAAACTTCGTAGCGTGTTGTAGTTGTAAGCGTTCGGTACAAAGGAGTCTGAGGGTGATGAGCAAAGAGCAGGGGAAGGTAAAGTGGTTCAACAATAAGAAGGGCTTCGGATTTATTGAGCGGTCTTCTGGCGGGGATGTCTTTGTCCACTATTCGGCCATAGTAAGCGATGGATACAAGACTCTGAAGGAAGGCGACAGCGTGGCGTTCACAATTACTGAGGGTCCAAAGGGTTTTCAAGCCGAGAATGTTGAAAAAATGGCGTAAGGATTCTAAGGCCCTGCGGCCGAAGCGGTCGCAGGGCCTTGTTGTGTTCGAGTTGTTACGCGAAGCGCAAGCATGGATGAATGCGCAGCAGTAAATAAATATTGATGGAGCAAAACCCGCCTCAGCTTTATCGCCTTCGGCCGGGCCTAGAATTCTCTCCTCAACAGCATCAAGGCAAGTCGTTCGTCGTGGTCAAGGATCCGGCGACGGCGCGCTATTTCCGCTTCACCGAAACGCAGGCAGTGATTCTCGAGCTGTTGCGCGATCCGATCGGCGCCCCCGAGCTGGCCTCGGCGGTTTCCGGGCGGCTCGGCGGCGCGGTGCCGCCGGCGACGATCGAAGGATTCCTGAAATCGCTCGAAGAGAAGTGGCTGCTCGACACGGCGTCGATCCGCGAAAAGCTCTCGACCGTCGAAAACCAAAAACTGCGCGACCGGCGCAACATCCTTTACCGGAAGATCGCCTCGTTCAATCCCGAAAAAATTTTCGACTGGCTCCTGCCACGAACGCGTTGGGCGTTCACGAAGGGCTTTAACATTTTCGGCGCTCTCTCGATTACGACGGGCCTCGTCATGAGCACCCTGCACCGCGCGGAATTTGCAAGCAGCGTTCAAAGCCTGTTCAATTTGCACGGCCTCTTATTCCTGTGGCTGGTCGTTTTCTCGGTCACCACGATGCACGAGTTCTCGCACGGCCTCACCTGCCGTCACTTCGGCGGGAAGGTGCGCGAGGTCGGCTTCATGCTGATTTATTTTCAGCCGGCGTTCTATTGCGATGTGAGCGATTCGTGGATGTTTCCATCGAAGCGTCAGCGCATGTGGGTGACGTTTGCCGGCGGATATTTTCAGCTCATCTTATGGGGTGTGTGCACGGTCATCTGGCGTATCACGGATACCGGTTCGCTGATCAATCAAATCGTCCTCACCGCGATCGTTTTTGCGGGACTGCAGACGTTGGTGAATTTCAATCCGCTGATCAAGCTCGACGGCTACTACATGCTCAGCGATTATCTGGAAATTCCAAATCTCCGGACCAAAGCGAGTGCCTCGGTGTGGAATTGGGTCAGCGGAGGCAACCCCTCGGGCAAGCCGTGGAAGGAAGCTCGCGCCCAGTTCATTTACGGCATCGCGGCGATCGCCTTTTCGACGACGTTACTGATCTACGTGTACTCGGCCTTGTATACTTGGACGACCTCCAGGTTCGCATTTGCGGGTCTGGTCGGGTTTGCAATGTTTTCCACCTACACATTGCGGCGCACTGCGGTCGAATCGATCGCGGGTCTGCGCGCCGTCGCCACGCGCGTCGCAGTCCGGAAGTACCGGAACGCGGGAATCGGGCTGGTGGCGGTTCTGGTGGCCTTTGCCGGCCACTGGGAGCTGAAGATCCCGGCCGAATTCAAAGTTGTTGCGCGCAACGAGTTGGCCGTGCGGACCGAAACGGAAGGCATCATCGTGGAGTTGCTCGTTCACGAAGGAAGCCGCGTGTCAAAGGGCGACGTCCTGGCCCGCCTGCGCGACTTCGATAAGCAGCAGAAGGTCTCCCAACTTGCCGGCGAGCTTCAGTCCAAACGCAGCGAGCTGGCCTTGCTTCGCGCGGGGGCGCGCGCCGAGGAACTGGACCGCAAACAGAAACTGGTCGAGACCAAGCGCGTTGAGTTGGCGAACGCCCGGCGGAATGAGGAGCAGCGCAACCAGCTCCTGCAATCGGTCGAGCGGAAGCGCTCCGAGTTTCAATTGGATCAACAGACGCTGAAGCGCACGACCGAGCTCGTGGACAATGGCCTGGCGCCGCGCACCGATCTCGAAAAAGCCCAGACCGCGGTGAAAATCCGCGAGCGTGAAATCGGAGAGATCGAAGCCGCCATTCGAGCTCTTTCGGAGACTTCCGACCGCGAATCGGATCTGAAGACCCGCGAGTTGGCCGAGGCCGAGAGCGAGTTGGCGCTGATGAAAGCGGGGAACCGGCCGGAGCAGATTCGGCAGGTGGAGGCAGATGTCGGCAGGCTCACGAAACAGGTTGCTATTCTCGATCAGGAGCTCGTTAAGACGGAGATCCGCGCTCCGATCGACGGCATTGTCGCGACACCTTTTGTCGAGCGCAAGCTCAATCAACATCTGAGTCCGGGCGACGAGTTGTGCCGGATCGTCGATATGGCCCGCGTGATCGTCGAGATGCAGGTTCCGGAAAACGAGTTGGCCGATGTCCGCCCCGGCAATCCCGTATTCATGAAAGCGCGAAGCCTGCCCTCGCTCGACCTGCAAGGCCGCGTGGACTTCATCGCGCCCGTAGCGCAAGCGGTCAACAGCCAGCAGATGGTCGTCGTCCGCAGCGAGATCCAAAACTACGATTTACTGCTGAAACCCGATATGACCGGCGTCGCTAAAATCTATTGCGGCGACCGCCGGATTGTGGACCTCATGACCCGCCGCATGATCCGCTGGATCCGCACGGAATTCTGGGACCTCCTCCCGTAACGGAGGATCCGCAGGCCCCCGCGCATCAGGCGGGGCAGCGTCATAACTGCACGAAACCGATCCCGATAGAGTGATCTCAAGGACGGCTGGCCCGCCGGGATGATCATTTCGTGGAATTTTTCCCTCTTTTCATGGTCCCGAGGGTACATTTTTTACAAATTTTTTTTAAAAAGATGTATTTTTGGACCCATCTCAATGATCTTATGTTTGAGAAGCAAAAACTGACGATCCTTTGACTCGGAGTGAAAGACACTGAGTAAAGCCGTAACGCTAAAGCGCCGCCACGACATATTGGGGCCACGCTCGTTGGGCTACCAAAGGTAGGAAGCCGGTCCGCCTAAGGTTCGGCGTATTCCACAGCGCCGGAAGCAGGAACGGAAGGTTTCGTGTTTACGGGAGACACATGAGTTTCCCTAGACTCGTCAGTCGGGCTGCATGGAGGCTAGCCGCCTCATGCAGCCTTTTTTGTTTTCTGCACCAAATTTGAAAACAAGGAGAACTGACGATGAAAGAGAACTACGGAGTAATTTGGACTGAACTTATTGAAATCGAGGAATTGGAAGAGAAGATAGCGCCCAGCGGGTCCGCCGCAGTCTGCGAAGATTAGTCCTGAAATTCTCGGCGCGACATGTTTACTTAAACCTTGTCTACCGGCCTTGACTTCGAGTAATAATGCTTGCCCCCTGGAGGGGCTTCCAGGCCGTGAAATATTGGCACGAGCAGTCGCGAAGTTGTCGTATCTATTTGACCGCGGCCTATCTTGCGTCTGTGCCGTTTGCAGTACTGTGCTTTACGGAGCGCAACGAATTCTCCCTTAACTGGGCGATGCTCGCCCTCGCGTCCATTTTCGTCGCAACGATAAACATACGATTGCCGAACCTTTCAGCCGTCATTTCGATGGGGGATGTGTTTATCATTTTGATCCTCATCCGATTTGGCCCAGGCTCTGCACTCGTCGCTTATTGGTTAAACATCTTAGCTGCCCATACAGCGGAGATTTTCCGAAGACATGGACGTAATTTTCTCGGCAAAATTCTAATCCACCGGTGGGTCTTCAACCTTGCATGTTGCACCGTTTCCACGTGGACGATGTACCAGCTATACCGGCTGGTTTTGAAGCTGAACCTGCCTGACCCGATAAGTCTTGTTCTCGGCTTGTTGAGCATCGCCATGGGATGGTTCCTGGTTAACACCTCCACTTTGTCTCTGGCCCTTTCTTTCTGGATGAAGCGCAGCTTCTGGTCTCTCTGGAAAGAGGGCATAACTTTGTACCTTCTGAATTTCGTGGGATCTGCGGCTGCAGCCGGATTGATTTCGATATTTTACGAACGTGCCGGTTTCCTGATCTTTCTGTTGTGCGCTCCCATAGCTGTGGTTTTGTATGAGCTCTATCACTTCTACGTTCAAAAATACGAGCAGGCCGAAAAGCATATTCAGGAGCTGAATAAGCTGTACCTTCAGACGATCGAGGCGCTTGCGAGCGCCGTGGACGCAAAAGATCGGTACACGCACGGTCACATCCGCCGCGTCCAGGCCTACGCTGCGAAGTTGGCCACGCATCTTGGCGTGGAGGACAAAAATCAGTTGCTGGCGATCCGGGCCGGAGCACTGCTGCACGACATCGGTAAGATAGCGATTCCCGAATACATTTTGAACAAGCCGACAGTGCTGACGGAAACAGAATACGACAAGATGAAGATTCATCCCGTCGTCGGCGCGAATATGTTGAGCACAATTGAATTCCCATATCCTCTAATCCCAATGGTCAAGTCGCATCACGAGCGCTGGGACGGGAATGGCTACCCCGACGGACTGAAGGGAGAAGAGATCCCATTAAATGCCCGTCTCCTGTCGTTGGTGGACTGCTATGACGCTCTCACAACGAACCGGCCTTATCGATCACCGATGTCGCGGGAAGAAGTGATCGCATTCTTCCGGCGGGAATCGGGACGGGCGTACGACCCGGCCGTCGTCCAAGCATTCATCGATCATCTGGAAGAGATCGAGGAAGCCGGAAAATCGGTTGTTGTTAAGACAGGCGACATTTGGGGAATAGACGAAAATTCAAGCGCAAGTACGGGTGATGTCAGAAAGCTCGAAAAGGCCCAGCCTACGCTCGCTTATAGCAAGGCCTTGACTGCTGGCCCGGAAGTTCAGCGGGAACTGTATTCGATTTTTGAATTTGCCCGGGCAGATTTTCAATGTCTCCGGCCGGCTGAGATTTTTTCGTTTATGGGAGGGAAGCTGCAGGCTCTGGCCGACTTCGACGCCGCCGTCTTCTACGAAGCGGATCTGACCCGAGGCGTTGTGACCGCGACGCATGCTGTGGGCGCGGCAACCGAAAATTTGTTGGGCCTGAATTTAGGGCTGGAACAAAAGCTCACCGGATGGGTCGCTGCAAATAATCAAGCGCTCTGTAACCTGCCCCCCTTCCCCGATTTTTTGAATTGCGACGAACCCCGGCCGGATTTTAAAGTATCCGCTATCGCTCCCCTGAATAGGCACGGGGAAGTACTTGGAGCAATTTCACTGTATCGAAAGAACGGAGTCAAATTTACAGACGAAGAATTCCGCCGACTGGAGATCGTTGCCTCTCAAACGGCTCTCCTCTTGGCGAAATGTAATAGGCGCGATGCTGAATCTAACCTGCTTGGCGATCCGCTCACGGCTCTTCCCAACGGTTTTCAGCTTTATCTGATGTTCGACCAGGTTGCTATGGATGCTTCAAGGTATGAATATCCCGTCGCACTTTTGTCGATCCATTTTGAAGAAATCAGAACGATCCGTCAAAAGTGGGGACCCATGAGCGGCGACGAGGCCATTCGAGCAGCGGCACGGCATTTGACTAAAGAACTTCGCGAAACCGATGTCCTGGTTCGCTATGCGAGTGATGAATTTATCGCAATCAGCCCTAAAATGTCACGTGAAGCCGCCGAAAATCTGAAATCGCGTCTGCAGGACGATCTCGACCATTTCAAGTTTGCAGTGCGAGCCCTGACCGGAATACCCCTTAACGTATCCGTCGGAATTGCCATATTTCCAGAGGACGGCCAGGACCTGGACGCGCTCTTGTCGGTATCAGAGTGGCGCATGCGGCAAGATAAGGAACTTCGAGCTGCCGTCAAGCGTCGCTTGAAAAGTGCACCAAGTGCGACCTAACCGCACTTAGTCGCGTCCCCAAAACAATTCATTCGATCCTTCTGCGGGTGGCGAAAATGAAGATTTTCGTTCCTAGCCGGTTCAGTGTAATCCGGGTACTTCGAGACGATGGTCATTCAAAAACGTTCTTGGGCACCGACCATTTGTTGGAACGAGCGGACGTGGTCGTGAAGATTTGCCGCAAAGGCCACTTCGGCCGCGATCGCGATTATCTCATCGAGAGGCTTTCCTGGTTTTCCGGTATCCGGCATGACAACCTCAGCACAATCGTCGATGCCGGATTAACAACGCGGGGAGATCTTTACTGCGTTCGCGACTATTTCCCCGCATCAGAACTCTCTTCTACCGAGAGTTCAATTGCAATAAACGCCTTAGTCTCCACGATTGACTTTTTACAGTCCCATCGGCGAATACATGGCGCGATAAAACCATCCAATATTTTCGTCAACAGCAAGATCCTAAAATTGACCGATCCCAACCTCAACAATGCCGAATCGAGGGAATCCGAAGAGCACATCCGATTCTCCGCGCCTGAGGTCTTACGCGGCGAAAGTCCTACTTTAGAAAGTGACTTGTATTCGCTTGGAGCGGTCCTCTATCGGGTGCTGACTCGCCGAAATCTTTTCGAAGACCTGAACCTCAGTCATCTAAGAGCCAAGCACGTTTGGGCTGTTCCGCAGCCGATCGGCAATCTATGCGATGTTCCTAAGCTGGTCTCCGAAACCGTAATGCAGCTCTTGGACAAAGAACCGCAAAGACGGGAAACGGCATTTGTCTCGTTAAAGGAGTGCCTCAGAGTTGAGCCAACCAGCGCAAATCGGGCGCCATTTATCGGCCATGCAGCGCTCCTGGGAGAAGCGCTGCATTTTCTTCAGCAGTCGTCGACGAATGGTCTACGTGTCTTATGGATCGAAGGACCGGTGGGCATCGGAAAATCCCGGTTTATTGAGGAATTGCGGATCCATAGCGCTTTTGCACACTTCCAATTCGCGGTGGCACGCTGTGGCCGGAATTCATCCGACTCTCATCCCGTCTTGGAAGCAGTACGCAAATTAGCGGAACGCCTAAACGGATCAAGTCGGGATATGTTTCCCAGTTTCATGTTTGAACATTTTCAGGAGGACTCCGAAACGGAACCCAATTATCCCCTGGGCAAGCTGACAAGCGACTTGGTAGGCATACTCGCCACGGCAGCTCGAGAAACACGCCTCGTTTTAGCTATTGAGAATATCGAAGATGCGAATCCGGTAACACTTCGGTTTCTCGAACAGCTTTCATTTCGGGCTGTGGAAGTGCCATTGCGTCTTGTGCTGACGTGCCGGGGTGGAAGATCGGATCTGAAGCTTAGGACCGTTCTGAATGAGTGCGTTGGTGAGGAATTCCACCGGATTCGTCTGCAGGCGCTCACGGCGCTTGAATCTCAAGAATTAGGACAATATCTCGACGTCTCTTCTGCTGTGCATACGGATTTACCTCAAATCTCAGGCGGTAATCCACTCTTTATTGAAGCCTGGGGTAAATGTAACCCTGAAGCAGCCAAAAATCCTCGCGCCGAAGCGGCATTGCATTGGATGGTTTCGCAAATCACAAAACAAACACGAGAACTCGCAGAGACCTTGTCTTTGGTCAGGAAACCAATGGAACTGGAAGTGATCGCTAGGATCGTCGGACGGAACGTGACGGATGTTCAGCAGGAGGTTAGCGTAATTGAAGACATCGGGTTAATAGAACGACGTGGGAGCTTAATTAGAATTGCGTATCCCGGCCTTGCAGCAGAGATCTATCGAAACACTTCTCGTCGCAGGAAATTAGATCTTGCCAAACGGATCTTCGAAACCCTCCGCGAAACCGAGGCGGATCCCGAAGATTTGGCCTCCTATTCATTTGAAGCGGAAGTGTTCAAGCTTGCGGCTGATTTCTTTCGACAGCTGGCAAAAGCCGCATTCGAGCAAAAGAACTATAAAGGCGCTGTATCGCACTACGAAAAACTAAAGCAATGTGAGCGGCGCGGCGGTGCGACTTTTGCCCCGGCTGAGAAACTAAACCTGGCGCTCTCATACCAGTCAGTGGGGGCACAAATGCTTGCCCGTTCCCTGTACGAAAACCTCCTCTCCATGGATGAGGTTCATCGTGACCCTGAATTGCTATCAGATGTGTACTGTGGGTTAGCTGGCGTGCTCGCCAGAAGCCCAGCCGAGGAGCGGCTCCGATTACGACAGTTAGCAATCAAATGTTTACCA
>Ga0209376_1001317_pt1 | contig 25283 bp, 21 predicted proteins | sample GraSoiAngelo_134_FD_185891 | JGI IMG/M metagenome (GOLD analysis project Ga0209376, IMG submission 185891) | Grasslands soil microbial communities from the Angelo Coastal Reserve, California, USA - 14_0929_05_30cm (SPAdes) (version 2) | ecosystem: Environmental > Terrestrial > Soil > Grasslands ... | reverse complement strand
GAGGGCTGGATCGATGATGAGTGGCAAGCTCGTATCGTAGGCGGCGACGTGAAACCCGACCCGCTGCCCATCCCTGAGGACGTATTCGCCGGGGATCTCGACCCGGCGCCCGGCAACCTCTTGATAGATGATTGGCTTGCGCTGGCGGATGGCCCCGGCCGCCGTGTGGAGCACCAGGTCGCCCTGGGGGTCGACTTCGAGTCTCTGTGCACCCTGGAAGCCCAGCGCGATGCGGCGAAGATCCGCGGCGGGGCGCACGACGAAGTCGTACTCCAGCTGGCGCTGGTTACCGTAGTACACGAGGTCGATGCCCGGGTAGAGGTCCTCGTAGTGCACCCTGGCGTAGGTCGGCACATTGGTCCGCCAGCCCGCGGGATCATTGCCGATGAAATAGTTGGCCTTGCCGGGCAGCTCCTCGCGCCCGGTCACGCGTACGTCGGGGTTGGCGCCGAGGAACGTCATGCCGAGCGCGGTCCGCGTCGCCGGCCTCGGCTTTGCCAGCTTTGCCTTCGTGCCTTGCCGTTCCCCTCCCTCCGGGTGTTCCCGGGTGATGAAGACCAGGACCGCCTCGGTCGGGGCGAGCAAGAGCGTGTGCTGGGGACCGCGGGAGAGAAACCTCACCTGAGAATCGGTCTGGCCTCGGTTGGCCTCGAAGGACAACGGCAACTGGCCGAAGGCCCCGATCACCCGGACCCGGACAGCGTCATCCGACTTGGACGCGGGGCCCGGCGCCTGGCTTGGCTCCGCCGATGTGAAGTCGTCGACATTCGCGGCAAAGCAAGGGAGCGCCTGCAGCATTCCGATCGCCGCAATGGTGAGCAGCGAAACGATCAGAACGGCTGAGCGACCCCGACCTAACCCACCTCGCAGCGTGTTCGTTCGCATGGCTCCCTCCGTGTGTCGCCGCATTGGCCATTCCCTCCGTGTGTCGGTGCATTGGCCCGGGATAGTGGATTCCTGGAGGGAGGGCTACGACAACACATAGAAACCCGAATAATTCGATGAGGGATTTCCGTCGAGCAGGCGAACCCCTTACAGAAGATCAGGGAATGCCTTACCAGGCCGTAGGAGTTCCCACTAAGGGGATCGTGACGGGAACGAGCCGAGGGCCGGCGGCGGGACCGTCAAGGGAGAATCAGCAGTGACGGTTTCGGGGGGAGCGGCGCCGCTCCCCCCGATCAATATCAAAACACCTCAAATCACATCAAAGCGGCAGAGCCGGCTCTCGATCGCGTCGCTAGTGGCTTGATCGAGATTCGGGTAGAGCGCGCGGATCTTGTCCCACGCCGCGTGGAGCGCGCGGCTCGACGAGGTGAGCGCCGGATGGCGGACCATACGGCACAGGTCGACCGTCGAGTCCTTGATCTTCTCGGCCACGAACACCCCGAAGAACACGATCTGCCGGTCGGTGGCCACGACCAGATGACGGTGGATGCTCGGCAGCCGCACGGGGACGGCGAGCACGTTCAGCTTCGCCAGCACGGCCGCCTGCCGTCGCTGATAGACGTCCAGCAAGCTACCGTACCCGTCCGCGGTCCGCGTCGTCCGTAGCACCTCGTGGATGTTGAGGCGGTTGTCGGCGCCCTTCTGCAAGACCAGCAGCATCTCCTGGATGTACTGGAGCTCGTCGTGGTCGACGATCGGGCTGGTCCCCGGCAGGGGGTACCAGGCGCTCCAGTCGCGCTGTGGCCAGTTCGCCGGCGTGATGCGGCGGCTGTCGGGGTCCTCGGCCGGGCTCGCGGGATTGGGCCGAAGCCCAGCACGGCCGGCCACGACCGCGCCGGCGACGACGGCGCCGCGCGCCGCCGCGAGGGCCGCGACCAGCGTGCGCCTCACCACGCGCAACCGGTCGCGCTTTCTCGCAAGGACGGCTTCGTGCTGTTCGCTGACGAGCGCGCGCAGGCGGTCGCCTTCGGCACGGCTCAACCAGATGCCGTGCTGATTCGGGCACGCGCTGACGAAGAGGTCGCTCTGAGGCAGCGTCGTCCGGAGCAGGTCGCCCAGGCACTCCGGGCACACGGTCGGCGCCTCGCGCGCGTCCGGATCGTTCGCGAGGACGTCGGCCAGGACCCGGTCGACGTCGATCGCGTTCAGATCCTCGACCCGGCGGTCGGAGATCCACATGGCTTCAACGTCCCAGCGCCGGAGCCGGCGCGCGCCGGTCGATCGCCGCCCGCGGCGCGGCGCCGGGCAGGCGCGTGTACCGCCCGCGCAAGCTGTCGAAGGCGCGCGACCGCCAGAGTCCGTGACGGTGCAGGCCGTAGCGGGCCAGGAGCATCAGGATGCGCAGCCCGTAGACGGTCGACGCCGAGAAGCTCGCCGACGACGCCTCCGGGAAATAGCGCGTCGGCACCGCGATCTCCGCGATGCGGAAGCCGCCGGCGACGACCTGCGCGATGATCTGCTGGTCGAACACGAAGCCGTCCGAGTTCAGCGCGAAGTTGACGCTCTCGAGCACCTCCCGGCGGAAGGCACGGTAGCCGGTGTGGAACTCGGAGAGCGTCAGACCGAACGCGCGATTTTCTGCGCCCGTGAGGAAGCGGTTCGAGATGTACTTCCACCAGGGCATCCCCTGGGCCAGCGCCGAGCCGCTCTTCAGCCGCGAGCCGAGCACTACGTCGGCCTCCCCACGGACGATCGGTTCGATGATTTGCGGAACCAGCCGCGGATCGTACTGATAGTCGGGGTGCACCATGACCACGATGTCCGCCCCGGCGCGCAGCGCCTCCGCGTAGCACGTCTTCTGGTTCGCGCCGTAACCGTAGTTCCGGTTATGGACGAAGATCTCGAGGCCGAGCTGCCGGGCGACCTCGAGTGTGGCGTCGGTCGAGCCGTCGTCCACGAGGATCACGAGGCTGACGGTGTCCTTCGGCAGCTCCTCGTATGTCAGGCGGAGCGTCCGCCCCGCGTTGTAGGCGGGCATCACGACGACGACCTTCGGTTGCGTCTGCATGGCGCCTCGAGATTGCAGCGGCGATGCCATCTCGTGAGCCGCCGCAATCTCGCGTACTTGGGCCACGCCGGCCCCGAAATCCGGATTCTTCTCGACAAAAAATCGTCTCCGCCGTGGACGAGAATTGTCACCGCCACCGTGAGTGGCCGATAATGCATTCGCGGTGCGCGCCGCAGGCCGTCGTGGGGCTGGGGCCCGGCTGGCCGAGGTGCCTGGACCAGAGATGCGAAACGACTTCTATTTGAGTGATGAGCAGCGCGCGACGCGCGACCTTGCGCGGTCGATCGCGCGCGAGCGCATCGCCCCGCTCGCCGCCAACGTCGACGAGGCGGAGTCGTACCCCGCGGAGCAGCTCGCGCTGCTCGGCCAGCAGGGTCTGATGGGGCTCTACATCCCCGAGGCGTACGGCGGCACAGGCATGGGGACGCTCGCCTTCTGTCTCGCCGTCGAGGAGATCGCCTGGGCGTGCGCCTCGACCGCCGTCATCTATCTCGTCCAGTACGCGGGCGGTTGGCCGATCGTGGCGGCCGGGAGCGAGGCGCAGAAGCGCCGGTATCTGCCGCGTCTGGCGTCGGGCGAGATCACCGCGGCGTTTTCGCTCTCGGAGCCCGGCGCGGGCTCCGACGCGGCCTCGATCTCGACGAAGGCCGTGCGCCGCGGCGACCGCTACATCCTGAACGGCGTGAAGCTCTGGGTGTCCAACGGCAGCCAGGCCTCGGTCATCACGCTCTTCGCCACGGTCGACCGCGGCCGCCGTAAGCAGGGCGTGACCGCCTTCCTGGTCGAGCCCACGTTTCCGGGGATTGCCCTCGGCAAGCTCGAGCGGAAGATGGGAATTCGCGGATCGCCGACCGTGGCCCTGCACCTGACCGACTGCGAGGTGCCGGTCGAGAACCGATTGGGTGAGGAGGGCGAGGGCTACAAGATCGCGCTCCAGGTCCTCGACGGCTCGCGCCCCGCGGTGGGAGCCGAGGCGGTCGGGATCGGGCAGGCCGCGCTCGACGCCGCGGTGGCCTACGCCAAGGAGCGCCAACAGTTCGGCCAGCCGATCGCCAATTTCCAGGGACTTCAATTCATGCTCGCCGACATGGCGATGCAGGTCCACGGGGCGCGACTCCTCGTCCACCACGCGGCCGCGCTCGTCGACCGCGGTGCTCCGTCGACGGCCCTCGAAGCCTCCCTGGCGAAGTGCTTCGCGGCCGACGCGGCGATGAAGGTCACGACCGACGCCGTGCAGATCTTCGGCGGCTACGGGTACACGCGGGAGTATCCAGTGGAGCGATTCATGCGCGACGCCAAGATCACGCAGATCTACGAGGGCACGAACCAGATCCAGCGCGTCGTCATCGCGCGCGAGCTGACCACCCGATGAGCGCCGACCGGAACCACCTTCGCCAGATGCTGGCGAACGTCCAGACCTTCGCCTGGCCCCACATGGGCAACGCCCAGCGGTTTTCGACCGCGTAGTCAGCTCCCGACGATCGTTCCCCGCTCGTCGGTGTGAAAAATTGACGGGCACCCGCCTTAGGTGGTACGTGTCTAGACATCCTGACAGCAGGGGGGCGGAGTGAACTATCGTCCAGGAATTCCCCGCTATCTCCAGATCGCCGAAAGCATCCGCCACGAGCTCCGCGACGAGGGCGAGCGCATCTCGTCGGAGCACGCGCTGTGCGCGCGCTTCAAGGTGAGCCGCCCGACCATCCGGCAAGCCCTCGAAGTCCTCGTCCAGGAGGGTCGGCTCTACCGTCACGCCGGCCGCGGCACCTTCGCGACGCCGGTTCCCGGAGGCGACCGGAAGCTGCGCGTGATCGGCTCGGTGGGCGACATGATGGCCCTCGGCGACGAGACGTGGTTCAAGCTCGTGTCGCGCGACGTCGTGCTGCTGCCGGCAAACATCGCCCAATCGTTGCGCCTGCCGCCGCGCTCCTCGGCCTACTGCATCGTCGGCGTCCGCTACGCCGAGACCGGCCCCTTCCAGCACGTGACCGCCTACATGCCCCTGACCATCGGGACGGCGCTCTCGGACGAGGACCTCTCCAAGACCTCGATGATCGGCGCCATCGAGCGCGTGCTCGGCGTGCCGATCAAGCTCATGGAGCAGGTCGTGGACGCGGCGCTGGCCCCGCGCCAGGTCGCCGCGCTTCTCCAGATCCGGGGGCGCTCCCCGCTGCTCTGCTTCGAGCGCACCTACTATGCGGCCAGCGGCGAGCCCGTCGAGCACGCGGTGTCCTGGCACACCGGCCGCCGCTATCCTTACAGGATGATCCTGTCGCGCGCCGAGCGGCGGACATGACAATGTCGCCGGCCTCGGGGCCGCCGCGACCCTAGATGCCCTACCGGGTCGGGTTCGACGTCGGCGGAACCTTCACCGACTTCGTGCTCCAGTCGCCGTCGGGCGACCTGCTCACCGCCAAGCGGCTCACGACCTACCCCGACCCGTCCGAGGCGTGCCTGGCCGGCCTCGACGACCTGCTGGCGCAGGGCGCGGTGTCCTGGAGCGACGTGAGCCAGGCGACCCACGGCACCACGCTCGGCTCCAACATCGTCATCGAGCGCAAGGCGCGCGGGGTGGGGCTCCTGACCACGCGCGGGTTTCGCGACGTCCTGATCATCGGCCGCGAGAAGCGCTACCAGGTCTACGACCTCCAGATCGAGAAGCCGGTGCCGCTCATCCCGCGCCGCTTCATCGGTGAGGTGACCGAGCGCATCCTCGCCGACGGCACCGTGCGGACGGAGCTCGACGAGGCCGATGCGCGCCGGGCGATCCGTGCGCTGGCCGCGCGGGGCGTGACCACGCTGGCGATCTGCCTGCTGCACGCCTACCTGAATCCCGTCCACGAGCGGCGGCTCGCCGCGATCGCGGCCGAGGTAGCGCCGCACGTCACGGTCACCCTCTCCCACGAGGTCTCGCCGACGTTTCGCGAGTACGAGCGAACCTCGACGACCGTGGTGAACGCATACGTGATGACGGCGATCCGCGACTATCTGCGCGGGCTGGCGACGGCCATGACCGGGCGCGGCTATCGCGGCCGGCTGTTCGTCATGCAATCGTCGGGCGGCATCGCGACCGCGGAGGCGATGCAGCGCTATCCGGTCCGGATGATCGAGTCCGGCCCCGCCGCCGGGGCCCTGATGGCCGCCGCGTACGGCGAGCTGACCGGCCACCGTGACCTCATCGCGTTCGACATGGGCGGCACCACCGCCAAGCTCGCGTTGATCGAGGCAGGGCGGCCCGCGACGACGACGGCCTTCGAGCTGCACCGGGTGAACAACGCGCCCGGCAGCGGGCTCCCCATGAACATCCAGGCGATCGACCTCGTCGAGATCGGGGCCGGTGGGGGCTCGATCGCGCGGGCCCGGCTGGGCGTCGTCGCCGTCGGGCCCGAGAGCGCGTCGTCGACGCCCGGCCCGGTCTGCTACGACCGAGGCGGCGTCGAGCCAACCGTGACCGACGCCGACGTCGTTCTTGGCTACATCAACCCCGACTACTTCGCCGGCGGCTCGATCACGCTCCGGCCAGGCGCGGCGGCGCGTGCCATCGAGGAGCGGATCGGCAGGCCCCTCGGGCTCTCACTCGAGGACGCCGCGTGGGGCATCCATACGATCGTCAACACCAATATGGAGCTGGCCACGCGCGTGGTGTCGATCGAGCGGGGCCGCGATCCGCGTGACCTCACGCTCGTCGCTTTCGGCGGCTCGGGGCCGGTCCACGGCTGCCGCCTGGCGCAGGCTCTGGGGATCCCGCGCGTCATCCTTCCGGCGGCCGCCGGGGTCACGGCCGCGATCGGCCTGCTCGCCGCCGAGGTCAAGTTCGACGTGGCGCGGACCTACGTGCGCCGCCTCGATGGTCTGGACCCCGCGGCCGTCGACGCGATGTACGGAGAGATGGCGGCGCAGGCGACCGCGGTCGTGCGCGAATCCGCCGTCGCCGGCGAGGTGGCGCTCGTGCGCTCGGCCGACGCGCGCTACGTCGGCCAGGGCTACGAGCTCACCGTGCCGGTGCCGGGCGGGCGACTCGACGCCGCCGCGCTCGTCCGCGTGCGGGCGAGCTTCGACGAGGTCTACGCGGCGCGGTACGGGTACGCCAACCCGGCCGAGCCGGTGGAGATCGTGACGTGGAAGCTGTCGGCGGTCGGCGGCGCACCGCGGATCGCGCTCGCCAAAGCGGCCACCCGCTCGGCGGGCGAGAGCCGCAAGGGAACCCGGCGCGCGTACTTTCCGGAGACTCGAGGCTACGTCGACACGCCCGTCTACGATCGGTACGCGCTCGCCGCGGGGACGTCGCTGAGTGGCCCGGCGATCGTGGAGGAGCGCGAGTCGACCACCGTGCTCCCGCCGGGCCTCACCGCGGCGGTCGACGAGTACGCCAACCTGATCGCGGAGATGGGCTGTCGATGACCGGTCGGGCCGCCAACGACCCTCGGCGTCACGTTTCCCCCGCCGCTTCTGGCGCGCGCCGACGAGGTCGTCCAGTGACGCCCGCCCGCGGGCTCGATCCGGTCACGCTCGGCGTGGTCTGGGGCGCGCTGCAGTCGATCGCGGTCGAGATCGGGACGACCGTGCACAAGACCGCGTACTCCGAGCAGGCGCGCGAAGGCCAGGACTTCTCGGTGGCCGTCTTCGATCCGCAGGGACGCATGGTCGCGCAGGGGCCCTATTCGCCCGGACACATGGGCGCGATGTCGTTCGCGGTCAAGAACGCGCTCGCGGCGCATCCGGTCGAGTCGCTGCGACCCGGCGACGCAATCTTGCTGAACGACCCGCTCCTCGGCTCCGGGCACCTTCCCGATTTCTTCATCACGCAGCCCGCGTTCCACCAGGGCGCGCTGGTGGGCTTCGCCGTGAACATCCTGCACCACACGGACGTGGGCGGTCAGCGGCCGGGGAGCCAGGGCGTCGAAGGGATCTTCGACTACTTCCAGGAAGGACTCCGCATCCCGCCGACAAAAGTCTGGAGGGAGTACCAGGAGCAGGACGGGATCGTCGGCATCATCGCCGCGAACACCCGCACCCCCGACAAGGTCCTCGGCGATCTGCGGGCCCAGCGGAGCGCGCTCCGCGTCGGCGAGCTGAGGCTCCAGGAGCTGGCCGCGCGCTACGGGCGCGACGTGCTGCTGGCCGCGATGGACGAGATCATCGCGCGCACCGAGGCGAGCATGCGAGCGGCGATCCGTGAGATCCCCGACGGCGTGTACCGCTTCGAGGACTTCCTGGACGACTTCGGTCCGGGCACAGATCCGCTCCGGGTCGCGGTGGCCGTGACGGTGGCCGGCGATTCGATGATCGTCGACTACGCGGGCTCGAGCCCGCAGACCGCGTCGGGGATGAACTCGTACATCAACTACACGCGCTCGTATTCGTACGCGGCGGTGAAGTGCCTCACCGACCCGCTGGGACCGATGAACGAGGGCGCGCTCCGGCCGGTCACGGTGACCGCGCCCGAGGGCTCCTTCCTCAACCCGCGTCCGCCGGCCGGCGGCGGGCCGCGCGCGATCATCTGCTACAGGACGTTCGAGTCCGTGCTGGGCGCACTGGCGCCGGCGCTTCCCGACCGCGTCGCGGCCGCTGCCTCGCACATGGCGAACCCGACCTTCGGCGGACGGGACCGCGCGCGCAAGCGCCCGTTCGTGGCCTACGAGCTGGTGCTCTCCGGAACGGGCGCGCGGGCGACCCGGGACGGCTGCGAAGCCATGTCGTGGGCGTTCAACGCGTCGAACATCCCCGTCGAGGCCCAGGAGGCCAACCAGCCCCTGATCGTCGAGCGCTTCGAGCTGATCGGCGACTCCGCGGGCGCCGGCCGGTTCCGCGGGGGGTGCGGCATTCGCCGCGACTTGCGCTTCCTCGCCGACGAGGGCAAGCTCACGAACCTGTCCGACCGGCAGAAGTTCGCGCCGTACGGGCTCGGCGGCGGGAAGCCCGGGAAGCTCGGCCGCACCGTGATCAACCCCGGGCCGAGTGAGCGGATCGTGCACGGCAAGCAATCGCGCGAGTTCGGCTATGACGACGTCATCTCGTTCCAGCAGTCGGGCGCCGGCGGCTACGGCGATCCCCTCGAACGCGACCCACAGCGGGTCCTCGAGGACGTGCTGGACGACTACGTGTCGATCGAAGCGGCCCGCCGCGACTACGGCGTCGTGATCACCGGCGCCGCCCCCGCTCTCACCGTGGACGAACGCGCCACCCGCGAGCTCCGGAAAAGACCGTGATAAAGCTCACGACAGAGCAAGAAAGCTTTCGCCGGGCCGTCGCGAAGTTCGTCGACGCCGAAGTCGTCCCGGTGGCGGAGGCGATCGACGCGCGCGCGGAGTTCCCGACGAAGCTCTTCCGCCGTCTCGGCGAGCTCGGCTACCTCGGGTTGCGTTACCCGGAAGCGTACGGCGGCGCGGACGCCGACATGGTGACCTATTGCCTGTTCGCCGAGGAGCTCGCTCGGGGCTCGCTGTCGGTGGCCGCCACCGCGGGCATGCAGTCGCTGATGGGCACGTACTTCGTCTATAAGTACGGCTCCGAGGAGCTTCGCCGGCGCTACCTGGTGCCGGCGCTCCGGGGCGATCTGGTCGCGACCTTCGCGCTCACCGAGCCGAACGCCGGCTCGGACGTCGCGAACATCATGACCCGGGCTCAGCGGCGCGGGGATCGGTACGTGTTGCGCGGCACGAAGACGTGGGTCACCAGCGCGCCGGTGGCCGATATGCTGACGGTCGCCGCGAAGACGTCGGACCAGCGCGGCATGGGGAACATCGCGCTCTTCCTGCTCGACCGCGCGACGATGCGCGGGATCACCCTCGGCAAGGCGATCGAGAAGATGTCCGTCCGAGGCTCGGTGACCGGCGAGATCCACCTGGAGGACGTGGAGGTTCCCGCCGAGCACCTGTTGGGCGGCGAGACCGGCGGCGTCGAGAAGATCGGCGGGGTCCTCTCCGAGATCCGCGTGATGACCGCGGCGATCTCGGTGGGCCTCGCGCGCGCGGCGTACGGGGCGGCGCTCGCGTACGCGCGTGAACGGGTGGCCTTCGGCAAGCCGATCGCCGAGCACCAGGCGATCGGCTTCAAGCTCGCCGATATGCTCACCTCGCTCCACGCGGCGATCCTCATGACCTATCAGGCCGCGGCGCAGCTCGACGCCGGCGTGGTCGTCGCGCGCGAGGCCGCGATGACCAAGCTCTTCGCGTCGGAGACGGCGGTGAAGATCACCGACGAGGCGGCGCGGATCTTCGCCTCGTACGGCCTCGCGATGGAATATCCGGTGCAGCGCTATTTCCGGGACGCGCGGTTCCTCCTGCCCGGCGGAGGCACCTCCGAGATCTTGCGCGTGATCATCGGGCGAGATCTCGACTGGGACCGGGGCCAGGCCTTCGTCTGAGGGCCGAGCGACCATCCTCCACTGAAGGAGAGCCATGCAATCACGCGGACGCTATTTCGAGGACTTCAAGGTCGGCGAGATGCTGACGACGGGCCGACGGACCGTGGAGGGCGGCGACGTCTCCCGCTTCGCCGGGCTGACCGGTGACTTCAACCCGCTCCACACCGACGAGGTGTTCGCCCAACAGACACCGTTCGGCGCGCGCGTCGCGCACGGCATCCTCACGCTGGCGGTCTCGAATGGTCAACAGAACCTCTCGGGCTGGTTCGAGGGGACGGCCTTCGCGCTGCTCGGGCTCGATCGAGTGAAGTTCACCGCGCCGGTGAAGTTCGGCGACACCATCCACACCGAGATGACCGTGACGCAGGCGCGCGCCTCGTCCAAGCCCGATCGCGGGGTCGTGTCGTTCGACGTGATGGTGAGGAACCAGCACGGCGAAGTGGTGTGCACCTACGAGACGAGCGTGCTCATGCGGAGGCGAGCGTGAGGCTCGAGCCGTGATGTCGGTGGGATCTGAATGGCGGCCCTCGACGAGCTGATCACGGCGATCAAGCGGCGCGACATCGCCGCCCTGAAGCTCCTGGGTGCGGCGACAAAAAGAGGGACGCGGCCATGAGAAAAGTGGCGCTGGTCGGGGCCGGGGTTTCACGGTTCGGCGTGCGCAAGGCGAGCTACCGCGACCTCATCTGGGAGGCGGGCAAGGCGTGCTTCGACTCGGTGCCCGCGGTGAAGCCCAAGGACGTCGAGGGGCTCGTGGTCGGCTCCGTCATGCCGGAGCGAACGGCGTTCCAGTCGCACATCTCGTCGCTCGCCGCCGAGGCGCTGGGGATCCGGCCGAGTGCCTTGAGCGCCCGCACCGAGCACATGTGCGCGTCGGGCACCGTCGGCATCCGCTACGCGTACGCGTTCATCGCCGCCGGCCTCGCCGACCTCGTCATGGTCCTCGGCGTCGAGAAGCTGAACCAGCCGGCCGGTGAGGAAGCGATCCTCAACATGGGCACCGGGGTCGACCGCGAGTGGGAGGCGTCGTTCGGGCTCACCGCGCCGCCGTGCTTCGCGCTGGCCGCTCAGCGCCACATGGCCCAATACGGGACCACCGAGGAGCAGCTCGCGCGGATCGGCGTGAAGAATCACACGCACGCCTCGAAGAACCCCAACGCGCACTTCCAGAAGGGCGCGACGCTCGCCCAGGTCCTCGGCTCGCGGATGATCTCCTCGCCGCTGCGCCTCTTCATGTGCTCGCCGATCACCGACGGCGCCGCCGCCGTGCTGATCGCCTCCGAGGACCGCGCGCGCTCCCTCACCGACAAGCCCGTCTGGATCCGCGGCACGGCCCAGGCGCTGGACGGCTTTCAGCTCACGTCGCTGCACGAGGACTACGCCCACTGGCCGGCGCTCGCGCGCGCCGCGCAGTCGGCCTATCGCATGGCCGGCGTCACCGCCCGCGACGTGAACGTGGCCGAGGTTCACGACTGCTTCGCGATCGCCGAGCTGATCGCGTACGAGGAGCTGGGGTTCTGTGGCAAGGGCGAAGGCGGGCCGTTCGCCGCGCAGGGCCGGAGCGACTACGGCGGCGACGTGGTGGTGAACCCGCGGGGTGGGCTGATCGGCTGCGGCCACCCGCTCGGGGCCACCGGTGTCGCCCAGGCCGCCGAGGTGTACGCCCAGCTTCGCGGCGAGGCCGGCGCGCGCCAGGCGCCGGATGCGGCGATCGGGCTCACGCACAACAACAGCGGCATGGGCGAGCACGTCGTCATGATCTACGGGCGCGACGCCGGGTAAGCGGCGCCGATGAATCGCGTCGCGGTCCTCGGACCGGGCCGGATCGGCCGCCAGATCGCCCTCGCGTTCGCGCTGGGCGGACACCGCGTGTCGCTGGTCGACGTCAAGAGCCGACCGGCGGGCGGGGCCGACGCGGTCTTCGCCGACGCCCGGCGTGAGATCGCGCGCGATCTCCAGCTCATGGTCGAGGAGGGTGTGATCGCCCGCGCCGACGTGGCGCCGGCGCTCGCCCGGATCGTCGATCAGGTGGGCCTCGACGGGCTCGACGACTGCGCCTTCGTCCAGGAGGCGCTGCCCGAGCTGGTCGACCTCAAGCGCGCGATCCTCGGCCGCGTGTCGACGCTCGTGGCGCCGGAGGCCATCCTCGCGTCGACCAGCTCGACGATCTCGCCGAAGCATCTGGCGGACGCCATCCGCGGCGCCGAGCGCTTCCTGGTCGTCCACTGGCTCAACCCGGCTCACATCATTCCGCTCGTCGAGGTGGTGCCCGGCCAGGCCACGAGCGCGGCGGTCGTCGAGCGCACCGTTGCGCTGCTGGACGCGCTCGGCAAGGTGCCCGTGCGCTGCGCCGACTCGCCGGGATTCATCGGCCCCCGCCTCCAGGCCCTGCTGATGAACGAGGCGGTACGCTTGGTCGAAGAGGGCGTGGCCTCGCCCGAGGACGTGGACCGCGCCTTCAAAGCCGGCATGGGATTTCGCTACGCGACCGTCGGAATCTTCGAGTTCATCGACTGGGGCGGCGTCGACATCCTGCACCGCGCGAGCGGGTTCCTGGCGAAGGCCCTCGGCGAGGAGCGATTCCGCCCCGCGCGCCTGGTCGAGGAGAAGATCGCCCGGAACGAGCTCGGGCCCAAGACCGGACGCGGGTTCTACGACTACACGGGCGACCGGCGGGAAGCGTTCGAGACCGCCAAGGTACGGGCCTTGCTCCGGCAACTCCGACGCGAGGTATCATGACGTACTTCCGGGCGACCGACCCGTTCCCGCTGGAGTCGGCCGACCATACCAAGCTCCATGAGTTCTACACCCGGCTGGCCGCCGGACGGCTCGCGACGACCCGGTGCGCGGGGTGCCGGCGCCTGGCGTGGCCGCCGCGGGCGTTCTGTGGAGAATGCGGCGCCGACCGGTTCGACTGGGTGGATCTTTCGGGTGAGGGCACGGTCCACGCGTTCACGGTGCAGGAGACGGGGCTGCCGGCCGGCTTCCAGGGGCCGCGGGTGTTCGCGATCGTGAAGATCGACGGCCTTCGCGTGTTCTCGATCCTCGTCGACGCTGACCCGGCGAAGGTCGCGATCGGCAGCGCGGTCCGGCTCTCGCCCCTCCGCGTCGCCGATGACCCCGGCGGGAGCGCGCGCTGGCTGCCAGCGTTTCGGCTGGCATGAAGGTGCTGATCGCCACGCCCGGGCTCGACGGGCACGACCGCGGCGCGAAAGTCGTGGCTCAGGCCCTGCGCGACGCCGGCGTCGAGGTGGTCTACACCGGACTCAAGCGGACGCCGGACGAGATCGTGCAGGCGGCGATCCAGGAGGACGTGGACGTCGTCGGGCTGTCGGTGCTGTCCGGCGCCCACCTGCTCCTCGCCCGTCGGGTACTCGACGGGCTGCGGGACAACGGCGCCGGCGACATCGCGGTGATCGTGGGCGGCACCATTCCGCCGCGCGACGTGGACGAGCTGCGGGCGCTCGGCGTCCGCCGGGTGTTCCCGATGGGAACGCAACTGCCGGAGATCGTGAAGGCGTTCAAGGAGCTGCCGGGTTGATTCCGACGTGGGTCGATCGAACGGAGTACCCGTTCGAGCCCCGCGCGCTGGACGCGGACGGGGGGCGGCTGAGCTACGTCGACGAGGGCGAGGGCGCGCCGATCGTGATGGTGCACGGCACGCCGACGTGGTCCTTCCTCTATCGCCACCTGATCAAGGGCCTGGCGCCGCGGTACCGGTGCGTGGCGCCCGACCACCTCGGCTTCGGCCTGAGCGAGCGCCCGGCCGCGTGGTCGTATCGTCCCGAGGACCAGGCGAAGAACCTGTCCCGGCTCGTCGACGCGCTCGGACTCAAGGACCTCACGCTCGTCGTCCACGATTTCGGCGGCCCCATCGGCCTCGCCTACGCCATCGAGCACCCGGAGAACGTGCGTCGCCTCGTGCTCTTCAACACGTGGATGTGGTCGTGTGCCGGCGACCCGCACATCGAGTGGTTCGCGCGGATCCTCGGCGGGCGGTTCGGGCGCTTTCTCTACGAGCGCCTTGGCTTCTCGGTGCGGGTGATGCTCCGGCACGCGATCGCCGACCGGCGGCGCTACACGTCGGCGGTCGACCGTCACTATCTGCGCGCGCTCGACGGCCACGCGACCTGGATCTACGCGCGCGAGCTCCTGGGCTCGAGCGCGTGGTATGACGATCTCTGGCGGCGTCGAGACCGGATCGCGAGGACCCCGGCGCTGCTGATCTGGGGGATGAAGGACCCCGCCTTCGGCCGCTACCTCCCACGCTGGCGCGAGGTCTTCGAGCGCGCCGAGGTGGTCGAGCTGGCGGACTGCGGCCACGCGCCGCCGGAGGAGCGGGGGCCCGAAAGCCTGGCGCTCATCGCGCGGTTTCTCGAGCGGCAGGGAGGAGACCCATGAAAGAGCTGAAAGCGAACGCCGGATTCCCGATCGAGCCCGTGTACGGGCCCGAGGATCTCGCCGGCGTCGACGTCGATCGCGACATCGGCCGTCCCGGCGAATACCCGTTCACCCGAGGCATCCACAAGCACATGTACCGGGACCGTGTCTGGACGATGCGGCAATATATCGGCTTCGGCACGCCGGTGGAGACGAATGCCCGCTTCAAATACTTGATGGCGCATGGACAGGATGCCCTCAACGTTGCCTTCGATTTGCCAACCCAGCTCGGGCTCGACTCAGACGATCCGCGGTCCGAGGGCGAGGTCGGTCGGGTGGGTATGGCCATCGACACGCTGGCCGATATGGAGGACGCGTTCGCCGGGATCCCGCTGGATCGCGTCAGCGTCTCGCTCACGATCAACGGGATGGCGGCGCCGATCACCGCGATGTACTACGCGGTCGCCGAGAAGCAGGGCGCCGCGGCCGATCGCGTGGTGACGACGCCGCAGAACGACATCCTGAAGGAGTTCGTCGCGCGCGGCACGTGGGTCTACCCGGTCGATCCGTCGCTGCGGCTGGTCGGCGACCTGATCGAGTTCTCGGCTCGCCACTACCCGCGGGCGAACCCGGTGTCGGTGTGCGGCTACCACATCCGCGAGGCCGGCTGCACGACCGCGCAGGAGATGGCGTACGGCCTCGCGATCGCCGCGGCCTACGTCGAGCTGATGCTCGCGCGCGGGATCGCCGTGGACGACTTCGCGCCGCGGATCTCGTTCAACTTCACCGCGTGGGGCAAGATCTTCGAGGAGGTCGCGAAGTTTCGCGCCGGGCGGCGGCTCTACGCGCGCATGCTCCGCGAGCGCTTCAAGGCCGCGAATCCCAAGTCGTGGATGTTCCGGAGCCTCATCGGCGGCGGCGGCTCGGCGTTCACCGTCCAGGAGCCGGAGAACAACATCGTGCGCGGCGCCTACATCGCGCTGGCCTCGGCGCTGGCGGGCGCGCAGACGATGGCGCTGCCGACCTACGACGAGGCCTACACGATCCCGTCGCCGAAGGCGCAGCTGATCGCGCTGCGCACGATGCAGATCTGCGCCGAGGAGTCGGGCGCCGCCGACACGGTCGATCCGCTGGCCGGCTCCTACTACGTGGAGGCGCTCACCAACGCGATGGAGAAGCAGATCGCGACGGAGCTGGCCCACGTCGAGCGGATGGGCGGCATCGTCGAGGCAATCAGGAGCGGAGCGATCCAGGCCGAGGTCGCGCGTCAGGCCTATCTCTTCGAGCAGCGGATCGCCTCCGGCGAGATCCCGAAGGTCGCCGTCAACTGCCACGTCGGTGACAAGCCGGCCGAGGCCGACCGCGAGATCGAGCTCTATTCCTTCGACGCGAAAGTGGCCGAGGCGCAGCTGGCGCGGCTCGAGCGGACCCGGGCGGGGCGTGACGGTCGCGCGGTCCACGCGGCGCTGGGCCGCCTCCGGGACGAGGCGCGGGGTGGCGGGAACCTCATGTACCCGATCATGGACGCGGTGAAGGCGTACGCGACCCTCGGCGAGATCGCGCGGGCCATGAGGGACGTCTTCGGCGAGCACAAGGAAGCCGTGAAGCTCTGACGATGGCCGGAGGCTTCGACGTCGTCGGCAAGTCCACCCCCAAGCTGGACGGTCCGGACAAGGTCACGGGACGGACGTGCTACCTCCACGACCTGGAGCTGCCGCGCCTGGCCCACGGCAAGATCTTGCGAACGCGGCTGCCGCACGCGCGGATCGTGAGCATCGACACCAGCCGCGCGCGCGTCCTGCCCGGCGTGCTGGCGGTGCTGACCGGCGCCGACGTGGAGCCGCGGCCCTTCGGCTTCGCCAAGGACCAGGTCGCCCTCAAGCGCGGCAAGGTCCGCTGCATCCGCGACGAGGTCGCCGCCGTCGCGGCCGCGACGGCGACGATCGCGGAGGAAGCGCTGGCGCTGATCCAGGTCGAGTACGAGGAGCTGCCGGCGGTGTTCGATCCGCTGGCGGCGCTGGAGCCGGGCGCGCCGCTCGTGCACGACGAGCGGTCGACGAACCTCCACGACCTCCGCTACCGCTTCAACCACGGCGACGTCGAGGGCGCGCTGGCCGCCGCCGCCGCCGTCGTCGACGACACGTACCGGCTGAACTTCGTCACGCCGGCGTGCCTGGGCACGATGGTCGCCGTCGCCGACTGGGATCCCGCCGGCAACCTCACGATGTGGTCGACGACGCAGGTGCCGTTTCTCTACCAGCGCGATCTGTCGGAGGCCCTGGGGATCGGCGGCGACCGCGTGCGAGTGATGCAGCCGCCGGTCGGCGGCAACTTCGGCCGCGGCCTCGACATCTACCCGATCGACGTCATCGCGGCGCTGCTCGCACGCGTGGCGCGGCGTCCGGTGAAGATCGAGTTCGACCGTCTCGAGGAGTTCATCGCCTGTCCCACCCGCGAGCCCTGCACGATCCGGCTGCGTACCGCCGCCGACCGCGACGGCCGCCTGCTCGCGCGCGACGCGCACGTGACGATCGACGGGGGGGCCTACACGTCGTGGGGCTCGACCACGCCGTACGTGATGCTCTCCACGGTCGCCGGGCTCTACCGGGTGCCGAACGTGCGCTTCGACACCACGATCGTCTACACCAACAACCCCTACTCCGGATCGATGCGCGGCTACGGCAACCCCGAGTCGACCTTCGCGGTCGAGTCGCAGATGGACGATCTGGCCGACCGGCTCGGGATCGATCGCCTCGAGCTGCGGCGGCGCAATCTGTCGAAGCCCGGCGACGTCAATCCACAGCAGTTCGTGCTCACGTCGTTCGCGATGGGCGAATGCCTCGACGCCGTCGCCGACGAGATCCGGAGGGACCCGCCGCCACCGCGGCCGGGCCAGAAGCGCGGCGTGGGCTACGCCGGGATGTTCCACGTCGGCGGCGGCGCGCGGATCTACCGATCGGACGGGTGCGGCGCGATCGTGAAGCTCGACGACTTCGGCAAGGTCACGCTGATCACCGGCGCCAGCGAGATCGGCCAGGGCTCGGAGACGGTGCTCGCGATGATCGTCGCCGAGGCGCTCGGCGTGCCGCTCGAGCGCGTCGACGTCGTCAACTCCGACACGAGCGTGCGCCCGTGGGACGTCGGGACGCACGCCAGCCGGACCACCTTCGTCGCCGGCAACGCCGCGCGGCTTGCGGCGGAGAAAGTGCGAGCCCAGCTCTTGGCGATCGCCGAGGGGCAGCTCGAGGAGCCCGCGGCCGCCCTGGATGTCAAGGGCGGCTGGGTCGTCGTGAAGCGCGATCCCCGGCGCCGGCTCCCGTACGAGGCCGTCGCCCGGGCCGGCCACTTCCGCGACGGCGGCCGCGTGCTGGTGGCCGAGGCGTTCTACGATCCGCCGACGGCCATGCTCGACAAGGACCTTCAGGGCAACGTGTCGGCCGCCTACACGTCGGCCTTCCAGGCGGCGCTGGTCGACGTCGATCCGGAGACCGGCCGCGTCACCGTGCGCAAGGTCGTCTCCGCCCACGACGTGGGCCGCGCGCTCAACCCCGCCGCCGCGGAAGGCCAGGTGCACGGCGGGATCCACATGGGGCTCGGCTACGCGCTTTCGGAGAGGCTCGTGGTCGAGCAGGGGCAGGTGGTGAGCCAGACGTTCATGGACTACGCGTTGTTCAAAGCGGACGACATGCCCGATATCGTCGTGCGGCTGATCGAGTCGATCGACGCCGAGGGACCGTTCGGCGCCAAGGGCCTCGGCGAGTCCGGCGTGATTCCCGTCGCCGCGGCGGTGCGCAACGCGATCAAGGACGCGATCGGCGTGCGCTTCCACGAGCTGCCGCTCACGCCCGAGCGGGTGCACGCCGCCCTGGGGGCCGCGTGAGCGCCGGCGTGGAGCGGTTCACGGTCAGCGAGCGCGCGCTCCACTGGGCGCTCGCCCTCGGTTATCTCCTGCTGCTGGCGAGCGGGCTTCCGCTGATGATGCCCGCGCTGCAGGGCGGGATCCGCGGGTACAGCCCCCTGATCGGCGAGCGGCTGCACATCGCCTGCGCCATCTTCTGGGTGCTGACGATGATCGCGACGTTGGCGCTCGGCGACCGCCGCCGCGTCAAGCGCACGCTCGAAGAGCTCGCGCGGCTCGAGCCGAGCGACCGGCGGTGGCTGCGGAGCTTCCCGCGCTGGCTCGTGGCGGGGCCGCGGGAGCGCGCCCGGCTCGACCGCGACGTCGGCCGCTTCAACGCCGGCCAGAAGGTCAACGCGCTGTTCACGCTGGTGACCGCGTCGCTGCTGCTGGCGACCGGCGTCGCGCTGTGGCCCTTCGGCATCGATGGCATCGTGCGCGACGTGCACCGCTGGCTCACGCTCCTCGTGCTGATCCCGATCGCCGGCCACGTGTATCTGGCGGCCGTCCATCCTTCGACGCGGCACGCGTTGAAGGGAATGCTCGATGGACGGGTGGATCGCGAGTGGGCCGCCTCGCACCATCCGCGATGGGAGGCGAAATGAAGCTCTTCGACGGCATTCGCGTCCTCGACCTCTCGCGTATGCTCGCGGGACCGTACGGCTCGATGTTGCTCGCCGACCAGGGCGCCGAGGTGATCAAGATCGAGGATCCGGATGGCGGCGACCCGATGCGGAGCATGGGCCCGCCGTTCCTGCCCGACGGCGAGTCGGCGTACTTCCTGGCGATCAATCGCAACAAGAAATCGCTCGCGCTCGACCTCCACCGCGAGCGTGGCCGCGAGGTGTTCTACGAGCTCGTCCGTCAGGCGGACGTGGTCTGGGAAAATTTCCGCCCCGGCATCATGGAGCGCCTGGGCCTCGCGTACTCGAAGCTCTGGTCGCTCAACCAGCGGATCATCGTCTGCTCGATCTCCGCCTACGGCCAGGAGGGACCGTACCGCGACTGGCCCGCGTTCGACCTCGCGCTGCAGGCGATGGGCGGCGCCATGTCCGTCACTGGCGAGCCCAACGGGCGCCCGGTCCGCATGGGCTTGCCGATGGCCGACCTGGCCGGCGGGATGTTCGGTGCCTTCGCGGTCGCCGGCGCGCTCTTCCGCCGCGAGCGCACGGGCGAGGGCGGCCAGATCGATCTGTCGCTCCTCGACTGCCAGGTCTCGCTGCTCACGTACATCGCGCAGTACTTCTGGACCAACGGCCGGGTCCCCGTTCCGATGGGCTCGGGCCACGCCTCGGTGGTCCCGTACCAGGCGCTGCCGACGCGTGACGGCCACCTGATCGTCGCGATCTTCGCGGAGAAGTTCTGGGGCGCGTTCTGCCGCGCGGTCGACCATCCGGAATGGGAGCGCGACATGCGCTTCGCGAAGAATCGCGATCGCGTCGTCCACCGCGAGATCCTGATGCCGCTGGTCGAGGCCGCGTTCCGCACGCGGACGACGAAGGACTGGCTCGAGCGGCTCCAGGCTCTCAACGTTCCGGCCACGCCGATCCAGAGCGTCGACCGCGTGCTCGGCGATCCCCAGGTGACCCAGCGCAGCATGGTCGTGGAGATGTCCCATCCGCTCCACGGCAAGACGCGTACGCTCGGGACGCCGGTCAAGCTGGACGGCGCGATGGGTCTCGACGTGACGCCGCCGCCCCGGCTCGGCGAGCACACGGACCAGATCCTCTCCCAGATACTCAAGTACTCGAACGTGAAGATCGCCGAGCTCCGAGCGACCGGCGCCATCGCGTGAGCCGCGCCGGCGTATGAACGTCGCCGTGCTCGGCGGGGGCAACGGCGGGTTCGCGACCGCCGCGGACCTGGCGCTGGCCGGCCACCGCGTGCGCCTCTGGAGCCGCTCGGCGTCGGCGCTGGGCCCGCTGGCCGGCGAGCCCGCGCTCACGCTCGTCGCCGAGGGGCGGCAGGGGCGCGCGCGCCTCGAGCGCGCCACGACCGAGATCGCCGTCGCCGTCGCCGGCGCCGAGGTCGTGATCGTGCCGCTTCCCGCGACGGGCCACGCGGACCTGGCCGAGCGCCTGGCGCCGCACGTGAACGAGGGGCAGACCATCCTGCTCACGCCGGGCACGCTCGGCAGCTACGCGATGGCGCGCGACCTCGCCCGCGCCGGCGGCGCGCGCCCCTACGCGATCGCCGAGACGGGCACGCTGCCGTACCTGGCGCGCAAGACCGGCGCCGCGACCGTGTCGGCGCCGGTGCGGGCTGCGAACCTGCCCCTCGGCGTCTTCCCGGCCTCGCGCAGCGAGCCGACCGTCGCGCGGATCGCCGAGCTCTTCCCGGCCGTGCGGCCGTGCGTCGACGCGCTCGACGTCGCGCTGACGAACGCGGGCCCGGTGATCCATCCGCCGCTGGTCCTCCTGAACGCCGGCTCCATCGACGGCGGGCGCTTCGACGTTCATGCTGCGGGGACGACACCGAACGTGCGGCGACTGATCGACGCGGTCGACGCCGAGCGCGTCGCGATGCGCGAAGGCTGGGGGTATCCCGCGCCGCACTACGAGGTCGCCACGTACTACGACGAGGCGCGCGGCGCCGCGGGACTCTACGGCGCGGGCGCCAAAGCCAAGCTCGTCGCCAGCGGTCTCTGGAGCGAGGTCCTCACGCTCGAACACCGGTACGTGACCGAGGACGTGGTGCTCGGTCTCTCGCTCCTCGAGTCCGCCGGCCGCACGGCGGGCGTCGACACCCCGGCGGTCACGGGGCTGCTGATGATCTTTCGCGTCCTCATCGGCCAGACGCTGTCCGGCCACGGTCGCGCGCTCGAGCACCTGGCACTCGGGGACTACAGCCGGCGCGAGATCCGCGCGTTCCTGCGCGAGGGCTGGGAGTCGCCCTTGTGGGGCAAGGTGCTCCGGTGAGCGCGCCGGGGGCCGCTCATCTTCGGCGCCATCCTGATTGTGTCCATGCTCTTCATGCCCGGTGGTATCGCGAGCGCTCTGCGGAAGCTTGCAGTCGCCGGCGCGGCGGGCCAGCCACGAACCGGGCCGCCTACGGCGAGCCTCTGACAAGGAGACGATCCATGATTCGTGCCGCGCTCCTGCTCGTCCTGGCGCTGATCCCGACGGCGCTGCCGGCGTCGGCCCAGCCGCCGGGAGTCAGCGACAAGGAGATCCTGATCGGCGGCTCCAACTCGTTCTCGGGGCCGCTGGCCTTCACGGGCGAGCAGATCACCAAGTTCGGCGTCGACCTCTACTTCAAGGTGGTCAACGACGCCGGGGGGATCCACGGCCGGACGATCCGGACCATCTTCTACGACGACGGCTACCGGCCCCAGGACGCGATCGCCAACACCAAGAAGCTCGTCGAGCAGGACAAGATCTTCGCGGTCATCATCCCGCAAGGGTCGCCGCCGGTCATGGCGACGCTGGCCTACCTGGAAGAGAACAAGGTGCCGCTCCTGTTCCCGTACCAGAGCTCGCCGGAGACGCGGGGCAAGCGCTACGTGTTCCAGGGCACGACGGTGAGCGACCGCTCGTCGAAGATGATGATCGACTACCTCGCCGGCCAGCGGAAGCTCAAGAAGTTCGCCGCGCTCTACCAGGACGACGAGTACGGCAAGTCGTTCCTGACCGCGCTCGAGAAGGACCTCGGCCGGTTCGGCCGCAAGCTGGTCGCCGCCGAGTCCGTCAAGCGCGGCGTCACCGACGTGAGCGCGCAGATCGCCAAGCTCCAGGCGGCCAAGCCGGAGGTCACGTTCCTGGTGCTGGTGCCCGGGCCGGGCGCGCAAGCGCTCATCGAGCGGCGGAAGATCGGCTGGACGGACACGCTCATGGTCTCGACGGGCCCGCTGACCGACGAGCGGTACCTCGCGCTGGCCGGCGACGCGGCCGAGGGCGTCGAGGGGTTGTCGCTCTGGCCGGATCCGCTGCTGTCCGATCTGGCCGGTGTCAAGCGCTACCGTGAGCACATGCAGAAGTACTTTCCCAAGAACGCGCCGAACCAGTACTCGATCGCTGGCTACTTCGCGGCGATGCTCTTCACGGAGGGCGCCAGGCGCGCCGGCCGGAACCTGACGCGCGAGTCGCTGATCGCGGCGCTCGAGTCGATCAAAGGCTACGAGAGCGGTATCCTGCCGCCGCTCACGATCGGCGCCGACCACGAGACGCAGAAGCGAGGGTTGTGGGTCCGCGTCGAGAAGGGGCGCTTCAAGCCGCTGACGGACTGGCTCAAGTCCGAGTAGCCGGTGCTCAGTGTCGAAGATCTCTCGATCAGCTTCGGCGGCCTCGACGCGCTGAGCGGGCTCAGCCTCCAGGTCACCGGGCTCGACCGCGTCCTCAAGACGGCGCCATGACGATGTGGCAACCCGAGCTCGAGACGCTGGACCGCGAGTCGCTCGAGCGGCTCGTGCTCGAGCGCATGCGGGCGACGCTCGCGCGCGTGCTGGCCCAGCCGACCTGGGCCCGACGGTTTCACGGCGTCCGTCCCGAGGACGTCGAGCGCGTCGAGGACTGGCGGAAGCTCCCGTTCCTCACCAAGGAGGAGCTGCGCGACGCGTACCCGTACGGGCTCGCGTGCGCGCGGGACGCGGGCTACCAGCGGATCCACATGTCGAGCGGGACGACGGGGAACCCGATCCTGAACCCGTACACGGCCGCCGACGTCGCGCAATGGGGCGAGGTGATGGCGCGCTGCTACGTCGCCGCCGGCGTCGGCCCGAGCGACGTCATCCAGATCACACCCTCGTTCGGCCTCTTCACCGGCGGCTTCGGCTTCCACTACGGCGCCGAGCGGCTCGGCGCGATGGTGATTCCGACCGGCGCCGGGCGGACGACGCTACAGCTCAAGCTCATGCGCGATCTCAAGGCGACCGTCGTCGCGGCGATCGCCACGTATCCGCTGCGGCTGCTGGAGGCGGCGCGCGAGGAACGCTTCGACCTCGCGTCGCTCTCGCTGCGCGTCGGCATCTTCGGCTCCGAGATGTGGTCCGACGAGCTCCGCGCGCGAATCGAGCGGGAGCTCCGCATCCGCACCCACGACATCATCGGCATGACGGAGACCGGCGGGCCGGGGCTCGGCATCGACTGCGCCGCGCGCGGCGGGATCCACGTCTGGGAGGACCACTACCACGTCGAGATCGTCGATCCCGTGACCGGCGCCGTCGTGGCGGACGGCGCCGAGGGCGAGCTGGTCGTCTCGACGCTGACCCGCGAGGGGCTGCCGCTGGTGCGCTACCGCACCCACGACCTGACGCGGGTCGTCTCGCGAGCGCGTTGCGACTGCGGACGCACTGCGCTCCGGCTCGATCGCCTGCGTGGCCGCACCGACGACATGGTGATCTACAAGGGCGTGAACTTCTACCCGCGTCAGATCGAGACGGCGCTCCTGCGACAGCCCGGCGTGAGCCACGAGTACCAGATCGTGCTCGACTCCGAGGGCGGCGGCGAGCGGATGACGATCGACGTCGAAACGGAGCCCGGCTGCGATCCGGCGATCGCCGCGCGGATCCGTCGCGAGCTCGGCGACCTGCTCGCGCTGAGCCCGGAGGTCCGGCTGCGGGCGCACGGCGAGATCGAGCGGCCGCAGGGCAAGGCGGTGCGCGTGGTCGACCGCCGGCCGCGACGGTGAGCGGTCTCCTCGCGGGCGTCACCGTCCTGAGCCTCGAGCAGGCCACCACGCTCCCGTACCTGACGTACCGGCTCGCGTGCGATGGCGCCCGGGTGATCCGCGTCGAGAACGCCGAGCGGCCCGACCCGAACCGGTTCGTGGGCCACGACGTCCTCGGTGAGCCCGCGATGCGCAGCTACTTCCTGCCGAACAACTGCGGCAAGCAGGCCATCACCCTCAACCTCGGCGATCCCGAAGGCCGCGCCCTGCTGCGCCGGCTCATCGTCGGGCTGCGGGTCGACGTCTTCGCGTGCAACCAGCGACCGCGCAGCTACGCCCGGCTCGGCATCGAGCCGGCGGAGCTCAGGGCCGCCAAGCCCGATCTGATCTGGCTCGGGATCACCGGCTTCGGACCGGATCACGACGAGGCCGCGTACGATCCGATCTTGCAGGCGCGCGCCGGGTTCATGGCGCTGACCGGCGACGCCGACAGGCCCCCGACGGTCTTCGGCCTGCCGATGGTGGACCTAGGCGCCGCCGAGCACGGCTACAGCGAGATACTGAAGGCGCTCTACCGCCGCGCGACGCGCGGCGACGGTGCGCGCATCGACGTGTCGATGCTGCGCAGCGCAGTGTCGTGGATGGTCGCGCCGATCGCGCTTTCACGGAGCCTCGGCGAGACGGTGACACGCCGGGGCAATCGCCACCAGTTCTTCGCGCCGGTCGGCGTGCACCGCACGCGCGACGGTCACGTGTATGTGGCGATCGGCAACGATCAGCAGTGGGCGTCGCTGGTCGCTCTGCCGGCCTTCGCGGCGTTGGGCCGTCCGGAGTACGTCAAGAACGCCGGGCGAATCGCCGACGTGGCGCGGCTCGAGCGCGAGCTCTCCGCCGGCTTCGCGAGCCTCTCCACCGACGAGGCGCTCGAGGCGCTGCGGCGCGCAGGCGTCCCGGTCTCCCGCGTCAGCACGCTCGCCGACGTGGTGACCGATCCGCTGATCGCCCAGACGCTCGTCCAGGTCACCGACCCGCGCTCCGGCTGCCGACTCACGCTGCCGGCGCCGCCGGTCGGCGAGCCGGCGCCG
>Ga0209376_1001316_pt1 | contig 25294 bp, 25 predicted proteins | sample GraSoiAngelo_134_FD_185891 | JGI IMG/M metagenome (GOLD analysis project Ga0209376, IMG submission 185891) | Grasslands soil microbial communities from the Angelo Coastal Reserve, California, USA - 14_0929_05_30cm (SPAdes) (version 2) | ecosystem: Environmental > Terrestrial > Soil > Grasslands ... | reverse complement strand
GGCAACGGATTCTATGAATAACGGGGCGAATCACAACTGCTCACCTGTAGTAGCAGCGGTGTCGGCTGGATTCCCCAATACCGCAGGCGACACGCCTGCCCCTGCCGGGCCAATCGGACATCTCTACGTTCACATCCCGTTTTGTGCACGGATTTGCCCGTACTGCGCGTTTTACAAAGACCTGCTCAATCGTTCGCAAACGTGGCGATTTTGCGAAGCGGTGTTACGCGACCTTGACGAGCAGCGTGCCGTTTTCGCGATATCGCCAAAAACCATTTATTTCGGTGGCGGCACACCGACTGCGCTCAACACTTCGCAATTGGAATTTCTGCTCGAAGGCTTTCACCAGCGGCTCGATCTGTCAGCGCTGGAAGAATGGACGATCGAAGCGAACCCGGGAAGCGTTTCGGCGCGCAAGGCGACGCTTTTGCACAGACTCGAAGTGAATCGAATTAGTCTCGGAGTTCAGTCTTGGGACAATAACTTGCTCAGAATCCTGGGACGGGAACATAATGCAGCCCAAGCGGAGCAATCGTTTCATATTCTACGGGACGCGCGATTCTCAAACATCAATATCGATCTTATGTTTGGTCTTCCGGGCCAAACGATCCGGCAGTGGCGACAGACCCTGGAGAAAACGATTTCGCTAGGCCCTGATCACATTTCCGCTTACTGCTTGACATACGAGGAGGACACGGAGTTTTTTGCGCGCCAATCACGCGGCGAACTCAAAGCGGATCCGGACACCAATGCAGATTTCTTCGAAATGACGATGTCGATCCTAGAGCACGCCGGCTACGAACAGTACGAAATCTCAAATTACACGCGTCCCGGTTTTTCGTCAGTTCACAATCGCGCCTACTGGTCTGGCGAAGATTATCTCGGCGTTGGCCCAAGTGCGTTTTCCACCGTTGGAATGCGACGTTGGCAAAATCTGGCTGATTACCGCACGTATGCGGATCGGACCTTGTTGGGACAATCACCGATTGGATCCACCGAAAATCTGACGAGCGAAATGAAACGCGCGGAGAAAATCGCGCTTTCCCTGCGAACGCGCGATGGAGTTCCCGTCCCGGAACTTGAACGTTTCACGCGACAAACAAATGAGTTCATTGCAATCGGGTTGCTTCGACAATCGAATGGCACCTTCGCGCTAACGCAAAAAGGCAAATTGCTGGCAGATTCCGTTGCAGGAGTGTTTGTTTGAATCATTCGACCCCTCCGTAGCGACGTTGGCGGCGCCCGTATTCTTCTACTGCGGCAAACAGATCTTTCTTTGTGAAATCCGGCCACAATTTCGGCGTGACGTACAGTTCCGTGTAGGACATTTGCCAAAGAAGAAAGTTCGATAATCGCATTTCGCCCGAAGTGCGAATGAGCAAATCAGGATCAGGATAATAGCGCGTGTAAAGATGTTTGCTGAACATCTCGACATCGATCATCCCTTTGTCGATGTGGCCGAGCTCGATGGCGCGAAGAAGGCTCTTGATCCCGTCGATGATCTCGAGTCGCCCCCCGTAACTGAGCGCCAGGATCAGAGTCAGTCCGTTATTGCCCGCAGTTTGCTCGATCGTTTTATGAAGTTGTTCCTGCGAACTCTCCGGGAGATCGGTCAATCGGCCGATCGCCTGAAGCCGAACATTTTTCTCGATTAATTCCGGCGTCTTCTCTTTCAAAAACTTCTCGAGCAGACGCATAAGCGAGAGGATTTCACCTTTGGGACGCTGCCAGTTTTCAGCAGAGAAGGCGTAAAGCGTGAGATATTCGACTTTCAATTCACCACAACCCTCGACGCATTCGCGAACGGCTTGAGCACCTGCTTCGTGACCCTTGATGCGCGGCAAGCCGCGCGCCTTCGCCCAACGGCCGTTGCCATCCATGATGATTGCGACGTGACGCGGAACGGTTTTCACGTTCGGATGTTGCTATAAAATGATGGTTTCGCTGCGTCCTGGGCCTACGCTAATCACAGAAAGCCTTGCTCCCGTTAATTTGGAAATGTATCTGACATATTCTCTTGCTGCTAAGGGCAGTTGCGAAAGTTTTCGCGCCGAATGCGTAGAACTGTTCCAGCCGCGGACCTCTTCGTAGATCGGTTCGCAGTTAGCAAGCTGTACTGCGTCGCTTGGCGGGACATTCAGAGGTTTCCCGTTTAGCCGGTAAGCGACGCAAACGTGAATCGGATCTACATCGTCGAGACCATCAAGATTCGTAATGGCAAGGTCGTCGATTCCGTTGATCATTGTCGCATAGCGAGTCGCCACGGCATCGAACCAGCCGCAGCGACGTTTGCGCCCGGTGGTTGCGCCAAACTCACGTCCCAAGCTGTGGAGCATCTGTGTCAAGCGCACATCTTCAGTTGGCAAGGCACCCTCCCCTACGCGTGTCGTATATGCTTTCATGACCCCGATCACGCGATCCACCCGATGTGGCGGCACGCCAGTGCCAGTACACGCGCCGCCCGCCGTCGTGTTTGACGAAGTTACGTACGGATAGGTGCCATGATCAATATCGAGAAACGTTCCCTGCGCCCCTTCAAAAAGAATCTCCTTGCCGCGCTCAAGGGCACGATGGAGAAACACAACCGTGTTGCCGACAAACGGGCGCAATCTTTCGCCAGCCGCAAGGTAACTCTTGTTGACCAGGTGAAAACTGATCGGCTTTGCACCCAGCGCCTGCAGGATTCTGTTGTTCTCGGAGATTTTGGCTTGCAACTTCTTTGAGAAAACAATCGGTTGCATCAAATCGGATATCCGCAGACCTGTGCGCGCAGCCTTGTCCCCATAGGCCGGTCCGATCCCGCGTTTTGTCGTTCCAATTTTCGCCCGGCCCTGACGCAGTTCGCGCTGCTCGTCTAGCAGACGGTGGTATGGGAGAACCAAATGTGCACAATCGCTAATGAGTAGATTCCTGCCGATCGTGAGTCCTAATTCGCGGAGGCCATCAATCTCGGCGACGAGGGCAACGGGCTCGATGACCACACCGTTTCCGATCACGCAAGTTTTTCCGCGCCGGAGTATTCCGGATGGGATCAGATGTAGCACGTATTTGCTGCCACGGTGGATAACCGTATGTCCGGCATTGTTCCCGCCCTGACTGCGAACAACGATGTCGGCCTTGGCGGTGAGGACGTCGATGATTTTGCCTTTCCCCTCATCCCCCCATTGCGCCCCAATTAAAATTGTGTTCGCCATTGAAATTAGAAACGGGCAAAAAATTTTCCCGATGCATCCGTCAGGACACAAGTCGGGACTGCCAACAAATAATATGTTGGCACTATTTGCCTGCAACAAATTTTGCGGTTTGGCGGCGGCTGCCTTTCCGAGCCCTACCGTCTCGCCGCAGACGGCTAGCGTTTCGCGCACTTAAAGACTCGATGCAGCGCCAAGTCTTCAAATCTGGGGGGACATGCAGAATAATCTCGTGAACCTGAACAAGCGAATTACACATGCGAACTTGACTTTAAGCAGTCAAGTTTCCCGCTCTTCGAGAGAGAAGGGATGGCCATACGATATTTTGGCTCTAGTCTCCTGTTTGCGGGAAGGCCTGTTCGCCGATTGAGGCGCAATTGTTTGTCCATCCCGGGCTTCCGCTTTTCCCGGCGGAGACGCGTCTGGCTCTTGCTTTCCAGACTCGATCATCGTCGGTCGGACAGGAGCGATCTTTTCCGATTTCTGCGAATTCGATGCGTGCGACGCGCTACTCTGCTCAATGCGCGTTTCTTTTCTCGTCGGCTCCACAGCTCCTGAAGCATTCGAGTTTCCCGCTGTGGCGGTCTGTGAATTGGACCCCACTGCTGTGCTCGATTCTTGAAGAGTTCGGCCCATTTGTCGCTCCGCCGCGAGCGCTCCCGCCAGCCGCATTTGCTCGAGCGTGGGTGGAGGAGAAGTCGATTCGTCTTTGCCCGCGTGAGATTTGGTTTGCGTCGATGCCCCCAATTCCGGCTCCGCCCGCTCAGGTGGTCGCGTTGCTTGCTCGGAAGCCTCTGGTTGCCTTTCGCGAGCGACGACCACCTCCTGCCCGCTCAGTTGTCCAGCGATAGCCAAGCCGCAAAGGAATGCGGTCGAAAGCCTTTTCAGCATCAAACGCCTGATAAGCAATCCGGCGCCATTCGCAAGCGCGTAATTACAAGTTACCAAACCTGCGACTATACGACGAAGCCGCGGACCAGCAGTATCAGTAACCCAAGCCCGAGTACAATCCGGTAAAGAGCAAACGGCGCGAAGCCCCTCGTGCGTACCCATTGCATGAACCAAGCCACCACAGCCAACGCCACGAAAAACGAGACCACAAATCCAATCCCCAGCACGATCCATTCATGACCATTCATCTTTAGTGGTGTGATATTCACCTCGTGGTAGTACGGCATCACTGTTTTTACGAAATCGTACCCAGTAGCCATCAGCATCGTGGGCATAGACAGAAAAAACGAAAATTCGAGCGCGGCCGGACGCGACATGCCAACTACCTGCCCGGCGGCGATCGTGGACATTGATCGGGACGTTCCGGGAAAGATTGCGGAAAGGATTTGTGCTGCGCCGATCCAGATCGCTTGCGGCAAAGTCATCTCTTCCATGTGCATGACGCGCGGTCGCGTGAAAAGGGTGTCAACCACCCACATGATGATTCCCCCAATGAGAAGCGCCAATGCCATAACCCAGAGATTTTCCAGATTCTTGCCGATCTGTTTTGTTAAGGCCCACGCCGGAACCGCCGTTACGACGAATGCAATTAGCGTAAGGCTCAATGGATGCGCAAAGATTGTGCGATCGCCGCGTTCGCCTTTTGGAAAGGTCCGAAGAAACGTCACGATGCGCTCCCGAAAATAAACCGGCAACGCCAGAATTGCGCCAAGCTGAATGACGATGGTGTACATTTTCCAGAAACCGTCGTGAAGGTCGATATGCAGCAGCGCTTCGCAGATGCGCAGGTGTGCGGTCGAGCTTACAGGAAGAAATTCGGTCAGCCCTTCGACGATCCCGAGAAAGATCGACAATAAGTATTCGTACATGCGTTGAATCGCGAATCGTGAATCGTGAAACGTTAAATCGTTACAGCGTTGAACAGCTACATCGTTACAGCGGCGTGGTATTCACAGTTAGTGGTTCATAGCAACTACGTCTTTACACTTTGTAACTCTTTCAACGACTTAACGCGTGAGCACGTCGCACTCACAGTGCCTCCATTCCCCGTTCCCCTGTTCGAATGCGCACCGCCTCTTCCACCTGCCTGACGAAGATCTTTCCATCGCCGATCTTGCCAGTCTTGGCTGCGCCTAGAATCGCTTCGACAGCGCGCTGCGCACGATCGTCCGGAACAACCATCTCGAATTTTACTTTCGGGAGAAAATCGACCGTGTACTCCGTGCCACGATAAATTTCGCTGTGACCTTTTTGTCGCCCGAAGCCTTTTACCTCAGTGAGAGTCATTCCCTCCACGCCCACGGCCATAAGCGCTTCCTTCACCGGTTCGGTCTTGAAGGGCTTGATAATCGCCTCGATTTTTTTCACCGCGCCAAACTAGAACCGGCGTTCCAAATGGCAAGCAGCGCTTCCGCAGTGGCAGGCGGGTTCCCTGCGTTATCTTCTGTTTGCAACCCACACACGCCTGTCTCTACAGCTCAAGAAACCCAACCCAGCGATCATGCCCTGATGTGGCGAATCGGTTGTAGTGAGCTCCGCCTAACCATCTCGTGGGCAAGTCCGCGAAAATTCCAGCCGGGTCTCCAGCCCAGCATTTCCCGAATCGTGTCTTGCGGAGTTTCATCATCAGGAGGGAGATAAGTACCCAGACGAACGTCAGGTTTTGCGTCCGAATTTTTTCTCCAACTCGGCCAGCGAAATCTGGACCATGGTCGGCCGTCCATGCGGGCAACAGTACGGCAGATCGCAATTCAGCAAATCCCGAATCAGTTTCTCAACTTCGGGATAACGCAGCGGATCATTGGCTTTGACGGCATGGCGGCAAACGGTTTTGGCAATCATCTCTTCGCCTAACCGCATCGCCGAACTGCTATTGCTGGCGCCTTTGAGATCGTCGGTCACTTTACGCATAAACTGCCTCGCATCTGAAACGTTCAAAAAAGCAGGAACGCTGTCGATCTTAAATGTATTTGGCCCGAAGCTCTCAATCCCGATCCCCATTTTTTGCAAGGTTGACATATTGCGCTCGATCCAATCCGCATCGCGCGGCGGCAGATCGAAAGTCTGAGGGAGTAGAAGCTTTTGCGCTGGAACTCCCTGCTCTTCCATTCGTCGCCGCAAATCTTCGAAGAGAATACGCTCGTGCGCCGCATGCTGATCGACGAGGACAAGCCCGTCTGCATTTTCCATCAAGACATAGAGCTTATTGAGGACCCCGATAATCCGGAATTGCTGAGGAGCAGCTTCGGCGGAGGCAATTGTCTGCTGCGCGCGGCCGGGGTCACCGACCACGGCTACGGAGTCCGGCATGACAGGCGGTGGAGGAACAAACCCAGCACTTCTGTGTCTGCTATCGCCAAAGTCAGCCTGAAAGTGGGGAAGTTCACGATGCGGAGCTGAAGGAATCTTTGCTGCCGTTCCGACTGGCTCCGGCGCAGCGTGCGGTGCGCGAAACTTTTCCTGCCACTCCGTCCGGCGGCTTTCCAACGCTTGCTGAATGCAGCGGATGACCGCTTCACGCACCGCAGTCGGATCGCGGAAACGCACTTCGCGTTTTGCCGGGTGAACGTTTACATCGACTGCGGCTGGATCGAGATCGAAAAAAAGAAACGTGACCGGATACTGCCCTCTCATGAGCGCGGTGTGGTAGCCTTCCCGGACAGCGGCAGTGATGATGCCGCTCTCGATGGCGCGGGCATTTACAAAAATGAGCTGTTGCGCGCGCGTCTGCCGGCTCAGGCCGGCCTGACCGATGAACCCGCTGATTTGAATTTTCCGTGAGGCAGCACCGTTTAGCTGAATCAGGCGTTCCAATAGTTCGACACCATATAAATCTCGGATTCGATCGGCAAGCGTTGCCGTTGCCGGTAATTGGAACACGAGCCGGCCATCTCGCAGCAGCGTGAAGGCGGTCTGAGGGTGGCCGATCGCCTGCAGGTGGATCTGATGCTCGATATTGCGGCTTTCTGTGTTTTCGGAACGGAGAAATTTTCGACGCGCGGGAAGGTTATAAAAAAGCGAACGCACCTCGACTTGCGTCCCTGGCGCTTCACCCCCATCACGCACAATGTCGATCTTGCCGCCATTCACGATGATTTCCGTACCGGCGATGGCATTCGCCTCGCGTGTGGTCAATCGAAATCGCGAAACGCTGGCGATGCTGGGTAATGCTTCGCCGCGAAATCCCAGCGTGCCGACAGCTTGCAAATCAGCGGCCGAACGAATCTTGCTCGTTGCATGACGCTCAAGTGAAAGGAGCGCGTCATCACGATCCATGCCGCACCCATCGTCAATCACGCGAACGAGCGACATTCCCCCGCGCCGAATCGCGATCTCGATCTTGCGAGCTCCGGCGTCGATGCCGTTTTCGATTAGTTCCTTCACCACGGAGGCGGGACGCTCCACCACTTCGCCGGCCGCCACCTGGCTGGCGACGGTGTCTGGGAGCAATCGAATCCGGCTCATGCGATTTTGAACTTTAGTTTTTGGCTCACGAATTGCGAAGAAAAACGGATCTGATCCGGCGGCAGATTTTTGACTTGGTGAAGCCATCGCCGTATTTTACTCGACATGATTAATATCACCGACAACGCTGTTCGGCAGCTCCGAAGTCTGCTTGCGGCGCAGGTGGAGAGTTCTCGGAAAGGTTTGCGCATACAGATCGCAAAAGGCGGCTGTTCGGGTCTGCATTACGAGATGGTGCTCGATGAGAAAAAGGACAGCGATGCCGTGGTGGAGCGCGATGGAATGCAATTTCTTATCGACGACGAGAGTATCCCATACTTGCGCGGGGCTACCTTGGATTTTCACGATGGTTTAACCGGTGCCGGTTTTCACGTCGTCAACCCAAATGCGTCGCGGACGTGCGGATGCGGTTCGTCGTTCGAGACGGCGCGGCCAGTTTGAAACCGAGGGATCTTCTCGCGTTCACGTGATGGACTATGGTGGTTACCCCTACGAAGAGCCGTACGCTCGTAAGCGGCGACGGGTTAATTACTTTGCGTGGACGGTTGCCATTGTACTCTTAAGCGGCTTCGCTCTGGCGGCGTGGCTGGGTAGTTTCTACATTTTCGATCAGCCGGAACGTCCAGATAGTTACCGGATCTTACAAAGACTGCACAAAATTGATCCGCCGAAACGTTTCGAGTTGACCGCCGCGCCGGCCGGCGAATTCCTAACCGCGAAGCAGCTGTACGATCGCTACATCGGGATGGGCAGTGCAGAATTGGCCAGGGCCAATGCCGAATTGGCGCGCAATTATATTCGAAATTATCAGCAAGTGCGCGGCTTGGTGCCGTACGTGGTTGGTAGATATACGATCGTGGCAATGCGTGAACTCGAATCTGACGATGTGTTCACCTCAGGCATGGTCGCCCTGACAAACGCCGGCGAAAGCGGCGAACTGCTTATGGAGCATCTCTACCCGGCTAACCCTGAAGTCCTGCCGCTGATGAAGCAGACACTTAACGTCGGTTTGGAAGTGAAACTAGAGCGCACACATGATCTTTCCGCCGTGATTCATGCCGAGCGATTGCCAGACGGTCGCATCATGATTACTGCTGTCCCATTGCTTTACGGGAGTTATACGGTTACGCGTGGCCTTGGGACTTTTCGCCTTGAGCCGCCGCTTAGTCTGAACCTGGCCGCAGGCTGGCCCTTATTTAAGTCACAAGAACGCGCCAAAATCGAGCAGCACTATGCAGACTATCGGCAAAAAATTGCAACGACCAAGAGCGAACCCGCTCCAATACCTGGATTCAGCGCCAGCGCTACGCCTCCGCCAGCCCAGAATGAACTGGTGCGGGTCGAGCAAGCCAGGCCTGTTGAGGCACCCGCTGTAACGCCGATTCCGGCGAAAAGTCAAAAGCTCGCCAAGGCAACGCCGCTGCCGAAAGGCGGAAAATTGGCAAAGAAACAAAAGCTCGTATCTCCGCCGTCCGCATCCACTCCTACTCAACCGGTGATCGCTCAAAAACCAAGCGCGCCAACTTCGACACCGATCGCTGTCGCGTCAGCACCGACACCAAGAACAGCGCTTGCCACGCCGCAGCCGACAGTTGCTCCGGCGACTACCCCGAACGCTTTCGGGGCTGCTGCTCAAGCCGTACCTATGCCAACCGCAACGCCGGTACCAGTGTTGCCCGCGCAGCCTGTTCCCGCCAATGCTCCGGAGGTAGCTCTGGCGTCGAACGCAGGCGGTGGCAGTTGGAAAACCTTTCCGGCCGGGAAAATGCCACTCGGGCGCCTCATCGGGACGGGCGATCTACGGGATGCCGTCGAGCACGGGGTTGCCGGCGAACGCGTCTATCTGAAGGGACAATTCGTCGTCAATTTTTCCGATGCCAACCGCGCCGTGCTTCGCCCGCGCACGACGTTAACAAATAAAATGCTTCATTTTGGTACGGGCTCGTCCACGCGCATCATTGTCGAATTTCCAGCCGGCTTCACGCCTCCACCGCAAGGCGCGGTTGTAAGCCGCGACGAGAAGCGCCCCTACGAAATCACTGAAGTGCGCAAACAGGAAGACGGACAGCTCAACGTCTTTGTGCGCGAAATAATGCAGCCGAATTAATCGGCGCGGGAGCGCAAAATCAATTTCCCGTCGCGGATTTCGACTGTATCGATGTCGTAACTGTTTCGGTAATCAGCGAGGTACTCTCGCAATCGTCTCGAATGGTACTTCCAATTCAAAAGATCCTTCGGCACCGGCTCGTTGTTCACAACGATCCGGTTCAATTGCGGATGTTCCAGAGATTCCGCGCCGTTTAATTGGATCATGACATCCCCGTTGAAGTAATAACGAGACCAACCGAAGAATTCTCCAAGCGGGACACTCGCCTGCAGACGAAGCCGATTCTCCTCCATCGATACGAAGGCCTTCCAGCGTGCATCTCGATTCGCGGCGATCAAACTGTTAACATCGTCCACCGTCAGCTCGATTTCGGCTGGCTGACCAGCACGCTTTTTCTGTTCGAAATCCTGCCACCGTTCCTGGACGGATTGAATTTGCTCGTCCGAAGCGGCGAATTCAGGAACCGGCGCAGGTGTGTCGGCAATCGAATGCGTTTTCGCCAGCCAGAAAATACCGTGGACTACTGCCGAATGACGCTGCAAACCCCAGTACAATCCGGCGAAACAGGCAACGGTCAGCACAGTCCCAAAAACCACGAGGATAAGGCAGCCTCTGGCGAAACAGCCCAATCCTTTTTTCGGCGGCGGCGCCTCAACCCAGCCGTTCATGTGCTCCGGCCCGGCTGCATGTCGATCTTCGATTGCGCATCAATCATTTTCTCATAAAGCGCGCGCAATCCCTCCGAAAGCATTCGTGTGCCCGTGAGGATCGGCATAAAGTTCGTGTCGCCGTTCCAGCGCGGCACGATGTGGATATGCAGGTAATCGACAATGCCAGCCCCCGCGCATTCGCCAAGGTTAAGACCGACGTTGAAACCCTGCGCTTTCGTCGTTGTACGCAGCAGCGTTTGCGCGTGCACCACCAAATTCCAAAGCTCGACAATTTCATTTTCGCCAAGCGAAGAAATATCGGCCGTTTTACGATAAGGCACCGCCATCAAGTGACCGACCGCGTAAGGATAGCGGTTCATCATTAAGAAAGCATTTTTGCGGCGCGTGATCACCAAATGCGCCGCGTCATCGCTTGCTTGAGCCGCCGCCTCGAGAAAATCCGCGTTCGGTTTTTCCCGCTCGAAGTATTCGACCCGCCAGGGGCACCAGAGCGTCTCCATCTCTTTTTTTGGAAATTCCGCCGACATCTCAGATCCGTTTTTCTTGAGGGAAGCTGTCAGCTTTCTCTTTGGCGAGAGTAGATTTGCGCGCCGGAAAGTCGAGCAACCATTTCTGTCCCTCCTGTTGTCATTCCGAGCGGAGGTCGAGGAACCTCTCAATATTTCTTCGTCCCGGCTTAACGCCGCGCACAATCCGCCGAATGCAACCCTCCAGTCTGGCCCTTAATTACCAAACCAAGTCACCACGCGCCCAGTTCCTGTTGGTAACGGATAGCAGACAGCGGCGGGACGGCGGGCAAAAAGAAAATTAAAAAAGGCTTGCACGTGAAATGGTGTTATAGTCAACTAAATCACTATATGACATGCAGTGATGGATTGAAACCGTGTCTTGCCCCTCTCTCGCAAGGGCGATCTGGAGCACAGGATGAATCGTGAATGGAACGATGGTCAGCCGATTTATCGCCAGCTTCGCGATCGCGTCATCCACATGATACTCGACGGCGTACTAAAAGAAGGCGACCCGCTGCCGTCGGTACGCAATGTCGCGGCGGAATATCGGGTTAATCCGCTCACTGTTCTGAAGGCGTATCAAGAACTGGTCGATGAGCAGCTTGTCGAGAAAAAGCGAGGTCTCGGCATGTTCGTCAAAGCCGGTGCGCACACGCTGCTGCTCAAAGGCGAACGCCAGAAATTTCTTGCCGAGCATTGGCCGAGGGTTCACGCAACCATTCGGCGGCTCGGTCTCACTCCGGAAGAACTGCTCGATCCTACGGCAACTCGCCGGTCGCCATCGAAGAAAAAGGAGGAGCGCTGAAGCCATGGCCTGCATAGAAGCTCGCTGTCTCCGCAAGACGTTCGGCACAACCATCGCGCTGGACGGCGTCGATTTGCGTGTCGAAGAGGGGCGCATCCTCGGACTCATCGGTCCCAACGGCGCAGGCAAGACCACCGCGCTCAACGCAATTCTCGGCCTAATCCCATTTCAGGGAGAAATGAAAGTGCTTGGGCGCGACCCATGGGGCGCGCGCGATCAGCTCATGCGCGATGTCTCTTTCATTGCCGATGTCGCCGTGCTGCCACGCTGGATTCGGGTTTCGCGACTGCTCGACTACGTCGGCGGTGTGCATCCGCGATTCGATCGGGCGAAGGCCGAAGGATTTCTGGCGAAGACTACGATCAAGCACGCCAGCAAGGTGAGGGAATTGTCGAAGGGCATGGTGGCCCAACTGCATCTCGCGCTGGTGATGGCGATTGACGCGAAATTGTTGGTGCTGGACGAACCGACGCTTGGTCTCGACATCCTGTATCGCAAGCAGTTCTACGACTCGCTCCTGAACGATTATTTCGATGGCACTCGCACCATCATCGTGACTACACATCAGGTGGAAGAGGTCCAGGAGGTCCTCACTGATCTCATGTTCATCGACCGCGGTCGCATCGTGCTCGAGTGCAGCATGGAAGAGTTCGAATCGCGCTATCTGGAAGTGATGGTGAATCCCGAACGTGTCGTCGCGGCACGGGCGCTCAAGCCAATTCACGAGCGCGCGGTGTTCGGCCGCAGCGTCCTGCTCTTCGATCATGCCGATCATGAGCAACTCGCCGCGCTTGGCGAGGTGCGCAGGCCCAGCATCGCCGACTTGTTCGTTGCCGTGATGAGCAATCAAGCCGGCCACACCCAAGGAGCAGCGAAATGAATAATCCATCGAATAGCGTGCCTGGATTGCCCATTGACTCGCAGGCAATCGCGCCCGCGTCCGCGTCGCCGACTCGACCATTCTACTGGTCGGTGCGCCGCGAGTTGTGGGAGAACCGTTCGATCTGCGTCGCGCCGCTGATCGTCGCGGTGGTCGTGTTGCTCGGTTTCCTCGTGAGCACGATTGGTTTGCCGGAACGCAGACGCGCCGTGTTGTTACTCGACCCGGCCAAGGCGCGGGCCGCAATCGAGATGCCCTACAACGTCGCGGCGATGATGTTGATCTTCACCGCGTTCATCGTCGGCGTGTTTTATTGTCTCGATGCGCTGCACGGCGAACGTCGCGATCGCAGCATCCTGTTTTGGAAATCGCTACCGGTTTCCGATCTCACGACGCTGCTCTCGAAGGCGACCATTCCGCTGGCAGTGCTGCCGCTAATTACGTTCGCGATCATCGTTGTCACGCAGTTCGTCATGCTGCTGTGGACCAGCGCACTCCTGATACTCCATGGGATGAGTCCCGCATCGACCTGGACAAATTTTCCGTTGTTTCAGCAGTCGCTAATATTGCTCTACGCGCTGGTCGCGATTGCGCTGTGGCATGCGCCGATCTACGGGTGGGCATTGCTGGTTTCGGGCTGGGCGCGACGCGCGACGTTTCTATGGGCGGTCCTACCGTTTCTCGCGATTGGCTTTTTTGAAAAGATAACGTTCGGCACTTCGCATTTCGCCTTGATGTTGAAGCACCGTCTGATGGGATTCGCTCCGCTGGCATTCGCCTTTAACGCGCACTCGATCGATTGCCCACAACTGACACCGGGAAAGTATCTGAGCACGCCGGGTCTCTGGCTAGGTCTCTTATTCGCTGTCGCATTTGTGACGGCAGCCGTCCGGCTGCGCCGTTATCGCGGACCGCTGTGATTTGCATCCACGAGTAATTCAACCGCCACTTAGGAGAATGGATATGAAAACAGGTGAAAGCAGAGAACGCTCGCCGCGTTTCAAAGCCAGAATAGCCGGTCTCTTTTGGTTAATGACCATGTTGCTGGGCGGATTCGCCGCGTTTAATGGTGATACGCTTGTTGTATCAGGCGACGCCGCAACCACCGCGAACAACATTCTGACACACGAGTCCCTGTTTCGCTGGGCCGTCGTGACTAACCTCGTCGCGACCATTTGTTATCTCGCGGCGACGTTGCTCGTCTATTTTTTGCTTAAGCCAGTAAACAGGAACCTTTTCTTTGCTCGCCGCGTTCTTCAGCCTCGCGGGATGCGCCGTTTCCGGCGTCAGTTTCATTTTGAATCTTGCGCCTCTGGCCGTTCTTGGCGGCGCGCCATCCTTGAATGCTTTCAGCCCCGAACAGTTGCAGGCGCTGGCGCTGATCTTCCTCAAATTGAATTCTCAGACCTTCAACATCGCGATGACATTTTTCGGGCTACATGTCCCCTCGGTCGGCTACCTGATTTTCAGGTCAACCTTCCTGCCGCGGATTCTAGGCGTCCTCGTAGCAATCACCGGTGTATGCTACCTGACGAACGGTTTCGCGAATTTCCTCTCACTTCCGTTCAAAGGTTATTTGTTTCCGTTCGTTGCGGCCAGCGGCCTGGTCGGTGAAGGATCGCTGGCTATTTGGCTCCTCATGAAAGGTGTGAACGTTCAGCGCTGGAAGGAGCAGGCCTCGTTAGGCGTATGAAGCGTGTGCTAAAGTGGAGTGCCGGCGCGATTTTGCTCGCGTTAATATTGGCGTTCCTCGCGGGATTCATCGCTTACTGGAGGTCGACGAACGACTGTGATCACAAGGTTGCTCCGAACAATCCGATCAAGGCGATTGTTCACTGCGAATATGGCTCACCCGATGTTCTGAAGTTAGAGGACATTGAAAAGCCGGTGCCGAATGACAACCAGCTCCTGGTAAAAGTTCGCGCGGCTTCGGTAAATCCACTCGACCTCACCATTCGCGGTCCGTGGCTGATCCGTCCTGTGCTCGGATTGCGTAAACCAAAAGACACTCGACTGGGTGTCGACTACGCGGGGATCGTCGAAGCAGTTGGCAAAGACGTCACGAACTTCAAACCAGGCGACGAAGTTTTCGGCGGAAAAAACGGCGCCCTCGCTGAGTATATCTGCGTTTTGGCGGATCGAGCAGTCGTCTTGAAACCGTCCAATATGAGCTTCGAGCAGGCGGCTTCGGCCCCGGTGGCCGCGATCACCGCATTGCAGGGTCTTCGCGACAAAGGAAAGATTCAGTCCGGCCAAAAAGTTTTGATCAACGGCGCTTCGGGAGGCGTGGGCACCTTCGCCGTGCAAATCGCGAAATCATTTGGTGCGGAAGTGACCGGCGTATGCAGCACGCGAAATCTGGACATGGTCCGATCACTTGGCGCAGACCACGTCATCGATTACACCAAAGAGGATTTCACCAAAGGCGAGCAGCGGTATGACCTGATCTTCGATCTCGTTGGGAATCATTCGTTCTCAGAGAGGCGGCGTATTTTAAATCCGAATGGAATTTGCGTCATGGCCGGTATTGGAGGAGCAGGATGGCATGACGGCATTTTATCGCGTTTGGCTGGTGAGCTCAATGCATATATGCGATCACGATTCGTTAGCCAGAAGTTCATTAGCTACATCGCGCAATTCAACAAAAAGGACATGATGGTCCTGGCCGATCTCATGCAATCCGGAAAGATGACGCCGGTCATCGATAGGACTTACAAACTCAGTGAGGTCCCGGCGGCGCTTCGTTACCTGGAACAGGGTCACGCTCGCGGAAAAGTAGTCGTTACTTTGGACTAACAACAAACCTAACTAAACGAGGCGGAGATAGGACATGAATTCAACCAAGAAACAAGCAAGGTTCGCCGGATTACTTTATCTGTTGGCCAGCCTCCCCGCGCCCTTTGCTCTTATTTATGTTCCTGGCAAGCTGATCGTGCCTGGAGATGCAGTGGCGACGGCCGATCACATTCGGGCTTCCGAGACCCTTTTCCGCCTCGGCATTGCGAGCGAACTGTTCGGCTTCATCATCTTTATTTTTGTGGTGCTGGCTCTCTACCGCTTATTCAAAGCGGTTGATAAGAAACATGCTTTGGCGATGGCGACCTTGATCTTGATCTCCATCCCCATCTCGCTTTTCAATGTGCTCAACGAAATCGCTGCACTGGTTCTCGCCAGCGGCGCCAAGTTTCTGTCGGTATTTGAAACGCGTCAGCTGGATGCCCTGGCCTATCTGTTCCTCCGTTTGCATGGCCAGGGATTTGTCGTTGCGCAAATCTTCTGGGGGCTTTGGCTGTTTCCGTTTGGGATTGTTGTTATTCGATCGGGTTTCATCCCACGTGTGTTGGGCGTTTTACTGCTCATTGCAGGTTTCGGCAATGTGGCGAGTTCCTTTACTTCTCTCTTTCCACTACCTTACGCCTCTCTTGTTGACCGGTTCGCAAGCGTTCTCACAGCTGCGGAATTACCGATAATCTTTTGGCTTTTGATCTGGGGTGCAAAGGATCAATCATTAGGCGAGCAACATTCTGATCCGGCTATTGCTTAATAAGCTGTCTAATTACATCTATGAAAATAAAGCGCATTCTCAAATGGACTGCAGCGGTAGTTTTCCTCGGGTTGTTCGCGTGGTTTTTTATCGCCTACTGGACGTCGAGCAACGACTGCGATCGCAAGACGGCTGCTCCGAATAATCCTATGAAAGCTATTGTTTACTGCGACTACGGTTTGCCCAATCTCAAGCTTCAGGAGATCGAAAAGCCCACCCCCGCTGACGATCAACTCCTGGTAAGAGTTCGGGCGGCTTCGGTTAACCCATACGACTGGCACTTCGTCGAAGGCACGCCCAAGATCATGCGTCTGATGGGGGTTGGGTTACGGAAGCCAAAGGACACACGACTGGGCGTCGATTTTGCCGGCACGGTTGAAGCCGTGGGCAAAAACGTCACCCAGTTCAAACCAGGCGATGATGTCTTCGGCGGAAGAGGAGGTGCCTTTGCCGAGTACGTTTGTCCACGCGCGTATCGAGCCGTCGCGATCAAGCCGGCAAACATCACATTTGAGCAAGCGGCTTCGGTCAACATCGCGGGCATCACGGCGTTGCAGGCGCTTCGTGATAAAGGAAACGTTCAGCCCTGGCAGAAGGTCTTGATCAACGGTGCGTCGGGAGGTGTCGGCACGTTTGCCGTGCAGATCGCCAAATCGTTAGGCGCGGACGTGACCGGTGTATGCAGCACTAAGAATGTCGATCTTGTCCGATCGCTCGGCGCAGATCACGTGATTGATTACACGAAAGAGGATTTCGCCAAAGGCGAGCAGCGTTACGATGTAATTCTCGACAATGTTCCAAACCATTCGCTGTCAGAATGCAGGCGTATCCTAAATCCCAACGGGAAATACGTCATGATCGGCGGCGGAGGACCCAACGACAGTCGATGGATCGGTCCGTTCGGTCGTGTGATTAACACGATGATCTTGTCACCATTCGTGAGCCAGAAAATGGGCATGATGATGGCGGACCCGAGCCAAAAGGACCTGGCCGTGTTGGCCGTTATGATGCAGTCCGGAAAAGTGAAACCAGTCATCGATCGGACTTACAAGTTGAGTGAAGTCCCAGAGGCGATCCGTTATCTCGAACAAGGACACGCTCGCGGGAAAGTGGTAATAACTGTGGACTAACAACGCCGTTGAAAAACCTCGCTTTGGCTGACGGCAGCTGATCTTGTTGTCACGTTAGATGAAGATCTTGTGCATTCTCATATTGGCGCTCGTTGCTGGGTGTTGCGTTGCGGCGGAGCCGACTTGGAACCCGGCTGATGCCGTGAAGGAAGCCGAGCAAGATATTCGCACAGGGCATATCAAGTTTTATTGGTCGGGCAGCATAGCGTCGATGCCAGTCGGTGTCCCCATCGAGGTGGCTAAGCAATATCCGAAAGCTAACGCTGGAGTCGACTGCGTCACCAACGACATACCACTTCGGGAACGACAGGAAGAATACGCGCGCCGGTACAACGAGAAGATTTTTGCCTACGTCACGCAAAAGCACTAATGCGCCCCGCTTTCGTAATTGTCGCTTCGACTGTGCCGGTCCTCGCACTGGCGCTTCCAGACGACACAACTTTATCGCGGCTTTTGGTTGGAACATGGCACGATTATCGGCACGACGCTCAATATCGCGCTGACGGGACCTGGATCCTGGATCCACCGGACGAAGGCGACAACACCCGGGGAAAATGGCGGATTGAACACGGCCGGTTGATTACGACCTGGCGATTTAGCGGCGAGTCTTCGGATTCGACGGCTGTTGATGAAATCAGCGAGCTGACTCAAAAGACCTTTAAGTTCCGCACTATTTCACAGGAGGGACCAGGTCGGCCTGAGGGTCAAGCCCTTCCGAATAAGATTTTCACCCTTACCCGTGTAACGACAAAGCAATAGGTCGGTGCTCGTTCACAATTCAAGAAATTCCAATTGCGGCGGCAGTCCATCGCGCAGGCGATCAATGTTGGCAAACCTAAAGACGCGCCGCCCCCGACCGCCTTTGGTCAATGCGATCACTCTTGGAAGAGGAAGGCCGAGCCGCACTGGCAGCTGCGGGCGCGGCCCAATCTGAAGCGTCGCTCGCGATTTAGATCGGACTGGTTAGACTTCCGGCACGCGCCACACGTTCTAAGGGCTAAGAGTCTGTTGCCACCATCGAAGTCATCTTTTAAATCTTCCGCAACGGCGGCATGCGATTCCTTCGACCGACTACCAAACGAGCGAGAAACGCGGCCAACCTCGGATATGAAACTTTCCGGCGCCGAGCGCGACCGCTCTCAACCTTCCAAGCCATCGGACTCGCCACCCGGCTTGCTGTCGACGTAAAGCACGACAAATGCTATTCCGATTACTGGCTGGAGGATCCTTTGCAAGAGATTCAGGCCGAAACTGGGAACATCGAAGCCGTGAGCCTGCTGGGTCTCGGTGAGTTTTTGCAGAAGCGCCTGTGGATCTTGCGTCGTCGTCAACTCGTTAAAATAATGCCGCAGCGTTGTCCACTCCGGGCCAAGCGTAATCGCCAGCACAAAGGCTGCCCAAATTGAAACGATAAACGCTCCGCGCCACAACGGCCGTTGAAACCACGGAAGATCGCGCCCGCTGCGCGCGAGGTTTCTGCTTTCGCGTAATGAATCGACGACGCTAGCGTTTTCCAGAACAGCAAACTGCTGCCAGAAAAGAACGTTAATGAAGAAACGCCCGAACATCCAAATTTGAATTACGAGCAGAGCCAGCGCGAAAAAGATCAACAATAACGAAGACGCACCTGCAACGATCATCACTGCGATTGCGAGCGCAAATATCGTCAGCAAAGCGAAAACGCCATAGACGAAGATGCACAGCGCGGCCACGCGCGGCCAAAATTTCACCGCTTCATTCAGCGCAGCGACAAAACCGATACGGCGCCCGGCGAGTCTTTCGGCAGTGAGGATTTGGATGGCCGCAATGTAAACGGGCCACAGGACCATGGTGAGCACCGTCATGCAAAAGGCGAAAGCGCCCACGGTGAGGGTTTGGAGATCGAGATTCACGTTCGATCCGGTTTGGAACCATGCAGTGGCTAGTTGACCGCACGCCGATGGCAAGACCACAAGGAGGGTAAGCGAAAGGAATTGGGAAAAGCCATTCCGGTAAATCCGAAACGTTTCTGCCAAAATCTGTGCAAAACTGCGACGTTGTAGCGGCGGCTGTGTCAGCCCGTCGCCGCGCGCCACGTCGAGCGTCCCCGCATCAAAGAGCCCGGGAATGTCCGCCGCCGTGCTCCAGAGATCGACATCTGCTCGCCGGGCTTCGTTTCCAGCAAGCAATCGGCCTTCAGTCTTCCATTCGCGGAGCGTCTCGATATCCGCAGGACCATATTCCTTCCCCTGGACGCGCACGATCCATTGTTTCGTCATTTCGCCCATTTACTCCGGAAACATGCGCAAGACTAGATCACAAATGCGCGCTATTGGTGGATCGAGCAGTCCCTGCTTGATGCCAGAAAATAATGTCGGCGAAGCCGAGAATTTAACAGCATTGTCCGGCAAAGCGGCCGATCCACCTTTCGCACAGCGAATGGCCCATTGGTCCCCATGCAGAATCGATAATCCAGAATCCAGTATCGGCTTTTCCAGGAACCCGCTTTCAAATTCCGCTAATCGAGTTAATCCTGTCTTTGGGATGAAATTGCTTTTGATCGACGGTCATTACTACGTTTACCGGTCGTTTTTCGCTATCCCGAATCTCTCGAATTCCCGGGGGGAACCAACCAACGCAATCTTCGGCTTTACAAAAACCTTGCGGCTGATGGTGAAACATTTGCAACCGCAGCTGGGCGCGGTGGTCTGGGACGAAGGCGTGCCGCAGAAGCGAGTGGAACTGCAACCTGCCTACAAAGAGACGCGCAAAGAAATGCCGAAGCCGATGATCCCACAACTGGATTTTATCCAAAAACTCACTCCCCTGCTGGGCTTCCGAAATATTTCCCTGCCAAATACCGAGGCCGACGACCTGATGGGTTGTTATGCCATGGCCGCGTGCAAGCAGCGTCGGACGGAAGTCGTGCTCGCAACCAATGACAAGGATTTGTATCAGCTCGTCGGACCCTGCGTGAAAGTTTACACGACGGCGAAGGCTGATCTGGCTTCGCCAAAGGACGCGTTCGCCTTGCTAGGCGAAGATCAGGTCATTGCAAAATGGGACGTTCCGCCGAAGCTTATCGGCGACGTGCTCGCCTTGACCGGTGATTCGGTCGACAACATTCCCGGAATCGGACTCGGCCGCAAAACAGCGGCAGCATTGATTCGCGAATTTGGCGGGTTGGAGCCGTTGCTCGCGAATGTGGACAAAGTCAAAAGCGCACGCACCCGGGAGAAGCTCGCCAACGCTCGCAAGCAAATTTTGCAAAACCGGAAAATGGTGGATCTGGATTGTCATCTTGAATTGCCCGTGGCCATCAAGGATCTCCAAATCGAGCCCGACTATCCCGCGCTCATCGCAGCGCTGGAAAAGTGCGAGTTTAAGTCGCTTCTTCAAGAAGTGCGTGACGAGGCCCACCGACCAGGAACAGCCGCGCAGGGCAATCTCCTGTAGCGGTCAAAGTCTGGCGGTCATCCGTGCGGTTGTAGCTGTGCGTGTCCTCAGAATTGGCGTAATCGCCTGAACACGGGGAACTAACATCACACACGGATTTTTCGTAAAAAATTCGAACGGGAACCCGGTCTTGCTGTCCAACTCAATAGGTTAAGGCGATTCGGGCGGTAGTACGCTTTCTTAGATTCGTTGTTTCTCCTTAGCGTGCGCCGCCTGAATCTTTTTTTCTGTCTGATCCCACCGCCAAGGCGGTACGTGGGGCATGCGCGAAGCCGTTGTGGTTGGCACGCTTGATCCGAGCAACGAAGCCGAGGTGATTGTTGCTGACCCGGCTCGGCCCCTTCTTATGACAGACATCAACAATTGCTTGGCGAACTCCCCGAAGACGGGCTCGCAATTTGCATTTTGTGCCGGGCCACACACGAATTTGAAAACCTGCGTGCGTGAGCGATGCGTTTATCAAGCCCAGCGCCCAACCCAATCCCATGAAGCCTAGCCGATACGATCCGATCGCCGCTGCACTCGAAGAAGACATCGGTCAAGGTGATATCACGACCGACTTTTTTGTGCCGGAGACGCTGCACGCAACCGGACGCCTCATCGCGCGTGAAAAAGCCATTGTTGCTGGCACCGAGGCGACGGCGGAAGTTTTCCGGCAGGTCGATTCATCAATCGACACCCAGATCATTCGGCACGACGGCGATGAGATTGCTGCCGGGGATGTGATCATCGAGGTCCGTGGCCTCGCACGTTCGATTCTCAAGGCGGAACGGGTCGCATTGAATTTTCTACAGCGCCTTTGTGGCATTGCGACGCTGGCGCGCCAATTTGTCGACGCCGTCGGGAATAGTCCTGTCAAAATTTTGGATACACGAAAAACCACTCCCGGCCTGCGAACCTTGGAAAAAGCCGCCGTGCTCGCCGGAGGCGGCGGCAACCACCGTTTCGGTTTATACGACATGGTGCTCGTAAAAGATAACCATCTGGCTACTCTTGAGGGACTCTCCAGTCTTGCGGACCGGATTACCCAGCTTCGCCAAGAACGACCAAACATCCGTGTCGAAGTCGAGGCTGACGATCTGGAACAAGTTCGCGCCTTCGTCGAAATTCAGGGGATAGACGTAATCCTGCTTGATAATATGACGCCTGCCCAAATTCGAGAGGCTGTCGCGCTGAGAAAAGACAATATCGAATTCGAAGCAAGCGGTGGCATCACTTTAAAAAACGTGAGCCGCATTGCGGCCACCGGGGTGGATTACGTCTCTGTCGGCAGTCTCACACACGCCGCGCGCGCAATCGACATCGGCTTGGAAATGACCCATGTACCCGGTTGAGGCGTTGGATCGTTTGATCGTTAATGAGATGCGGGCCGAGCTCGGCACAACCGTCATTGGTCGCGAAATTATCGTGCTCGAACAAACTGGCTCGACCAATGATGCGATTTTGCGAATCGCGACGTCAAATTCAAAGGAGGGCCTGGTTCTGTTCGCCGAACATCAAACCGAAGGGCGAGGACAGCGAGGCAATCGCTGGGAGTCGACGGCGGGGAAAGGGCTTTGGTTCTCCATCCTGTTGCAACCCAGGATCGACATAAACAATTCTCCCCGACTCACGACGTGGGCAGCCGAAGCTATTTCAGACCTGATCCAAAACGAATTTTTTCTCAAAGCAACCATCAAACTGCCAAACGATGTCGAGATTAATGGGCGCAAGGTTGCGGGCGTGCTCGTCGAGATGCGCGCGCAAGAGAAAGCGCCACATCTGGCCATCGCCGGTATCGGAATCAATGTGAATCAATCACTCGAAGATTTTCCCAGAGAGCTGCAAAGCTGGGCAATTTCGCTGGCCATGGCGTTAGATCGACAAGTCAATCGTCAGAAGTTTGCCATTGCCCTTTTGCGTAATCTGGATCGCAGTTACAGAGAGCGGTTTTGCTGACGCAGGTGAATCGTTAAAAGGCTACAAAAGTTGCATGGTCAAAATCAGCGCTCTTGTCCTTTTGTAGCATTGTAACCTTGTAACTCTTTTAACGATTCACCTGCTCTGCCCACCACTCGCGATAAACTTGCGGTGAGATTTCCGATGGCTTGATCTCGCTGCGTCCGCCCCAGAAAACGTTCGTGTACGAAACCGGGATGCCGATCGAGCGAATATGTCGATCTATGGCCGCCTTATGGTTGAGGAGCAGTTGTTTATCCGTGCCGTGCGCGACGGCCATGATGTTGACGTTCTTAAATTCGGGGCCTGCTTCACGCCAATAGCAATGGGTAAGAATACGATGGCGGCCAACTTCGCCGCCCGCTTCAATTTCGCGACCTGGCGGCACGGCCCAATGGAAGAGTGCGTTGAAGCGCGTGACACGAACTCCACCGGCCGACGGTTTGACGTGTTCCAGAAAAGTTGAAAAACGCCCAATGATCTTTCGCGCATTCAGCTGCTCGGCAACGCGATAAAATTCATCAAGCGAAACACCCGCTCCTTCCGCGCGGGCTGCCCAGGGCGTAGGCTGAATTTCTTCCGGAGCCAATTCGCGCTTGAGCGCGAGCAAAACCTTCCATTCTTGCCCGCTAAGATCGACAGCTTGCACCGGAATCATTTTTGCCGGCTGATCTGCTTTGCTGCCCGGCTCGATCGTTTTTCGGCGAACGTGGCCAACGCCGAGAGTAAAAATTCCTTTCGCCGGCATGACCCGGAAACGTTCCGCATTGATTTTGTTCGCCAGCAATTCGCAATGGCCGTGCAGCGAAAATCCGTGCGGCACTTTCACTGTTGTCCATAATTTGTAATCCGATCCAGCACGAATCGTGTCGGTAGAGCGAAGGACCACGTGACCCGAAAAAGGATCGCGTTGGAACATCCAGTCGAAGGCAGCGTCGATCTTATTCTCAGGAACCCTCCACGCCACCAGCGCGCCATCAGCGAGATTCGTAGCGAGCAAAGTTTGCCGAACGCGCCGGATCGTTCCAGCGCGCAGCATCGCCGCGATGCGCGCCATCACGACATCGACATCCACCCCTGAGCGGCGCGCAATTTCCTCGAACGGCTCGCGCACGAAGCCTTCAATCTTGTCTTCGGAGATTGCAAGAATCTTCGCGTTGATCGGATCATCATGTTCCATCGTCGGCATCTAGCTGCTAATTAGCCCGCCACCGCGTAAATTGTCCAATATCATGGCTCATTATCCTGATAGCCTTTCCCTGTTGAATGCGCGCGCTTTGTTTTTTCAGGATGCCAAGCTCGGCCCGAACGGCGGCTATGCCGATCGCTGGGTGCGCGTCGAGTCCAAACCGATTCCCTTTTATTTCCCTAATTTGGCATCACGCGTGGCGGCGGCGCGCTTGCACGATTTGCATCACATCGCGGCCGAGTATGAAACGGATTGGCCCGGCGAAGCGGAAATTGCCGCATGGGAAATTGCGAGCGGCTGTGCGCGATATCGCGCGGCTTGGATTCTCAACCTTGGCGGATTCGGAGCCGGCCTGGTCGTTGCGCCGAGGAGACTTTTTCGCGCGTTCCTACGTGGCCGGCGCGCAAAAACGAACTTATACAAAACCGGCTTCGACGAATCGCGGCCGAACGAAATCAGCGTTGGGACATTGCGCGATCAACTTGGTTTACGGGTACCGGTTTCACCCGCGAGCGACACCGACATGATTTTGTTTGTTCTTTGGTGCGTTCCGGCGATTCTCGCCTGGCTGTCGATTCCGTTGCTTACTGTCATTCTTTTCTGGCTGATCGTGCGCGCGAAGTCTTGAGTTACGCAGAATTCACACAGTGCAGGAAAAGACGGCGGCAAAGTGGCAGCCCGATCCGGCAAGGACGAACAGATGCCAGACGAAATGACGATAGCGAAGATGATCGTTCGCAAAAAATAACACGCCGCTCGTATAAGCGATGCCGCCAGCCGAAAGCCAGATCAACGCCGGCAATGGAATCGCGAACGCAAATGGATGATTCGCGATTGGAATCAACCAGCCCATTCCAAGGTAAAGAGACATCGCCAGCTTCGGATGACGCGATGGACCACGCGTCGCCTTCATGACGACGCCAAAAATCGCGAACGCCCAAATGATTCCGAGAATAGTCGAGCCACCGACGCCGCAAAGCGGACCCAGCGCGAACGGCGTATATGTCCCTGCGATGAGCAAAAAAATCGCGGAATGATCCAGCACACGCAAAATTGATTTCCCGCGCGTTTGCGGCCACGCGTGGTAAAGCGTTGATCCGAGATACAACATCGACATCGTGACAACAAAAATCACCGTGCCGAGAAAAAAGCCAGGGGTACTACGACGCGCTTCCAGCAGAAGAATCGGCGCACCGATTAACGCGGCGCACAATCCAATTCCATGACTGATGCTGTTCGCAAGTTCTTCGCCAGGGGATTGCGTTCGTTTTGCTGAAACGCGCACCTCATCGCTAATGTTCACGACGCGCATCATGGGAAACCGGCGAACCAATTTGCAAAGTAAAAAATGACTATGCCTTCCGGGCGACTTGCAAAGCAATCGAAATTCTCGGTTTCGTCACTTTAGGTACACCTTACCAGCCTAGTCGTGCGATTCAGGAACGTTGAACGATCGTTCCAGGCACTGCTTCCGATCCT
>Ga0209376_1001307_pt1 | contig 25420 bp, 28 predicted proteins | sample GraSoiAngelo_134_FD_185891 | JGI IMG/M metagenome (GOLD analysis project Ga0209376, IMG submission 185891) | Grasslands soil microbial communities from the Angelo Coastal Reserve, California, USA - 14_0929_05_30cm (SPAdes) (version 2) | ecosystem: Environmental > Terrestrial > Soil > Grasslands ... | reverse complement strand
GCCGACTTCGTAGATGGGGACGATGCACGGATGCTCCAAGCGTGCTGCCGCTTCTGCTTCGCGGCGGAAACGTTTCACGTGCGCTTCGCTTGCCCACTGACCAAGGCTGATGACCTTTAACGCGACAGTGCGATTGAGACTTTTTTGGTGCGCTCGAAACACCACGCCTTGTCCGCCGCGGCCAATTTGCTCGAGCAACTCGTAATCGCCGAAATCCATCAACATCGGCGACGACGCAAGGCTCGTCCTGAGCGGAGTCGAAGGATCGACATTCACTTCACGCTCGGGTTCGACTGAGCCGAGACCCGTCTCGAGCAGACAGGCGCCGCACGATTGCTGCGGGGAATTGGGCGGAATGGCTGCGCCGCATTTGCGGCAAAATCTTTTCGCTGTGGTGATTCTCATCGGGCGGCCATTCCTTTCACTCAAGTAATGCACGGAAATCTCCAAAAGGTTACGAGCGCAACGCGGCTATGAGATGGCGCAGTTCGTCTTCAATCTCCGCCGGCGTTGCCACCGTGTGCGCGACTTCCTCACGCAACAGCTGTCGGTAACGTTGTCGCAGCCGGTGGAACGCCTGTTTGACCGCGTTCTCAGTCATGCCAAACTCGCGCGCAATTTCCGCTTGTGACGGTCGATCCGGTTCATCAGAGAGCAATTCGTTCAACCGCTCGAGCAGTAATGCGTTAGCTGATCTCTGAGATTCTTCGCGCAAGCGCGCGAACACCCGGTCGAGCACGGTGAACGCCCAGCGGCGATCATAAAGCAGATCGGCGCTCAGCATGTCGCTGCGATCGAACTCGCTAGAATCGTAGGATTCGATCGCGTCGAGCGGAATCAGTGTTCGGCCGCCGCCGCGTTTCATCGTCGCGGCGTCACGGCGCTCGTTCATCATGAAATGCTTGAGCGAAGCCAGAAGAAAAGAACGCAAGCGACCCTTTTCCCGCCGCACCGAGTGGAAGTCTTTGCGTTCCAAAATCAGCGCAAAAAAACCCTGGGTGATATCTTTCGCCTCCTCTGGTTTGGTACCCTCTCGCCTGACGAAGGCATAAATAGGCCGCCAGTAAGTGCGGCAAAGATTTTCGAGCGCCTCCTGTGCGGCTGGCGATTCACCCTGTGCCTCCAGCACCACGCTCCAGTGTGTGGTGGTAAACATCCCCCCGCCACCGGAGCCGGGACCAGTCGCGCTCAGTGAAGTCACATCATCGGGGGCGGCGCTCACACCGTAATCACAGTAAAAATGCGGGCCGAAAGCAAGCCTGCATGTAACGGAGCAGATGTTGGCTCTACCCTCTGCCGATTACGTCGGCAGGACTGTGGAGAGCGTCACTTCGCTATCGATGGTTTGTTGAACAACGTTTTCTACAGTCGCCCCGACTTTTGATCCGTCGCGATCAACTATCCAGACTTGCTGGCCTTGTTCGAATGGGCCGCGGGCCATCACCTTGAGCAAAATGCCCTCCTCGGCCACTGGATTATCGAGCACCTCGACGCAGATTGCATCGGCCTTTCCGAAGTCAGTCTGCAAGGTCAGTTTGTCATCAATTTTCGGCCTTCGCATGGACAACAGCCGCCAGGTTCCCGCTAGAAGTAATCGCTGCTCGCTCCGCTGCCGACCGTGTCCGCGCTCACAAAGAAATCATCCATCTACACTTGTCTCGACCAGTTCGCGCGGCTTCGCGACGTGCGGTTTGGTCTTATCGCGCTTTAGCACGCGATACAGAAACCAGACAATGAAACAGTTCGCCAGCAAAATGAGCGCGCCGACAACTCCAGGGTGATGCCAAATGTGACGCACCTCGAGTGGAATCAACGCCGCTGTCGCAAATATCATCAATAGTTCCGCCCAGCGTTGCTCCATGTAAACGCCGATTCCTTCGGTAAAGAGTACCGCCGTGTAAAAAAGCGCCAGAAAACCGGTGGCACGCAACGTGCCGCCGGAGAGCACAACCTGTAGTTTGTTGAGCAGATAGTCCACTGCCTTGCTGTGCTCCAACAGGATTTCGTCGGCAGTCCAATTCGACAGGGCATCCATCCAGCGAGTACGCGCGTTTAGGAAAAGCAGCGAAACACCAAGCAAGAGCAGCAACACGCCTTTACCGATTTTGAAGAGCGCGATGAGCTTAAGATAGCGATGGCGACGCGGCTCCTGCAGAATGGCAGGTTCGTGCGCCGGCTTACTCATTCTTCAACTCTTCGTCGAAACTCGATCACTGCGCAATGACCGGACTCTCCCGGCAGCAAATTTCCAGCTTGTTGCCATCCGGGTCCTCGAAGAAAAACGCATAGTAGCCCGGACTGTAGTCGACACAGATTTCCGGCCCTTCGAGCGCCTTGCCCCCCGCTTCGCGCACCAACTCCGCCAGCCGATCCACTTCTTCGCGCGTATCCGCCCAAAACGCGATGCGCGTTCCGTTTGGCTGATGGTTCTTATCCTCCGTGAAACCGAAAAATTCCGATGGCCTGTCGCCACCGGCAGAATAAAACGTATGGAAATCTCCGCCAACCTGATCGCTCGACAGTGTAGCAGGCACCGGCTCAGCTCTTTCGTGAACAAATCCAAGCTGCGGCAAAAATTTTCGGTAGAACTTTCTTGCCACCTTCATGTCTTTTACCCGTAGGTCGATATGATCAAAGCAACGAGTTTTCATTTTGTGATTCTCAATTGGTTCCCGTCGCAATTCAATCGTTTGTGCACCGGCCTGAGAATAGCCCAGCGTTTTAACGCTGGGGAAAAGAAGCCCAGAGAGGCGAGTCCCGGCAGGGACGACAGAACCGTTTCTTCCGTCCCTGCCGGGACTTTCCCGTTTTTCTTAACTATAACCCAGCGTTAAAACGCTGGGTTATAGTCGATCTCCATCCGAGATTATCTTTATAGGAGGTTCTCGAGACGTTAATGGTAAAGACACATCATGCAGGATCTCTTCGCAGAGCAATTGAAGGCGCTCCGCGCGACTTCTTCCCGTGGATCGTGGGAGACGACCAAGCAGCGCTCGATTTGGCGGCTGCGCTCAAAAGCGAAGGATTCCTCGTCCCGGCGAGTCGTTATCCGACCGTCGCGAAAGGATCTGCGCGGTTGCGCATTACAGTTAGGGCATCGCACACAGAAGATCAGATCCGAGCGCTCTGTGAGGCGATAAGGAAAATGACGAAGCACGAATGACGAAGCAATCCCAAATGCCTAAATGACGAGGATCCCTGGCGCACAAGTTTTTGTCATTGGGATTTCGTCATTCCTTCGTCATTAGACATTCGTCATTTGTCATTCAGCCAGGAACCGCGCCAGGATCGGTTTCAGCTTTCCGACGGTGGACTTTGGCCAGAGCTTGCGATCGGTAACCAGCGCTGTGTCCAACGCGAAGTGTTCCGGCCAGTTCGGCTCCGTTGGAATTCGCGGGATCACATCAACAATCACTCTCCTGGCTGTCTCCGCATTTGCTATTAAATGGCTGAGGACAGTCTGCGCGGAGACCGGTTCTTCTTCCACCTTCCAGCAATCGTAATCGGTAATCATGGCCATCGTGGCGAAGGCGATCTCCGCTTCGCGCGCCAGTTTCGCTTCCGGAAGATTCGTCATTGCGATTACATCAAAGCCGTTGCGGTGATTGAATTCCGATTCGGCACGCGTGGAAAACGCAGGGCCATCCATGTTCACGTAAGTGCCGCCGTTGTGCACCGTCACTCCCAATGACCGGGCTGATTCGGCCAGAAGATTACGCAGGTTCGCGCTGATCGGCTCGGCGAAGGCTATGTGCGCCGCAATGCCCTCGCCAAAAAACGTATGGGCGGCGCGGCTGCTGGTGCGATCGTAAAACTGTGATGGCAAGACCACATCCCGCGGCGCGTATTTCTCCTGCAAACTGCCGACCGCTGCCACCGAGATGATCCAGCGGACGTTGAGTAAACGGAGCGCGTAGATATTCGCCCGATGATTTATTTCGTGCGGCAGAATCCGATGACCGCGCCCGTGTCGTGGCAGAAAATAAACCTGGCGCCCGCTTAATTTTCCGCCAACAAGCGTGTCCGACGGCGATCCAAACGGCGTATTGATCTGATGTTCGGTGACGTCTTGGACTTCCTCCATTTGATACAGCCCGCTGCCGCCGATGACGCCGATTGCTGGAATTTGTTCCTTCATGCGCGCTGCGATTTAATCGCAAGAATCGGCCTGATGGAAAGTGCATAATCTCTGCATAGCGAAGGCCGCTGAGGCATGTATTGTTTTCGCCCGTCCATGCCGAAATTTTTCATCAAGACCTACGGTTGCCAGATGAACGAGCGCGACTCGGAACAGGTCGCGCATTTGCTCATGGCACGAGGTTACGAATCGGTCTCAAAAGAATCAGAAGCCGACGTCGTGCTCCTGAATACCTGCAGTGTGCGTGATATGGCCGACCAGAAGGCGCTGGGGAAAATGGGAATGCTTGGTCGCATGGCGAAAGAACGGCCCCACGTCGTGTTCGGGTTCCTCGGCTGCATGGCCCAGGCGCGCGGCGAATCGGTGTTGAAAAATTTGCCGCATGTCGATCTCGTCGTGGGCACGCAAAAGTTTCACCGCGTTGCAGATTACGTGGAAGAGTTGGTCGCAAAGAAAACGGCGCGCCCGGCCGGGATCACCGATCCCGGCTACAGCAGAATGGATGACCTGCGTTTCTCTATCGTCGATGTCGCAGATGAATTAGGCTCGCAATCCACGATCCGCGATCAGCAACTCGCGCCGAGGCAGGCGACGGCGTTTGTCTCCATCATGCAGGGATGCAATATGCACTGCACATTTTGCATCGTTCCGCAGACGCGCGGGGCGGAACGTAGCCGTTCCATAGACGATATCGTGAGCGAAGTGCGCGATCTCGTTTCGCGCGGCGTCAAAGAAATCACGCTACTCGGACAAATCGTGAATCTTTACGGTCGCCACGAGTTTCCGAAGATCGACAACAAATCTCCGTTCGTGCAGTTGTTGGAAGCCGTAGATGCAGTCGATGGACTCGAACGATTACGTTTTACGTCGCCTCACCCGATTGGTTTTCGCGACGACTTAATTGATGCGATCTCGCGTTTGCCGAAGCTGGCTGAGCACGTTCATCTGCCGTTGCAATCGGGCTCCAACAAGATTCTCAAAGCGATGCATCGCGCCTATACGGCGGAGAAATACGTCAATCTCATCGAGCGCATACGCCGCGCACGTCACAACATCGCAATTACCACCGACATTATCGTTGGGTTCCCGGGCGAAACCGAGGATGACTACAAGCAGACCCGCGATCTGATCGAGGAAATCCAGTTCGATAACGCGTTTGTCTTTCGCTATTCGCCGCGCCGCGGTACTCCGGCTGCGGCAATGCCCGATCAAATCGACGAGCGCACTAAGGAGGAACGCAACCAGGATTTGCTCCGAGTCGTGAACGAATCGAACCGCCGCAAGCTCGAACGCCTGGTCGGACGCGATGTGGAGGTCCTTTGCGAAGGACCAAGCAAAACAAATCCTGCGCGCTTAATGGGTCGAACGCGCACGAACAAAATTGTCGTATTTCCGCCTTCGCCCAGGTTACGGTGGACAGGCGAAGGCGACAATGAACTCGTCGGAAAGCTGGTGAATGTGCGAATCGAGCGGGCCAATGGGTTCAGCTTATACGGCGCTCCTGTCTTGTAAGGCTAGTGTTCGTTGATTGTAAGTGAGATTGATTTCTTAGAGGAGCCGGAACTTTTTTGAGTTGCGCCGGCTCAATCGCAAGTTGAAAACTTGCGCCACCTTATCCAAACTCACACGCCATCAGCAAAGTTTGACGCATGATTTACCATCTTTCTCTGCACACCGCTGGAATCGTCGCGGGCGCATTTCTCGTTTTAGTCGGTTTGCTCGGATTGCTAAAACCGGACTTGGCCGGTGTCGTGCAACGCTTCCCGCGCTCCCGCGTCGCGGGCGTTCTCGTGCTTACCATTTGTCTCGTGTGGACGTTCTGGCTGCTCGCCACGATCCAGATGGGCGAATTCTCCGCCTTCCGGCGCCCGCTCCTTATTGCGTTGCCAATCGGTTACGGGCTCGCCCTGCGTTTTGTCGATGAATTTCTCGCGGTACGCGCTCTTGGAATTCTTTGCTTGCTGGCCGCGGAGCCGTTGCTCGATGCGGCCTTTCTGCGTTACGAAACCAGCCGGTTGCTGATAACGGTGTTCGCTTATGCGCTGATTGTTGCCGGGCTGTTTTGGGTCGCAATCCCGTACGTTCTTCGCGACCAAATCAACTGGAGCACGAGGAGCGTTTTTCGCTGGCGCTGTTTGCATGCTATCGCGTTCATTTATGGCGGTGTGATTCTCGCGTTTGCTTTTACGCAGTATTAGGCGCGTTTTGCTGTAGCCACAGGCCTATGGCCGGTGAACGCAGACCCTATCGATATAACTGTGGGACGGCCCACAGGGCCATAGCTACAGTGGCGTATGAACCGGATTCTGGTGATCCGCGGCGGCGCAATCGGCGATTTCATTCTCACTTTGCCGGCGCTCAAGGCATTGCGGGAGGTCAGGCCGCGCGCGCATATCGAGATTCTTGGTTACAAGCACATTGCGGTGCTCTCGGAAAATCGGTTTTATGCGCAAGCAGCGCGCTCGATCGAATACGGTCCCCTATCAAGCTTCTTCGCGAAGAATTCGGAACTGCCAGCAGACTTGGCAAATTATTTCGCGAGTTTCGATTTGATCATCAGCTATCTGTATGATCCAGATCGAATCTTTGAAAACAACCTGCGCCGCTGTGGTGTTGAAAATCTGCTTTGTGGACCATCGAGGATCGTCGAGAAAGCTGGTCATGCGGCCTGCCAGCTTGCGCGGCCGATCGAAGAGATGGGTATCAGAGTTGTCGATCTCACTGAAAAAGTTTTCCCCTCAATAGAAGATCGACAGTTTGCCAGCGATTTTCTTCGGTCTTTGCAGCAGCCGATCATCGCGATTCATCCAGGAAGCGGCAGCAAGGAAAAAAACTGGCCGCTGGAAAATTGGACCGCGTTATTTTCAAGAGAAGGCGCTTTATCAGACGCCGAAGGCAAAGGTGGACGCCGATGCCCTTCCTTAGTCGTCCTTTCAGGCGAGGCGGACAAAGCACAGACCGAGCAGCTGGAAAGCGAGTGGAAAAATCGAGATGTTCGTTTCGCAAAAAATTTACCGCTGCCTCAGCTGGCAGCGGTGCTCGAGCGCTCGATCTTCATTGGACACGACAGCGGAATCTCGCATCTCGCTGCGGCCGCGGGGGCGAACTGCATCTTGCTCTTCGGTCCAACAAATCCCAACGTGTGGGCGCCCCGGAACAAAAACGTACGAGTTCTCGTGGCGCCAAGTGGAAGGCTGAGTGTTCTGGAAATCACGCGGGTCGAGGCAGCGATAACGGCAGCCTTGTGTGACTGGTCAGTGGAAGCTGGCTCGGAGTCTTAATCCTCGTAGCCGTCTGGATACTTCTGATGCCATTTCCAAGCGCTCTCGACAATGGCGTCAAGCGACTCGAATTGAGGTCGCCAGCCAAGCTCGTTCTTAATTTTTTCCGAGGAAGCGATAAGTCGCGCTGGGTCGCCGGGTCTGCGTGGCTTTTCAATCGTGTCGATCTTTCGCCCGGTGATTTTGCGGCAGGCCGCGATTACCTCCCGAACACTGGAGCCGCCTCCTGTGCCGAGGTTGTAGAATCCGCTGGCAGTCGCGCCAAGCGCCAGAATGTGCGCGCGCGCAAGATCAACAATATGAATGTAGTCACGAATACATGTTCCGTCGGGCGTCGCATAATCAGTGCCGTAAATTTCAACATTCGGTCTTTCGCCAAGCGCGACCTTCAACACCGCGGGAATCAAATGCGTCTCCGGCCGATGATCTTCGCCGAAGTTCTCTGTGGCGCCGGCCGCGTTGAAGTAGCGCAGACAAACGAACTTCAACCCATGTATCTGGTCGTACCAGCGTAGAATTTTTTCGAAAGCCAGTTTCGATTCGCCGTAGGGACTGATCGGGCGCGCTGGCGCGGTTTCGTCGATCGGCAGGCGATCCGGCGGACCGAAGATGGCGCAGGTTGAAGAAAACACCATCCGGCGCACACCGGTTGCGACCATGGCGTCCAGCAGGTTCAATCCGTTGCTGATGTTGTTCCGAAAATATTTGGACGGATTCTGCATTGATTCTCCAACCAGCGCGTTTGCAGCGAAATGCATCACTGCGTCGGAGCGACGATTGGAGAGCGCAGTCTCGATTTGGTCGCGCTGCGCAAGGTCGCCCTCGATAAATCTCGCCCGCCGATCGATTGCGCGGCGATGGCCTTCGCTCAGATTGTCAAAGATCGCGACTTCGTGGCCTTCATTCAGCAGCTGTTCCGTGCAAACACTGCCGATGTAACCCGCGCCGCCGGTGACGAAAATTCTCATGGGCGGGGAAAATGCAGCGTGATTTGCTTTGAATCAAAGGCGAATCGTAGGGACGGCTCGCCGAGTCCTCCGGCGCGCTTGGCGGTCGCGCCCTGCCAACATCAAAGTGAAGGGCGGTTAGAAGAAGATTGCGCGACGGTTTTGCCCTTCTTTTTCTCAAGAGCAGTAACCATCTGCCGCACGCAACGATGTTTGCAACGCGGGGCGAGGACTTTCAAACTTTGTTCCTCCGAGCCCCATTCCAAAATGTCGATGTCCACGTGGCGGACGCCCCAGCGTTTCATCTCGAGCCGGCTCGGCTTGTAGAGGTCGATGGTGTCGGTGCCGATCAACGCATTTCCATAATCGTCGATAACGTATTCTTCATTTGTCTCGGCAATTCGGAATCGGGTTCCTACAGGAAAGTGCGACCAATCAGACGCGGCACTCATCACATGCTGACCGGAAAGACGACAACCGAGGGCGTTGTTGTATCCGCTTCCTCCCTCGCGGTGCGTGTAAGCGGTAGTGCGCACCTTTGGTATGCGACGCGCGCTGGTGACAGTCGGTTTTGAAGGCGTGGCGCAGCCCGCAATTAAGCAAGCTACAACTCCCGCAAGCGTAAGGTTAAGGCGTCTAGGCATCTGCAGTATCGCGCCCTCAATAGCAGCCGAAGCGGGCAACGGCAAGCAATAAATTACAGAATTTCCCTAGGGGTGACGGTGCTTCCGTTGGCTTTTGGGTGGGGATCTTGTGGCCGGCATCAACGATGCCGACTACAGCGCTAACGCGCGGCAGTCTCGGATAGTTCGGTTGTGCAATGTGGACAACGCGTCGCTTTAAACGGGATCTTCATCGCGCACGCCGGGCAATCTTTCTTGTCGGGTTCTTTTTCTGCGGCTGGCTGTCTGAGCTTATTGATCGCACGAACAAGCAGGAAGACTGCACCTGCCACAACGAGAAAGTTAATCACTAGGGTAATGAAGTTTCCATAATTCCACGTAATCGCTCCGGCTTTCGCGGCGTCAGCGGGAGTGTTGAACGCCGTGGAGCCGTCTTTGGCCGCGCGCAGAATGACGAACTTGTTTGAAAAATCGAGTCCGCCCGTGAGAAGGCTGATTGGCGGCATGATCACGTCTTTGACCAGCGAACTAATGATCCCGGTAAAAGCTGCCCCAACAATTACGCCAACAGCAAGATCAACGGCGTTGCCTTTCACTGCGAATTCCTTGAACTCGTTCCAGATCTTCTTCATACCACGATATTGACGAGCTTTTTCGGGACCACAATGACCTTGCGCACCGTCTTACCGGCGATTCGATCTTGAATCTTCGGAAGAGATAGCGCGGCACTCTCAAGCTCTTCCTGCGTTGCAAGGATCGGCATTTTCATTCGATCGCGGACTCTGCCGTTTATTTGGATAACGATTTCAGTCTCGTCCTCGACGAGCAGCCGTTCGTCATAGGTTGGCCAGCGCTGTTCAGTGATGTCGCCAGGCGCATCGCTGAATTTTGCATTTAGTTTTTCCCATAGCTCGGAAGCGATGTGCGGTGCAAATGGATTCAGCAAAACCAGGAAAGTGCGCATTGCCGATAGGGGGATCGCGTCAACGTTGGTGAATGCGTTCACGAAGATCATCATTTGTGAAATTGCAGTGTTAAACGAAAACGATTCGATGTCCTGAGTGACTTTCTTGATCGTGGCATGCAACATCTTCTGCTGCGCCTTGTCCGGTTCGACGTTTTTGATCTTCTCAGATAATTCCCACGCGCCTGCCTGGTTCTCGGTCATGAGCAGACGCCAGACGCGCGCAAGAAAGCGGGCAACACCTTCGACGCCGCGCATGCTCCATGGTTTCATTTGCTGAAGCGGTCCCATAAACATCTCATAGCAGCGAAACGCGTCTGCGCCGTGCTGGTCGATCACGTCGTCGGGGTTAACGATGTTCCCGCGCGACTTCGACATTTTCTGGTTGTCCTCGCCGAGGATAATTCCCTGGTTCACGAGGCGCTGGAATGGCTCCGGCTTCGAGACATAGCCAAGATCGAACAACACTTTGTGCCAGAAACGTGCATAGAGCAGGTGCAGCACCGCGTGCTCAGTGCCACCGACGTACAAATCCACGCCACCCGGTTTGTCGCCGCGCATCCAGTAGCGCTCCGCTTCCTCACCGACAAACCGCTGATCGTTGCGCGGATCGCAAAATCGCAGGTAATACCAGCACGAGCCTGCCCACTGCGGCATCGTGTTTGTCTCGCGCAAGGCTTCGTCGGAATAACGAACCCAATCTTTTGCTTTCGCCAGTGGCGGTTCGCCAGTGCCAGTCGGTTTGTAATCATCAAGAGGCGGCGGAACAACCGGTAATTCACTTTCGCCTAACGAGCGATGCTTCCCATTTTCCCAAACAATCGGGAACGGCTCGCCCCAATAGCGCTGCCGTGAGAATAACCAGTCGCGCAGTTTGTAGTTGATCGCACCCTTGCCCAAGCCGCGTTCCTCCAGCCATGCAGTGATTTTTTTCTTCGCTTCCTCGCTCGTTAGGCCGTTGATGATTGGCGAATTGACCGCGATGCCCTCGCCAGTGAATCCATTTGCCGGTTCATCTCCTGTTGGCTGAACAACGACCACAATCGGTAGATCGAATTTTTTGGCGAATTCCAGGTCGCGCTCGTCATGCGCGGGCACGCCACCGATTGCCCCGGTCCCGTAACCAACCAGCACGTAATCAGCGATCCAGATTGGAATCTTTTCGTTGTTCGCCGGATTAGTGGCGTACGCGCCGGTAAACACGCCGGTTTTTTCTTTCGACAGATCGGCACGTTCGAGCTCACTCTTGCGCGCAGTTCGTTCACGATACTCGCGTACCACGGGCCATTGCTCCTCGGTGACAATGAGATCCACGAGCGAGTGTTCCGGCGCGAGCACGAGGAACGTACCGCCATAAAGCGTGTCGGGTCGCGTCGTAAAAACGCGAATTTCCTGGTCGCTTTTATCGATCTTGAAATCGATCTCCGCACCTTCGCTTCTGCCGATCCAGTTTCGCTGGAGTAATTTGATTCCTTCTGGCCAATCGAGTTCGTCGAGTTCGTCGAGTAATCGCTCTGCATACGCCGTGATGCGCAGCATCCATTGCCGCATCGGCCTTCGAACGACCGGGAAGCCGCCAACTTCGCTTTTTCCATCAACAACTTCTTCGTTCGCCAAGACTGTGCCCAACTCCGGGCACCAGTTCACCGGGACATCAGCGACATAGGCGAGTCGAACGCTATCCGGATCAGTCCCGCGATAGGTTGAAATCGGCTCGGCCCGTTTTGTCTCCGGATTAAACCAGGAATTGTAAATCTGTAGAAAAATCCACTGCGTCCACTTGTAATAGCCCGGGTCTGTGGTGTTGATCTCCCGTTGCCAATCGTAGGAAAAACCGATCCGCTTTAGTTGTCTCTTGAATTTCGCCACGTTCTCGCGCGTAGTGACGGCGGGATGCTGGCCGCTTTTGATCGCGTATTGCTCCGCGGGCAGACCGAATGCGTCCCAGCCCATCGGATGCAACACGCTGAAGCCGCGCAGCCGTTTGTAGCGCGCAACGATGTCCGTGGCGGTGTAACCTTCGGGATGTCCAACGTGCAGCCCCGCCCCGCTGGGGTAAGGAAACATGTCGAGGACGTAAAATTTTAGCTTGGCCGGATCGAAACCGTTTTCGCCAGGATTAGGCGCGTGAAAAAGCTGTCGCTCCTCCCAGATGGCCTGCCATTTTGGTTCGATCTGGTCGAACGGATACGGTTTGCGACGCTCGCTACTCATGCTTGATCTCGAACTTCCAAAAATCAGTATTCGAGCATGCAATTGATTGTCGCAACGCGCAATGCGCACAAGACGCGCGAGATTCAGCAGATTCTCGGGCCGACCTTCACGGTGAGCGATTTGTCCGCGCATCCCGAAATTCCCGACATACGCGAGAACGGAAAATCATTTGAAGAAAATGCGATGTTGAAAGCAGTCGGCACGTCCAGACATTTGCCGGGACTCGTTGTTGCCGATGATTCCGGTCTGGAAGTCGATGCGCTTGGCGGCGCGCCCGGAATTTTTTCAGCGCGCTACGCAGGCAAAAATGCAACCGACAAACAGAACGTCGACAAGTTGCTGGGCGAACTTGCTCGGACCGGAGCCGAAGAAACTAAGAGATCGGCGCGCTTTCGCTGTGTGATTGCGCTGGCGCAACAGGGCGAACTGCTCGGGACGTTCGAAGGAATCGTCGAGGGAACAATCGTCGAGCGTGCGCGCGGATTACACGGATTTGGCTACGATCCCATTTTTGTTCCGCTTGGATTTGAAGAGACTTTTGCCGAGCTCCCTGCGGAACTGAAGAACACGATCAGCCACCGGGCGAAAGCGATTGCCGGGCTTACTGCCAAACTTGCAGCTCCTTAAGACGGCCGATTAAGGCCCCGGTGGTGGTGGCGCTCCTGGTGGCGGGGGCGCACCCGGAGGCGGTGGGGCGCCTGGAGCCGGGGCCGAAGCGCCAGGGCCAGAAGCGGCTCTGATCTGGTATCCCACTTTTGTAATTCCGACCTGCCGAATTTTGTCGAGCACTCCAATCACATCGCCGTACATGGCCGTCGGCGCTGCGCTGAGGGAGAGTTTGATGCCCGGATTTCCCCGGTGGAGCTCAAAAAGGCGCGGCAGGACCTGGTCTTCTGGGACGTACACGTTGTCGAAAAACACCGCGTTTCCTTCCAGCACTTTTACCGAGACGAAATCTTTTACTCCGCTTGGCGGAGGCCCGACCGCAGCCGGCAAATTGACCCGAATACCCTTCATGTGGGTCTGGCTCAGGCTCACCATCATGAAGCTGGCAAGCAGAAAGAACATGATGTCGATCAATGGAATGATTTCGATGCGCGCTCGTTTGTGCGGAACTGGCGAAGAGATTCTCATATCAATGGAATTTAGTACGAGGCCCCGGTCAGGGTAAAGGTAATCGGGATAGTAACCTTGGAAACAGACCCCGGTCTAAATCGCCACCGCTTGAAGGCGCTGACGGCGGCGTCATCCAGTATGGAACTACCAGTGCTTTTCGACACGGAAGCGCTAGTTACGTCACCACTTGCAGAGTCAACGTCTGCGATGATCACTCCACTGCCCGTGATCCTCTTTGCACGCGCCTCGTACGGGTAAGGCGGCCGCGGCGCATTAATGGCAAGCGCTTTTGCTCGGGACATCGACATCGCGGAAGCCTTAATCGGCGTGAATTTTTGTGGCGCCGATGGCGGTGGCCGCGGTGGGGGTGTTCGTTCCTCGACGAACTCTGGCTTGATGTCGGGCGGAGGAGGAGGCTCCGGCAACGGAATATCTTCGGGCGGTGGCGTGGCCTCCGGTGGCGCCAACGTCGCCTCCACGACCTGCGGCGGTTGAGGAGGAAGCTCTACTGCAACGGCCTCGCGCCTTTGCGACAACGCGACCGCTGTAGCGTGGATTGCCAGTGCAGCCCCAAAGGCGGTCCAGAAATACCACCGGGGTGGCGGCCGGTATATCAACGGTCTTACTTTCGTCGCTGCCATATCGAGATCACTTGGGCCCGGGAACTCCCTTGAGCGATTCGCTCTTAATTTCGAACGAAACTTTATAGTAGCCGGAGGAGCGGATTACATCGAGGGCATGGGCAACATTCAGGTGGGCCGACTCGCGATCGCCTCGAAGGAACACCTTTGCATCAGGGGCTGATGCATGCGCCATGCGCAGGCGATTCAGCAGTTCGTTGTCACCGATTTCATCCTTGTCGAAGAAATAATGGCCATCTTTATCGACGGAGACACTGACGTACTCGCGCTTGGTCTGCGTCTCACCCGAAACACCGGCGGGCAGGTTCACCTTGACACCTTTCAGATGCACCTGGCTCAAGCTCACCATCATGAAACTGGCAAGCAAGAAGAACATGATGTCGATCAACGGAATGATCTCGATCCGCGCCTTCTTGTGTGGAATAGGTGAGCTTACCTTCATTAAATACCTTAAAATATCTTTAGATCGACGAGCCTTTGCCAGAAGCTGGGGCTTGCGCCGCGAAGTCCAGGTCGCGCGCCGAAGTTTGTGCTCCTAACATCACTTCCAGGTTTGTGGCTGCCGTCTGCAATTCGAACTCCAAGTTAGACACTCGGGAAGTAAAAAAGTTAAACGGAATCAGAGCGAAGATGGCAATACCGAGACCGCACGCCGTAGCAATAAGCGCCTCGGCAATACCGCCGGTGACGGCTTGCACCGCCAGTTCTTCGTTGCCGAGAAAACTGAACGACCTAATAAGACCGGTAATCGTACCTAACAGACCGAGCAACGGCGCCAAAGTTACGAGTGTGTCCATGACGACGAGGAATCGACCGGCGCGTTTGATCTCGATGCCGGCAGCGACCTGCAATGCACCCTGCAACGAGGCGTGTTGGTGATTGAGGCCATTCCACATCATGCGCAAAACTGGATCGCGCGATCCGCGGGAAAGCCGGGAGGCTTCGGTGGTGTCGCCGTTTTCAATCGCCGTGAACACTTTCTCGATCCGTTTGGGATCTCGGCGGAACCAGCGGCCACCCCACCAAAAGATTCGCTCGATCACCACGGTGAGCCCGATGATCGATACAATCAAAATCGGCCACATGATTGGACCACCCTTGTGGAATTTGTCGATCAACCAATTGCTCCCGAGCACACCGCCGCTGGGTTGCGCTTCAGCAGCTGGCGGCGGGCTTGCGGCTGCGGGGCTTAACGTAGCGGTGACCGCTGCCGCTGGCGCAGCGGGAGATTCGCCGGGCGGGACGTTCCCCGTTTGAGCCGGCGCACCCGGACTCATCGCAGCTGGCGCACCGGGACTCACTGCCGCCGGCGCACCGGGGCCCACCGCCGCCGGAGGCGCTCCAGCCGGTGATGTTTGGGCCGCGCCTGGCGCAGCGGGAGATTGCGCAAGCGAAGTCAGCGCAAGCGCGAGTGAAGACAGACAAACAATGAGTGAGGTTTTCATAGTTGAAGCAGTAGGTTGTGAACAGGTCGATTTAGTTGCGAGTTTCCGATTATTGAAAATGAACGAGTTGCGCGTCGAGAAAAAATTTTCACTTTTTTGTGACCCCCGTTACCCTTTGCACATCACACCTTTTAGTTCGTAATATCCCTACTCGCAGGATGTAAGGCAAGTCATTCAATCGTTGTTCTCCCCTCGCGAGACGTAGCGTTAGGCGCGATCGCAACGCTGTTCCGCAGGCGCGGCCAATTGTCGATTGCTGCTTCCAATTGATCTCCAGCATGAATTGGGCCGACACCGGCGGGTGTTCCACTTAAAATCACATCGCCCGGCAAAAGCGTAAGCGACTGACTCGCGAATGAAATAAGCTGCGCAACGGAATGGATCATTCGGCTCGTGCGCGTGCTCTGGCGCAGCTCGCCATTCTGCCATAGCTCGAGTGAAACGTCGCTCACATCCACATCGGCATAAACGTACGGTCCGATCGGCGTGTACGTATCAAATGATTTGCACCGGCCAAATTGCTTTTCCTGCTTTTGCAGATCGCGATCGCTAATATCGAGGCCGGTTGTGTAACCGAACACGCGATTGAGCGCCTCGTTCACGCTGACGTTTTTCGCTGGAGCGCCGATCACCACCGCTAGCTCCACTTCGAAATCGGTTCGATGCTCGGGAAATGCGATCTTGATCGCGCCGTTATGCGGCAAAAGCGAGCTCGGCGCCTTAAACCAGATTAATGGCGCGCCTAATTCAGTTCGTTTCATCTCCGCGATGTGATTGGAGTAATTCAGGCCGACCGCGATTAATTTCGATGGCGCCACCGGAAGATCGACATGCAAATCTGCCAGCTTCTGTACATCGCCGGTCGGTTCGATCTCAATCCAATACGGTTTTGCCAACACGTGCACATCGTCGCCGCGCACTTCGCCGTAAAAAAATTTGTCGCCTGATCTGAATCCGCCAAAGGTACGCATCTCGCGAAATTGTAGGGCAACCGCGCCGGTTGCCGAATCAAAAACTTGGCAGGCGAAGCGCCTGTCCTACAATTTGGGGACAACCCCCACAAAATCGCGCACCGGTTTTTGCTCGCGAATCGAAAATGCACTGCCATTCGCGCACGCGAACCAAAATGCGCTCGAAGATCCGCCATCGAGATTCAGTGCGCGCTGAATTTTCAAATCATCGGCCAAGCGCGTTGTAGTAAGAATCGCCGCCAATTCGGCGAGCGAGATTTCGGAGCAAATTCCGAGCAACGCGCGATCGTTCGTTGCGGTAGCGGCAAAACTCCGGCGCGCCGCAGTTGAATCATCCAGGCCATGAACGCGGTCGTAATGATCGACAAGAAACGGTCCACATTGAACCGCAGCGCCTATCTTTTCTCGTCGGGAAAATTCGCGGACTCGCACGATCTGCACTCCGCGTACCGACGCGCTGAGGACGCCGGTGATCAATCGAGCGCGTCGCAATGAGGCAATCATTTTGCCATCGCTAATCAATAAGCCGATCGGCGCGAAATCGGAGCTGAAATAACCGCCGTTCACTCCCGCGGCGCATTTCTCGCGTCGCATTGTGTCGGACAAAGTTTCGCCGGTTGGATTGTCAATTACGCGGAGGGTACACGATTTAGCAGAGAAAATTGCAAGATCGACCATGGCGCTCTCATTCCCACCCGCATTTTCTAGGACGACGTGCCGATGCGCGATGCCGTCGCGCCCGGGTTTCGAGTCAGTCGAGCGAATCGTCCAATCCGCGTGCGCCGTGGCTGCAACGGCGAGAAGGAGCAGCGCGGCCTTACGCTTTGCCACTGTATTTAGATAGCAAAGCCTGAAAATCCGGATCGTTTCGCAGCGAATCCCAAATCGGATTTACTTTGAGTCCCTCAACGGTGACAGCGCTCGGCCGGCTCAACAATCCGTCCAGGATTTCGATCGCGCGATCATTTTCGCCAAGAACGGCGTGAACTTCAGCCACCCCAGCGGCAATTTCCGGGCCGCCAAAGGCGTCTTTGCTCTCCGGACGCAATTCGGTGGCGCGCCGCGCTTCAGTTAGCGCGGCATCTTTTTCTCCGAGATAGGCGAGAACTTTGGCGAGTTGAATATGCATGTCCTCCGCATCGGGACTTCCTTTCAGTTGTCCTTCGAGGAGGTCTTTTGCTTTCAGGAAGGCGGCTCGCGCGCCGGCTTCGTCCTGAAGCGCCTTTCGCGCAAAGCCGATGAGAAAATATTTCCCACTCAAGTGCTGCTGGAACTCGTGGAAGAGATCGTCCGGCAGACTTTCGGCTTCGCGCAATCCTTCTTGATATTTCCGTTCCAAAAGAAAAACGTCCGCGCGCGCGCCGGCGATCCTAAGTTTCTCCTCGTTGGTCATCGGGATCGATTTCGCGGCCGCAAATGCTTTCTCTGCGACGCTGAAATCGCCTTTCTCAGCGATGGCCAGCTTGGACTTGGTCTCCCAAAGTCCCACGCCGTTTGGATTCATATTAAGCCCGCGGTCGATCGTTTTGTTGGCGTCGTCGAAGTTCCGCAACACCTGGTAATTCTGAGCAAGATTCTGCAGTGACCACGGGTCTTTTGGATTTAGATTGGAAGCCTTCTCGATGTTGGCGGTCGATTCCGCCCATTTGCCCTGCCGGCGCTGGATCGCGCCAATGGCGAGATAAGCATCCGATTCGTTAGGCAATCCGCGCTGCGCGATTTCGAATTCTTCAAGCGCTGCGTCGTAGTTGTTGTCGCCGTAATAATGCGAGTATCCCAGGGCCAGGTGCGCTTCCGGCAGATTAGGCTGCAATTGAAGAGCCCGCGCCGCCAGCGTACGCGCTTTCTCCCGGCGTTGCGGCGTCCGGTCAAATGTGTGCAGGAACCAGCTTTCCAACTGTGAGTAGCGCGCCATAGCGAGAGCAAAGTTCGGATCCAGCTCGATCGCGCGCGCGTAAAGCTGTTCGCCCTGTTTCAGTTTGTCGAAATCCTCAAATGCGCAGGAAAGATTGTGCGCCTGAACGAAAGCGAGATAAGCCTCGCCGTTTTCTGTCGGCTTGCGTTCGAATTGTGCTTTTTCGCTCGGCGACAATTTTGCCTGCAACTCGCTCGCGATTTTTCGTGCCAGATCCGTTTGAATTGCGAACACATCAGTGAGCTCGCGGTCGTAATCTTCCGCCCAGAGGTGCTCGTCGTTCTCGGTGTTGATCAATTGCACGGCCACGCGCACGCGATTGCCAACGCGGCGAACGCTGCCCTCCAAAAGGGTTGCGACGCCCAGTGCCTTTCCGATTTCACGAACGTTGGATCCTTTTCCTCGGTATGGCATCACCGAGGTGCGGGAAATCACTTTGAGATCGCTTATCTTGGAAAGATTGGTGAGCACGTCGTCCTGAATGCCGTCGGCGAAATAGGTGTTCTCTTTGTCGTCGCTCAAACTCTCAAAGGGAAGCACCGCAATCGATTTGTCGATCTTGCGCGCGAACGCGCGAGGCAAAAGAAACGATCCCGCGATGAGCAAAGCCGCCAGGCCTGACCCGGCGAGTAAAAAAGCGTTGCGGCGGCGCCTCCGCACCTCGGTTCGCGCTCGCTTCAAACGCGGGGGATTGGGATTACCGAGGTCTTTCGTGTAGAAGTTGACGATGGAGATCATTTCCCCGTGCTTCACCTCGCATTGGCCGACATCGTGCAGGTACGGCTGCCATTCCAAATAGTGCTGAAGATCTTCTGCGACATGCTTTGAAAGCAGGATGTGACAACTATCGCCGCAATCCATCACCCGTTGCGCGATATTGATCCCCGCCCCCGCAATGTTGGCGCGCTCATTCACATCCGCGACCTCGTTCACCGGCCCGCTGTGAATCCCCATCCGGATCTGGAGTTTCGGGTAATTCTTAAGCGCCCGACTAATCTCCAAAGCACAGCGCACCGGTTGTTCGGGGCTGTCGCGAAAGACCAACGCCATCCCGTCACCGGTGGGTAAGCGCACTAATCGACCCTCCGCTACCGCGGAACGGAACTCTCCCGCCTCGCGAACCGCATCATTGAGCACACCAAGCAACTCGCTCTGGTCGCTAATCAGCAGCTTGGAGTAGCCTACGATGTCAATGAACAAGACGTGCCCGATTGCGAGCCGAACAGCGGCTTTGGATTCAGCAGGCATAAGCGCGATGAATGCAAGATCGCTAACAATAAGACAACGGCAACATCGATATGTTCGCTAAAAATTTGTGTAACTACCTTGCAGGCAAGATCGTCTTCAGCGGCACCGAATGAGAAAAGTAACACTGTTGTTATTTTAGGGCGATGAAATGCATGACCGTCGCAGCGGCCTTTGCCGGACCAGGCCGCGACGCCAGGCTACAGCTTGGAATGTCATTTTATTCCGGTCGCGAACACCGTTTGGAAATGCGGGCTCTGCTTTTCTCGAGAAACCACGCTGATCTCGATCTCTCGGAAACGGCCTTTTTCCATGAACTGATGCAATTGCACTTCGCTGAATCCGAGCCAGTGATCTGCATACAATTCGCGAGCGCGTTCGAACCGGTGGCTCAAAAGATCGAGAATCACCAGTCGGCCGCCACGTTTCAAAATCCGCCGCGCCGCGGCGATGGCTCGCTCGGGATGAATAGCATGATGCAAAGCCTGACTCAGGATTGCAAGGTCGACACTGTTTTTCGCGATCGGCGGATCTTCAATATCGCCAAGCCGGTACTCGAGATTCTTGAATCCGTGTTTCTTCGCTAGTTGCGCGCCGAAGTCGACCATTTTGGACGAATTATCGATGGCGATCACTTTGCGCGCATTTTTTGCCAGCAACTGCGAAAGTGTCCCCTCGCCCGCTCCGAGGTCAGCCACAGTCAGCGGCGGGAGAAGAGTAATGAGCGTGTGTGCCAGCGCCTTCCACGAGCGGCCCGGCACATAACTTCGCCCAAACTTGCCGGCCAGCTCGTCGAAGTACTTCCGTGCTTTGTCCTGCCGCTTGTGCAGCACGAGCTTGAGACTGGTGCGGTCGCGCGAGGTTTCCGGTAATTCGCGCGCGAGCAGGCGCGTTATTTCCGCCACGCGCTCTCGCTGTAAATTTCGTCCCTGATGGTCTGCGCCATAATAGACATTTTTCCCGACTCGGCGATCGGAGACCACGCCCGCGCGTTTCAACTGCGCAAGATGACTGGAGATCCGCGACTGGCCCATGCCCAGAATCTGCTGGAGCTCTGCTACCGAAAGCTCTTCCTGTTCGAGAAGAAGCATGAGACGCAGTCGCGTGGGATCGGCCAACAGCCGCAACAAATTAATGGTTGACGCCATGATCTCGGACCACGATATATCCACGCATCATGATTGGTCAATATGTCTTGCGACACCGTGAAAGCCTTACACCGTTGAAGCGTTGAATCGTTCGACTGACCGGGAATTGTAAACCGCTTTAACGCTTCAACCCTTCAACGCTCTTCAAGCCATGTCTCGCCGCTACATTTTTTCCTCCGAGTCCGTCACCGAAGGACATCCTGATAAGGTTTGCGACACCATCAGCGATTACGTCCTCGACGCTTGTCTCGAACAGGACCCGTTGAGTCGCGTGGCTTGCGAGACCCTTGCCAAGGGCAATCTCGTGGTGATCGCCGGGGAGATAACCAGCAATGCGAAGTTTGATTTCGAGGAGCGCGTGCGCACGGGCATTCGCGACATCGGATATGTCAACGGCGACTGCATTTTTCACGCCGACACCTGCCGGGTGATTTGTGAAATGACCGAGCAATCGCGCGATATTAAACAGGGAGTCGATGAGGCTCCTGCTGAAGGAAAGGGTACTGCGGAACAAGGGGCTGGCGATCAAGGGTTGATGTTCGGTTTTGCGTGCAATGAAACCCCGGAGCTGATGCCTGCGCCGATTTCTTTCGCGCACAAGCTCGGACGCGAGCTGACGCGCCTACGAAAGTCTGGCGAAGTCCCGTGGCTTCGTCCCGACGCCAAAACGCAAGTCTCAATCGAATACGATGGCTATAAACCAGTGCGCGCCACGACGGTGGTCGTTTCCTCGCAGCATACCCAGGATGTGAAGCAAAAAGAAGTGCGCGAAACACTCACTGAACTTCTCATCAAAAAAGTGATGCCGGCGGAATGGTTGGATGAGAAGACAACCTATTTAATCAATCCAACAGGTCGGTTTGTAATCGGCGGCCCCGAGGGCGACGCAGGTATAACTGGCCGCAAGATCATCTGCGATACGTACGGTGGAATGGGCCGGCACGGCGGCGGTGCGTTCTCGGGAAAAGATCCGAGCAAGGTTGATCGCAGCGCAGCCTATATGGGACGCTGGATCGCAAAGAATGTAGTCGCAGCCGGCTTGGCAGACCGATGCGAAGTCCAGTTCGCGTACGCCATCGGTCACCCCGAACCGGTGAGCGTAAGTGTCGATACCTTCTGCACAGGCAAAGTGGACGAGGAAAAATTGGAGTGCGCCATCTGTGAAGTTTTCAACTTCAAGCCGGCTGAAATTATTAAGCAGCTGAACCTGCTTCGGCCGATTTATCGCAAGACAACCAATTACGGCCATTTCGGACGCGTGGACGATCTCGATGCCCTCACATGGGAAAGGACCGACAAGGCCGAAGCGTTGAAACAAGCTGTCAGGTAGAAAACCGAATACTTTTATGAGTACGACAATCACTGAATCGAAGACAAAGCAGGACTACAAAGTCGCGGATATCTCGCTGGCGGATTTTGGAAGAAAAGAAATTTCCATTGCCGAAAAGGAAATGCCGGGGCTGATGGCAATCCGGGAGAAATATGCGCCGCACAAACCGCTCGCAGGCGTGCGCATCACTGGATCGTTGCACATGACGATTCAGACCGCGGTGCTCATTGAGACACTGGTCGATCTTGGCGCAAGCGTGCGCTGGGCAAGCTGCAATATTTTCTCGACGCAAGATCACGCTGCCGCAGCCATCGCCAAACGTGGTATCTCCGTGTTCGCTTGGAAAGGCGAATCGCTTGAAGATTACTGGTGGTGCACTTATCGCGCGATTTCGCATCCAGACGGCAAAGGGCCGCAACTTGTAGTCGATGACGGCGGAGACGCAACGTTGCTCATTCACAAAGGCTACGAGCTCGAGGAAGGCAGCGATTGGGCAAAAGCCAAATCGGCGAACAAGGAAGAACAGGTCATCAAGGATTTGCTGCTCGAAATTCATCGTGAGAATCCCTATCGCTGGCACGAGATCGTGAAGGATTGGCGCGGCGTTTCCGAAGAGACTACCACCGGCGTGCATCGTCTTTACAAAATGCATCAGGAAAACCGGCTGCTGGTTCCTGCCATTAACGTCAACGATTCAGTGACGAAATCGAAGTTCGACAATCTTTACGGCTGCCGGCATTCACTGGTCGATGGATTGAATCGGGCACTGGATGTGATGCTTTCCGGAAAGGTGACCGTCATTTGTGGTTACGGCGACGTCGGTAAAGGCTGCGCGCAATCGTTGCGCGGCCAGGGCGCGCGCGTCGTCATCACCGAGATCGATCCGATCAACGCTCTGCAGGCCGCAATGGAAGGCTACGAAGTCACCACTATCGAAGACACGCTAGGCCGCGGAGATATCTACATCACCGCCAGTGGCAACATCGATGTCATCACACTCGAGCACATGCAAAGGATGAAAGACCAGGCGATCGTCGCAAACATCGGCCATTTCGATAACGAGATTCAGGTCGACGCGCTCAACGCAGCCAAAGGCGTGAAGAAAACCAACATCAAACCGCAGGTGGACAAGTACACGTTTCAGGATGGTCACGAGATTTTCCTGCTCGCCGAAGGCCGCTTGGTAAATCTCGGTTGCGCCACCGGTCACCCGAGCTTCGTCATGTCCAACTCATTTTCCAACCAGGTCCTCGCGCAGTTGGATCTGTGGAAAAATCGAGAAAATTACAAAGTCGGCGTTTACGTGTTGCCGAAGAAACTCGATGAAGAAGTCGCCCGCCTGCACCTTCAAAAAATCGGCGTCAAACTGACGAAGCTCTCTACAAAACAATCCGATTATCTCGGAGTCCCGATCGACGGCCCGTTCAAATCAGAGCATTATCGCTACTGAAACGTGACGCAGGCAATCCTGCCTGCGTAGGCGGCGGCACGCGACACGATTGTCCGGGTCACTCATCAATGCGCCTCTGGCGGCGTGATCATTGATTCAGTCACGTGCAAACGAGTTACTCTTAACTCCCCAATTTCGAGCCGTTTGATTTTCGCGCGGCCGATTATCAGGCGGCCAATCGCAACCAGCCCAAGCGTCACCGCGCCGACTGCGATCGCGCCGGCGGCGAACGCACCGACCGATTGCGCGCCAATGGCCAGTGCGCGAATTGCAACTGGGCCGAACCTTCCTCCGGTTTCCTCAATGTCGTTTGATTTCATCTCGCTAACTCCGCACTCGTGGCTTCAACGTAGCTGCAGTTTGATTGTCCGCCACGTCGCCATTTTCCCGAAATATGGACGCGCCGGTTTTTCTTCGCCGCGTCGGTGAGGATTTCCGTTTCCCGCCTCGGTGCCGCCAGCCAGACCGTTGATCCTGCACCGTGAAAATCGAACATGATTTGCGGCGTGCACGGCTCGCCGGCATACAGCGTAACCCGCCCGACTTGATCGAAACGCGAACCGACCGCCGCCGCCTTGACCTGCACCGCCGGTTTCTTTACCTGGGCGCAACCTGCTATTCCGGCCAGAGCGGCCCCTGCGATAAACGAATATAATAAGAACTTTTTCATACCGAAGAAATCAGAACTGCTCGCGAAGCATTTCAGAAAATCCATCTATTCACGCTCCTCCGCGTGAAAGCGATGCAGCAGGCGATGAACAAAGGGCGCCAGCAGCACCGATACGATGCCAACGAACGCGAGACCTGAAAACAGAGCGTAAAACGAAGCGAAAAGTTTCGCGGCGTTGTTAGGCAACGGATCGACAGGACCCATTCCTCCGATAATCATCGACGCATTCAGGAGCGAATCGATCCAGCTCAAGTGAGCGATGAAATGATAGCCGAGAATGCCGCTTCCAAGTCCGAACACTAAAACTCCAAGCGCCACCAGCCCATGCCGCTCAACGCGCTTCAAAAATTCGAGCCGGCTGAGAAGAGGCTGCTTTCGATGCTCGTACATTGCGCGGCAGATTTCGGTAGAATTTAACGTCGGATATCGACCATGGCGATTTTCCGCCCAAGATAAGCTGAAAAGTATCCCGCGTAGTCATCCTGAGCGGGGCGAAGGATCTCTCGCTGGGTGTTGCGTCACACAAGCTTCTCAGTGTGATCGCTACGCCGATTGTGAGATTCCTCGCTTCGTTCGGAATGACAACGCATTGCGATTTTTCGCGCAAGATAAGCTGAGAAGTAACCGGCATAACGTTTCTGCAATTCCGGGCGCTGCCAATCTTTGCCGGTAAGAATTTTTCTGCAATTGGGCGCGCCGCATTGGCATTCCACGGAATAATCATCGTCATCAGTCATCGCCCAATCATGCGTGAGCTCTTCGCCGGCGCGGACGTTGCGCATGGCCACGAAGGTGATCTCGCCGCGCACGCCAAGATTTGCATTGCATGAGTGATTTGAATACAACATCGACAACTCCCGCTCGTCGTCAGTGACAAGCGCGATGAACAAATCGTCGTCGATCTGAATTTCCACCGGCCCTAGGCGAGGTGTGATTTGTTCGCGCAAAGTTTTTCGATCAACAATGTGGCCGCCTTTGACCGCCACGACTTCATCTTTTGCGATGTCAGCTGTGGCGAATAAACCGTGCCCGTGGATCTTACTCTCGCGCACTTCCGTTTTCGGCGAGCGATAGGAAAGAGGCATCATGATTTGCCGATAGATTATTTGTAGAGGCGCTTGTGCCAAGCGCCTCCATTTGCTTCGGCCGTTGACACAACCGCCGCTACAACGTTGCGTTCATGCTCCGCTCGCAATGAAATCTCGCCCAGCCGCCATCGCCTTCATCTTCGTCACCGTCATGCTCGACATGCTGGCGCTGGGGTTGATCGCGCCAGTCTTACCGAAGCTCATCCTCAACTTTCTCAGCGGCAACGCAGCCAG
>Ga0209376_1001304_pt1 | contig 25460 bp, 26 predicted proteins | sample GraSoiAngelo_134_FD_185891 | JGI IMG/M metagenome (GOLD analysis project Ga0209376, IMG submission 185891) | Grasslands soil microbial communities from the Angelo Coastal Reserve, California, USA - 14_0929_05_30cm (SPAdes) (version 2) | ecosystem: Environmental > Terrestrial > Soil > Grasslands ... | reverse complement strand
TGAACCTTGGTCGTCGGACTTGGGCGTCTGGCTTGCGCTTTGATCTTCCGCCGTTTGTTCGGAAGTGGCCGTAACGTCGCATGAGTCATCCCCAGCAGATCCGGTCGCTAGATCCGGCTGTTGGTCATCAGTAACTTGTTGATCATCCTGTTCGTCTGGCATAGTTCTTACTCCTTTCCATTCATTCTTAGGGTGGTTAATTGTCGCAGCTGCGTTTGGTAAAAGCCAGTCCTCCCGAACCCCTAGAATCGTAGTCATAAAGGCAACGCTGTGTCAGCGGCAGAGGTCTCATGCCTCGGGCAATTACGTAATCAGGTTGATATTTTAACGTTACCCAGACTTCCCTGCCATCTTCGTAACCAACAATGCAGTAGGTTGCACCCAGAACGCACGAGATATTTTTTACCAGAGCTGGCTGGGTGCCGATCTCAGTTCGGACATAGTAATCGGCCAGGACTTTCGCAAAACTCTGCGGATCGCGTTCCCAACGTGAACAGTCACCGGTCTTCGTGGCTTCTTCTGGCGCGGCATCGCTACTTTGCCAATCGATATCTGCCTGAAGGCCGTCCGCGGAGCTTGTGTTGTCGGTCGGTGGTTGGGAGTCATCTCTAACGCCCTCTAGGGGCCGGTCGCCGGATTCCGTCGACAAGTCCGTGCTTTGATCGTCTGTGACTTGTTGGTCATCCTGGGCGCCTGGCATGGTATTTATTTCTTTCCGTTCAGTTCGCGTTCAAGTATCTACGGCGTACTCCACATAGCCCGTGTAAATGCTGTTGAAATCACTGCGCGAATCGAAGCCGAACGACGAGACACGCATGTGCATCATGGTGTCTGCATCCGCCACACAACTGCTCAAATTGGACTTTCCGCTCGAGTCCCCAGCGCCTTTCGTCATCTTTTTCCTCCTCAGCTAGTGGTCAACGCGACGCTGGGGGACGACGGCGCATTCACGCCTAGTTATAGATCTACCAAATCCGCCTGGTCGCAGAGGGTACCCCTGAGTCATACGCGCTGTCAACACGAAAATTATTAAAGATTATTACAATTTTTCGCACCTTGCCTTGGGCATCTGACGCAGCCCAAGTGCCGAGCATAAACGTCGCCACGCTGCGGTTGGCTGGGCACGGGAGCAAATAATTGGCGATTTATTCAAGCGTGCGTGAACAAAAGCTTGCAGAGTGGAATTACGGGTCGACCGTTACACCATGAGCGCAAACCCTGGCCCCGGCAACGGAGGCGCGGGCGACGACGATTCGTCGATACCTGACAGCACCGCGGACAAGACCGAGGATTAGTGAACCAGGCGGATCGTCCAGAAATCGTCTGAGAGATTTTCCGTGAGCAAATAAGAGTAAGGCATCGTGAAATAGCCTCTTTTGCCCCAGCTTGTGCCCCATGAATTGCGCACCATGAAGCGCTCGGTCTTGTCGTCGTAACCGACTGCAAGGACGGCGTGACCCCCGATAACTCCTTCTCTCGGTGCAGGCATTTGCAGCACGCCCGTCCTAGCGACCTCTGCGCTCTCGAAGCTGTCGTAAACGGTAAAGCCAAACACGAATGGATAGCCGTCTGCGAGACACCCTTTCATCTGTGAGAGCATGCGGTCGACCCGCTGATAATTCACCGCTCGGAATTTCTTGGCATGCGTGTAGCAAGACCTCGGTGGTTTTTCTGCGGGTGTGGCGCCGGAAGGCCAGAGGTTTGTGTTCGAATCAGCGGGAGTGTCGTCATAAGGCCACTCGGTTTCCGGACAAGCACCTTGTTTGCCGACGCTCTTTATCCCGTCGCGAATCTGCGCGCCGTTATCGAGCGGCACGCTGTGCTCAATACTTCGCTCGTTATAATAAATGAAGAGACGTGATGGAATAAAGTCGGCCAGTTTTTGTTTCTTGCGATCGAACTCGATCGCCGCGGCAATTGCGTTGGCGGTGCAAGAGCCGATTTGTCCCTGATTGTAAACTTTTGGACAGTGACTGCGCAGATTAACTCTGCTGGGAAGCGGACCGAGCTTTGCCATCGGCGCGGAGTAAAGATGATCACGGTTATCAGGAAGATCCGGCATCCAGCCGAAGCCGGGACGGCCATTCCTGCTTGCAAGTTTTTTCATTGTTTACAAAGATTGGGTATGGAAAGCACGTCCGATTGCAGGGCGCACAATTTCAGAGTTGTCATTTGATGCTTCGCGCAACGGCTTACAACTGCCGGCGTGGTTTTTCAGCCTTTTACAAGATTTGGAAACCTAAGTGCAAGACTTTTTCCAAGCCCGCGAAAGCTTCGCTCAGCAGGAAATTCATTTTCGCCGTGCACATAAAATGCTTAGACTCCAAAGAATGCAGCGCCGATGTGGCGAAATGGCAGACGCAACGGACTTAAAATCCGTTGGGCCGTAAAAGGCCCGTGCCGGTTCGAGTCCGGCCATCGGCACTTTCGATTTCGGAACGCGGATTTCGGAAAGAGCAGAAGATCGATTCGCACAAAATGGGAAATTGCTGATATGAACGCGCGTCCGCTTTTCATTCCAGTGATTCTTGGCACTGCGCGTCAGGGAAGACAGAGCGAGAACGTCGGGCGTTTCGTTTTTGAGGAGACGAAGAAACGTGCGGATGTGGAGACGGAACTGATCGATGTGCGCGAGCTTCCAATTGAAACTCGATGACGCAGGCGAGCAAATGAAGGATCCAAAGTTTTCAACGACAATCGAACGTTGCGATGGATTCATCGTAGTGACGCCGGAATACAATCATGGTTATCCTGGCCTGTTAAAGCACGCGCTCGACATGAATCTGAAGGAGTACATTCACAAGGCTGTCGGGATTTGCGGTGTGTCGGCGGGGCCGTTTGGCGGTGCGCGTGTGATCGAGGGCCTCCTACCGGTCATGCGTGAACTCGGTCTGGTCGCCATCTTTGAGGACGTGAATTTTGGGAATGTTGCGAAAATTTTTGATAAGCAGGGAAATTTGCTCGATCAAAGTTATGTCTGGCGGGTGGACAAATTTCTGAATGAATTGGTCTGGATGGCGCGCGTGCTTCGGCACGGGCGCGAAAATATTGCGCCCTTTTGATCAACGATCGTGCGACGGTCACTCTTCCGCTATTCGACTCTCACCGGCAGCTTCGCTGTCCGCTTCTCCCGCCAGGGAGAGGGTCGGGGTGAGGGTCCACGCTTTCACTGCGATATCCCGCGCCGTATTGTCTAGTCAATGAATTTGTTGCAGGACCGAATGCGAAGACTTGGCATTCGGGATGCCGACCTGGAAGAAACCTTCGCACGATCCTCCGGACCGGGTGGCCAGAATGTAAACAAGGTTGCAACCGCCGTGACGCTGCGTCATCGGCCAAGCGGAATCAGCGTCACCGTCCAGGATTCACGATCGCAAGCACAAAATCGCAAGCTCGCGCGTGTGCGATTGCTCGATGCCATCGAACAGGCTCAACAAAAAATGTGCGTGGCCGAAATCGCGCTTCGCGAAAAAGTGCGCCGAAGAAAATCGCCGCGACCAGCTGCCCTCAAGAGAAAAATTTTGGCAACCAAGCGTAAGCACGGTGAGCTAAAGCGACAACGCGCCAAGGTTGAAATTTGATAGAATTCTTCTTTTTAATACGTCTGTCGAAGCAACTTGTGACGAACTGTTCTTAAAGAAACAATTCACTATGAAAAAATCGATCATTCTTACTTCTGTATTTTCGGTCCTCGCTCTAACGCTGGTCTCGTGCTCGAGCGAACCCGAGACGAGTACGACCACAACGCGTCAGACTACTGTAACGGCGCCTGCGCCGGTGCCAGCCACCACCACAACAACAACGACGCATCAGACCGGCGGCGGTTACTAAGCGGGAGCAGACACAGATTCAAAGTGGGGAGACTCACTAGAGTCTTCCCACTTTCTTTGTCTGGGCCAAAGCGATTGGGTTGTTGTACCCGCGTCGCGGTGTCGTGGGCGCTCAGCGCGTTCTTACCGCCACATGCCCGCGCGCTTAAGCAAGACCAGCGCTACGATTTCTCAACCGAAAGCTCTGCGGTTTGCGCTTCTTCTTCGGCCTGACTGACGACGGGTGCGATAGCCTGCAGCTTTTCTCCGTTACGAAGATCCATCAACTTTACACCCATCGTGTTTCGACCTACGACGCGGATTTCTTTTACGCGCGTCCGCACCAGCTGGCCTTTCGTTGTAATAAGCATCAGCTCGTCCTTGTCAGTCACTGTTAGGGCGCCGACAACATCGCCGGTCTTTTCACCGGTTTTCATGGTAATGATGCCCTTGCCGCCCCGAGATTGGCGGCGATAATCATCGAACGGCGTTCGCTTGCCGATGCCATTCTCACCGGCCACCAGTAACATCGCAGCCGGATCGACAATGGCGATTGCAACTACGTGGTCTTTCTTGTCTGGCCGAATCCCCCATACGCCCACAGTGTTGCGCCCCTGATCGCGCAACTGCTCCTCATGAAAGCGCAGGCTCATTCCTTCTTTCGTGATCAGGACGACCTCGTTATTCCCGTTGGTAAGCTTGGCATCGATCAAGCAATCGCCTTCCTCGATCTGAATTGCGATAATGCCTCCTTTGCGAACGTTGGCGTAATCAGAAAGATTCGATTTCTTAACGATCCCCGAACGCGTCGCGAAAACAATGTGGAGATTTTCGTCCCACGTTTGATCGACAGCACTTGGCCCAGTGCCAGATTTCTTGGACTGAACTCGGATCGTTGCCGCTATTTTCTCGTCGGCGCGCAACTCAAGGATATTAGCGATGGATCGGCCCTTTGCCGCGCGTCCCATTTCGGGAATTTCATAGACTTTTTCAACATAAGCACGTCCGGATTGTGTGAAAAACATCAGATAGTCATGCGTCGTAGCGGTGAAGAGATGCTCGACAAAATCGCCTTCGTCTTCTTCGGTAGCGCCTTCACGCGTGGACATGCCGATCACACCTTTGCCGCCCCGGCGCTGCGCTCGAAATGCACTTAAGGCCGTGCGCTTGATGAATCCGCCATGCGTGATGCTGATGATACAGCCCTCGTTTGCGATGAGATCCTCCATGTTGATCTCGGCTTTATCAGGCGCCAGTTCGGTCAGGCGTGGTGTTCCGTGTTTGTCACGAATTTCGCGCAGTTCCTTCTTGATGATGGTTAAGACGCGTTGTTCTTTGGCCAGAATGTCGCGGAGATCTTTGATCGCGTTGATCAATTCCTTGTACTCGCTGTCGATCTTTTCTCGCTCGAGGCCGGTGAGCTGATAAAGGCGAAGATCAAGAATCTGATTTGCCTGGTGTTCACTAAACGCATAGCGGCCTTCGACCAGCCGCGCCTCATTACGAATCTGGATGCCGATGTGCTCGACTTGCCTTCTCGTAAATTCGAAGGCGAGCAATTTCACGCGTGCTTCATCCCGGTTGGCCGAACCGCGAATGATTCGAATAAATTCGTCCAGATTGGCCAGCGCGATCAGGTAACCTTCGAGCGTTTCCGCGCGCTCTTCCGCTTTGCGCAATTCGAAGCGCGTGCGGCGCAGCACGACTTCGCGTCGGTGCTCGATGTAGCAGGCATTTGCTTCCTTAAGCGAAAGCAATTTGGGCCGCCCATGATCAATCGCGAGCATGATGACCGCGAAGGAGCTTTCCATCGCAGTGTGTTTGTAGAGATTGTTGATGACGACCTTGGGATTGGCGTCGCGCTTCAGCTCGATAACGACCCGCGTATTTTCATCCGACTCGTCACGAACCGCGCTGATTTCTGTCAGCACTTTTTCGTTCACCAGCGACGCGATGCGTTCGACGAGCGTGGCGCGATTGACGTTGTATGGAATTTCAGTGATGACGATTTGTTCCCTGCCGCCTTTGAGTTCTTCGACGCCGGCCTTGCCGCGCACCTTCATACTGCCGCGGCCCGTCTCGAGATATTGTTTGATTCCTGACACGCCGCAGATCGCGCAGCCGGTTGGAAAATCCGGGCCTTTCATATACTTCATCAGCTCATCGAGCGTGATTTCCGGATTATCGATTTGCGCACAAATTCCATCGACAACCTCAACCAGATTATGTGGTGGAATGTTTGTGGCCATGCCAACTGCGATGCCGGTTCCTCCGTTGACGAGCAGATTCGGAAAGGCCGCTGGAAAAACGGTTGGCTCGGTACGCGTCTCGTCATAATTCGGGACAAAGTCGACCGTGTCCTTCTCCATGTCGGTCATAAGGGCGGCGCCGAGGTGTGTCATGCGCGCTTCAGTGTAACGCATCGCCGCCGGTGGATCGCCTTCGACTGAGCCAAAGTTGCCCTGCCCGTTGACAAGCGTTTCGCGCATCGCCCACGGTTGCGCCATATGGACAAGGGTGGGGTAGATAACCGCTTCGCCGTGCGGATGATAATTACCACTCGTGTCGCCGCAGATTTTCGCGCATTTGCGATGCTGCCGATTTGGAAACAGCGATAAATCGTGCATCGCATAGAGAATTCTTCTCTGCGATGGTTTCAGTCCGTCGCGCGCGTCGGGCAAGGCACGCGAGATTATGACGGACATTGAGTAATCGAGGAACGATCTCGATACTTCCTCGGCAACATTGATCGGTTCTACCTTTTCGTTTTGATTGTACATGGTCTAAGTCTGTAGGAGCGCCGCCGAACGCTCTGCCACGAAACGTTCTTCCCAAGCGCGTGAAATGTTATCGGCCTGACGGACCGTCACAGGAGGACCAATCCGTGTGCGGCGCGGCAGAGAAATCCGCAGAAAATCCAACACCGCTCGGATGGTGCCCTCGTAGTCTTGGCAGAGTTTCTCGTATTCGACCCGGAAAGGATTGACGCCGATTCGCTGGAAAAAGCACTCCCAAGCTTTTTCCTGTCGCTGGCCCTCTTTGAGACATTGTTCGATTAATTCCGCATCGAATCGCGGTTCTCTTTGAATAGTTTTCCCCTTCTGTACTTTCCAAAGACCAGTCTGAAGCGCACGAGCTGTCGACAATGCTTGCCGGAGTTTGTGGCGCCGGACGACATGCACAAACTGAAGGCGCGGGAAAGCATTTCGTAAAAGCTTGAGATCGCCTGTTCCGGCGTCACCGAAAGCACGAGTTGCACGCAGGCGAGTAAGAAAATTGTCCAGGTACCAACTCATCAATTTAAAGCCGAAGACTTCATTGGAGGTGGTTTTCGCGCTGATGATGCCGCGCACATACCCAGCATAATCCTTAGCCGGATCGAGACCGTGCTTGGCGCCGTAATCCGCTTCGAATTTTTCCAGAAAAAACTGCTTCGGTCTGCCTGCCTGGCGCGTAGCATGCAAACCGTCGGTCAGCAAATTGCTACCCGAACGCGGAATTGCGCAGACCACGTAACAACGACGGGGATGGCGCAGGTTGTGGAACGGACCTCCCATCGCAAAATCTTACACATCGAGATTCCGCACGTTCAGCGCGTTGTCTTCGATGAACTGGCGGCGTGGTTCAACGACGTCGCCCATAAGGATCGTGAACATTTTGTCAGCATCGACGGCGTTGTCGTCGTTTAAATCCACTTTCAGTAGTTTGCGTTTTTCCGGATTCATTGTGGTTTGGAACAGCTCTTTCGCATTCATCTCGCCGAGACCTTTGAAACGCTTGATCTGCACACCGCGCCGGCCGATCTCTAAAATCTTCTGGAGAATTTCGGGAATCGAAAACAGCGGATGGGAAGCGGCTTTTTCACCATCGCCCTCGATCAACTCAAATATTGGACGATCGCTAGTCGCGTAGTGGCCGACTTTCAAACCTTTGCGCGCCAGTTCCGCAATGATTTTTTGGATCGCGGCCGATTCATGTAATTCAGTCAATTTCCCGCGTCGGCGGGAACCGTTTGCACGAGCCGGTGCCTCCCCAAGGGGCAGCAATTCCTGACCAAGCTCGGTGTCGAACAAATTAAGGTCGAGGTTATCCTGATGAAATTGGCGAACCTCCTTTTCGTCGTGAAAATAATGCACGCTCTCTTCATTTCCGTCGCGAACTTTGACAAGATAGGTCGGGAGCTTGCCCGACTTTGAATTCCGTTCCGCGAGATAAGTTTCGAAATCGCCGCCGTGGCGACGGACCGCCTCACTCAATTTTGCGAGTTTCTCGAGAGATTCGAGAATGTCCTTTAATTGTGCCGGCGTGATCTCTTTGTCATCCGCCAGATTTTTTAAGCGCACGTCCTCCGCACCGAGCGAAATGAGAATCTTGTTCAGCTGGACATCATCATCGACATATTCTTCGCGTTTTTTTCGTTTGATTTGATAAAGCGGCGGCTGCGCGATGTAAATCTTGCCGGCGCGCACCAGTTCAGTCATCTGCCGAAAAAAGAAAGTCAGCAGCAGGGTGCGAATATGCGAACCATCGACGTCGGCATCCGTCATGATGATGATCCGACCGTAGCGCAACTTCGTGATGTCGAAGCGGCCTTCGTCTTTGCCGTTGCCATCCTCTTTCGGTTTGCCGATGCCTGCGCCGATCGCCGTGATCATCGACTGGATCTCGTTGTTTTTGAGAAACTGATCTTCGCGCGCTTTCTCGACATTGATGAGCTTGCCGCGAATTGGCAGGATCGCCTGATAACGCCGATCGCGTCCCTGCTTGGCGGAGCCGCCCGCTGAATCACCTTCGACAATATAAAGTTCCGTCAATTCCGGGTCGCGCTCGGAGCAATCCGCCAATTTTCCCGGCAACCCGCCACCGGTGAGCGCGCCTTTGCGAATCGTTTCGCGCGCTTTTCGAGCCGCCTCACGCGCTCGTGCCGCCGTAAGCACTTTGTCGAAGATGCGCCGCGCGATCGGCGGATTCTTGTCGAAGTAAGTCATCAGACCTTCGTAAACGACCGAGTTTACAATCCCGTCGATCTCCGTGTTCACGAGCTTCACCTTGGTCTGCGATTCGAAGCGCGGGTTAGGCAATTTGATGCTGAGAACGCAAATCAAACCTTCGCGTACATCGTCGCCCGAAACCGAAGGATCCTTCTCCTTAAGAAAATTACTCGATTTCGCGTACTGATTAACGGCCTTTGTGAGCGCGGTGCGGAAGCCAGTCAAATGGGTTCCGCCGTCCGGATTTGGGATGGAATTAGCAAACGGCAAAATCTGATCGTTGTAGCTGTCATTGTATTGCAGAACAACATCGACAAAAACTTCATCGCGCTGTCGCGAGATCACTACCGGCTTCGGATGAAGCACCTGCTTGTTTTCGCCGAGCTGCTTTACGAACTCTTCGATGCCGTGCTTGTAGAAAAATGTCTCTTTTTTCGGTGGCTCGCTCCGCTCATCGGTTAATGTGATTTCGAGGCCGGGATTGAGAAACGCCAGCTCGCGCAATCGCGTCGCGAGCCGCTCGAATTTAAACTCCGTCGTGATCGTGAAGATCGTCGGATCGGGTAAAAACGTGATGAGGGTTCCGGTGGTCTTTTTGTTTTTGACTTCGCCGATGACGGTCAGTTTGTCGGTCGTTTTGCCTTTGGCGAAAGCCATGTGATAGACCTTCCCATCACGCGACACTTCCGCCTTGAACCATTCGGAAAGCGCGTTCGTGCACTTCGCGCCAACGCCATGTAAGCCACCGGAATATTTGTAAGCGCCCTGTCCAAATTTTCCGCCCGCGTGCAAATTTGTCAGCACGAGTTCGATGGCCGGCATCTTCCATTTTGGGTGAATGTCCACAGGAATCCCGCGGCCATTGTCCCGCACTGACACCGATCCATCGACGTGAACAGCCAGTTCAATTTTGGTGCAAAATCCCGCGAGATGTTCGTCGATCGAATTATCGAGCACTTCAAAAACCAGATGGTGCAGACCCCGCTCATCAGGGTCTCCGATAAACATTCCAGGCCGTTTTCGGACCGCCTCCAGACCTTCCAACTTGTCGATCTGGGCGGCGTCGTATTTTTGCGCTGCCCCGATTCCAGTCCAGCTAGTGCGAGGGAGTTTGTCGACCGGAATTTCGTCTTGGGCTTTTAGCATAGATTGAGATCGAAACGACCCGGTAAAAAAGATAACAAAAACAGGGCGATAAACAAATAATATCTCGTGACTGAGCCCGTTGGGTATCCGCTAGATATGGGGCGACAAATAGCCGCGAACCCAAAATCTTGTATTTTCATGGTCGGGCTTCTATTGGGACCCTGCTAAGCCTATTTCCAGCGGCTTGACCCCCTGTTTCTAAAATCGGAAAATGCGGTTGTTATGCGCGCTCAAACCCTCTCTGAAGCACGCTGGATTTTTGCGATTTTCGCGCTTCTCGCGATTGGCAGTTGGTTCATTTCGGCATGGTTGTCGTTGCTTTTTTTGATGTTGTTTTTTTGCGTTGTCTTCTTTTTCCGCGATCCGGCTCGTGCGGTGCCGCCAGATTCAAATCTCGTCATGGCTGCTGCCGATGGCACAGTGAGAGACATCGTCGAGCTTGATGAGAACGAAGTCCTCAAAGCGAAAACGCGCCGTGTCGGAATATTCTTGTCCATCTTCGATGTCCACACGAATCGCGCTCCGATCGACGGCCGAGTCATTTATCGCCAGCATCGAGATGGGCTTTGTCTTGACGCGCGCCACCCCGATTGTTCGGAGAAGAACGAATCGATGACGTGGGCTTTTGAGAATGCACGCGTTACGATTGTAGTCCGCCAACTTACCGGCGCGATTGCGAGGCGCATCGTAGCATGGGCGGAAGTCGGGGATGAATTAAAAAAAGGCGAGCGCTTCGGAATGATTCGCTTCGGTTCGCGAACGGAATTATACTTGCCCCTCTCCGCCACCGTCCTCGTGAAGGTGGGCGATCACGTGGCGGGCGGCTCAACTGTGATCGCGCGACTCTCCAGTTAAGGTGGCCCCACGATTTATGAGCGAACCACCTCCGAAAATTTATCTGCTGCCGAATTTAATGACGGCAGGGAATCTGTTTTGCGGGTTCGCAGCCACCTTGAAAATTCTTCAAGGCGCCTTGCTCCAGGTTTCAAACCCGGATGTTGCCACCGATCTTTTTCACACCGCGATCTGGTTTATTCTTGGCGCCTTCGTTTTTGATTTCCTCGATGGCCGACTGGCGAGACTGGGTGGTCACGACAGTCCGTTCGGCCGCGAGTTCGATTCGCTTGCCGACATTGTTTCGTTCGGCCTCGCACCCGCACTCCTGGTTTATCGGATCGTGCTCCAAGAGTTTCCGCGCGCCGGCTGGGTCGTGGCGTTTGTCTATCTCGCCTGCGGCGCGCTGAGGCTCGCCCGATTTAACTGTGCCGCTGCAAACCAGGCCGGAGCAGGTAAGGAATTCAAAGGATTTCCGATTCCTGCCGCAGCCGGTCTTATTGCGTCGCTTACACTTTTTTTGCTCTGGCTTGCGGACAGTGAACGCCACCTGGGCAACTGGAAATTTGTGCTGCCACCACTCATGCTTTTTCTCTCCTTCATGATGTTTAGCCGCTTTCGTTATCCAAGCTTTAAGGCGGTCGATTGGCGAACTACGAAATCGATCCCACGCTTTCTCATCATCAGCGTCATCCTTGTCTTTACGGTGATGAATTATGAATGGATGCCGGCAGTCCTTTTCCTTTCCTATTTGCTCTACGGATTTCTCCGGCCGTGGCTATCACATCAGTGGCGGCGCGAAATTGAAGAGGAGATCGGCGAAGAACCAGTCGAAACCGCTGAGAACGCGCCCTGAAGGTCGTCAATCACACTTCACTGCGTCGCCGAAGTGTTAAGGGCTTCACCAGCAGCTGTGAGCTTTCTGCTTTAAATCTGCCGCTGTCGCGGCGTTCCTCCTCATGGCAACACTCGGTGTTGGATTTTGGATGCTTCACCGCTCACAAGGCAAATTTATGAACCCAGCCGCGGTGATTCCCTACAAGAGCATCGCGGTACTCCCCTTCCAGAATGTGAGCGCGGATCCCGAAAACGCATTCTTCACCGATGGTGTACAAGACGAAATCCTTAATGACTTGGCAAAAATCGCGGATTTGAAAGCGATCAGCCGGACATCGGTGATGCAATACAAGACCGGTGTGAAGCGAAATGTCCGCGAGGTTGGGAACGCAGTCGGCGTCGCACATGTCGTCGAGGGAAGTGTACAACGCGCCGCGAATCGCGTCAGCACGCAGTTAATCGATGCAAGGACTGACACGCATTTGTGGGTAGAGCGTTGTGATCGACCACTGGATGACGTCTTTGCGATCCAAGCCGATATTGCCAAGGCGATCGCCGGCCAGCTTCAGGCAAAGCTTTCACCCGCGGAGAAGACCGTCATTGAACAGCCACCAACAACAAACCTTATAGCGTACGATCGTTACTTGCGCGCCGAGAAGCTATAGGCGGAACAAATGACTCAGCCCCCAAAGGATATTCGCGAAATAGTACGGTCGCTGGATCACGCGGTAGCGAATGATCCAACGATCTTGCTTGCCTTGTGAACTGGCGCGAACACATTGCGCGGCGATCCTCGTTTTGAGAAACCAGTTGAGGAAGCGAAGAAACCAGTCTCTCTCTAAGGAGAGCAACAGGCTTGAAGCTTGTTTGTCGCACAGGTTCGCACCGTGGACGGATTCGTTTCGTGGCAAACAGGATGCCTATGCTCTATTGATTCAAGCGAGCGAGGATTTCTGGATCGCGTACGTCGGCCCAGTCGCCCGCAAGTTCCAGCGCTTTCACCTTTTTGCCAGACCGCGCGAGATCGCAAATGGCATCGGTTAATTCATATTCGCCGCGCGGCGAAGGTCTCAATCTTGGCGTGAAATCGAAAATGCTGGGCCGAAATGCGTAGAGACCGGCGTTGTACCACGGGCTTTCGACCTCCCCCGGGTGCGATTTTTCGCGAATATCGACAAGTTCCATTTCGTCGTTCAGAAAAACTGCGCCGCCTTTGGTCACGTCTTCCCCGCGCTTCACGGTAATGATTGCTTCGCTATCGTCCGCAAGATCGACGATGCGCTCGTAATTTGCCGGGTCCACCAAAATGTCCCCGTAGCTCAAAATGAACGGCGAATTTTCAACGAAATTGCGTGCAAGATCGACAACGCGCCCTGTCCCATCCTGCACAACTTGGGTCGCGTACTGTATCGCGATCTTGTAACGGGAGCCGTCGCCGAAAAAATTTTGAACTGCGTCGCCGCGGTAACCGACGATGAAGAAGAACTCGCGTAAGCCCGCGTCGCGCAATCCTTCCACGATGTGCTGCAAAACGGGTTTCCCGCGCACTTCGATCATTGGTTTGGGAAGATCGACAGTCAGCTCACGCATGCGCCTGCCGCGTCCGGCCGCCAGGACGACCGCTTTCTCGATCTTCATGGATCAATTTTACTCAGCGCAGTTTGGAACAGCAGCAATATTTTTCACAAGCGGATGCCGGGCGCTTAAAGATGTCGATATTGTTTTTGAGTTTACTCTTCGTCGGGCCGGTGAAGTACAGCATGGCCAGAGGTAACGCGGCTATAGCCGCCTCGCTCTGTCGAGGCGCAGCAAAATCTCAGACACGGCTGCAGAGCGCCTTACCTACATTATCACCACGATTGACCCGTCTTCTTCTCGGTGATCAGAAGAGCGGGCAAATTCGCTTGTTTGATTAATTCATTCACTTTTGGAACCTCATCGGTTTTGAGTTGCGTCCATTTTTTTAACTGCTCTTCCGACTGCGTGCTCAATGTTTGGAAGACGTCGAGTTGCGGTTTCGTTGGCTCAGTATCGCCAGCCTCGATTATATGGCTGAATGTTTCAAACCGTTCGTTCAGCATGTTTGGGAAGGCGAGGTTTCCTTCCGAGCCCTTCATGTTCACTTGAATGAGTTTCTGCTCGATCTCAGACATTTTGTGATCGAGATCGTCCGCTGCCGCGAGGCTTGATTTTAACCGCGAATCGTCACCGAAACGCTTATGCAAGGTTTGAATCTGCGATCTAAGATCCCGGATTTCGTTGACGGCCTGATGCAATCGCGACACGCAATCGTTCACCTGCATCGACAAAGTGAATTGCTTTTCCAACGCCTCTTCTGATCCCTTAGTGCGTGGGTCGATGACGAGATGCAACGGAACCGTTTGCGATTTGCCGCCGACGGTCAGTTTCACCTGATAATCACCAGGCAAGGCCAGCGGTCCCCTCGGGCCGACGCCAAAGTAAAACGCGCCGGGTATCTGTATGGGATCATTGTAACGCAGGTCCCAGGCGAACCGGTTCATTCCTTCGTTTGGTGGAATCGTCTTCGCGCGCTCGACGCGATCCGGCCACTCAGGCGGTTGCTCGCCTTCTTTTTTCTCTTTGCTAGAAAGATGCCTGACGACCTTGCTTGAACTGTCGAGGATCTCCAGCGAGACCTCCTCCTTCGGCGCCGTTTTGAAATAATAATCGATGATCGCGCCCGGCGGCGGGTTATCGCCGACTGGCTGGCGCTTGTCGAATTCGTCCGGGTAATGCAAGCGCAACGCCGTTTGCGGTTGATAAAGAATCATGTCCGCGGCGGCGGATTGCGCACCGGCCTGGCGCAGCGGGGTGACATCGTCGAGCACCCAAAAGGAGCGGCCATGAGTTGCCACCACCAGATCGTCATCTTTCACTACGAGGTCGTGAATGGGCGAGACGGGGAGGTTCAACTGGAGCGGCTGCCAGTGCGCGCCGTCATCGAGCGAAACGAAAACGCCGAGCTCTGTGCCCGCGTAAAGCAACCCTCGTTTCTTAGGATCTTCGCGGACCGCGTGCACGTACGATCCATCAGGAATTCCGTTCGTAATAGCAGTCCATGTTTTCCCCAAATCGGTAGTTTTGAAAATATACGGCTTGAAGTCGTCGAGTTTATGTCGATCTACCGCGACGTAAGCGCTGTTGGCGTCGTGCGGAGACGGATCGATGAGATCGACGGTGCTCCAATCCGGCATTTTCGGCGTGACGTTTGAGCAATGCTGGCCGTCATCGCTCGTGACGTGGACTAATCCATCGTCCGTGCCGGTCCAGATCGTTCCTTTTTTTATAGGGGACTCCGCGAGCGCAAAGATCGTGTCGTAATATTCAATCGACGTAATGTCGTTTGTAAGCGGGCCGCCGCTTGGTTGCTGTTTGCTTTTATCGTTGCGCGTCAGATCGCCGCTGATTTGGGTCCAGCTCTGGCCGTGATCGGTCGATTTGAAAACGCACTCCGCCGCCGTGTAGAGCACGTCCGGGTTGTGTGGCGACAGCATAAGCGGCGAAACCCACTGGAAACGATGGGCCACATCGACGGCCCCGTGTCCGGCATTATCGAGAGGGACGGGACTGATGTCCTGCACCTCTTCTTTGCTTTTATCGTAACGAACCCAAGCGTAACCCTCATCGTTTGAATAAATGATGTGCCAGTCGCGCGGATCGGGCACGACGAAGCCGGATTCGCCGCCACCCGCGACAAACCAATCTGCGGGCCCAATCGCGCCCCAATCGGTACGGCTGGCGATGCCAACGTTCGAGTTGTCCTGCTGCGCACCGTAAATGTGGTAAGGGAATGCATTGTCCACAGCAACGTGATAGAACTGCGCTGTCGGCTGATTATTTTGTGTCGTCCAGGTTTTGCCGGCGTCGATCGAGATGCTCGCGCCACCGTCGTTCGCGTTCGCGATCCGATTTGGATTTTGCGGATCAATCCAAAGGCCATGGTGATCCCCGTGCCGTGCGGGCAACAGATTGAACGTTTTCCCTCCATCGACCGAACGGAAGAACCCCGTGTTTAAAAGATAAACCGTGTCCGCCGATTTGGGATCAGCGTAAACTTTACTGAAATACCAGGCGCGCTGACGAAATCGACCGTCATCATTTACCCGTGTCCAATGCTGTCCGGCGTCATCGGAACGATAAAGGCCGCCTTCCTTTGCCTCGATGATTGCATAGACGCGATTAGAATCGGCTCCGGAAACGGCGATGCCGATCTTGCCGAGGATTCCTCCGGGAAGCCCGTTGCCTTCGAGGTGCTTCCATGTAACGCCATTATCTTCCGATCGGTAGAGCCCGCTGCCGGGACCGCCGCTGGAGAAAAACCACGGTTGTCGTCGCGCCTGCCAGAGCGACGCGAACACGATGTTCGGATTATGCGGATCGAAAACAACGTCAATCCCGCCAGTATTTTCATCCTTCGATAAAACTTTCGTCCACGTCTTGCCGCCATCGGCCGTGCGAAAAATTCCGCGCTCCTGATTTGGACCGAACGCGTGACCTAGCGCTGCAACTAAAACCACGTTCTCATTTCTCGGATCGACGATTAGCGCGCCAATTTGGTGGCTATCTTTCAAGCCGACATTCTGCCACGTCCTACCGCCGTCGACGGACTTAAACACTCCGGTGCCGTAGGTCGTGTTACCGCGGATGGCCGCTTCTCCTGTGCCGGCGTAAATCACATTGTGATCGGATGGCGCGATGGCAATCGCGCCAATGGAAGAAATAGGTTCCTTATCGAATAGCGGGGTCCAATTCGCGCCGCCGTCAATTGTCTTCCACACTCCCCCTGCGACCGCGCCAAAGTAATAGGTGTCCGGCTCGCCCGGCACGCCTTCGATCGTCAATGCTCGCCCGCCGCGGAACGGACCGATCTGCCGCCATTGCATTCCTTGGAACAACTTTTCGTCAATCGCTCCGGATCGTGTTGGGGTAGGGGATGGGGCAGCCGGAAGAACACTTGGAAAAAGAAACAGAAAACCAGCCAGAATGATCTGAACTGGCCGAGGAAAGCGCAAGCCGGGCATAATCATCCGCCTAAGGTGGAAAGCTTGTGGCGGGGTTCAACTGGAATGTGGCTTTGCTCAGCGCCTCGACAAAAGACGACAAACGGCGACTTCCAAATTCGCCCGAGGGGTTGGAAAACCGGCGCTCCTCGCTTATTGCGCATGCACCGCGAGAATGTAAGCCAAAACAGCTTCGCGCTCAGCAGGCTTCAAGTTGGCGCGTCCTGCCATCTCATCGATCAAGCGTGGCCATTCTTGCGCGCTGTGGCTGGATACTGCCGGCAGTGTGTGACACTCGATACATCGCGAAACAAAAACCGTACGACCCTCGCGCAGCGTCGCTAGGTCGACGCGAGTCGGTCCTGTGGCGGATTTCTGTGCTAATTCACGTGTGACCGGCGGCACAACGCTTGTCGTGCCGCAACTGTTAAAGGCGACAAGGCAAATGAGCCCCATCACGAGGATCGCGAGTCTTCTCATTTCAGAGACCAATTCCAAAAATTGTGCGGAGTTGGAAATCCGGCTCACCTTCTGTGTCAGTCGCTTGGGCGAGAGCCGTGATTGTTACAAACCAATTCCCCCTGCGATATGAAACGTTCGGCCCAACAAAGAGATTTCTGATTTTCTCCTCATCATGCCATTCGGGGAGAACGAACTCGTGAAGCAACTCGAGCCCAACCGAGATGCGCGGCGAGATTTCGTAACTCGCGCCTAGGGCCTGACTGAATTCACCTTGGCGCTCAGCCAGATGATTTCCTTCCCAAACTGATTCGAGTGTCGCGTTATAAGCAAGGATAAGCGGTCCGAAGTTTTTCTGCGCGATCAACTTTGATTCCAATTCGAGCAGTCGATCACCCGTTCTTAGCTCTCCATAAATCGACAATCCGACAGGATCGACAACTGGGTTGGTCAGATTGTAGATCAACTCGATTGCCGTATCGGAATAGGCAAAACCGGAATGTTCCCGATCGTTTTCGTAAAACCAGTCGGCGACATAAATGCTTGCCTGGAATTTGTCCGTTACTCCGTATTCGAGTTCGTGACGGAAATCGACCCGATCGAATCGGCCCGGCCCTGTGGTGCGCTGCCACGTGACCCAGTTCTCCAGTTCGAGGCTCCCCCGCGAGGACGTATTTGCCTCGTACAGAAACGTGAAGTGGCGGACGCCACCGAGAGCGAAAATTGCCGGTAAGATCGACATGAGCAAGATCGGCAAGACAAATTTTTTCATCAAACGAGACCGGCGGATCGGGAAATCTGTAACGCAAGCCGTTGGCTTCCCGACTTGGTGGATGTGACACTAACAGCGTCCCTTACAGAGTTGCTTCATCTTCCTCAGGGAACGGCTTCCAATTGCTCCGTGATTGCAACTTTCGCTTCCAATCGCGCTTCCTCGACTGGCTCGACGTTTTGAGGAGGGGCGCCGCCAAAATGTCGAGCTGCATAATAGGACCCGATTACCAAAACCGCGGCAATTAATTGGGCGACGAGCGTTTCGACCGTGGGGAATATGGCGAACCACATTCCCATCCACGGCGGGATGACATTCGACAACCGACTGATCTGTGTGGTCGGTATCCAGTGGGCTAATTGCATCTCCTGCGCCTGCTCGCCCACCATCACGAGCAAGACCACACCGAGAAGAATGCCGGTCGTGATCAGCATTTTGCGATATGGCAGACGTTGTTGAAGTACGAACGTGAGCACTGCGACCATGCCGGAGAGAACGATGCCAAGCAGCGCGCCCTTGAGGACAACGCTGCCACCCAGGCGGAGATTGTAGCTTTGCAGAAAAAGGACGACCTCGAACCCTTCGCGATAAAGCGAGGTGAATCCAAGCAGGATCAATCCCCACCAGAGATGCCGCTGTGAAATTTCGATCCCGCGCGCATTTTCCAGCAGCGCTTTGCGGCGGCGATTGTGCGCACGAATCCAGCCGCCCCAGTAAATTTTGTGGAAAAACCAGTTCATGATCACGAGCAGGACGATCACCGCGAGAAGCCCAGTCGCGGCCTGTAAATCGAGCGCCGACACGTTGTCGCTGAGCGACCCGACAATGCGCACAGCGATGAACCACGTGATCAAGCTCGCGATAAACGCCGCGCCCGCTCCGAGCGCGACTGGCCGGCGATGGCTGCGTTTGACGCCGGTCATGCTCGCTGTGATAGCGGCCAGTACCAGAATGCATTCGAGCCCTTCACGGAAGACAAGAATGCCAATGTCGAGAAACGCGACAGTCGGGCTTGTGTTGGGCCGCATTGGATCGGGCGCACCCTGCGCTGTGACTCCCTGCCACACAAGCATTGCGACCACGCAAAGCGCGGTCGCGAAGATGCCGATGCGCAAAGCAGGCTTCATTTGTGTAGGAGTTTATCACATACGCAACGCGGTTGCTGCCGGTGGATTGCGTTTTTTTAACGACGGCTTGCGGGCATACATCTTCCGGCCGGGGGACTCGTTTTGCGATGTCAGGCGAAAAAATGTTCGCTTTTTAGATACGAATATTCGCATAATTCTCCTTAGATGGTGAACACATTTGCGGTTATCGCTGCGGCACGAGATTCGCAGGGCGTCACGCATTCCGCGTCGCCAAGTACGTTCGAGATACTCTTGTGGTTGGCAGCCTTTCTCCTGCTCGTTTGGCTCTCCAACACCGGACGTTTAGCTGAGAGCGTCCATCGGTCGTGGAAGGACACTTGGATACTGCCCGGCATTATGAGCGACCTTCCGACGCTGAAGAAGATTTGCCGCTGGTTCAAGGTTGCTATGCTTCTGCTGATTTCGGTTATGTGCATAGTCGGCTTTCTTCACTACTTCCGTGATTCTGCGACATCTTCCTCTAACCTTGCCATGCAGCCAACCGCTGACCGGCGTCCGGCCTCGCTTGATTTTATGAAAACATCTCCATTGCAATTCACGCTCGCTCTCGCCAGCGGTGGCTGATCTTGTTCTCGTTAGGTATATTCGACCACCGTATGACCAGGGTGTCAACTGGTCGGCGAGTGCGGTAAGTGGTTTGTCAGTTGATATAGCTTGCTGTTCGAAGATTGGAGCGAAGTTTGGCGCGCTTCCTCTTCCTTTTTACTCACCGGTTTTTCCAGTGGTGCATACTCCTATCTGTGCATCCCGCTACGCGGATCAATCTAACGTGCTTGGAGTTGTTGCCACTTGCGCCTGCCGGAGCCGCGGCTGAGTTCCTGCCTCGGTCGATAATCGGTAGACTCAAGCGTTGGCCTTAACCAACCTTCCGAACGTTGCAGTGGAACTCTTGACGAAGTAATCTCACACTTACTTTGCACCAGCATCTCTCAAAGCGAGGTGCAACGAACTCTCGCTTTTGGCAGCGCAGAAGGTGACGACCACCCGATTATCATCGCTGGGTGTATCGTAAGCGATATTGTCGGTATTCATGACATGGCTCTCAAGGCGAATGAAATTCATTGGGCGTTACGTATGACACAATGGAGACAAAGTGAAATGTGACTTAACAGAATACGTTCTGAGTCATCCTTTCAATTCTGCCTAGGGGATGTTCCGTTCAATTTACCCGATGATTGCAAGTGCTGTCGCGATTACTTAAGATGATCGCTGCATGCTGGAATGCATCCTAGGTCATCATTTGAAAGGCGAGGGGAAACGGCTCGCGTTGATGTCGGAATTACTCGATCCGATGCATCGCCGGCATATTGAGTCGCTCGGTGTCGTTAAGGCAGGTGCAAGGACACTGGAAGTTGGTTGTGGCAACGGCTCAATTTCCGCCTGGCTCGCCCGCACGTCGCTCCTGGCGGTCAAGCCGTGGCTTTCGACCTCGATCTGTCGCTAGTCGACGTGCGCGCGGCGTGTCTCGATTTGCGAAAGGGCGATATCGTCGCCGGGCCGGTCAATCCTGGCAGCTTCGATCTCGTAACCGCTCGCGCGGTGCTTCACCACGTCGCGGATGCCGAAGCCGCGATCGCGAATCTCGTGGCAAGCCTGCGGCCGCGTGGCGCACTTCTGTTGATTGAACCGGATTTCCTTCCGGTCAGCATCGCCGAGCCACCGGAGGTGCGCGCGTTTTGGGACGGCTGGCTTGAATGGTCGCGCGAACGAGGGATCGATTACCAAATCGGTCGCACGCTGGCGCCGCGGCTTGCGGCGTTGGGCTTGGAGCAGATCAGTGGTACCGCGGAGACTGCGATCTACAACGGTGGCTCTGGGTGGGCCGATTACTGCATCCAGACGATCACCGAGCTTCGCGGCGACTTGGTGAGTTTCGGCAAGCTGAACGACCCGCTGGTGGAAATGTTTCTCGGCTATTGCGCCGGTCCGACTTGGTGGACGCAAACCATCGCCTTTACCGCAGTTCACGGCTGCACACCGGCGGCTGAGCAAACGGCTTCGGCCAATCGCTCCGCTCGCTTTCGCATTTAAGCGATCAGAGTAGGAATACGTCTCGCCGGCCGTGTTGTGATTTGTCGTAAAGCGAGTAATTTTGCCTGTGGGACGTTTCCGAGCGTTTACTTTGATCGAGATAGTCCTTGCTGTCTTCATACTGATGTTGCTGCTTGCATTGGCGGTACCGAGCTTGAATGGCGTGCTCGCAAACAAGCGGCTGAAGCGTTCCCTGGACGGATTCAATAATCTTGTGCGCCAGGCACAGGAACGAAGTGTGACAGAGCGTCGTCCTTACTTGATCGTTTGGAGCAAGAAGAATGTTGTAGTACGGCCAGAGGCTTTTGCAAAAGATGAAGAAGCGAAAGCGACAGCGGAATTTCAGCTGGATCGCGGAGACGCTTTGACCCTCTCGTTGCCGGCGGCATTGACAAAGAAGCATCCAGCGGAATGGATTTTCTGGGCGTCGGGAATATGCGAACCGGCAACCGTCAAGTTCAAAGGCCCAGCTGGTTCATGGATGGCCGATTACTCGCCGCTGACGGCGCGGCCTGAGCTTACGAATTATGCAGCGAGATAATCTGTTGGATCATTGGAGCATTGGAGTGTTGGAGCGCTGGAGTGTCAGCCGCACCACTCCATTACTTTATTACACCCGCGGCCCAGTTGCGACCGTGAGGAGAATTAAAAAGCAATCGGTTAGCGGTTTTGCACTTTACGAGGTCCTCCTTGGGGTTGCGATTTTCGCTGTTGGCATCTTGGCGCTTGGGCGTGCAGTGGAGAACTGTCTGAACGCGAGCATGCTCAACGCTGAAGAAGAGGCTGTACGTCAGATGTTATCGAATCGGATGGCGGAAATTCAGGCTGCGCGCGGTGTGCCGGATCGGGTCAAGGAATTCAAAATCGATAGCGGCTACGGACCGGTAAAGTTGGTCCAGAAAAGCGCGCCGGCTGAATTAACTGAACCGAATAACACACAGCTTAACGGGATCAATCTTGTGACGTTGACTGCCCAATGGGAGCGTGGCGGTATCTCGCAGTCAAAACAGATCAAGTTTTATGTTTATCGGCCCGGATAGGGACAAACCAATGCTAACCTTCAGGATTAGACAGAATCGAGGGCGCATCATTCAACGCAGCGGTTTTACTCTACTCGAAATCACGCTGGCGGTCGCGATCCTCGGGATGATGTCGCTCGCGATTTTTCGCTTTGTCCAGTCGAACCTCGCAGCGCTGCGTGTCTCAGCCGATGCAAGCGTGGCGGACGCGCAATATAATGGCCTGCGCGATCTTCTGGCAGCGGAGTGGCAAAGTTTGACTCCAATACGCGGTAAGATGACCGGCGAGCCGTTTAAGCTTAATGATCGCGAGCGCGATGAGATAAAGTGGAATTGCAGTGCTGGTCCCGGACTGCTTACGCGGTACGCACCGGACGACTTTACGGTCTGGCTGCGATTGCGACGGGAAAATGACAGTGTTAACCAGCTCGACCTTGGTTTGCTTCGAAAACCGCAGAATGATTCCGGCATAGGAGAGGACGACGAGAGCTGGGTGCCATTGATTAAAAACGTGAGCAGCCTCGAAATCCGTTATTTCGATCCCCAGATGAACGTTTGGGTAGACCGATGGTCAAACGCCTTCCGGCTGCCCCGGCTTGTGAAACTAACCGTTGGACGCCCTGATGCATCGGTACCGTGGGAAGCCATTATTCCACTGGGCCGAACGCCGTATTAGCCATGTCTTCTCTGAACTCGAAATTCGAAATTCCCGCCTTCGCAAGGCTACGGCGTGGCAGGCGAAATTCGAAATTGCGTAGTGGCGCGGCGCTCATGTTATCGCTTTGGGCGCTATTCTTGCTCAGCGTGATGGTGATTTCATGGGCGCTCGACATTGAGTCGCGCCTCACCCTTTCCGGAAATGCGAACCGTGTCCTTGGAGCCGAAGCAATGGCGTCGTCGGGTGCGGACGTTGCGTTGCATCCGAGCATCGCCCCTGGCTCACCAAATTTACACAGACAAATGGGCGAGCGGGAAAGTTATGAAGTTCGCGTTACCGGTGAGGGCGGCCGCTTAAATTTGAATTGGCTTACCGCAGGGGAAGACCCCACGCGGGTCGGAATTCTGCGCAAATATCTTGAGCTTAAAGGCATCGAGCTCAATGACCTCGACACGATGATGGATTCTCTTCTTGATTGGGTATCGCCGAACAGGGGACTTCATCGCTTGAATGCGCCGGAAGAGACGGATGACTATCATCCGCCACATGCGCCACTGACTTCTGTGGACGATCTTAAGAAAATCTTTGGATGGGCTGAGTTCACTTCGCGGCCGGGTTGGGACGAAGATTTTACGATCAACAGCTCCGGTCCGATCGATCTTGCCTGGGCGTCGCGCGACGTGCTGCGCGCTTTGCCGGGCATGAGAGACGACTCGGTCGATCGCTTCCTGCAGTTGAGGCGCGGCCCCGACGGAATCGATGGAACGGTCGATGACGTTCCGTTCAACAATTTGACTGATGTTCAGACCGCCCTTGGCCTTACGACGGAGCAATTTCAGCAAATTGCAGGCCTGGTCGGATTCAAAGACCAAGTTTTCCGCATTACGAGTGTAGGAAAATCAGGCGACGTTACACGCTCCGTGCAGATGATAGTGCGAAAAGGGGGTACGATTCCTCAGCTGATTAACTGGAAGGAGCTTTGATATCGAGACCGCGGCGACATCCGTTTTTATAATTCCAACCGCGCACGGCTGGAATTTCCTGCGCTCAGCCGAGCGAAACGGCTCTTGGAATGTACGCAAGCTGCAAACGTTGGACGAAGCCGTGCCGTTACTTACAGCGACCGATGATTTTGTGCTGGGTCTGCCGGTTGCGGCCGTACTTGCCCAGCGATTTCGTTTGCCAACTGTCGATCCGGCAGAGTTTCCGGAAATGATTCGGATCCAGATCGAGAAGGTGCTGCCGTTTTCGGCTGAAGAAGTGACAACTGACTTTGAGCTGATCTCGCAAAGCGAGAGTGAAAGTGTGGTTTCGGCTGTCGCGATCAGAAACGAACAGCTTGCCGAGATGGCTGCTCCCCTCCTGGAGGAAGGTTACATCCCACGACAAGTCACGGTATACGCCGCGCAACGGGCGAGTACTTATGCTCCGCAGGGAAACGCTGTTCTTATTTATCCAGAAGGCGAGACGCTTGTTTACGCCGTAACTGAGAACGGCAAACTGAGCCTTGCCCGAGCGCTTGAAAGCACGAATGGAGAGCAACTACAACTGGAATTGCCCCAATTGAGATTGAGCGCCGAACTGCAAGGCATAAACGCGTCCTTTCCGAACGTGTTGCTGGACGAGACTTGCTATCAGCTGCGTCTCACGGTGCAGGGACTTCTGGCGGGCGCGGCCGAGATAGTTGGCATCGAGCTGCCACCTGCACCGGTTAAATTAAACCTTCTGCCGGAAAGCTGGCGTCACCGCCGCTCACAACTGATCAGGCAAGCGGAATGGCGAAAGCGACTCGTCTGGGCAGGTGGCGCTTATGCTGGACTTCTCTTTCTCTTGCTCGCGTATCTCGGCTTCATGCGGTTCTCGATTGGACGCCTTGATCGGCGTATTGCGCACGATGCGCCCGAGACGGAGTTTGTCCGCGCGACGGAAGAAAACTGGAAGGCGCTCGCTCCGGCCATCGATTCGCGTTATTACCCGGTCGAAATCTTGCTGCATCTCTTCGAAAGTCTGCCGTCCTCTAACGTGCGCATCACTGCGTACAACCAGTCCGCGCGGCAGATTTCCGTCGATGGCGAAGCGAATACGGCTGCCATTGCTTATCAATTCTTCGAGGACGTAAAGAAGAATCCGGAATTGCGAGTCTTTCAATTCGACATGGCTGCGCCTCGCATTCTGCCCAACGACCATGCGCAGTTTCGATTGGAGGGAAGACCACGATGATGCCGGCTTGGTACGAGCGAATGAATCCACGCGAGCGTGTGCTTTCATGGATAATCGCCGGCGCGATATTTGTGCTGCTAAACCTTTTGATTTTGAGCTGGATGTTCGGCGCCCTGGGTCGCGCCCGCGCGGAGCTGGCTGCGCGCAAATCGGCGTTGGCCGAACAAGCGCTTTATATCAAAGAACGAGACCTCTGGACGAAACGCGACGAATGGATCCGGAAACATCAACCGACCCTAAAGAATCCTGCGGAAGCCTCGGCCCTGCTTGACCAGTTGAAGCAAGTGGCCGGAAAGTATAATGTGTTGATCGAGAATCCGGCGATTGGTTCGGGCGAAACGACCCCCTATCATCAGACCGTTTTCGCTTTAATTGAAACCAAAAGCCCATGGCCGCCGCTGGTGCATTTTCTTTATGACGTGCAACAACCGGACGCTTTTGTCGTATTCGAAAATGTTAACTTCGCAATCGATGGCAGTGATCCCACCATGATGCGCGGCAAGTTCAAAATCGCC
>Ga0209376_1001302_pt1 | contig 25467 bp, 18 predicted proteins | sample GraSoiAngelo_134_FD_185891 | JGI IMG/M metagenome (GOLD analysis project Ga0209376, IMG submission 185891) | Grasslands soil microbial communities from the Angelo Coastal Reserve, California, USA - 14_0929_05_30cm (SPAdes) (version 2) | ecosystem: Environmental > Terrestrial > Soil > Grasslands ... | reverse complement strand
GGCGGTGGACCACACCTTCGTGTTCACCGGGGCGGTGCGGAAGATGCGCGACCTGATCGTGGCGGGCGAGATCGGGGACCTGTACTATTTCGACTCAGTGCGCATCAACCTCGGCCTGATCCAGACCGACGTGAACGTGGTGTGGGATCTCGCGCCGCACGACGTGTCGATCATGGATTACCTGATCGGCCGGGAGCCGGTCAGCGTGTCGGCTACTGGGGCGGCGCACGGCGGCAGCCCGACCGAGAACATCGCGTACCTGACGGTGCGCTACGAGGGCTCGCTGATCGGGCATGTGCACGTCAACTGGCTGGCACCCGCCAAGGTGCGGCGCACCATCCTGGGCGGCTCGAAGAAGATGATGATCTATGATGACATGGAGACGAGCGAGAAGCTCAAGGTGTATGACAAGGGGTTTTCGATCGCCACCGATCCCACGGTGGAGAAGCAGTACCAGCTAATGATTTCCTATCGGTCCGGGGACATGCACGCGCCGCAGCTCGAGACGCGTGAGGGTCTCGCGGTCGAGATAGAGAACGTAGTGCGGGCCGTCAACGGCAAAGAGCCGCTAATGTCGGATGGCATCGCTGGGTGGCGAGTGGTGCGGATCCTCGAGGCGGCGCAGCAATCGATCCAGCAAGGTGTCGCAGTGCCGGTGAGCGGCGCCCCTGCCGCATTGTCTCGTTGATGCGAGAGTGGAGTCCTGAAGAGCGCGACGGTCTGCTGCGGCGGATCGCCCCGGACGTCAAGCTGGGGCGGAACGTGCGCATCTACGCGTTCGTCAACCTGTACGGCTGTGAGATCGGGGACGAGACGTCGATCGGCACGTTCGTGGAGATTCAGAAGGGCGCGAAGGTCGGGGCGCGCTGCAAGATCCAGAGCCACAGCTTCATCTGCGAAGGTGTGACGATCGAGGACGAGGTGTTCGTGGGGCATAACGTCAGCTTCATCAACGACCTCTACCCCCGCGCCACGGCGGACGGCGGTCGGCTGCAGACGGAGCGGGACTGGAGGGTGATTCCCACGCTGGTCAAGCGGGGTGCCGCGATCGGTACCGGAGCCGTGCTGCTCGGGGGCATCACGATCGGCGAGGGAGCGGTGATCGGAGCGGGATCGGTCGTGACGCGGGACGTCCCGGCCGGAGCAGTCGTCGCCGGTAACCCTGCGCGGGTGTTGCGCATGGTCGAGCCGGCGACGCAGGAACCAGAACAAGGCTAGGGGGCGATGCAAGTACCATTTCTCGATCTGAAAGCTCAGCACGCTTCGTTAGAGGCCGAGCTGACTGAAGCATTTCGCGCCATCGTGCGGGGCGCGGCGTTCGTGGGAGGGCCTGAGGTGGAGGCGTTCGAGCGCGAGTTCGCGGCCTTCTGCCACGCGGACGGTGCTGTGGGCGTGGGCTCCGGCACGGACGCGTTGCGCTTTGCCTACCTGGCGATGGGCATCAAGCCGGGGGATGAAGTCATCACGGTTCCCAACAGCTTCATCGCCACCACGGAGGCACTGACGCAGGCCGGAGCGACAGTGCGCTTCGTCGACGTTCTCCCTGAAACCCTGTTGATGGATCCGACGCACCTCGCGGTGTCAATCACGCCCCGCACCGTCGGGATCGTTCCGGTGCACCTGTACGGCACGCCGGCGGACATGGATCCCATCCACGAGATCGCCCGGGTGCACGGGCTGTGGGTGATCGAAGACGCCGCCCAGGCGCACGGTGCCGTCTACAAGGGGCGGCGGGTCGGGACGATGGGGGCGATGGCGGCGTTTTCGTTCTACCCGGGGAAGAACCTCGGCGCGTGCGGAGAGGCGGGAGCGGTCACGACGTCCGACGCCGGGCGGCTCGCGTTTGTGCGCAAGCTACGGGAGCACGGCCAGGCGCAGAAGTACTATCACGACATCGAGGGCTACAACGGCCGTCTCGACGCCCTCCAGGCCGCGTTCCTGCGGATCAAGCTGCGGCACCTCGAGCAGTGGAACCAGGCGCGGCGCTCGATCGCCGCCCTATACCGGGCGCGTCTGTCGGATACGTCAGACGTGCGCATCGTGGCCGAGACGCCGGGCAGTCGCTCCGTGTATCATTTGTTCGTCGTGCGCGTGCCCCAGCGCGATTGGGTGCGCGAGTTCTTGCAGAGCCGAGGCATCGCCACTGGGCTGCACTATCCCCTGCCGCTGCATCAGCAGGCGGCGTACCGGTATCTGCACCTTGCCAACGGGGCGTTCCCCGTGACGGAGCAGGCGGCGGGCGAGATCCTCAGCCTGCCGATGTATCCCGAGATGCGGGCCGAGCAAGTCGATTACGTCAGCGAGACGCTCCTCGAGTGCTTCGCCGGGCGGTCCAGCCGTTCGGCACCGCGGGTGATGGCACAACTCACACCGGCGTGACCGGTAGCGCGCAGCAGCTCGCCGCGCCGGAGCAGGGCGGGGAAAAGTTGCCCGGTGTGTCCGGCGTGACGAATCCCTATTATGTCTCCGTGGCATACTCGCACGAGCCGACGGATCCGCGCATCCGGCGGCACTGCGAGGCGATGGCGCGTCGCGGCTGGCGCGTCGTGCACATCGGCTTGGCCGGCCCGGGAGAGCGCAGCGTCGGCCGGCTGAACGGGGTCGTGCTGCTGCGCTGGTCGCGGCGGCGCTACCGCGGGGCCGGCCTGCTGCGTTACGGCTGGAGCTATCTCCAGTTCTTTCTCTGGGTCCGCCGGGTCGTTGCCCGTGTCAGCGCGCGGCGGCCGGTTCGCGTCGTGCAGGTGAACAACATTCCCACCTATTTGGTGTGGGCGGTGGGTGGAGCGCGCCGTCGCGGGGCGCGGGTGGTGCTGGACATCCATGACCCGGAGCCGGAGCTTTTCCTTAGTAAGTTCGGGCAGCGGCCCGGCGCTCGCATCGGCGCACGGGTGCTCGCATTTGCCGAACGGGCGGCAGCCCGTCGCGCCGATGTGGTCTTGTGCGTGCACGACGAGCATCGCCGTCTGACGGAAGCTCACGGCGTCGAGCCGAGCAAGCTGCGGGTGGTTGTCAACCAGGCAGACGCTCGGCTGTTCCCCTTGGAGCCGCCGCGTCCTGCGACGCCCTTCGTGGGATACCACGGTACCGTGTCTCGGCGTATGGGGCTGGACGTTGTGCTCGAAGGCTTGGCCGTGCTGCGTGACCGCGGTGTCGGGTTGCGGGCCGCAATTTGGGGTGATGGGGACGACGTCGCTCGCCTTCAAGGGATCCGCGATCGTCTTGGCTTGACCGGGACAGTCGACATCCCGGGCCAGCGGTTTCGTCTCGAAGAGTTGCTGCCACGCGTGCGTGCGTTGGGGGTGGGTCTGGTGCCGCTCGCGCGGGATGTCATGACCGACATCATGCTGCCCACAAAGCTGCTCGAGTACGTGCGCCTGGGCGTGCCGGTCGTGGTGAGTTGGACGCCCACCATCGCCCACTATTTCCCGGAGGACGCGGTGCGGTATCTGCGCGACTTATCGCCCGCCGCCGTGGCGGATGCCGTTGCGGAATTGTTGCGGGATCCGGTTGCCGCACAGCGGCGTGCGGCGCGCGCGCAGGCGCTGCCCATCGCCCGGGCGTGGCAGGAGAGCGGCGAGCGGGAGTTCGTGAACCTTGTCGAGGAGCTTGGGAGCAGTGCAGACCACTAAGGCTGCCGGGCCCGCCGCGGAATCGGTAAGTGTGGTCCTCGGATTGGGAGAAGTGGGGCGACCGTTGCTGGAGGTGCTCAAGCGGGCGCACCGAGTGGAGGGAGTCGACCTCCCTGCGCGCGACATCAGTGGGCCGGTCGAGTTCCTGCATGTCTGCTACCCGGCGGAGATCAAGGAGTTTGCCGTTATCACTGCGGGATATGTGAAGCGGTATCGCCCCGAAGTGGTGATCATCCACAGCACTGTTCCCGTGGGGACCACCCGGGCGGTGGGCGAGCTCGTACCCGTGCCAGTGGTGCACAGCCCCGTGCGGGGAAAGCACGCGCGTATGATGGAGGAGTTGACGCACTATGTGAAGTTCATCGGTGCCGATCGTCCTGTCGTAGGCCGGCGCGTAGCCGCGCATCTCGAGGCTGCGGGGATGAAGACCAAGGTGCTGGCCTCACCGGAGGCCACGGAGCTGGCTAAGCTCACCGAAACGACATACCTGGGGCTCCTTATCGCGTTCGCGCAGGACGTGGATAGGATGGGGCGAGCAGTGGGGGTGTCCTATAGTGACGTGGCTTCCTTCTATGACGAAATCGGCTATCTGCCACGTGTCGGGTTTTTCCCCGGAATTATCGGGGGGCACTGCGTTATCCCGAACGTTGCGCTGCTGAAGCGGCGATTTCAGTCAGAATTATTGGACGCGATCGAGTGGTCGAACGAGTTGCGGAAAGCGGAGGGGTAGGAGGATTCGAAGTGAGGATCTCACGGAGCAGGGGGACCGCCCCGGTCAGTCTGGGGTCGGCCAAGGTGGGCGAGGCGACGCAGGGTCGACGGTTTCCCTTGTCGACACGGCCGCTAGCGACACTGTGATCCCTGGCGACCTACCGTTGTTTGTGTGCTCAAGCCTACCTTTACCGCAGCTCAACGAAAACGAGCCTCTTCTTTGCGAGGTTCGGCAAGACCAGTTCACCTCCAGACGGTACTGAAAAGCTCGCCTCCCTTGACAGCAACGCACGAACTGTCAGTCCCCTTTCGTCACGCGAGTCCTGGAATGGAAAGATGAGGTCTATTCTGCCATCGCGATTGAGATCCCCCACTAGCGTCGGAAATGCTTGCACTCCCTCGCCCCATCTCACGCGATCCTGGAGAGAGGCCCAGGTGCCATCACCATTCGAGAGCAGGACTCGTACGGTCAAGCCCTTCTCACCCTGTCCTTCCTGGAAGGGGAAGATCAGGTCAACCCTACGGTCCCCGTCGACATCACCGGTGAGTGTGGGGTACTCCTGGACTTCGTTTCGCCAGTTGGTCTGCGCCTCCGGCGGCTGCCTCCAAGTCCCATCGCCGTTGGACAGGAGCAGCCGCACGGTGAGGCCCGTCTCTCCCTGGAAGGGAAACGCCAAGTCCGTCTTGCCATCGCCATCGTAGTCCCCGGCGAGTGTCGGGTACTTTTGCACTCCCTCGCCCCACTTGATGTGCTGCTCCGGTGGCTGCCTCCAAGTCCCATCGCCGTTGGACAAGAGCAGCCGTGCCGTGAGGCCCACATCTCCCTGGGAGGGAAACGCCAAATCCGTCTTGCCATCCCCGTCGTAGTCCCCGGCGAGTGTGGGGTACTTTTGCACCCCCTCGCCCCACTTGATGTGCTGCTCGGGTGGCTGCCTCCAAGTCCCATCTCCATTGGACAGGAGCAGCCGTACCGTGAGGCCCACATCTCCCTGGAAGGGAAACGCCAAATCCGTCTTGCCATCGCCGTCGTAGTCCCCGGCGAGTGTCCGGTACTTTTGCACCCCCTCGCCCCACTTGATGCGCTGCTCGGGCGGCTGCCTCCAAGTGCCATCGCCGTTGGACAGGAGGAGCCGAACCGTGAGGCCCCCCTCTCCCTGGAAGGGAAATGCTAAGTCGGTTTTGCCGTCACCATCGAAGTCTCCGGTGAGCGTGGGGTATCTTTGCACCCCCTCGGCCCAGCGGATCCGCGCTTCGGACGGTTGCCTCCAAGTGCCATCGCCATTGGACAGGAGCAGCCGAACCGTGAGGCCCCCCTCTCCCTGGAAGGGAAACGCTAGGTCGGTCTTGCCGTCGCCATCGAAGTCCCCAGCGAGCGTGCGGTACTTTTGTACCCCCTCGCCCCATTTGATCCGCGCCTCCGACTGGCCCCAAGCGTCGTTCACTGGATCCGTCCAGCGAAGAGTATGTGGGTCATAGTCTCGGTACCCCATCAGATACCGAGTCTCGCGCCCCGTGGGCGGCAGTTTCAAGACCGCGAGGCCACTGTCGAAGTCCGACATCACCTCTATCCGGTTCTTTATTCGGTACGCTGTCCAGTTGCCAACTTTGCCACCGCGAGAATGCCGCACGTCGACGGAGAATGTGAGACCGGAGGGGACCTCCGTCGAGCTTTTCTCTTCCCAGAAGCCCGGAATCCAGTCTGTGACGAACCTCTTGTTGCTCCAGATCACCTTCGGTACAGCGTCACCGTCCTGTGCGACTATCATTAGTTGAGGATCATGCTCCTTTTGGGTCTCCACCGAATCTCGGAATCGTAGCCGAGCAAATGTCATCAGTTCCTTTAAGCTCGCTGCCGCCATCGCGTATTGTGAGCGTTGTGGAGGCAGTGCGCGTCTGTTGGTCGGCGGGACCATGCTGAAACTGTCACTCGTAAATGCCAGTGCCAGCGGCAGCACCCTACAAAGACTCGCGATTAGCGCACCAGGCCTTGGCGCTGTGAGCCGGGAATAGGGATCGAAGTCCAGACGCGAAGCTCGTTCGACTACATCCACGAATTCTGGCTCGTACTGTTGCTCATCCAGGTACCCGACAGCTATGCCTTCATGACTAATGATGCTATACGACACGTGAGCGGCAGGACCGGCGCAGCCGGGATAGATGCAGGGGTTCCCGATGCTGTAGCCGACGTGACCACTCAATGAGTCGCACTTGAAAGCGAGCCGCCCGCCGGGCTCAGACACAGAGTGACACGTCTTCGCTCCCGGATAGAGCAACGCGTAAAGCATCCTGCTACCGGGGTGATAGAACTCGATTATTTCCTCCCATCTTCGGGCATCGGCCGGGCTTCCTCGCAGCTCACTCGCCTCTTTCATGATCCACGCGAACTCTAGGGCTTGTGCGTGTGTGTTAAGCACGCCCCTAGGTCCGTTGCCTAGGACCTCCTTTCTGTTGGCGGAATAGGCGATGTAGTAAACACCTTGATGTCGGTCCTTGAAGTTCACCCTTGAGGAATCAGCACCTACACCATAGAACCTGCGCAGCTGATCCAACTGATCGTAAATGACATCTGCGTCCCTGCGTGAATGAAGCCAACCACCCGACTCCCAGTCGATAGTGAGGTAGCTCCAGAGGTAGGCCATGGCCGGAAATGCGCGAGAATGAGCTGTGAAGATATCCCCCTGCGGATACGTCACACCGGCACTACTCCATGCCGACCACCTAGGCCATCCGCCATCAAGCTTCATTCGATTCACCAAGTGCATCGTGATTCGGATAAGCATATCCTCTTCGAACCAATCGTTCGCAGTTGGATCACGTAGGTACTTCCGGCGCAGGGGAATCAGCCGGTTTGACAGTTCGTAGCGATTCCAATTGACAAAGGTCAATGTGGTATCGCCGTCGCTCTCACGGAGACCATAGCCCGGGTAGAACCAGAATTGCGGCTGGCGGACCAGGGAATCGTCTGGCAAGCGACCAAGGAGGGATACCACGCTCGCCCCAATGAGACCGCGTCCACGGCCCAGAGTGGCAGGGGTTGAACGGGCATCCTGCAGGTGCCCGGAGATCACGATCCGGCGACGCGGACTCGTTGTCGGACCGTCAAACTTGGTGCCCAACGTGTGACCGACGAGTCTCAGCTCAAGGCCGCCTAACGGTGCCCGGGGCAGTTCGGTCCATAGATCATCGGTGGTTCGTCCAACGGCGACATTCTCACTCTGGCGCTGGAACTCCCAACTAACCTCGTCTAGCGCGAGCGAGGAGTCGCGCGGTGCGCTCTTGTTGGGTATGAAAAAAATCGCGACCTGTTGATAGATATAAGGGCTCTTCGTGAACTCATAAGTGCGCTCAATCTGACAGGAGCCGCCATTGGCAGAGAGAGTGCCTGTCCAAACAGCGCGAACGTAGAAATCCAAACCGTCTTGAATGGAAAAACTGGTGCCAGAGAGGTCAGCCCCCTTGCTGGGCTGAGAACGACCCGTACGAATGGTCAGTTTCTCTCCGGAGACCGCGATCCGTCCGCGCACGACGTCAATCACGGAGGACAGTTCCCCGGTCTGCTTACTGATTGTGGCCGTGTAATAGGCGTTGGTCACGACGAACGTCTGAGCCTGGTCTTGAAACCGCACATCCTGCGCCCAGACGGAGCGGGGAGCGAGAACGAAGGAGAACCCCCACGCGATGACCTTTGAGTAGCACCGCGGCACGAACTTACCCTCCAGCTCTGACGAAGACCGCACTATTACCGAGGCTACGTGGCGGCACCGGTGATGTTCTCACGGTCGGCTGAGTGAACTCGCTCGGTACAAGAATGCCACGAGCGACAGATCCCACCAGGGGGCTCTTCGCACCAGTAAGGGTCACGATGTGGAACTCGATGCTCCAGGCATTATGTGTCTTGGAGACCTATCCGGGTTTGGTGTTCCGTCTCACGGCCATGGCCCCGTTGTGTTCTGTTGGAGGGGGAGTCGCCGCGGTTCGAGTCTCGATACACGCTGCTCGAGGTCGTCAAGTATGTAGTGATCCAGTGCGTGTCGCTTCCGACACGTGCCTCTACCTACCTACGGTGAGGAGGTTGACAAGCCGCGCTAAGGAGGTCATAAGTGCTGTCGGGCCTTGCGCTCACGCAGCTAGGTCTCAGGGATTCCGAATTAGCCGCTGAACGGGCACGAATCGTGCGGGATTTTGCTCTCGGATGAAGCGCTGTATCAAAGGGACCAACGTGTGACCAAGCACCGGCCTGCCACGATTCTGGCAATCCCCGCTCTAATCGCGGTAGTCGCGTGCTTAGATGTGCCTACGCAGTCCGCCGTCACCGTGCCTCGGGTTCGCGCGCAGCAGATGGTGGGTGATTGGGTGGTCCATATTGATGGCGGCTCGTTCCGAAACAGTATTGAGCTCTTCCGCGTGGACACGACAAGCGGCGGCCTGACACTGCACGATCTACAAACTCGTGATTGGGCCGGCGAGCAACAGTCTGGCTTGGGGATTGTTTGGTCGTCGGGCACCGTGGTGAATGGTGGAGTTTCATGGGCTTTGCACTTGGCAGACGGCTCCGAGGGTCAGATGTCTTGGTCGCTGGTGGGAGACACCGTATTCGGCAGGTTGAGTTTCCCAGGGAGTCTTACGGACTACGCCCTCGTCGGAGTGCCGGTCTCGTTGTCGATCGTGCCGAAATCGACGGGCCCGGTCCCAGCTATGCTGAGCCCTCAAGACCGGGTCCCTCTCGTCCTCCTGCGAGTGGATGACCTTCCGGCGCAGGATCGAGACTTTATCCCTCGTCTTATGCAACGAGGGCTGTATGGTGAGCTTGCAATTCCCACGGCGCTCGTCGGGATGTCTGGTCGTGCGAGTTGGTCGGATGTGGCTCAATGGCATCGGGATGGGTTTGCAGTAGCGGCTCACTCACGCAACCATTCTCGGACTAATGGGTCACCACAAATCTTTCTCAGCGAGGTTGTGGGCTCCCTCAGCGACCTGGCGAATCGGGGCTACGGAACAACGTTGTTCGTACAGCCGGGCACGTGGGAGGACTCGATCTACTTCGACACGCCAGAGAAGCTGAACAACTGGCGCGGAGCGGTGTTGCAGACGTTCGCGACTGTATTCGAAGGGTACGCGCGTCCTGCGTCCGTGTCCCTGCCAATGGCGGATTCCATGGCGATGGGCGTCGGGCATTTCACGGTCTCGAACGGTGCGCCGGTCGCGACCGTGCTGAATTGGTGGCAGGAGGCGCAGAGGCCTGCTCGCTTCACCGTCTTCATGATGCACTCCTGGTCGCTTACAAGCCCAGATCAACTTGACTGGTTTCTCGACTCCTTGGCCCTGGCGATGCGCGGCGGGCGTATCCGCCTCGCCCACTCGTCTGCTGAGGCCTTGTACACCGGGCGATAATGTGAAATGCCCAGACAGCGGCGTGCCCTTATCCGTTTCGTCGGTTCTCGCAACGATGGCCGGTCTGGGTTGAGGAAGGTGCTTCCGCGCTTGCGGCCTCGAGCGCGGGCGGATTATCGCGGCCCGGGTGACGTCGTGTGCCAGCGCGTCACAGCCCGGGGTGGCGTGTGGGAGTTCTCGAGATTCACGATGGACACAATCCCCCAATAGCGTGGCTCGACGAGGCCCGGTCTGTTAGTGTTCGCCGCTGCCGCGCTTCCGTCGCGCGGAGCGCGTAATGCGGGGTGCCGTGCCGCCTCCTGACGGTCAGAGACCGCCCACGCGCCTTGCCGCGGCTACGGTTCCGCTGCAAGCGGGCACGAGCGCTTCTGATGCGCGGCTGGTCTTCATCACGAATCTCCAGCCGACGCTTGATGACCGAATCAGAGGCGTCTTCCTCCAGCGACAAATTGGTGATGTTGCGGCCATGTTGAGAACGCCCCCGCGAATCGTGCATGTGGGAGGGAGGGGTGCGGGCGGCTTGCTGGCGAGCCGGCGCGCCGTGCGTGCGGCCATCCGGGAGCTCCGCCCCGATGTGCTCCACATCGTTTACGGTCTTTCGGGCGCGGCGGTTCCGTTCGGCCTCGATGTGCCTGCCGTGCTGACGTTGTGCGGCTCGGATCTCCTCTGGGGGCCGACAACAGGTCATCCGCGGGGCCTGCTAGAGTATGTTGTGTCTGTGATAACGGCATGCCGGGCCCAGCGCATCACTGTCGAATCTGCCGTACTGCGGGACGCACTGCCGAGCGCGTCGCTTCGCGCGCGAACGATCATCCTCCCTCCGGGCGTTGATCGAGCGACGTTTCGGCCCCTTCCGCGATCAGAGTGCCGGGCCCGCTTGGGTTGGCCCGTTGACGAGGGCGTAGTGCTATTTCCGGCGAACCCGTCGCGCACGCTCAAGCGTTATGGCCTCGCCCTTGCAGCCGTCTCGGAGCTCGACACCGGTCGCGGCGACCGGATCGTGTTGCGGGCGATGACACGGGTTCCTCCCGGCGAAGTCCCCCTCTATTTGAACGCAGCCGATTGCGTGATCATCACGTCGGCGTGGGAAGGTGGTCCCTTGGCCTTCTACGAGGCTCTGGCCTGCGGTACTCCAGTCGTGAGTGTCCCCGTCGGTTACGCGCGAGACCAGACCTGGCGCACGCCCTACGTCCGGGTGACCGTCCCGACGCCTGTAGCGTTGCGGGCGGAGCTCATTGACGTCTTCCGGAACCCAGTGCCGCACGAGTGCCCCGCGGACGTAATCATCCCAGACCCTGTGGAGTACGCGTCTAGGTTGCTCGCGGTATACCAGCAAGTCCTAGACGGCGCGTGAGCGATCCAACCACACGCGTCACCGCTAGCGAACAGGTACACCGGCCCACTCGGCAGCAGAACCGTAGAGTGTGGCTGTCTCACCTTCTGAGTGAGCTTGGCGGCCCGGTGTGGAAGGATGTCGGATCTACCACGCTGGGCAACGCGGTCGGCGCGCTCGCCGCCTTCGCAGCGGGCGCGGTGTTGGCGCGTTGGCTGGGCCCCGCTCTTCGGGGCAGGTTCGAACTTGGACTGTTCGCCGCCAACTCGGCCTTGCTGGTACTTTGTCTCGGTCTGAACATCCCCGTTTCGGTGTTTCTCGCGCTGCAGCCCGCCAGGGGGATTTGGGCATATCAGCTGGGGTTGCGTTGGCTCCTTTACCTGATGCTGCTTGCCATCGGACTGTTTGCCGTGGCAGACCGCTTTCTGCCAGTGGCTGCAGTCCTCTCGTCCTACCGCCCTACGGCCCTTGCGACCTCGGTTGTGTTCGCGAGTCTGTTTCTGGCCCAGATGGTCAATAGTGTCTTAATTGGGCTGGGCCGAATCCGGCGTCTGAACCTGGCGGTCCTAGCTCGCTGGTCGCTGTATCTGGCCGGCGTACTCGCACTGTCGGTGGCGGTTCCTCCTGACGCTGAAGTGGCGCTAGCTTGGTTCGCCACGGCAGTGCTTGCGGCGGTGCTCGTGGCGTGGCGAGGGCTCCGCGACGTGTCACGCTTTGGACATCAGACACACCAAGCCATCGGTTCCCGCCTAGAGACACTCTGGTACGGTCTGCGCGGACAGTTGAGTAATGTGTTTCAGTTCGCGTCGTACCGTTTCGACGTCTTGCTTGTGGGAATGTGGGTTGGGACGGTCGGATTGGGCGTCTACTCGGTCGGCGTCCTCTTCGCGGAGGCGCTCTGGCTGTTCCCCAACGCGGTCGGCACCGTTCTTTTGAGCCACACGTCGCGGTCCGAGATGAGCGTTTCCGATCGACGGCTGGGCGTGGTCTTCCCGGTGACGATGGGGATGGTGATTCTCGGGGCGGCTGCGTTAGCATTGGCAGCGCCGCTCGCCGTTAAAGCGTACCTCGGAGTAGCATACGCGAGAGTGCCCGTCGTGACGTGGCTATTGCTGCCCGGAGCTGTGGCGTTGAGTGGGAGTAAGGTCCTGGCGAATGAGTTGACTGCGCGGGGCTTCCCTGGCGTCAACACAGTAGTCGCAGCCCTCGGCGCGACGGCTACGATCCTGAGTGACCTCTGGCTGATCCCCCGTTACGGCATCGGAGGTGCAGCAATTGCATCCTCTGTCGGGTACACGCTCACCTTCGTCTTGGTTCTGGCGGCCTTCCGGCGTCGATCGAGGGCGCGGCTTTTCTCGCTTTGGCATCGCCTGTAAAGCGGGATGCAAAGGGTCGTTCCGCTTGACCAGACCGCCGGGACGTTGGCGACTTTGGTGTCCTCTACCGGTCTCTGCTATTTTGGAACCATCTTGTTGAGGATGACCATATGACGGCCCTGCGAGACACCGATGCCGCGACGGGATATGGTGCGGGAGAACGCGGTAGTGGAGCGGGGGCGCGGCCAACGCCACCGATGGTTCTGCCGCGGAGCCTGCGCATTCGCGTGTGTCGGTCGATCTCCGCGTGGCTTATTCGCCATCCCTTTCGAGGCGCGAACCGCCTTCGCCGCTGGCTGGCTTACCTCCTGATGCCACGTCCCGGCGGGCCGGTGGTGGTGGGGACGACCATGGGCTGCTCGCTGCGGGTCGATCCGGTGCTGAACAGGGGGCTCGAACGCGAGTTATACTACCAGGGCACCTACGAGGCCGGCACGCTGTACGTGCTATCGAGTGTGCTTCGGCCGGGTGATGTCTTTCTCGACGTAGGTGCCAATATCGGTCTTGTCAGCCTCGTTGCATCCCGGCTGGTTGGGTCGCAGGGACGAGTATACGCCTTCGAGCCCGTGCCGGCTACGATCGCACTCCTGGAACAGAATATTACCCTTAACGACGCTCGGAATGTGTGTGTCGAGGCGACTGCCTTGGGTGCGGTAGACGAAACACGACCCATTTACGAGCATCTAGACGTGAACCGTGGAGCCGCGAGCCTCGTCCCCGTTGGCGAAGCGCAGTCTAGCGGAGCCGTGCCAGTCACGACGCTCGATGTATTCGTTCGTAAGGCCAGTCTCGAGCGACTTGTTCGCGCCATCAAGATCGATGTCGAGGGGTGGGAGGCCGAGGTAGTCGTCGGCGGCCGACAGACGCTCGCCGACCCGGCGGCACCGGTGCTCATACTTGAGTACAGCACGAAGGTCCCGCTTGCCGACGGAACGCACAGCGATGTGTACGATTTGCTGAGGTCCTTGAACGACTACCGCTTGTTCTGCCTCAAGCGCGGTAAAGAGGCTATCTCCCGGCTACGGGAGATCCACCGTCGAGAGCAGCTGCCGCGCGACGACAACCTGATCTGTCTACGCCCCGTGCACATCCAGGAGGCACGCGTCCGGGGCCTCTTCGGCGGCGACTAGGAGGAATAATGCAGGCTGGGTCGCCGCCTGGAGTGACGGAGCCCCAGAGCACCGAGCGCCTCGCGCTTGCGCGGCGGCTTTGGGGCAGGGTGCTCCTCTTCTGTCTCGTTCCTGGGCTCCTGTCTGTCGACCTGATTAACGGCGCGGTCAACCCACCAAGCCGGTCAGGCGGAGCACCTACGGCTGCGGCTCAGGTATCGCCGGGAACCGTAGTCCGCGGGTTGCTCACGCTGATGGCGGTTGTCTTGGTGTTGCGCGTGCGCGCGCCCGGTCTGCGCGGGATGAAGCAGGGATTCCTAAGCCTCGCCGCCCTCGGTGTCTTAGGGCCTGTGTTCGGCTACCTGCATGGAGGCAGCCTCCATGACCTGTTGGCGGATCTAATGGACTTGTCAAAGATCCTTTATGCACTCGGTATGATTGTAGTCTTTACTCTGCTTTACCGCCGGACGCGGCTGCCCCTCGAAGACGTTCTCGCCGCTATCGCTCTTACAGGCGCGTTTGCAGGCTTGAGTATCGTACTAACCCGCGTGCTGGGGATCGGCTTGGCTACCTACATGTGGCAGAATACCGGCTTCAAGGGGCTGTTCATCTCGCAAAATGAACTCGGCCTCACGATGGGCATCTCCTTGTTCGCCGCTGTCCAGGCGCTCATCGCCACAGGAAGGTTGCGGTACCTAGTCGCCGGTCTGATGACCGTGCCCGGCATGCTCCTGCTGGGAACGCGGGCCGCAGCGCTCGGGGCATTCGTCGCGCCAACAGCGGTGCTCGCGATCAACGCCCGGCGCTTCGCCTCGAAGCGAGGGCGTTTAGGAACTGTTGCGCTGAGTCTCCTGCTATGTATCGGTCTGCTCGTCGGGGGGCTGTGGGAATACTACATCGTGCGGCAAGAGCGTTTCCAGGAGGAGAAGTTTGAGCAGCTTGTATCCCGAGACGTGCTCCTCGTCCGGGGGATTCTACTCGTGGGCGCGGTGCAGTATCTGGCGCAACGGTCGTTGGCCCCCGATGTCATCGGAGAGGGCAGCGTTCGGTACCAACGCGGCGTAGCCCGAACCCTGGGCCTGACCATGCCGGGGAAAGCGGCCGAGGTCGACTGGCTGGATCTGCTCGGTGCCTACGGACCCTTTTTCGCGGTGGTCGTTTACGCCTATTATGGCTCGTTCCTCAGACGGTCTCGTATCCTGGGCCCCGTGTATGGCAAGCCGGTGCGCCTGACGGCATTGATGATGCTTGGTTGGCTCGTGGCTCACAGTCTCGTAGCAGGCCACGCGCTTGGACCCATGCCAGCCGGCACGCTCGCGCCGCTGCTGGCCTATATCTGGTTCCTGGCAGGTGGTGCCAAAGAGCTTATTCGTGCCGGCGATGCGGAAGCGCTCGCCCTGCGCATCAAAGCAACGTGACAGTTCGTAGAGGAGGCAGGCGCAGACCGGGCCCTCCGCGCCGACGTAATTAGGAGCGTATGACAGATCTGCCTGAGTTCCCAGTGAACGCCGCGCCCGAGTTGGTGATGAACGCAATTGCCACTACACCCGTTCGGGTGGATCGGGAGTTGTTTTCGCTGGCGGCGTTGGGAAGCGTCCCATTACGTCACGTCCAGCTGATGCTCGTCACCCCGTTGGCAGTTGCCGCGTTGATCGTGAGTGTTGGCGTGCTGTTGGCACGCTATACGTCGGAATCGCAATTCACGACCGCCATCGCTAGTTCTAACCTCCAAGGCCTCACGGGCGTCGCGGCCCAACTCGGCATCAACGTACGGAACCTGTCGGGAGGGCAGTCGGTCGACTTCTACGCCAGCCTGGTGCAATCGCGCGACATGTTGACGACGGCCGTCGAGACCCTGTACCGTTTTCCGACTAACCCCGACGGCCGCGACACCGTGTCCGGAACGCTGCTGCGACTGTATGATGTGAGCGGCAAGAGTCAGGCAGACAGCGTATTGCGTGCCATCGAGGTCTTGACCAAGCGACTGACCGTCGATGTCGACGAGACGGCCAATACGGTCACCATCAAGGTAGCGGCGGACTGGCCCGCCCTGGCGGAGCAGATAAACCGGGTGCTGCTTGACCAGGTGAACAGGTTCAACGTCGAGCAGCTCCAGTCGCAGGCCTCGGCCGAGCGGCGGTTTATTGAGGGACGAATGGGCGAGGCGCAGAGGGAGTTGGATTCGGCCGAAGATCGCCTGCGAAGTTTTCTTGAGAAGAACCGAACTTATCAAACCTCACCGCGATTGCAGTTCGATCAACAACGCCTTCAGGCCGGAGTCGACCTGCGCCGGCAGGTATACACGACACTGGCGCAGTCCTACGAGCAGGCGCGCATCACCGAGGTGCGCGACACGCCGGTGATCACGGTGATCGATTCGCCGGAACGATCTGCGGTGCGTCACCGGCACATTGTGCGCAACGGCATCCTGGGGTTGTTCCTCGGTTTCGTTCTGGCGGTGGGCTTGGCCTTCGGCGTTGAATACGTGCAGCAGGAGCGCCTACGTAATCCCGAGGACTATTCGGAGTTTGCGCGTCTGCTGCGGACCGCATGGCAGCGCATGGCGCGCTGGCTCGTGCTGGCTAGGGCACGCCGTGCCAATCGCTGACCGGCAGCTGGCTCCCATCAGCGCCCATCATGGTGCACTGTGCCCACCGCCGCCAGGGCGCGGCCAGTGGAGCCATGCCGGGCGTCGGTTCGTTCAGACGCTCCTGATACTTGTCAACATGAGCTGAACCCTATACCTCCGCCTCGGCGCGAACTCGATGCGAACGTCGAGCTCGCACGCGAGAGCCCGACCTGTCTTGGAGGCCAGAATTCGCGCCCCCTCCCAGCGCTTTCTTGCCGACCGGACAAAGGGCGGTGACACCAGCAACCGCGCCCGGGGCCATGTCCGGCTGCGAGGTCGCGCTTATGAACTCCCAGCCGCTAGCTGCTCGATCAGGTACACCGTGCCCGTGGCTGGTTTCACGTAGCGGAGGCGGAGAACCGCTTCGTCGTGATGTGAGCTCTTGACTGGGCCCAGGCCAGCCAACGGAGAATCCTGGTGGTCGATTTCATCGCTCCCTCCTATCCCCAGCGGTTCGCTGCCCGTCGCCCAGGGGGTCGCGATCTGCCGAAATGCGGAATGCGCAGTGCGGATGGGCTTGCGAGATAGCCCGAGATGCACTCCGCGCACTCCGCATTGCGGACGTGTCGTTCAACGCTGCTCGCCCCGGTCCCAATAAGCTGCCTGTCAAACCCGGCCAACCGGTCTGACCGCGACCTCGCTCCGCGGCGCGACGTCGGACCGGTGCTAGCGTAGGGACGCGCCCTACGGGGTGCACGGTCAAAACACGACCAGGCTGAAAGCGCAGTCCCCGGCGGCCAACACCACCGTGACAGTGTTCGCCACTGTGCCCGAGTTTTCGGCCGAGGCGCCCGTGGCGCACGTTCCTACAAGCCCGGGCGTGACGACATAGAACCCAGCCGCGACGTTGACCGCGGAAGTGAAAGTGACTGTGTAGAGACCGGCACGGACGCGAGTGACGGACGAAACGTTGCGCCCTCGTATCAGGCCGCCGCTCCCATTCACCGCTGCTAAGCCCTGGGCTCCAGCCGTGCCCCCGCTAGCCGCCGTGGTCTGGACCGTGCCGTCAGGGAACCTGAAGCCGCCCGACGCCGACTGGATGGTGCCCGAGCAGGTCAGGTTGCCGGGCACGATACCACCCGAGATGTCGCAGCCAGTCGTCAGGTCCGGGGAGGTGCGGAAGCGGAGACCGCCCGCGGCCCGGACAACGAACGAGTTATCCGCCGTGGCCTGGACGAGCGCCCCCGACACGGATGTAGAGAGATCTCCGTAAACGAAGCTACCTTGCCTGAGATTCGTCGAGGCAAGCGTGCCCATCGCAATGGAGCGTTGACCGCTGGCAGTCACGGCGCTGCCAATCGCGATGGAGAAGTTGCCACTGGCCGTCGGCCCGCTGCCCATCGCGATGGAGCGTAAGCCGCTGGCGATGGAGCTCACGCCCATTGCGGTCGAGGCCTCGCCGCTTGCTGTCGTGTTTTGGCCCATCGCGGTGGAGGCAAGGCCGCCAGCCGTCGTGCCGCTTCCCATTGCAGTGGAGGCCCCGCCACTGGCCGTTGTGTTAGCACCCATCGCGGTGGAGATGCCGCCACTGGCCGTCGTCGTCCCACCCATCGCGGTGGAGGTGTTGCCGATGGCTCTCGTGCCCGCACCCATCGCGATGGCGAAGTTGTTGCTAGCCGTTGTGCTTGCACCGATCGCCGTGGAGTTGGGGCCGCTGGCGATGCTGTTTTGGCCCAGGGCGGTGGAGATGGAGCCGCTGGCCGTGGTGGTGTACCCCATCGCGGTGGAGGTGAAGCCGCTGGCCACCGAGCCGGCACCCATCGCGATGGCACGTTGCCCGCTGGCTCGCGTGTTGCGCCCCAGCGCGGTGGCGGCCTCGGCGCTGGCTGTCGTGCCGCTGCCCAGCGCAACAGAGTAGTTGCCGATATTCACGTCGTCCCACTGGGTGGTGGGGACTCCTCCCCCCCGCAGCGCGGCCTTCCGCGGATACCACATCAGCCGCACCCCCGGGCCTGTGACTGGGATGACACCAGACCCAAAGGTGCCCGTCGCCGCCCACCCGTTTGCGTCGGTGATCACCGCGGCCGGCGTCACCTCTGGGCTGCTCCCGCCGTCGGTCCAGCTGAACTGCACATGCCCGCTTGCGCACTCGGACTGCAGGCCCGGCTGCTTGATCAGGTAGACCGTGCCCGTGGCTGGCACGTAGCAGGCGAAGAACTGTTTGGTCGTGATCTGGGCTGTTGACTGGGCATGCAGGCTACTCGCGGCTGAGACGAAGAGCCCCGTCGCCAGCAGGCCGGCCAGCGGCAGAATCTTGGTGGTCGATTTCATTGCTCCCTCCTATGCCCAGCGGTTGGCTGCGCGTCGCCCGGCACCGGCTCGGCCGGGTCCCGGGCCACGGCGGTGATCCGTTCGAGCACGAGCAGCACCACATCTACATCTGGCCGGCGGCTCGCTTCCGCCCCAAGCTGCGCCGCCGCGGACAGCGCCCGCCCGAGCGCATCTCTGTGGACGGCGGCGTCGGTCTGAAAGAGTGTGCGCTCAACGTCTCTCAGGGCACTACCTAACGCCTCAGCAGCCGCACCATTGCCGAGCGTCGGGACGATCCGGCTCTGGACGTCTCTTATCGCGACCGCGAGCCCTGCGACGTCGCGCGTGGCAACCGCGGGTGGCTCGGGCGCGCTGGGGCCGTCTCGATCGCAGCCGCCGAGCCCCAGAGCGAGCAACACGCCCGGGACAACGCTGCACGCGATCGGGACACGCTGCGCTGGTGGTTCCGTCATGCGTTTCATGACGCTCTCCTCGTGTTTGGGTGGGGGCAGGGGCGCACATCTGTGGGGCCGGGGCTCGAGGGTGTCCGCACGCCGCGCCAAAAAAGCGAACGGCAACCCGCGGCTCATCGCTGGGTCGCCGTTCGAGTGTTGTGGTCCGCACTGCACGTTTGCGTCCACTTGACCGTTCCTACGGCTGGTTTGATGTAGCGTCCAAACTGGAACGTGTCAAATGGGAACGATGGGCTGGGCAGGCCGCTTCGCGAGTGGGAGTAGATCGCCGCCAGCATTTAGGAAGCCCGCTCCAAATGGAGCGGGCTTCGTGCTCTGCTATGAGTCGTTACCCCATCGCCTCCTTGTTACTGCTTCCGCTGTACCAGCTCCGCCTGAAGAGTCGTCACCTCAGCCCGGAGCGTCTCGATCTCTTTCGCTTGCTCGCGGGTTCGCCGCTCCAACGCCTGGATGGCGAGGAGCGCGACGCCCTCCTCGTCCACCGTGCCGATCGCCTTGTCGCTGTCACCGAGGTGGAAGGCAGCGTAAAAGTCCTGCGCGGTTGGGCCCAGGTGGTGAATGCTTGGGTCTTCGGCTTTGTAGTTCCAGCTCCGGATCGGCAGGCGCCCAACGTTCTCCAACACAGCCGCGGCGTCCTCTTCGCGGAAGTTCTCTTTGCGGGTCGCGTCGGAGACATTGGTCCAGACACCGCCGTCCGAGAGGTACGCGCCGGTCGAGGTCTCGACGTAGCGGCCGGCGGTGGCGACCTGGTCTCCACTCTTGCCGAACCAGACCCGCTGTGCCCGCACGACGAACGAGTTGGCGTCGGAGACGTGGACGACCGCGCCCGAACTCGACGCATCGCCGTAGACGAAGCTCCCAATCCAGTTGTTCGTCGACGCAGTCGTGCCCATCGCGGTGGAATAGGTACCGCTGGCCGTCGTTCCTTCGCCCATCGCTGTCGAGAAGTCACCGAAGGCGTTTGTTAAGGCACCCATCGCGGTGGAGCCGGGGCCGCTGGCGATTGTCGAGCCTCCCATCGCAGTGGAGTAGGGAGCGGTGGCCGAAGTTTGTTGGCCCATCGCAGTGGACGCAGGCCCGCTGGCCCCGGTGAGGCTACCCATCGCGGTCGAGCCGACATCGGTGGCCTTCGCGCGGTCACCCATCGCGGTGGAGAAATCCCCGCTGGCCGTCGTGTGGCCACCCATCGCGGTCGACGCGTCGCCGCTGGCTGTCGCTCCTTCGCCCATCGCCGTGGCAGCGTCGCTGGTGGCCGCCGCGTGGTCGCCCATCGCAGTGGAGAAGTTGCTGCTGGACACCGTGCTATTCCCCAGCGCGGTGGAGATGAAGCCGCTGGCCGTGGTGGTGTACCCCATGGCGGTGGAGCTGAAGCCGCTGGCCACCGAGCCGGCGCCCGTGGCGAGGGAGCGTTGCCCGCTGGCCCGCGTGTTGCGCCCCAGCGCGGTGGCGGCCTCAGCGCTGGCCGTCGTGCCGCTGCCCAGCGCAACAGAATAGTTGCCGATATACACGTCGTCCCACTGGGTGGTAGGGACTCCACCCCCCCGGAGCGCGGCCTTCCGCGGATACCACATCAGCCGCACCCCCGGGCCCGTGACTGGGATGACACCAGACCCGAAGGTGCCCGTCGCCGCCCACCCGTCGGGGTCGGTGATCACCGCAGCTGGCGTCACCGCTGGGGCGTCCCCGGCGGCGCTCCAGCTGAACTGCACATGCCCGCTCGCGCACTCGGACCGCAGGCCCGGCTGCTTGATCAGGTAGACCGTGCCCGTGGCTGGCACATAGCAGGCGGACAACTGCTTCGTCGTGATCTGGGCTGTTGACTGGGCCTGCACGTTACCCGCAGCTGAGACCAAGCGCCCCGTCACCAGCAGGCCGGCCAGCGGCAGAATCTTGGTGGTCGAGTTCATGGCTCCCTCCCATCCCCAGCAGTTGGCGGCGCTTCGCCCAGCACCGGCTCGGCTGGGTCCCGGGCCACGGCGGTGATCCGTTCGAGCACGAGCAGCACCACATCCACATCCGGCCGGAGGCTCTCTATCGCCCCAAGCTGCGCCGCAGCCGCGCGCGCGTCGGTGAGGGGGACCCGCGAATCTAACAGGAGGCTCGCCTCCACCTGGCGACGCGCCGCCGCAGCGGTCACTGGCGCCACCGTTTGTTCTTGGACGGCGGCCTCGGCCTGGGAGAGTGCGCGCTGGAGTTCTCCAAGGGCGCGTCCCAACGCCTCCGCAGCCGCGCCACTCCCGAGCGTGGGGAGGACGCGGCTCTGTGCATCCTCGAGCGCGAGCGCGAGCCCGGCGACCTGTTGGCGTGCGAGAGCGAGGTCAACGCTGTCCGGCGCGGTCACGGCGCCCGGCTCGGCCGCCGTGGGAGCATCCCTCGCGCAGCCGGACAGACTAAGGACGAGCACGAGAGCCGTGAGATTGAAGCCGCGGGGCAGGGGCATAGGATGCCTCCTTGCTAAAGGATCATGGCGCGACTCTGGCCACAGGCGACACGGGACCGGGTGGCGTTCAGGAACGTCGTCCACAGTGTCGTCGATAGAACTTGCGAACGACCGTATGCGTTGTGTATCGGTTGGAAACACGCGCAACGACGGCTGGAGGGAAGCGACCAGCTTGAGAGGAGCGACGCCGCATCGAGGTGTCATGTCCCGCACGCCTCGGCGAACACCGGATCCGCCGAGCCGGGGGCTGAATCTACGGACGCACCGCGACGACGCTAGGGGCCTAGCCCGCCGCGCTCGGCCGCGCGCGATCTTTGGGTCGATTCATCGTCTCGGTCGTGGATGGCAGGGGTCGGCGCATCCGGGCGACACCTTCTCGGGAACTCTGCTGCAACTGTACGATGTGGGCGGCAAGAGTCATGCAGACAGCGTATTGCGTGCCATCGAGGTCTTGACCAAGCGACTGAGCGTCGACGTCGATGAGACGGTCAATCAGGGGACGTCCTGCTGGTGATCGAAGTCGCCGATACCTCACTCGAGCGCGACCGCGACGTAAAGATCCTGCGCTATGCCGCGGCCCGAATCCCGGAGGCCTGGCTGGTGGATCTGCTCCGCGACGCCATCAGCGTCTGCCGAGCGCCGGGCCCGGATGGGTACAGTGACATCACCACGGTGACCCGAGCCGCTCGCGAAGCCCTGCGACCGCTCCTCCTGCCGGGGCTCGCGGTCGCGGTGGACGAAATCCACGGTTAGCCGGCCCGCTCTGTCACCGCGTCACCACCACAATAATCGCGACCATGCTCGCCAGGACCTGCGCCATCGCGCCGAAGAGCGCGACATAATTCGTGCCCGCAGTAGTGTCCTTCACGGGCACGAACACGTCCGATCCCGGCCCAGGTCCGGGGTCGCTCTTGAAGAAAAGCGTGTGGTGCCGCGTTCTTACCTCGCCGTTCGCATACTTGACACTGACGCGACCCTTGTCGGCTCGGTAACTGTATCCACCCGCCCCTGCGATGTAGTAACCGAGTCCGCGCCCCCGTTGCCACAGCACGCTTCCCGGGGAATTCACCGCCCCGGCCACCCTCACACTGGAGATGAACTCGGGAACGCCAATTGAATCGCCCGGTTGGAGGATGACGTTCGCTCCGGAGCGCCGGTCACGCAGTGCCCGTGGTAGGTCGACGTCGATACGACCGGCGTTGTCGACGGCGCGAATAAACCTGACCCCAGCGGAATACGCCTGCGGCATGAGGCCCCCAGCGCGGTCGATGAGGTCCGCTAGATGCTCGTCTTTCGACTTCAGCGCGTACGTGCCGGGGAATCGTACTTCGCCGCTGATCGTTACGGTTCGCTGAAGCTCGAAATCCGGTTGCCGCAGGATCAGGATGTTGTCAAATGGCTCGAGCGGCACTTCAGCAGAGCCTTTGGCAGCGAAGGGAAGGCCTGGCGGCCCGACGTAGCGGCCGAGCGAATCGCGGTCGAACAGGTATGTCGAGTCCATCGGCACGCGAACTGTAAGCGCGAGCTCGCCGCGGGAGCGATCCGCTGGGAGCCGCGCCACTTCGGCCTCCTTCAGGTACGCCCCGATCTTCGGGCCGTGCGCCATCAGCACCAGGTCCCGCAACGTCATCCCTGCACGCCACGGATACTGCCCCGGCTCGTTCACCATCCCGGAAATCGCCACGTACATCGAGTCACGCATCTCAGGACGACCGTAAATCGTGATGATGTCGTATTCCCTGAGCTCCGGGTCTTCCTTCCACCGCTTGCTCGAGTCCGACGGCAGTTCGACGGGCACGACGAACCTGGTAGAATCCGTTGGGTTCAACCGCTCGACGTGCGCGCGGCCCGCATACGTCGCAGGACGCAGCCCTCCTGCTCGCTTAACGAGCCCCGACAACCTCATCCCCGGCTCCAGGCCGTAGCGCCCCGGGAGGTAGACGTTCCCCTTGATGTCCACGAAATTGCGAGCCCCGCGCAAGGGGATGGAGTCCGCGACGACGGAATCACCGTCCTCGACCGCAAACGGCGGGACCAGGACGCTCCCGCGTATCTCGGCGTCTCGGCCCACGGGATCACCGACCGGGACGGGGGAGAGTCGCACATCGACTACAGTTCGCGGCGGTAGCCCAGGCGTGCGCTGTGCCGCAGGCAACGTGCGATAGACTGACACCCGCTGCAGCGCGGCGTCTGGGCGGAATCCCCCCGCGGCGCGGATCAGGTCGGCAAGCGACTCGCCCGGACTCAGCTCATAAATCGCCGGGCGCGTCACGGCACCGGTCACCTGCACACGGGTGCCATGCACGGGTACGAACACCACGTCACCGGTCTCGAGCCGCACGTCGTTGCGCGTGTCGCCGCGCAGCAGGTACTCGTACAGGTCGAACGTCGCCACCGGCTTGCTGTGGCGCCGCACTTCCACAGTGCGGAGGTTAGCTCGCTCGGTGAGGCCGCCTGCGGCGTACAGCGCCGTGAGCACCGTGCCGAGCGAGCTGATCTGGTACGCCCCCGGCTGCGCCACCTCGCCCACTACGTAGACCTGGTTGGCGCGCACGTTTGCGACTGAGATGTCGAACCGAGTGGCGGCGCCCGCTCCCCGGCGCACCCCCGAATACACCCGGCCGAGCCTGGTGTACAGCACGTCCCGCAGCTGGTCCAACGTCAGGTTCGACACGAACACCTGCCCGACCTGGGGGATCAGGATGAATCCCTCGCGCGTCACCTGGAGCGTATACGTCAGCTCGATTTCACCGGTGAGAATCAACACCAGATCATCGCCGGGGCCGAGCTTGTAGTCGGGTGGTACAGGGCCGGAGAGGAGCGGCAGAAACTGCGTCGTGGTGCGCTGGAACACGTCGACCCCGAACACGGCACTACGCCGCCCTCGTGCGCCCTCGCGCGCGGCGGCGTTGACGAGCCCGGTGTCTACCGGGAGCGACTCGACCTGCACCGCCACCGTCGGCAGGCCGAGCGCCTGAATCGCCGCGACCTCCTGCAGTCCGGGAGGCGGCTGCGCCTGTCCGGGTGTGGCACCGCCCAAGTACGCGTCGAGCAGTGTCGGCGGATAGCCCGCCGCCTGCAGCCGCGCCCGGATCTGATCGGGGGTCATCCCCGACTGAGACAATCGTTGCCGGATCACGTCCGCGAGCCCGGGATTCTGCTGGATGGCTTGCTGCAACGCCCCCTGCGCCTGCGATGGCGGCGGCAGTGTGGGCTTTTGAGCAACGCCAGGCGCCGCAGCCCCCAGCAAGCCACCGAGCAATATTGGGAGAAGGGAGAAGGGAGAAGTTCGCGCCGGTGCGCGAGGCGTTTCCGCAACGCCCGGCAACCCTCGGAGCAGCATGAACGCGCTGGCAGGCCCCTCACTAACTCGCGCCGAGGGGCGGACCTCTCCCTTCTCCCTTCTCCCATTCATACTCGACCTGCGTTTCCTCAAGGGCTAGAAAATAAGACTCTAAACATGGTGGCTAACTCGTGATCTGTCAAGGTGTTAAAACCGACGGGGTGCAAGCAAGCGCCCTTGTTGATCACCAGCCCCCGGGGTTCTCCGGCGGCCGGTCGGCCTCCCCCACGCGCTCCAACGCCTCGGCCAACCCCGGGTCCGGACCCCCGGACCGCCACCTCGCCAGCGCCTCCCGGAGGCTCGCCCCCGGAGCTCCCGCCAGCGGCCCGAGGCGCGCTACGGGAGTGCCGTTGCGCTCGACGATGAACGACTCGCCCCGGGTTACCCCATGGCGCCCCCTCCCTTCGGAAGCGACGTGTCCTCACCCCCTGGCCCCCTCTCCCTTCGACGTGTCCTCACCCCCTGGCCCCCTCTCCCTTCGGGAGAGGGGGAACGAGGGGTCGGCATGTGGTTCCCCCTCTCCGCATCGCGGAGAGGGGGTCAGGGGGTGAGGACCAAAGGCATCGCGGCGAGGTGGTCAGGCGGTGAGGACCAAAAGCATCGCGCAGAGGGGGTCAGGCGGTGAGGACCAAAGGCATCGCGGAGAGGGGGTCAGAGGGTGAAGACCGAAAGCGACGGACCTGCGCGCGGCTTGACGCTGATAGCTGATTAGCTATCATCATCACGTGCGCTCCACCCCAGCTACCCTGCTGCGCCGGGCCCGCCAGACGGCGGGCTTGACCC
>Ga0209376_1001300_pt1 | contig 25486 bp, 24 predicted proteins | sample GraSoiAngelo_134_FD_185891 | JGI IMG/M metagenome (GOLD analysis project Ga0209376, IMG submission 185891) | Grasslands soil microbial communities from the Angelo Coastal Reserve, California, USA - 14_0929_05_30cm (SPAdes) (version 2) | ecosystem: Environmental > Terrestrial > Soil > Grasslands ... | reverse complement strand
GAGTCTTGCGCAACATTTTCGTTGGCAGTCGTCGATGTTGCAGTCAACGGAACTGCTCCGCTTCGGTCGAGCCGTCCAAGGCCGCGGTCGAGCTTTTACCGTCAGCGATGATTTGCGCGACGAGATCGAAGTAGCCAGTGCCGACTTCGCGCTGATGTTTCGTCGCCGAATATCCATCGCGTTCGGCCGCGAATTCCGCCTCCTGCAATACCGCATACGCCGCCATGCCATGGTCGCGATAATCGCGCGCCAGATTGAACATGCTAGCACTAAGCGCATGAAATCCAGCAAGCGTAACGAATTGAAATTTGTAAGCCATCGCGCCGAGCTCGCGCTGAAATTTCGAGATGGTGGCGCTGTCGAGTTGCCTTTTCCAGTTGAACGATGGCGAACAATTGTAAGCCAGTAACTTGTCAGGGAATTTTGCGTGGAGGTTCTCGGCGAATCGTTTTGCTTCCACCAAATTCGGTTCGCTGGTTTCGCACCAGATCAGGTCGGCAAACGGCGCATAGCTTTGCGCGCGCGCGATCGCCTGATCCAGTCCGGCGCGCACCCGAAAGAAACCTTCTGGCGTCCGTTCGCCTGTGAGAAATTCGCGATCGTGCTCATCCACGTCGTTTGTCAGCAGGGCGGCGGCGTTTGCATCCGTTCGCGCGATCAGAATCATCGGCACGTCGCAAACATCCGCTGCCAAACGCGCTGCGATCAGATGCTTGATGGCGGTGAGCGTCGGCACCAACACCTTCCCGCCCATGTGGCCGCATTTTTTCTCGCTTGCGAGTTGATCTTCGAAATGTACGCCGGCCGCGCCGGCTTCGAGCATTGCCTTCGTTAGTTCGAAAACATTAAGCGGCCCACCGAAACCGGCCTCGCCGTCGGCTACGATGGGCGCGAACCAGTCGATATCGGCGTTACCTTCGGCGTGGTAAATTTGATCGGCGCGCTGTAAGGCTTGATTGATTCGCCTAACGAGTGCCGGCACGCTGTTTGCGGGATACAAACTTTGATCGGGATACATTTGGCCGGCGAGATTTGCGTCTGCCGCCACCTGCCACCCGCTCACGTAAATTGCTTTCAAGCCCGCTTTGACCTGTTGCATCGCTTGATTGCCGGTCAGCGCGCCGAGAGCGGCGACGTAATCCTCGTTATGCAATAGTTGCCAAAGTTTTTCCGCGCCACGTCGCGCGAGCGTGTGCTCGATGCGTAGGCTACCACGCACGCGCTCCACGTCTGTCGAGGAATATGGTCTCGTTATGCCGCGCCAGCGCGCATCGGTTTCATTCGAGTTTGTCATAACCTGGCAACGTTAAAAATTCGGCGAACTCATCGTCAGTGGTCATCTTGTCGAACAAATCGCGGGCAATTTCGAATTTCCCACTGGCGAAACGATCGACACCGATAGCTTGTTTGATTTTCATTAGTTCTTCCGTCAGCACTTCGCGAAATAGTTTCTTCGTCACTTTGCGGCCATCGCTCAGTTTTCCATCGGGATGCCGAACCCATTGCCACACTTGGGCGCGCGAGATTTCCGCCGTGGCCGCGTCTTCCATCAAATTGAAAATCGGGACCGCGCCGCTGCCCCGCAGCCACGCCTCGAGATATTGCACGCCCACGCTCACGTTCGTGCGCAAACCTTGTTCGGTGATCGGGCCGCGCGGACCGAAATCGAGCAGGTCTTTCGCGCAAAGATCGACATCGTCACGCTGGCGCGCGGTTTGGTTAGGCTGCGGCATCAGGCGATCGAATGCTTCAGTCGCGAGCTGGACCATTCCGGGATGCGCCACCCACGTTCCATCGTGGCCATCGCCGGCTTCGCGTTCCTTGTCGCTCCGCACTTTGGCAAACGCTTCTTCGTTCGCGCGCGGATTGTTCTTCACCGGAATCTGCGCTGCCATTCCGCCCATCGCGAAAGTTTTTCGACGATGACAGGTCTGGATGCAGAGCAAGGAATACGAGTGCATGAAATGCGTCGCCATCGTGATGACCGCGCGATCGGCCAGAAGAAAATCCGGTTTGTGGCGAAATTTTTTAATGCAGGAAAAAATATAATCCCAGCGGCCGCAGTTGAGCCCGGCAGAATGCTCGCGCAGCTCGTAAAGAATCTCATCCATCTCGAATGCGGCCGGAATGGTCTCGATTAGAACCGTGGCACGAACGGTGCCTTGGTGAATGCCAAGCTCATCCTGAGCCAGCTTAAAAGCGTCGTTCCAAATGCGCGCTTCGAGGTGGCTCTCCATTTTCGGCAGGTAAAAATATGGCCTGCTCCCGCGCGCGATCAGTTCCTTAGCGTTGTGAAAAAAGAAGAGACCGAAATCAAAGAACGCGCCGGAAACCGGCTCGCCATCAACAAGAAGATGTTTTTCGTCCAGATGCCAGCCACGCGGCCTAACGAATAAGACGGCGGTACGTTCGTTGAGCCGATATTCTTTTCCCTCCGGATTGGTGAACGTGATGGTGCGTCTAATGGCGTCGCGCAAATTGATTTGGCCTTCCACCATGTTGGCCCAGGTCGGCGCGTTGGCGTCCTCGAAATCGGCCATGAAAACTTTCGCGCCGGAATTGAGCGCGTTGATTACCATTTTGCGGTCCGTCGGTCCGGTGATTTCTACTCGACGGTCCTGCAAATCGCGCGGAATCGGCGCGCAGCTCCAATCACCTTCGCGAATGTGTTTAGTTTCCGTAAGGAAATCCAGCGACTCGCCACGGTCGAATGCTTCTTGTCGATCTTGTCGGCGTTGGAGACATTCACGGCGGCGCGGTTCAAACGCGCGATGCAATTTCGCGATAAACGACAAAGCGTCCGGCGTGAGAATTTCCTCGTACCCCGTTGCAATCGCGCCCGTGATTTCCACTCCCTGAGGAAGCCTGCGGACCGATGATTGCAGCATAATAAATCGAGAGTTTAGAGCTGTGTAATGAGGCTTACAATCTCGCTTTAGAATTGAAAATTCGACCACGCCCCAGGCATCTTACGAGAAAGTGAGGCGTGGATAATGTTTGGTGAGCTCCGGTCGGAGCAAACCTCTCACCAATCACATCTCACTTCTCAGAGGAAACTTTCGCGCGGCGCAATCTCCTATCTCACCGCCTCGATTCGGTTCAACAGTAAGCCTGGCTTTTATGGGGTCGTAAGGCCTGCGCGAATAACAGCGGATATAAGGATTGACGCAAGAGCGGACTCGTCGCGACGGTTCCGGAGTTGTTTTTGTATGCTCTTGAAGGCGTCATGCGTTAACACCACTGCTTCCCGAGGGTCATCGGTAAGTCGAGAAGCGAAGTTATAAACAGCGGGGTAATAACGAGCGACCAAACTATCAAAACGTGAGCTTTTCACTTTCATTGGCGGTTTCCTTTTTCGATTGGTCGCGATCCAATTGAGTTTCCTTACATGTCTTGCCAGCAGTGGCGTGCGATCAACGCGTATATTCATTCTCACCTCGTTCTACGGTAACGATCGAGTAAAGTTCTCGAAATCCTTGTAAACGCGGGCCAGCACAGCGAGTATAAGGGACATTTTGCAGCGCACCTATGCTGCCAGCCACGAACCTAATCTTGGAGGAATATCCATGTTGAAACGATCATTGACTGCTCTCTTCATTCCGGCGCTCGCCTGCGCAACTGTCATCGCGCAGGCGCTGTCGCCAACGCATCTTCATCAACCCACGCTGACGCCCCAAAACAGCGGCACCACTAATGGCCTGATCGCGGTGTGGCCGGTGAATCCGCAGGTGGTCTGGGCATCCGGTCGCGCCGGTACATTTACCGTCACCACTGATGGCGGACAAACGTGGAATGCCGGTGTAGTTCCAGGCGCCGAAGCACTGCAATTCCGCGATGTACAAGCTTTCAGCGCGAGTGTTGCTTATTTGATGTCCATTGGAGCGAATCCCACAGATTTTCGCGTCTACAAAACACTGGACGGTGGGGCGACCTGGACAATTCAGTTCGAGAATCAAAATCCGCTTGCCTTCTATGACGCTTTCGCGTTCTGGACGCCTCATCGGGGCATTCTGCACAGCGACTCGGTGAATGGAGTATTCCCAGATTTTCGCACGACTAATGGGATGACTTGGCAGGATATCAGTAACAATATGCCGCCGGCGCTGCCGGGCGAATTCTCCTTCGCGTCGAGTGGCACGTGCGTCACAACCCAAGGTGGGCGGAACGCCTGGATTTGCACGGGTGGATCGGATATTGCAAGGATCCTCGCCACCAGAGACGGAGGCGACACTTGGAATGCGTATAACACTCCCCTGGTGAGCTCGCCTAGCGCGGGCGCCTTCACGGTCGATTTTCGCGATCCCCATAACGGTATCGTGGGTGGCGGTGATTTGGACCCGGGCGATCCCAATAACGCACGCACTGCGATTTCGAACGATGGCGGTCAAACCTGGACTCTTACCAACCCGCCGCCAGTCACGGGCGCCATCTTCGGTTTGAGCTACGTAGGTCACTCTGGTGGCGGTGTCGGAGACAACGGCCGAGCAGTGGTGATTACGGCCAACGACGGCGGCGCGGCATGGACGCCTGATGAGGGAAACACGTGGTTCGCGTTGCCCGGCGTGAGCGGCTTTTGGGCCGTAGCTTTTGCAACTCCCAAAGCCGGATGGCTCGTGGGCACGGATGGTCGAATCTTAAAGATCAGCTTCTGACAGCCGCATCACGCGCGGTGACACTCCCCACGCCATGGTGACAGCCGCGAAAACTTGCGGCACTGCCGCGATTTGCTTGGAAATTTTTCAATAATTCCTCAGGCCAGCGCGTCGACTCGATTCAACAAGTCTTTCTTGCTGGTGACTCCCGTGACTTGATCACGCAGTTGGCCGTTCTTGAAAAAGAGTAAAGCTGGAATGGCCCGAATATTGTACTTGAGCGAAAGGCTCTGATTCTCGTCTACGTTAACTTTTGCTACTTTCACCGAGCCTGATTTTTCGCGAGCAATCTCATCCAGTAACGGTGCGATCATCTTGCAGGGACCACACCATTCCGCCCAAAAATCGACGATCACAGGCTTATCGTCCTGCTTCAGTTCACGGTCAAAATTGGATTCATCTAGCTTAATAACAGAGGAATTATCCATAGCTTTAAGAAAGATAAGTCCAAATCTGAATAATCAAAATCACCGCGGAAACGCCAAGCACCAGCCACAACAGCGGCATCGAATTTTTCTCAACTGGCGCCACAGCGACTGAAGGAGCCTGCGGTGCTACCTCAGGCATGGCGACCAGGGGTTGAGTTTTTTTCGTCTGTACAGTGCTAAGAGGAATGCGCACCGTTTCTTTTATCGGCCCCGATGAAGGCAGATCTGGTGCAGGCATGACCGAGGCGCTTACCGGCACCGGTGGAGGTTGTGGCGGCTGGAAGAACTTCGGCGGAGCTTCCGGAACAGCAGGCTGCTGTTCGGGTAAAACGTGAACAGGCGGCTCACGAACCGGCAACTGGATTCGAACTGTGTCGCGCGATTTCGTCGTTGGGTCTGGCGGTTTTTCCGCGGCCGCAGGAGCGAAGGGAATGCGAGTCGTCTCTTTTTTCGGTTCGTTTGATTCGGTCATCGAGCTAAATAACTACCAGAAATTTGCTCAGAAAAAGGACGGCTGTCACGTGTTAAGTAGGCTCTGCTAAAAAATTTACTTTGTAATCGATCGACTCAGGCCAGCAAATCGTAGCCACGGCTTCCGACGATCGGTCGCCAAACGAAGTCTCCGACTGGGGCTTCTTTCGACAAAATGACATGCGCATCGACATCTGGAGCATCGGCTTCGCTCCGCGCGACATGGGGTTGATCTACTAATAATTTCAATTCTCTTCCGATCTTTTCACGCTCTGTTTCATGCGCGATTTCTCGCTGAATTGACATCGCCATCCGATAGCGCGCATTTTTAGTTTTTACGGGGACGTGGCCTGGCATTTTCGCAGCGCGCGAGCCTTCTTCCTGCGAATATTTGAATATTCCGAGGCGCTCAAATCGAGTGCGCTGGATGAAATCTAGAAGACTGGCGAATTGCTCTTCCGTTTCCCCGGGAAATCCGACGATGAAAGTGGTACGCAACGTCACCCCTGGAATTCCGGAGCGCAGCTTGTAGATCAAATTTTCGATGTGCTGCCGCGACGTTTCTCGGCGCATGCGTTGCAACATCGCCTCATGGATATGTTGCAGAGGAATATCTACGTAGCGGGCGACCTTGTCGCACTGTGCGATGGTGTCGATAAGTTCATCACTCCAATGGGCTGGGTGCGTATAAAGCAAGCGCACCCAGAATTCCCCATCGATTTCTTGAATTTCGCGAAGAAGGGCGGCAAGCGTCGGGCCACGCGTTGAGTCCACTGGTTGACGGGGTCCGGCCTTCGCTGTCCAAAGATCCATCCCGTAATACGTCGTGTCCTGGCTGATTAAATTAATCTCGCGAACTCCTTCGCTGACGAGCCTTCGAATTTCCGCCAGCACCGACCGTGGCGTGCGGCTGCGGTGTTTCCCTCGCATCTGCGGAATCACACAAAAACTGCACGGGTGATTGCAACCCTCGGCAATCTTTACGTAGGCGGAATGCGCGGGCGTAAGTCTGAAGCGCGGCGTGTCATAATCGGGGATGTAAGTAGGGCGCCTGTCAGCAAAAGCGAGATCGGCATCAACGTTGTCAGAATCAACATCCAAGATTGAATTGCCTGCGTTGAGCGTGCCGTGTTTTTTTAGAATCTCCTCCACAATTTCCCCAAGCTGACCGACTTGATCCAGTCCAACGAACGCCTCGACTTCCGGCATTTCTTTTCGCAGCTCGCGTGCAAACCGTTGCGACATGCAGCCGCTGACGATGAGTTTTTGACCGGACTTTTTACCGCGTTGCTGGTGCGCCTCCAAAATCGCTCCGATAGATTCTTCCTTGGCTGAATCAATGAACGCACATGTGTTAACAACGAGAACGTCGGCATCCTCCGCCCGCGAAGTGATTTCCATGCCGCGCTGCAACACGCTCCCGAGCATAATTTCGGCATCGACCAGGTTCTTTGCGCAGCCAAGGCTGATCATGCCGACTTTAGTGCGTGGTCGGGGCAGCCGTGTCTGCCGCAGCGGGGCTTCGGGAAGGCGTGTCACCTGCTCCTCAACTTGCACACAGGAACTTGTAGTCGACACGGCTGCCCTTCCAATTGGCGAATTCATGACCCGGTCTCAGTTAACCGTCACGTCTTCGTCATCGTCCTCCAACGCTTTTCCATTCTTTGTAATCTGGACGGCATCCGGATCGAGAACGCGAATCGAGACGTGTTTGCCGCGGAATTCTACAGGCCCATCTGTTGGAGAGACCCAGCGTTCGAAGGCGGGACTTCCGCCTTTGTCGCCGACCGTCACTTTTACATAGGTTCTCTTAAGTGGCCGAATAGCGACGCGATTCTGTTCGCTTGATTCCGCAGGCGACGAATTCGTTGTCTCTTGCGCTTTCCCCAGATCTTCGTGAGTCACCGGCTTCGCCCGACGCACCTCCGGTTCGCTTGGCCCCGCGGAAGCGGCCAAAGCTTTTCGGGTTTCTGGCGGCCCGGCTGTCGCAACAGGGGAGGTGGCAGCTTCTGGCGGGGCTGAAGGCGCGACGGTAGAAGCAGACGCCACAGTGCCTGGCGATGCTTCCGCCGTCCTTGGTTGCCCAGCCTTAAGGCTCGGAACCGGCGACGCACTCGGTGAGATCTGTGCTGTGGACGCCGACTTTCCGGGTGCAAGCCGCTGCACATTGAGGATCAACTTCATCACGGAAAAACCAACCACCAACACCAGCACGCCGAAAATGAGCGGCATTGGTGAGATGCGGTCGGGACCAGCAGTAGGAGCGGGACGGCGCCGTCGAACCACCGGCGCACTGACTGGTTTCTGAGGTCGATTTTCCTGGAGGTATGAGTAGCCATCGACCGTCATGCGTTCGGAATCTTCAAACGCATCCAGATACGGCGTGACATCGACGTCTAAAAATTTGCCGTAGATAAGAAGAAAACCTTTTGCGTATGCGAGGCTGGGGAATTGGGAAAAATCATCCGCCTCAATCTCTGCCAGCCGCGCGGGACGAATCTTTGTCATCCGGGCCGCTTCGTCGAGCGTAAGATTCCTCGCGAGCCTCGCTTCCTGAAATTTTTTACCAAGCCCTTCTATCGTCATTGCGGAGGAAATAGCGGCTAAACGGCAGCATCGAGATCGACCAGAATCTCGCGTGGTTTGGCGCCTTCGCCGGGACCTAAAATACCGCGCTGCTCCAGAATATCAACGATCCGCGCGGCGCGCGTGTAGCCTAGTCGCAGGCGGCGCTGAAGCAGCGAAGTGGAGGCGCGTTTCTCTTGTCGAATGATTTCCAGACATTTTTCAACCAGCTCTTCGTCTTCGTCTGTGACATCCTCCTCCGTCGTTACGGCCGATTGGAGTTTCTCGTGCATCGCAGTATCAAAAGCCGGCGGGCTTTGCTTGGAAACAAATTCCACCACCCGATGAATCTCATCATCCGTAACGAGCACGCCTTGTGCTCGAATGAGACGCGAAGCGCTCGGCGGCAGATAAAGCATATCCCCCTGCCCGAGCAGGCGATCGGCTCCGTTTTCATCCAGAATCACGCGGCTGTCGATCTTGGAAGCGACCTGAAATGCGATCCGGCTTGGAATATTAGCCTTGATCACGCCGGTGATAACGTCTGCGCGGGGAGTTTGCGTTGCCACGATAATGTGAATGCCGGCAGCGCGCGCCATTTGCGTGATGCGCGCGATGCCGGATTCGACGTCCGCGGGCGCGGTTTGCATTAGATCGGCTAACTCGTCGATAATTACGACGACATAGGGCATCTTGTCTGGAACTTGCAGCTCATCTTCACGCGGAACCTTGATCTCGCTGGAGGAGCGAGCTCCCGCTGGCCCCCCGTCGTTAGAGTTTCCCCCTCCATCCGAATCCTCTTCCGCATCCGAAGCTTTCTTCTTCGCCGGTCGCGCGTTGAAACCCACGATGTTGCGCACGCCAACACGGGCAAAAATCCTGTACCGACGTTCCATCTCGTCGATCAGCCACCGCAAGGCAAGCATCACTTTTTTTGGATCGACAACAATCGGGAACGCAAGATGGGGCAGTGAACTATACGCCTGAAGTTCAACCATCTTCGGATCAATGATCACCAGACGCAGCTCTTCCGGCGTGAAACGAAAGAGCATGCTGGCGATCAGCGCATTAATACAAACGCTCTTTCCGCTACCGGTGGTACCGGCGACTAGCAGATGCGGCATTTGCGCGAGATCGGCAATGATCGTTTTGCCGTAAACGTCTTTGCCCAGCGCGAGCGGAATTTTTGCGTGTCCCTTTGCTTCTTCCCAATCGGATGATTGCAAGAGTTCACGCAGTTTTACTGTCACTTTTCGGCTGTTTGCCAGTTCGATGCCCACGGTGTCTTTTCCGGGAATCGGCGCGAGAATATTAATTCGCTCGGCGCGCGTGGCTCGAGCGAGGTCGCGCTCCAGGCTTACAATCTTGTCCACACGCACGCCTTTGGCCGGATAGACTTCGTAGCGAGTGATGGTTGGCCCCTTTGTGATGTCACCTGGCGCCACCGCAATCCCGAATTGCCCCAAGGTTTCAATTAGAACTTGCTGGACATCCTCGAGCTCTGAAGGATCGGCGGTGCCGCGTCCCTCCAGGCTATGCTCGTCCAGTAAATCCATCCCGGGCAGGAGATAATTTTCCGACGTCCAAGCCGGAGTGACCACGCTTGAAGCCGACTTTCCTTTCTGTTCGCTCGCACGCAGTTCGGCGAGAGACGGTTTTCTGCGAGTCTGCTGCTCGCTCGGCAACGCGGTTGTATCGACAACTTTTGGTTTTGGCCGATTGGCCAGTTCCTCCGGCGAAATCATGGGCCTAATCAACTCCCCTGCAGGCATGCCTTTCTTCTTTAATTGTTTTTCGAGCAATCGCCGCTGCTTGGCGAGCTGCTGCTCACTGATCTCCAGTTTTCCTTTGAGATCCGATTTGTGCAGCCTGCGGCGCAATCGCCACGCCTGTAATGTTACACTCATGCGTCGCATAGCGGCGACGGTCTCGCGAACAAGGTGAATCGGGCGCAGTCCTGTGACCAAAATTAGTGTGGTCACATAAATTCCGATTAGCAGGAGAAGTGTACCGAGTGGACCCAGAGCGTTGCGGAGTAACCCGCGGTGTTCATCGGCGAAAGCGTATCCGATCCATCCGCCCGGCCCCTGGATGTTGAAGGCGGCGTGCCAACCCCGCAAATGATACGGCTGCACATGCAGCAAACAGGCACCCGATATAATAAATAGACCGATCCAAGCCAACCGCGGCATGACCCGCAACCCGGGATAAAACAGTTTTGCCGCTCCGAAACCGAGCAGAATCGCCGTTAAAAGGTACGCTGCCGCTCCAATGGATTGATAGCAAATTCCCGCGATAATTGCGCCCACTGGCCCAATGAAGTTCTGCGCAGGATGGTTTGCCGGCGAAATATTACTGAACCAAATCCAGGAAGGTACATCCTTCGGCGTATAGGAAATCAGCGCAAAAAACAGCAGGGTCCCCGAGAACAGTAGAATCAGTGCGAATACTTCGTTCCAAGCGCCGTGTCTGTCTGTGCGAGCCACCGCGTCTGATAGTAATCCCGCAGCAGCGTCTTTCAATCACTTACTCTTGCTCGTGCTTCTGCCCATAATCGTAATCGAATCACTGAACGGCGTGCCCGGGCCGCCCTACCATTGCGGTTTAATCTTGCGCGCCCATGCAGAGGCTGATAACTACTGTGCCAGCGCATTATGGCTCCTTTCCTCCGCTATGGCATTACTGCCGTTGCGCTCTGCATGATGCTCTTCTGCATCTCGTGCGAAAAACATCCGATCGGCCAAATGCCGGAAGTTCAGCGGGAGCAGCCCGATCCGGCAACGAGAGTCTGGTCCGAAGAAAGCAAAATCGAGTCTGAAAAATCGGCATCCTCGCCGGGCCCGGCAGAAGCTGTTCCGCACGAAGATCGTTAGGCAAAGGAGATCATATGGCCAAACACAAATACGCAACCTCGCCCCCAAACTTAACGGGCATGCCGCCGGGCGTGCCGTACATCATCGGCAACGAAGCTGCCGAGCGTTTCTCCTATTACGGCATGAAGTCGGTCCTGACCGTTTTCATGGCGCATTACATTTTGAACCAGTCTGGTGTGCTCGCGCCGATGAGTTCGAACGAGGCGTACATGTACACGCATTACTTCGTTTTCGGCGTTTACTTTCTCCCGATCCTCGGCGCCGTCATCGCCGACGGCTGGCTGGGCAAATATTGGACCATCCTCTCGCTCTCGATCGTCTACTGCCTGGGCAATCTCACGCTCGCGTGCATGGCCACTTCCTGGGGGATCGCAATTGGCCAGCGAGCAATGCTGGCGATCGGACTGTTCCTGATTTGTCTGGGTGCAGGCGGCATTAAACCGTGCGTGTCGGCAAACGTTGGCGATCAATTTGGCGAAACGAATAAGCATTTGTTGTCGAAAATGTTTGGCTGGTTCTATTTCTCGATTAACGCTGGCTCTTTCATTTCTTCCCTTCTTTGTCCCTGGCTTCTCGGCAATCCGAAATATGGACCGGGATGGGCATTTGGAATCCCCGGGATCGCGATGTTGATCGCGACTTTGTTTTTCTGGGGCGGTCGCAAGAAAATGGTTCACGTGCCCCCGGCTGGACTTGGTTATCTGCGCGAAACATTCAGCAAAGAAGGGCTCATCACGCTTGCGCGGATCGCGATGGTTTACGTTTTCATTTTGGTTTTTTGGGCGCTATGGGGAATGAGCAACGGCGCCGAATGGACGTTGCAAGCTGAGAAAATGGATCTCCATGTGTCCTGGCTGCCGTGGATCAACCTTAGCTTTTCGCCGGTTCACATTTCAGCGGGATGGGGTTTGGATTTGCTGGCCGCACAGGTGCAAACCGCCAACCCCGTTTTGATCCTGATTTTCATCCCCCTGGTAAATTATGTGATCTACCCGCTGATTAACTCTGTCTTTCCGCTTACGCCGTTACGAAAAATCGGAATAGGCCTCTTCATTACCGCCCTTTCGTTTGTTGTTATCGTTTGGATTCAAGGATGGATCGACGCGGGGTTAAGACCGCATATCAATTGGCAATTCCTAGCCTACATTATTCTCACGCTCGGTGAAGCGATGGTATCGATCACTGGTTTGGAATTTTCCTACACTCAGGCACCGAACACGATGAAGAGCTCTGTAATGGCGCTGTGGCTTCTCACTGTCGCGTCAGGTGAACTCTTCGTCGGTCTGGTCAATAAATGGATCTTGGGCGCAGGTCCCGCCCATAAGCTTAGCGACTATCAGTACTTTACCTTCTTCACCTGGTTGATGTTTGGGGCCGCTGTCGTTTTCGTTGTCGTCGCCTGCTTCTATAAAGGCCGCACCTACCTTCAAACACAGCAACCCACGCTGGATGAAATCGCAACGGAGCCAATTCTCCACGGCGGCACACCGAGCTGAATTCGATGAAAAGGATTATCGCAGCCGCATCCGTGTTGTCGTTGTCGATGCTCAACGCGTTCGCCACTTCGCAGGACGACGCGTTTCAAAAAATCGCGCACGAGTACATCGAGCAGTATTTGCGGACGAATCCGGAGGATGCGACGGAGCTCGGTGACCATCGGTTTGACGGTCAGCTCACCGATTATTCGCCCGAAGCACGGGCCAAAGAACTGGCAACCCAAAAAGAGTTTCGCGATAAGCTGAGCGCCCTCGACGGCTCACAGCTTACGGGTGCGAACAATGTCGATTTTCGGATCCTCAAAGAGAACATCGATTACCAAATCTTCAAGGCTGAAGAGCTAAAGGAATCGGAGTGGAATCCCCTTGTTTACATGCAGAGCCTGGCCAACAGCCTTTATCTGTTAGTCGCGCGCGATTTTGCGTCGCCGGAACAAAGGACGCCAAATTTGCGCCAGCGCATGGAAGGAATTCCCCGCGTGATCGCGCAGGCAAAGGCTAACTTGCAACACTCGCCGCGCGTTTACACAGAAACAGCGGTTGAGCAGACACAAGGCGCAATCAATCTCGTGCGTGAAGAACTCGCCCCGCTTCTCGATCGCGTGCCGCAGATGAAAAAGGAACTGGCGCCTTTACAGCAAAAAACTGCCGCTGCTCTGGAAGACTACAAAAACTGGCTTCAAAACGATCTGTTGCCACGCTCCGATGGCAACTTCCGCCTCGGCGCGGAAAAGTTTCGAAAGAAACTGCGTTTCGCGCTCGCCTCGGACTTGTCGATGGAAGAAATCCTGAAGCGCGCGCAGGCGGACTTGAAACAGACGCAAACCGCCATCTACGAAACTGCGGTGCCGCTCTACAAAAAATATTTTCCCAACGCGGACTCGGCAACGCTCTCGGACAAACATAAGGTAACAGCAGCGGTCCTCGATAAACTTGCCGAACAACATCCAGACGACGCCACAGTTGTCGGTTACGCAAAAGAAGTTGTTGGCGAGGCCACCAATTTCGTCAGGTCGCATAATCTCGTGACCATTCCAGATACACCGCTGGACGTAATCGCAATGCCTGAATTCAAACGCGGCGTGGCTATTGCATATTGCGATTCTCCTGGCCCACTCGACAAAACCGGCAAAACATTCTTTGCCGTTGCGCCGACGCCGAAGGATTGGTCCAAGGAACGGAAAGAATCGTTCTTTCGTGAATATAACAACTACATGATTCGCGATTTGACCGTGCACGAAGCGATGCCGGGCCATTATTTGCAGCTCGCTCGCGCAAACGAATTCAGCGCCCCCACCTTGGTCCGGGCGATCTTTCGTAGTGGCACATTCATTGAAGGCTGGGCGGTTTATTGCGAACAGATGATGGCGGAACAGGGCTACGGCGGCTCGGAAGTGAAGATGCAGCAGTTGAAGATGCGATTGCGCGCGATCGGCAACGCCATTCTCGATCAAAGCATTCACGCCGGAAACATGACCGAGAAAGAAGCGATGGATTTGATGATGAAAGAGACTTTCCAACAGGAAGGAGAAGCCGTGGCTAAATGGAAACGCGCACGACTCACCTCAGCTCAGCTCTCCACTTATTTTGTTGGCGCTACTGAGCATCTCGATCTACGCGCAGCGGAGCAAAAGAAACTAGGTAAGGATTTCGAGCTCAGAAAATACAACGACCAGGTTATTTCATACGGCAGTCCACCGGTGAAATACGTTCGCGAGTTAATGGGGCTATAGCTGCAGCGCTTTGTCCCCAACGTGTCGAGAATTATCTGGCGTGATGCTTTTTGCCAGGCTTGCGTCTACGCGGTGCAGCGCGAGCTGTCTTTTTCGCGGCCGACAACCGTACCAGTTCGTCAAGATTAAATGTCCTACGTCGATTCGTTCCGATTTCTCGAAAATCGACCTGATACCACCCGTTCATTCGGATCACTCGATAGCGTTTTTGCCCGATGCGCATAGGTTCGCGCGCGATCACCCGGTGGATAATTTTCTCGTATTTGGAGCGTGACCAGCGTCGATTCCGGCGCCGTCCCCAATCGATCCCCTTCCCCACGTCGTGGTAAGTTTCAGGGCGCTTCTCAAAATCGAGAAGCGAGCGCGCGTCTCCAATGAAAACTGCGGCAATGTGCTCCGCCGTGCTCGAATCACTAATCTGTCGAATGCGTCGCCGAAAAGGGATCAAAGTTTCCGCTGCGATTGCACGCAAGCCAAGTAGTCGACAATCGCGCAACTTCCAAAGCGGGGCGCTGATGTCCGCGGCGAACGGATTTCGGCCGAACGAGTGGGCTGTGACTCGCCAGCCGCCCCGCGAAGAATGCTTTCGTAAACGAAACGGCGTTATCCGAGGAATTCCGTTACGGTCCAATTGCCTTAGTCCAAAATCCTCCCAACGGAGGACAGTTTCCACAGCGCCCGCGATGAAAGCGCACGTCGCCAGCATTAACGCGGGATCCGGCGTAAAATCAGCTGTTACCTCAAGCCGGGTCCTGCGTGGACGAACGCCGACCGCACTGCTCTGTCGATTCGTCGCCAGTAAAATCATGGGTACTGGCAAAATGTGCGCTAGCAGATAGGCAAGCTTGGTGTCGTTGCGAAATTTTGATCTCTGCCCATTGGGAAATGAAAAATTATAATGTGTGCTAAAACCCTGCAGACGGCACTCGCAGCCGTTGCGTTTCGCCCAGTGATCGAGCTCCACTCGTAAATACCGGATTTGCTCCCAAAGCAGGCGCGTCGCGCGATAACAACAGCCGGGTTCCAGTTCAACGATCGGCGTCGCGACTTCGATTACTCCGGTGTCGAAATAAATCGCACCCCCAGCGGGAGACTGAAACGATTTGCCGGTCCGCGGAATCATTCGGCGTCGCACTAGCCGGCTAGGATCACCAAAGACCTTTTCGGGGCGCCGCCGCCGTCCATTTACCAAAAGATTAAACTCCGCTTCCAAGCCAATAACGCAGCGCGGCGGGGTTGCGCGAGCCGCGTGCTCACGAAAAAGCCGGCCGCTCCGTGCTGTTTCGGGATCCTTCATATCCAATAGGAGATCAATCCGCCTCGCTACATCCGCGCGGAGTCAGCGTCGCAAATCCTAAATCGATGTGAAGATGGTCGTTGGTTTCACCCTGTTTCGAACCGAATGGGCGAACAAAGACCGCTAAACCAAGCGACGCCGCGACAGTCCCATATTTCTCAATCGACTTCGCATCGGAGAGAAAAGTGTCTCCGATCCGGTATATGTTCGCAGCCGTTCCCCAGGGATGAATGCTTTTTGCGCCGCCAATCTGATGTGCCGGCGACCTGTAGCCGCCATTTGCACTGATGAAAACCGGCGCATCGACTTCGCGGCGAAAATTCTCCAACCATGTCGCAAGCAACGCGATTGCGCACGGAACATAATGGGGAAACTGGCCCAGAAGCAGTCTCGCCTCACGACAATCCACGAGCATTAATTCCGAGAGCCTGAAGTGCCGTGCCAGCCGAATTTCGTGTGCTTCCTGCCAGCTGGTGATTTCGTAAAAAAATCGTGGCAGATGATGGATATTGCCGTGCGAGTCCGTTTCCGCTTCGCCAGGCCCCAGTAATACCCGATACTCTTCAGGCAAATTGAAACCATCAACCACGCGCAACCCCTCAATGGTCATTTGATCTCGTCTTCCACTCCCATGACCGAGTGATAAATCGCTTCGGAAATAGCTGCGACGGTCTCGCGACGCCCTTCCTTCTCGGAATCAAATTCGGTCAAAATGACTGCGATGTACGGTTCGCGTTCAGGCAAGTAGATAATTCCCATGTCGTGGCAGGCGGTCGAGATCTCGCCTGTCTTGTGCGCCACTGCCGCGTGCGGCGGCAGGCCGGCAGGAATCATCGAGTTGAATCGTTGTTCCAGCAAAATACGGATCGCTCGTTCTTTGCTCTCGCTGCGAAGAAAATCACCACGCAGGGCGGACAACAACGTCACCAAACCGTCGGCAGTCGCTTCGTTGTTTATGCCTTTTTCATGTGCCGCATGGTCCTCAACACCTCGCCGCAGTTCCACTCCTTGAACTTGCGCATCGCGCAGAACATTTCGTGCATATGCCACGCCCAGAAAATCGAGAAGCAGATTGGTCGCAAGATTGCTGCTCGCAGTAATCATTCCTGCTGCAAGCGCAGAAATCTTCGCTGTTCGCCCGATGGCTTGATATAGCTCAGGCATTGCATCGGAGTCGCGGTTGAGCTGAAACGGAGAGCCGTTTGCTGCGCTGAAAAAGCGGTTTCGCACGTGTAGCGAGTCATCCAGCCGAACTCGCCCCTCGTCCACGGCGCGGAAAAGGGCGAGAAGCACTGCAACCTTGATTGTGCTTGCAGCATGAAACCAGCGATCACCCCGCAGGGAAAAGCGCAAGCCACTCTCGAGATCGTGAAGCGATACGGCAGTCGCTCGAGCCTTGCTTTCGGCCGTCAATCGTTCCACTTGCTCAGTTAAGATGCTGGACACATCCGAGCGTAACACGGAGTGCTCTTTACATACCCATTAGCAAGTCGCAAATTCGATAATGCCAAGTCTCGCCGTCTGGATGCGTCCGAAGGATGAAAAATGGTTTCAGCCATTTTTTGCGAAGCATCCTGACATTCGTGTTTTTGATGCACGCAAACGCGATGTTGCCATGGAGGAGATGGACGGGCTGCTCCTGACCGGCGGCTCTGACATTGCGCCTGAATTTCTGCGCCAGGAAGATGTCGATCCAAAATTGCTCCAGGATGATCTTGAGCCGGAGCGGGACCGCTGGGAATTCGAGGCGATTTCAAAAGCGCTCGCGCGTGGACTGCCGATTCTTGGTATTTGCAGAGGGATCCAGGTCTTAAACGTCGCGCTGGGAGGCACCCTCAAGCTCGACATTCCCGGTCATGGACACCCGGAACAAAAAGACCGGGACATCCAGCCGTTGCGTCACGATGGTAACGCGAAGCATCGGTACGAAAACGTAAATAGTTCACATCACCAGGCGATCGATCGCGCCGCAGACGGGTTCGAAGTCGAAGCGTGGTGCACCGATGACGACATCATCGAGCAAGTGCGCCTGCGCAATTATCCATTCGCTCTGGCGGTCCAATATCATCCCGAGCGTGGAAAGATTTACGACGCGCTCTTCGAAGATTTCTTCCACAAGGTCAAGTCATTCCGAGCGGAGTCGAGGAATCCCGTGAAGCGGCCTTGAGGTTACGCCACAAACGCTGTCGAAAACTGCCAACGTATTGTCGCCCAGCGCAAGCAAGCGATCGACACCGGCACCGTCCCCGCGCGAAAATATTAATTGTCACCACACGTTGCGGTCTCGAGCCTGCTCGCAATCACAAACTAATTGGCGCAATCCTGGATGTTGCGTTAATCATCAAAGGATCAACGCACTTACTGCTGCACAGTCCGTGAGACGCACCCACACCGATGCGTATCGTGCGGACCGTCTTGAAGCCTTGAAGCAAATAGCCGCCAGGTACGGCGGCGCGTGTTTATCGACGCTTTACCTCAAGAGCACGGCAAAACTCCGCTGGCATTGCGCCAGAGGCCACGAGTGGGAAGCAATTCCCGGCAATATTGCGCGCGGTCATTGGTGCATGATCTGTGGAAACGAAAGACAAGGGCGTGCAAAAGCTCACTCGATTGAGATGATGCACGAAATTGCTGCTTCCCGAGGCGGGCGGTGTCTCTCGCCGTCGTATAGGAACAATCGCACTAAGCTTCGCTGGCGTTGTGCGCACGGGCACGAATGGGAGGCCGTTCCTGAAAGCATCGTCAGCTCAGGCAAGCGGAAAGGTAGTTGGTGTCCAATCTGTGTCGGCAAACTCCCGCGAAAGCTCGCTTGTCAAAAATTGAAGGATCTTGCCAGTGCTCGTGGCGGAGAATTACTCTCAAGGTGTTATCATGACGCAAGAACGCCGCTCCGATGGAGATGCGCGAAGGGTCACGAGTGGGAGGCAGTCCCCGACGCGGTCAAGCACGGCACTTGGTGTCCTGTCTGCGGCGGCTCTTACCCGTTGAGCTTGGCCATGATGCGAGAATGCGCCGGCAAGTACGCAGGCGCATGTCTTTCGACAAATTACGTCAACAGCAAGACCCATCTTCGTTGGAAGTGCGCCGAGGGGCACGAATGGACTTCCAAGCCCGATCATGTTCTAAGAGGGCATTGGTGTCCAATTTGTTCAGCGGGCGTATCTGAACGAATTTGCCGCGCACTACTTGAGCGAATGACTGGCGTTTGCTTTCCGAAGGCACGACCTCCGTGGCTTAGAAGCAAACGTGGCGGACAAATGGAGTTCGATGGTTATGCCCCATCACTAGGTCTGGCGTTTGAATATCACGGAGAGCAGCACTATGCACGCAGTCCATTCTTTCACAGGGGTCCGCGGGCGTTTAAACAGCGCCAGCAGGATGACGAGCAAAAACGGCGCCTTTGTCGACGTCGGAAGGTGACCTTACTCGAAGTTCCATATCGGATACCTCATCACCAAGTCCAGGTGTACCTTGGGAGCTTGCTTGATTACGCAAACTTGGGTGTGATCTGTGATAGAACACCCATAAAAATCTCCGAACTTAATATCTGGCGTCGGAAAGACTGTAATGACATGCGCGCGCTCGCCGTTTCGCGAGGCGGTAGGCTCGTTTCCGACTATTACATAAGCAACAGCGAGAAGCTGCGTTGGCGCTGCACAGAGGGGCATGAATGGGAAGCGGTTCCTAGCTCGGTTAGGCGCGGCGCTTGGTGCCCAATCTGCGGCGATAAGCGAGCTGCGATCAAACGAGCGTACACGATCGAGAAGATGAGGACACTCGCCGAGGCAAAAGGCGGGGTTTGTTTGTCTGCGAACTACTCTAACGTGAAATCGAGGCTTCGCTGGCGCTGCGCCGAAGGTCATGAATGGGAGAGCCAGGCATCGGTCATCATTGGGGGACACTGGTGTCCAAAATGCGAGCAGTTCAGACTAGGTCGAAAGTACGCACTATCGCTGGAAGAAATTCAAAAGACTGCGAAGGGACGAGGTGGCGAGTGTTTGGCGGACAACTACCTAAATACTCGCGAAAAGCTGATATGGCGTTGCGCGAAAGGCCATCTGTGGCGGGCGAACACGAATAGCATTCGACGAGGTTCATGGTGCCCGATTTGCGCGAAAACGTTCCGAACAAACAGGCGCAGATGTTATGGCCGATAGAACAAAAGTTAGTCGTTCGCGTCGCGACGCTTCTGTATCTGCCACTGTCGACGCCACTCAGAACGAGGGATTGTCCCGTTCCCCTCGAGCGCATCGTAAACGTGTGCCTTTATAGCAGTCACTTCCGCCTTACCGGTGATGCTTTCTGTCGAGAGCATTTTGAAGATCATTGTGGTTTGCTCGAACTCCTAGCGTGTGGAATTGCACCTCCTAGCGTCCACACAGAGAGATTCGGTTGACGGCGTGTATCTTTGTCCGTCAAACGGGCGATCGAAAGAAACATTGTATCCTCTAAACTCACCTGGAATACGCGCAGCAGTGGTCCAAGCCGCTCGCTCATTAGTTCGGTAAGACTCTCATCGTGCATAAAGAGTCGATGGTAAATCAGCCACGATTCTCGAAGCGCGCAGGTTTCGCCAGCGACGTGTGCAAATGCGTCTCTGATGATTGCGGGGTATTTCGAATAGTCGCCGTCGAGCGTAGTTGCCATTGCAGAGAAAAAGGAAGGAACTAGGCAAATCTGAACGTTTGATACTTTACAATCACCCTCCAATAAGATGCCGCGATTTAACTACTTCCCACGATAAACGCAGCGTGCTGTCGGGGTTTCGTGCACGACAATCTCGCAGAGGCCGGGACATTGCGATTCTAATTTCTTCCAGAACCATTCTGCCATTTTCTCGATTGTTGGATTCTCCAAGCCTTCGATATTGTTCAGATAAGCGTGGTCCAACATTTTCAGAAGCGGTTTCATTGCATCGCTGATTCGTGCGTGATCGTAAACCCACCCGGGTTTTGGATCGACATCGCCTTCCACTGAAACCTCCACTTTAAAGCTGTGCCCATGCAGTCCACGGCATTTGTGGCCCTCGGGAGCATTCGGCAAGGTTTGCGCTGCTTCAAAAGTGAAATCTTTGGTTAAGCGGGCGCGCATACACGTGAGTGAAAGATGCACCGCGCCCCACGCGTTGTCATCCCGAACGAAGTGAGGGACCTCTCACAGACGCGGAAGGTCGCACGAGCTACTATGTGTGGCTCGTCACCCAGCGCGAGATCCTTCGCCGTCTTTGCGATTCGGGATGACTGCTTGCGCGTTCGCTCAAACTCCTCGCTGCGTTGGGGTCCAGATGAATTTGTGCATCTGAAGTTGAAAACGAACATTTAATTTGTCCGCTAAAATCCATTCAACGATCTTCCGTGGATCGATCCTCCCGAAGATCGGCGAGAACAGCACGGCGTGACAACGAGAAGGAAGATCGTAGCGCTGCACCTTGTCGTGCGACCATTCGTAATCTTCGCGCGATCCCATCACAAATTTCACTTCATCCCCTGGGGTGAGATGGTCAATGTTCGACCAAAGATTCTTATCCACTTCACCGCTGCCCGGCGTTTTCAAATCCATGATCCGATGGACGCGCGGATCGACCTTCGAGATATCATGCGCACCGCTCGTTTCGAGTAGAACAGTATAACCGGCGTCGCACAACATCGACATCAACGGCAACACGTTCTTCTGGAGCAACGGCTCGCCTCCGGTGATCTCGACCAAAGGACAATCAAATGCTGCGATCGTATCTACAATCTCGTTCAGAGCTTGTTTCTTCCCCTCGTAAAAGGCGTACTCAGTGTCACAATAGTTGCAGCGCAGATTGCAGAATGTCAGACGCACAAACACGCAGGGTTGCCCTGCCCACGTGCTTTCACCCTGAATTGAGTGATAAATTTCGTTAATTGTCAGCGTCTTTTCGCGCTCTTCCATGACGTTAGAAACGTCTTATGCGACGAATCCCAAAGCAAGTAAGCGTGAGGCGCGCCGCAGGGCTACAATCGCTGTAGCTTGACGCTCCAACCGGCGTCCATAATCTGAAATTCGGCGGCAAGCCGCATTTGATCCGGCAACGCGTTGAGAACAACGCGCTCCGCTGTCCCTGTAACATGTTTGTAGTGTGAATGTTTTAGCAGCTTTTTATCGCTCGTCGGTCGGGAAGAAAATGATCGTCGCCGTCACCGGCATCATTCTGATCCTTTTCGTGATCGGACATTTGCTCGGGAATTTGCAAATTTTCATCGGCCCGGATTGGATCAACGGTTACTCGCAACATCTGCGTGATCTCGGGCCACTGCTTTGGTTAGTTCGAATTTTTCTGCTCGCCACTGTCATTATTCACATCTACGTGACCATCCAATTGGCAATTGAAAACAGGCGTGCCCGTCCTGAGCCATACATCGACAAGAGTTACGTCAAAGCAACGTTTGCGTCGCGTCACATGGTGATGAGCGGACTCATCGTGCTGGCATTCATCGTTTATCATCTCGCGCATTTCACGGTGCGCGTTACGGATCCCAGGTTTGGCTTACTTAAAGCTGATCCGCTCGGGCACTACGACGTTTACTCGATGATGGTGTACGGATTCCAGAATTATTATGTGTCGGGTTTTTACATCCTCGGATTGTTTTTGCTCGCGCTTCATTTAAGCCATGGATCTTCCAGCTTTTTCCAGTCTCTTGGATTAAATGATAAGAAACTGACGCCACGTCTCGCGTTTGGCGGTCGGATCTTCGCATGGCTCATATTTATCGGTTACACCTCGATCCCGGTGGCGATTCTCTTCGGTTTGGTTAAACCAGCGCAACAGCTATGAGGGGCGAAAATTCGAAATCCGAATATCGAACCCCGAAACAAATTCGAATCTCGAAACCTTGAATGCTGATCCCGAAAATGCAAAACCCTATGACCTAGAGGAGCGGACTGTTGTGTTTGCTGAACTCAGCCGGGCGTTTGTCAAAAGATTGCCGCGAACGATCAGCAATATCAAGGATGCAAGACAATTTATTCGGGCGTCGGGGTCTGTAGGCGCAAATTACATTGAAGCAAATGAAGCAATCGGAAAGAAAGATTTTGTGATGAAGATCAAGATTTGTCGCAGAGAAGCCAAGGAAAGTCGGTACTGGCTGCGGTTGCTTGATGTCGATGGCCAACTCGAGGAAGAACGCCAGCAACTCTCGTCTGAGGCAACAGGACTGATGAATATTTTCGGCGCCATTCTCCGCAAATGCGAGTAACAGGTTGGAGAATTTTAGAATTTTCTAATGTTTGTTTCGGATTTCGACATTCGAATTTCGAATTTTGTTAACATCTATGATTGGCAGGTTCGACGCCAAAGTTCCACCCGGTCCCCTCGCCCAGAAATGGCGAAACCATCGCGACCATTCGCGATTGGTTAGCCCGAACAATCGGCGAAAGTTCGAGATCATTGTTGTGGGAAGCGGTCTGGCCGGGGGATCGGCTGCGGCCACACTGGGAGAGTTGGGCTATCGAGTAAAATGTTTTTGCTTTCAAGATTCGGCGCGACGCGCGCATTCGATTGCGGCCCAGGGCGGGATCAACGCCGCGAAAAATTATCAAAACGACGGCGATAGCGTTTACCGATTATTTCACGACACGATCAAGGGCGGCGATTTTCGGTCCCGTGAAGCCAACGTGTATCGCCTGGCTGAGATCAGCAACAACATCATCGACCAATGCGTGGCACAAGGCGTGCCGTTTGCCCGCGAATATGGCGGGCTACTGGCTAATCGTTCCTTCGGAGGCGCCCAGGTGTCGCGTACATTCTACGCGCGCGGACAGACCGGTCAGCAGCTTCTGCTCGGCTGTTATCAAGCGCTTTGCCGACAAATCGCGGCCGGCACGGTCGAAATGTTCCCGCAAACGGAGATGCTCGATCTCGTAATTGTCGAGGGACACGCGAAAGGAATTGTTACTCGTAGCTTGTGTTCAGGAAAAATTGAAAGACACGCCGCGGATGCTGTCGTGCTCGCCACCGGCGGATATGGAAACGTGTTTTATCTGTCGACCAACGCACGCGGATGCAATGTCACGGCGACCTATCGCGCTTTCAAAAGAGGCGCGCTCTTTGCGAATCCGGCCTTCACGCAGATTCATCCCACCTGCATCCCGGTCGGTGGCGAATATCAATCAAAGCTCACGCTCATGTCCGAATCGCTCCGGAATGATGGACGCGTGTGGGTTCCGAAACGTAAGGAAGATTGCAACAAGGCGCCCGGTGAAATTCCCGAGACGGATCGCGATTACTATCTCGAGCGAAAATATCCGAGCTACGGGAATCTTTCGCCGCGCGATATCTCCTCGCGCGCAGCAAAAGAAGTTTGCGACGAAGGCCGCGGTGTGGGTCCGGGCGGACGCGGCGTTTATCTCGACTTTGCCGACGCCATTAAGCGCCTGGGTGAACATACGATTCGCGAGCGCTATGGAAATTTGTTCGAGGTTTATGAAAAGATCACCGGCGAAGACGCCTACAAAGTGCCGATGCGGATTTACCCGGCTGTTCACTACACGATGGGCGGTCTCTGGGTGGATTATGATCTAATGAGCAATGCGCCCGGATTGTTTGTGATCGGCGAAGCGAATTTTTCCGATCACGGCGCAAACCGGCTTGGCGCGAGCGCTCTCATGCAGGGCTTGGCTGATGGATATTTTGTTTTGCCCAACACGCTGCCGAATTATCTCGCGGGGCAGATGGGAAAGCGGCCGTCGCCGGATTCTCCGGAGTTCCGAGAAAGTGAAAAAGATGTTCGTGCCAGAATCGAGAAACTGCTCAACGTCAAGGGCGCTCGTTCGGTCGATTCGTTCCATCGGGAGCTTGGCCTGCTTCTCTGGGACAAATGCGGAATGTCGCGTCACGAAAAGGGATTGCGCGAAGCGCTCAAAAAAATTCCCGAACTTCGCGAACAATTCTGGCACGAGGTACGAGTGCCGGGGGACGGCGATGATTTCAATCAATCTTTGGAACGTGCCGGACGTGTTGCCGATTTCCTAGAATTCGCCGAGCTGATGTGTAGCGACGCACTGGAGCGCGACGAATCCTGTGGCGCGCATTTTCGCGAAGAACACCAGACCCCGGAAGGCGAAGCACTGCGCGACGATGAAAATCACGCCGCTGTGTTTGCCTGGGAATTTCAAGGCGATGGAAAACCGCCGATATTGCATCGCGAGCCTCTCAATTTTGAAACCGTGCATCTGACGCAAAGAAGCTATAAGTAAAGTTGAGAGTTGTTGGTTGAGAGTTGAGAGATCAAAAACAGAACAAGGAGAGAACATGTTTAACTTTGAAAGACTAGACGTGTGGCAAAAGGCGATTGGATTTGCCGACCTCATTTATGCCGATACTCGCAGCTTTCCCACCGACGAGCGCTTTGGCCTAACGACTCAACTACGTCGCGCTGCTATCTCAATTTCCTCGAACATTGCGGAGGGATCCTCGCGAAGTTCCAAAGTTGACTTTGCTCGCTTTCTCGAAATTGCGGGTGGCTCTGTCTTCGAAGTGGTTTCCGAATGTTTTGTCGCGCGACGTCAGAATTTTCTCAGCGATGACAATTTCCGAAAAATCTACGCGGCAGCCGAGGAGGAAAGTCGAATGCTGAGCGGCTTACGCAGATCCCTCTTGGCCGCGAAGTAACTGCATGCAGAGCTTCCGTCTCTCAACACTCAACTCTCAACCATGAACTTTCTGTTGAGAATTTGGCGCCAGCCGAACGCGAAATCACGCGGCAAACTCGTCGATTACCAAGTGCGCGACATTTCGCCGAACACGTCGTTTCTCGAGATGCTCGACATTCTCAATGAGACTTTGGTCACAGGCGGAACGGAACCAATCGCGTTCGACTCTGATTGCCGCGAAGGTATTTGCGGCACCTGCTCGCTCACGATCAACGGCGAACCGCACGGACCCGATCATCCTGGCGCGGTGTGCGAACTTTACATGAGAAAGTTTCGCGACGGCGCGACGATCACAG
>Ga0209376_1001297_pt1 | contig 25520 bp, 24 predicted proteins | sample GraSoiAngelo_134_FD_185891 | JGI IMG/M metagenome (GOLD analysis project Ga0209376, IMG submission 185891) | Grasslands soil microbial communities from the Angelo Coastal Reserve, California, USA - 14_0929_05_30cm (SPAdes) (version 2) | ecosystem: Environmental > Terrestrial > Soil > Grasslands ... | reverse complement strand
AGTTCACGAAGGCGGATACTCTCCATGACACATGCGGCAGGCACAGAGCGCCAAACTGCAGCGCCGCCGCGGCGCATTGCAGCAGCTTGGGTCGAAGCAAGACAACCCACTAAGGACCGCCCTGCGCGTTGTCCCAAGTTGGACGTGGATTTACGGATCGGACCACGCCATCGCCTGACCACCCTCGCATGGCAAGAACCTTGCCCAGCGAGATTCTCGCTCTATGTCGAGTCCAGAGTCCGCGAGCCTGAGTGCATACAACGCCGGGGAGGTGAACCTGCTCGCGTGCGCCCACGCGGTCGTCAAGATCCGCACCGATGGAAACCGGGCTTGGTGGGCGTGCGAGACGTGCGGGATCCCGTTCTCCCCGGCCGGATCTCCGATCGACCCCATTGACGCCACCGCGGCCGCGGAGTATCTCTCGATCAAGCAGCTCGCGGACCGTATCCCCTACTCAGAGGGAGCCATCCGCAACATGATGAGTCGCGGCGTCTTCCGTCTCGGCGTTCACTACACCAAGCCGAACGGTGGCAGACCCGTGTTCCATTGGCCCGCCATCCAGGAGTGGACCCGGTCACACCCAGACCGAAAGCACGCCGGGTGATGGCCTCGTTCTACATCAAGGATAGCCACCTCTACGTCGACTTCAGATGGCGCGGTGTGCGCTGCCAGGAGGCCACGCGCCTGACCGATACGACCGAGAACCGGGCCAAGGTCCGGCGCGACATCCGCCAGATCGATGGCGAGATTGCCGCCGGCACCTTCGAATATCTCCGATGGTTCCCGCATGGCCGGAAAGCGCGGCTCTTCACGCCGACCGAATCGGACGAACCGCCGCTCTATCGCGAGTATGTCGAGAGGTGGCTCGCCGACAAAACGGCCCGCCTCGGCGCCGGGACGGCCTATGACTGGCGACGCATCGTGGACGGCCGACTCGTCCCCGCCTTCGGCGAAAACCCTGTGTCAGAGATCGACGTCGAGGCCGTTGAGGGCTTCATCGCCGTCCTGAAGCGTGGTGAGGCCGCCACTGCACCCGCGCCAGACACAACTGACCGGCGCAAGCATCCCCGGACTCCGCAGAAGCTCTCCAATCGTCGGGTGAACATCATTCTCAGGGTCCTGCAGCAATCGCTTGATCGTGCCGTGGCCAAAGGATGGCTCAAAGGCAATCCCGCGCGGAGCATCGACCTGCTGCGCGAGGACAAGCCGGAGATCGACCCGTTTTCCCTCGTCGAGGTCCAGACGTTCGTCTCCGAGGGTCTGGATGACGATGAAGATCGACGTTACTTCCGCGTCACCTTCTTCACCGGACTCCGGCCCGGCGAGGAGATCGGCCTCCAATGGGACGACGTCGACTGGCGACGACGGACGATCCGAGTTCGACGTTCCGTCAGCCGTTTCGGCAAGGGACCGACCAAGACCATAGAGTCGAAGCGCGACATCGATATGCTGCCCATCGTCGAGCAGGCCCTCGTGGCTCAGCGGGACGCGAACAAGCTCCCAAGCCCGTGGGTGTTCGCGAACAGAGACGGGGGGCCGCTCGATATCACGAACCTTCGCGAACGCGTGTGGCGACCGGCCATGCAGCGAGCGAAGCTGCGCATCCGTACGCTCTACCAGACGCGACACACCTTCGCCACGTTGATGCTCGAGGCCGGCGAATCGCCCGGGTGGGTTGCCAAGCAGCTCGGGCACACCAACGCAGAGATGGTCTATCGCCGCTATCACAAGTTCATCCCGAATCTGAGAGGGCGCGATGGTGCGCACGCGGCCCGGTGGCTCGCCGAGGAGGGGCTGTGAACCCCGCTGTGGTTACTCGATGGTTACTCTAGATGCTGAAGGGGTTACGGGTCTCCCCGTAACCCCTTGAGTTTTTGGAGCGGCCGACCGGATTCGAACCGGCGACGTCCAGCTTGGGAAGCTGGCATTCTGCCACTGAATTACGGCCGCCCGGCGCCTCCCATTCTACAACGCTTCCGCCGGCCCTATTTCCCGTCCTTGAGCGACATCGTGTACGCCTGGAGCACCTCGTCGCTCCGCGCCTTCCAGTTGAGCCGCTTGGAGACGCCGTAGAGATCGACTTGCTGGTAGAGCGGCACCGCCGGCATCTCGTCGACCCAGAGCTTGTTGATCCGGTGGTACTGCTCGAGGCGTTTCTTCTCGTCCATGATCGACGTCGCCTCGTCCACCATCCGGTTGAAGTCCTCGTTGTGCCAGTTCACGAAGATGCCCGGCGACTTGAACAGCGGCGTGTAGATGGTTTCGGCGTCCATCGTCCCGCTGCCCCACCCGATCAGCCAGACCGGTCCCGCCTTGTGGACGTAGACCATGCTGTTCAGATAGGTCACGAAGTCGTAGGTCCGGAGCGTGGTCTTGATGCCGGCCTTGGAGAGCTGGCCGGTCACCGCCTCGGCCACTTCGACGTCGCGGACGTAGCGCCCCTTCGGGCCGTGCAGCGTGATCTCGACGCCGCTGCCGAAGCCGGCCTCGGACAGGAGCTTCTTGGCCTTCGCCACGTCCGCCTTGATGGGCTGGAGCTTCGGATCGTAGCCGAAGTGCATCGACGGCAGCATCGTGGCGACCCGCACGCCCTTGCCGTCGAGCACGGTCTTGATGATCTCGTCGGCGTCGATCGCGTAGGCGATCGCCTGGCGCACGCGTTTGTCGGCCGTCGGCCCGTTGTAGGGGCCGGTCGGCTTGTGCTGGGCGTCCATCTGGTGCGCGTAGAACATGAGCTGGATGGTCCGGATGGACGGCGCGGTGCTCAGGAAGAGTTTGGGATGCTTGTCGATGAGCGCGCCGAGGTGCGGCGGGATGTTCACCGCGAGGTCGATCTCACCGTTCTGGAGCGCGGCCACCCGGACAGCGTCGTCGGGGATCGTCCGGAACACCACGGTCTTGATGGCGGGGGCGCCGCGCCAGTACGCGGTGTTCGCCTCGAGGACGATCTCTTCGTCCTTCGACCAGCGGACGAGCCTGTAGGGGCCGGTGCCGACCGGTTTCTTGGAGAGATCGGCGGTCTCTTTGCCGGCCGAGTCCTTCGGCGGCAGCATTCCGCTCTGCACGAATGTCATCACCGGCACGAAAGTCGGCCACGGCTTCTTGGTGTGGACCTTGATCGTGTACGCGTCCACGATCTCCACCCGGTCGATCGGCGCGAAGAACGTCGAGCCGCGCAGCTTGCCCTGCCCCCCACCCAGCCGCTCGAGGGTGAACTTCGCCGAGTCGGCGTTGAAGTCTTCTCCGTTGTGGAACTTGACGCCCTTGCGCAGCTTGACCTCCCACGCCGACGGCGGCACGAACTTCGGCATCTCGGCGGCGAGGGCGGGAACGATCTTGAGGTTCTGGTCGCGCTCGTACAACGTGTCGAAGATGTGGCGACCCACGTTCGATGCCGGCGTCTCGGACTGGTTCGCCATGTCGAGCGTCGTGGGGTCGACGCCCTGGGCGAGCACGACCTTGCCGGCCGGCGCGGCGCTCGCCGCAATCGGCACGACCAGGGTGAGAAGCAGAACGACTGCGATTTTCCAGCCAATCATCAGCGCCTCCTCGGACGAGGGGATCCGTTTCTCAGGATGCCCGCTACTCTAGGGTCCGGCCGCGAGGGGAGTCAAGGTACGCCAGCGCCTCCTCGCGCGTTGCGATGAGCCCGAGCGCCTGCGCTTCCCGCGCGCGATCGAGCAGCCGGCCCACGGCGGGGCCCGGGGCGATCCCGAAGCGCCGCATGACGTCCTCGCCCCGCACCAGGGGCGGCGCGGCGGCGCCCACCGGCCGCTCCTCCCAGCCGCGCAGCAGCTCGTGGACGAGCCCCGCGCGGCGCCAGACCGCGCGCGGCGACTCGCCACGCACCGCGGAGGCATCGGCCAGCGACAGCAGGAGAAGGTCGCGGGCGTCGTCGCGCAGGTCCCGGAAGAAGCGGTAGCCGGCGCGCCGGGTCACGCCGCCGGCGGCGGCCAGGTGCATCGGCCGCAGGTGGTGGCGCACCAGCTGCTCGAGGACGCCCCGGGCGCGCGTCGGAAGCTTGAGCCGGTCGCCGATCCTCCGCGCGTGCGCCGCGCCGATGACGTCGTGCTCGAAGAAGCGTACGCGGCCGTCGATCACCCGGCGGGTCTCCGGCTTCGCGACGTCGTGGAGCAACGCCGCCAGCTTGAGGATCTGGCGACGGGTCACGCCGCCACCGAGCTCGCCGGCGAGATGCGCCGCGAGTTCCTCCCCGAACGGGCGCAGCGCGGGCAGCCACGCCACCAGCTCGTCCGCCCCGGCCACCGCGCGGAGCGAGTGCTCGAGCACCGGGAACCGGTGCGGCGCCGGCTGCGGGCTCGCGCGCATCGCCTCGATCTCCGGCACGATCGCGCCGAGCAGGCCCAGCGTGTCCAGGCGGCGGAGCGCCCACGCCGCGCGCCGCAGCGCGAGCATCGCCAGGAGCTCGTCACGGATTCTCTCGGCGGAGACGGTGGTCACCTGGGAGGCGACGGCCCGAATCGCCCGCGCGGTAGGCGGCGTGAGGCGGAACCCCAGCGCCGCCTCGAGCCGCACGCCGCGGAGCGCGCGGAGCGGATCGTCGAGCAGCACGCGGGGATCGGGGACGCGGAGCCGCCTCGCCCGGAGATCGGCGAGGCCGCCCGTCGGGTCGATCACGGGGGCGCGGCCGTCGCGCAGCAGCGGACGGAGCTCCACCGCCAGCGCGTTCACGGTGAAGTCGCGCGCCGCCAGATCGCCTTCGAGCGTCGGCGCTCGCCAGTCCGCCAGGTCGAGGCAGGCGCCGCGCACCAGCACGCGCGCCGTACCGCGCTCGGGATCGAGCGGCACGAAGGCGCCGCCCAGTCGCGCGGCGACGTCGCGCGCGATCGCGAGCGCACCAGACTCCACCGTGACGTCGAGATCACCGGAGCGCGCCGTCATCCCCTGCAGACCGGCATCGCGCACGGCGCCACCGACGAGCGCCGGTGCCCGGGCCCGTCCGGCCGACGCGCGCACGGTCATCAAGATTGAACGCGCCGCTGGGGTGAGGTCGTGGACAGCGAAGAAACGTGTCACCTATCCGAGCTCGATGCCTCCCGCCCCGATGCGGTACTCGACGATCTCGTCGCTCATCGCGCTGCCGCGGTGCTTGACGACGCAGAGCATGCGGGCCAGCCGGCTGCCCACGCGCTCGCTGCCGAGCACCACGATCGTGTTCGCGGTGGCGCCCATGTCACCGGTCGCGACCTTGCGCGCGAGCAGGTCTTCCAGCCGCGTCTCCTCGGTCGTCACCAGCAGCAGCGTCGTGATCGCGGCGTGGTCGTACAGGTGGCCATCGATGAACGCGCGATGCTTCCAGACCGGTAGGCAGATCTCCATGCCGAGCGTCTCAGCGTCGCGGTGGACGATCTTGCGGTAGAGCTCGTCGAACATGAAGAACTGGATCGAGTCGGCCGGCGAGTCCATCGGCTCGACGCCGTCGACCACGACGCGCCGCGAGCCCGCCGCGAAGTGGAAGTACATGAAGGGCCGCACGGTGTAGAGCGCGTGGTTGTAGGCGGCCTTCCAGTTCCAGTCGAACTCGAAGCCGCCGTCGGGCGTCGGCACCTGGAAGTCGCGCAGGCGCCCCACCCACCGACACGCGTTCGAGTAGAAGGCTTGCATCTGACCCGCCGGCGGGTACGGCTCGGCCATCGGCGTCACCGTGTGCGTCCAGGGCCGGAGCGTCCAGTCGAAGAGCCGCGCCGCGTACTCGTCGTGCTGCTGCGAGTCGCCGCGACCGTTCATGTCGAGGACGATCCCGCGCGCGCCGTCGACGACGCGGCCGTGCTCGGCGAACGTGAGGCCGAGGTGGGTCTTGCCGATCCCGGTCGCGCCGTACACGACGGTGAGCGTGCCGGGCCAGAGGCCGCCGCCAAGCATGGCGTCGAGCTTGGGAAGGCCGGTGGAGACGCGCGGCGTCACAGCGGCCGATTCTACACTGACCGTCCCTTGGTCGCGAACTGGCGCTCGTAGAGCGCTCGCAGCTCGTCGAGCGTGGTGGCCTGCCCCGGCGCCTTGTCGTCGCGGAGGCGCGTGATGCGCGCGAAGCGGAGCACCAGTCCCGAGGGATAGGTCGGACTCTTCTGGATTTCGTTGTAGGCGACCTCCACGACGACCTCGGGCCGCACGCGTACGGTGTAGCCGTCGTCGCCGACGGCGAGCGCCCAGAGGCGCTCGGTCATCTGAATGAACTGCTGGTCGGTCAGTCCCTTGAACGTCTTGCCGACGTCCGCGAACTCGACGCCGTCGCGCACCGCCAGATGGTAGTTGGAGAGCCAGTCGCGCCGCCGGCCCGAGCCCCGGTCCACCCTGATGATGACGCAGTCCGCGGTGACGGCGGTCTTGACCTTGAACCAGCGCTTGCCGCGGCCTCCCGGCTCGTAGGCGCTGCCGAGGTCCTTGGCCATCACGCCCTCGTGGCCGGCGGCGAGCGCCTGCGCCAGGAACTCGCGGGCGGCCTCGAGCGAGCTCACGATGCTCCGCGTCGCGAGATGGCGTCCGCCGGTCACGGCCGCCAGCGCATCCCAGCGGACGCGATAGGGCTCGTCGATGAGCGGACGCCCGTCGGCCATGAGGCAGTCGAAGAAGTGGAAGGCGAGCGGGATCTCGCGGGCGAGCCGCTCGACCTCGTGGACCCGCCGGAATCGCCGCATGAGCTCCTGGAAGGGCAAGGGCCGGCCCGCGGCGTCGAGCGCCACGACCTCGCCGTCGAGGATGTAGGGGCCCGGCGCCAGCTCGCGCCGCGCCGTTTCGACGACGTCGGGCAGGCTCGCGGTGACGTCGGACAGGCGGCGCGTCCAGATGGCGAATCGCTCGCCGTCACGGTGCAGCTGGATCCGGGCGCCGTCGTACTTGTATTCGAGCGCCGTCGTCCCGCCGTGGGCTTGCAGCACCTCCTCGAAGTCCTCGGCGATCTGCGCGAGCATCGGCGAGAGCGGCACGCCGGGACGCGCGGCCGCTGACGCGAGCGCCGCGGCGCCGCCGCGCGCCGCCAGCGCCGCCATCGCCGACAGATCGCCCAGCAGCAGCACGGCGCGGCGCGCGGCCTCGAGCGGAATCGCATAGGCGCGGGCGATCGCCTCGAGCACGAGACCGTCGGACACGCCCGTGCGCATCTCGCCCACGATGATCCGCTGCAACGTCTCCCGCTCGTCCGCCGTCGCTCGCGCGGCCAGCGCGCGCAGTCGCTCGTCGCGGGCTCGCCGCGCTCCCGCCCCTTGCATGGCGGCGACCTCGCCGAAGGCCGTCGTGACGTCCGTAAGCGTCAGCGGGGGCGCCGTCGCCTCGTGCTCGGCCGCGGGCAGCCAACGTACGCCGAGCACGCGGGCGTCGGAAACCGGGAAGGCGCGTCCGGTGAGGAACGCCACCGCGGCGGGCAGGACGTCGGCCGGCAGGGCCTGGAGGTACTCGGAGAGCACCGCGAGCTTGCCGAGGCGGGCGGGGCTGGCGCGCAGCCGCTCGCAGAGGGCCGCGAGCCGCCCGAGGTCGATCGCCGATGTCATTCCGGAAAACATTCTACGCGGTCGGATCGCCCGCCCACGGCGCCGGGGGCACTTTCTCCCAGGGGCGCTTTCTTGACTTCGGCGGCAGCGCAGTCCTACTTTCGTCCCATGCCCCGCCGTGTCCGCTACGACGCGGCCTCGCGCGCGGCGGCGGCCGCCGCCGGGCTGCTCGGCGACGAGTTCGACGTCGCTCCCCTGCCCGCTTCCACCGACGCGTCGGCGCTGGTCCCCGCCGTGCTGCTGCTCGGCGCCGACGCCCCCGCGGGGCGCTGGGACGATCGCCGGCTCCGCGTCGTGGCCCTCGTCGAGGGCGAGGAGCCGGGGCCCTGGCCGGGGTACTGGTACGCCCTGCTCCCGGCGGGCGTGAGCGCGCCGATCCTGGCCCGCGCGGTCCGCAACGCCTTCGCCGACATCGACCACGTCGCGGCGCTCACGCAGCTCGAGCACGAGTTGTTCGAGCTCAACGAGATCGGCATTCGGCTCTCGGCCGAGCGCAACCGGGACGCCCTCCTCGACACGATCCTGACCCGGGCCCGGGAGATCACGCGCAGCGACGCGGGCTCGCTCTATCTCGTGGACGAGACGGCCGACGGGACGAGATCGCTTGTCTTCGTCCTGGCCCAGAACGACTCGGTGAAGATCCCGTTCCGCGAGTCGCACTTGCCGCTGACGAGCGAGAGCGTCGCCGGGCACGTCGCGTTGAGCGGCGAGATCCTCAACCTGGCGGACGCGTACCACCCGCCACCCGGCGTGCCGTTCCACATCAACCGCTCGTTCGACGAGCAGGCCCGCTACCGCACCAAGTCGATGCTGGTGGTGCCGATGCGCACCCCGCAGGGCGAGACCATCGGCGTGCTCCAGCTCATCAACTGCAAGCCGGACTTCGGGCGGCCGTTCGCGTCGGTCGAGGAGACCGAGCGGACGGTGCAGCGGTACAGCCAGCGCCACCAGCAGCTCGCCGGTTCGCTCGCCTCGCAGGCGGCCGTCGCCATCCACAACAGCCACCTGGTCGAGTCGATCCGCCGGCTCTTCGAGGGGTTCGTGCAGGCCTCGGTCGTCGCGATCGAGTCGCGCGACCCGACGACGTCGGGCCACTCCTTCCGCGTCGCCGATCTCACCGTCGGTCTGGCGCAGGTCGTGGATCGCTGCCGCACGGGGCCCTACGGCGACCGGCGCTTCAGCGCCGAGGAGATGACGGAGCTCCGCTACGCCGCCCTGCTGCACGACTTCGGCAAGGTCGGCGTCCGCGAGCAGGTGCTGGTGAAGGCCAAGAAGCTCCTTCCCGGCGAGCTCGAACGGATCGGCCAGCGCGTGGAGCTGATCAAGCGCGGGGTCGAGCTCCGCTACGCCGGCAAGAAGATCGAGCACCTGCTCGACAAAGGTCGCCGCCGGTTCACCGAGCAGACCGCCGCCCTGGACGCCGAGCTGGCGGCATACCTGGCGGAGCTCGACGAGAGCCTGCGTCGGATCACCGCCGCCAACGAGCCGGCCGTGCTACCGCGCGACATCGCCGAGCAGATCGAGCGCCTCGCGCGCCGGACCTTCGAGGATCATCGCGGCAAGCGCCGGCGCGTGATCACGCCCGACGAAGCGGCGATTCTGTCGATCCGGCGCGGGAGTCTCACCGCCGCCGAGTTCAAGGAGATCCAGTCGCACGTGGTGCACACCTACACGTTTCTCTCGAAGATCCCGTGGACCAAAGAACTCCGCGGCGTTCCCGAGATCGCCCGCTCCCACCACGAGAAGCTCGACGGCACCGGCTATCCCCACCAGCGCAAGGGCGACGAGATCCCGCTACAGTCCAGGATGATGACGATCGCCGACATCTACGACGCGCTCACCGCGGGCGACCGCCCGTACAAGCGCGGCGTCTCCCGCGACGAGGCGCTCGACATCCTGGGCGATGAGCGACGGGCCGGCCACGTGGACGGCGCGCTGCTCGACCTCTTCGTCGACGCGAAGCTCTGGGAGCTGATGCCGGCGTGGACCGTCAGCCCGCGACCAGCAGAAAAACGCCACCCCAGGCGATGACGGCGCCGAGCGCCACCGCCGCTCGCACGATCTCGCGACCGAGGCGAAGACTCTCCAGGTGTTGAGCGGATCGCGCCAAAAAAAAGGCGCGCGACCCGCGACGATGAAGCAGTGCGTACGAGACGGCGTGTGAGCTCATTGCGACCTCCCGAATCAGAAGCCTCGAAGTAGTCCGATGACCTTCCCGAGAATGCGGATCGAGCGGCGAGCGGGATCGATGACGATCGGCGCCATGGTCGGATGCTCGGGCTTGAGCACGATGCGCGAGCCGTCGCGGAAGAATCGCTTCACGGTCGCCTCGCTTTCACCGCCCGACTCCGACTCGACCAGGGCGACGACGATGTCGTTCGGCTGCGCCGAGTCCTGACGGTGGACCAGAACGAGGTCGCCGTCGCAGATGTGCGCCTCGATCATCGACTCGCCCCGGACACGAAGCGCGAAGACGTCCTCGCCGCGAGCGGGCAGCGCGGCCGCGGCGATCGGCACCTCGCCCTCCCGGTTTTCCTGAGCGAGCAGCGGCGCGCCCGCGGCGATCCGGCCGAGGATCGGCACGGACTGGTGCGCCCGGCCGCCGCCAACGTCGGGGAGCGTCAGCGCCCGCGAGATCCGGCCCACGCTCGGCCGTCGTTGCAGCTCGCCCTTGCGCTCGAGGGCCCGGAGATGATCGAACGCGGCGCGGGGGGTGATCTTGAAGCGCTCGCCGAGCTCGCGCACGGTCGGCGGGACGCCGTACTTGGCCTGGAAGCTCCGCATGAAACCCAGCACTTCCCGTTGTCGGTTCGTCAGCTCGCGCATGGTCGGCCTCCCGATCCGGAAGTATTACTCAACTCGTGTTGACTAGTCAACAAAAAGCGAGTGCAGCCCCGGCGAGGCCTAAACGAACGAGCGAATCAGACGCGACGGATCAGGCGGGTTCCCACGGCTCGCAGACGGGGCAGGTCACGTACCCCTGCTCGCGGGCATCGACAACGTGCTTGAAGTACGCCCGCTCGGGCTCCGGGATCCGCGTGACCCAGCTGCAATCGCTCTTGTGGAACAGCCGCGATGTCCGCTGAGCGCAGTATGGCTCGCCCGGCTCGACCGCCACGACCAGGGTGGCATCGCCGGCGGCGACGGCGCCTTCCGCCTCCGACGGCAACACGGGTGCCGGCGCGGCGTCGACGGACGCGGGCGTTGGGGCGATGATCGGATCGGGATCGTTGATGTGCAGGTTCGTCTCGACGGTCGACCGGAACTCGTCGCTGGCACGGCGAAATTCTCGCAGCGCGCGACCCACCATGCGTCCGAGCTCGGGAAGCTTTCCGGGGCCGAACACCAGCAGCGCCAGAACCCCGATGACGAGCATCTCCTGCAGCCCGATGTCGAACATCGCGGCTAGAGTAACACGCGGGTCCGGCTAGCCGACCCCGGCGAGCCGCGCCAGCTCGGCGAACGAGCCCACCACGACGTCTGCCTCGCCGGTTGGCGCGTTGCCATCGGGCGCGTACAGCACCGTCTGCATGCCGACGGCCCGGGCACCGCGGATGTCGGACAGAACGCTGTCGCCCACCATCGCCGCGGCGGCGGACGGCAGCCCCAGCCGCTCGAGCGCGATGCGGAACAGCGGCGGCTCGGGCTTGCCCACCACGATCGGACGCACGCCCGCCGCGGCCGCGACCGCGGCGATGATCGCGCCGCAGCCGGGCAGGAAGTCGCCGCCCTCGATCGGCAGGCGCGGATCCACGTTCGGCGTGACGAGCGGCGCTCCGCTTGCGGCGGCGCGCGCCGCGATGGTCAGCCGCTCGTAGCTCAGGTCGAAGTCGTTGCCGACCGCGACGACGCTCGCCTTCCGGTAGTCCTTCACGTCGACGACCTCGTGGCCCGCCGCCGCGACCACGGCGGCCAGCTCGGGAGCGCCGATGACGAGCACGCGCGACGGTCCGAATCTTTCGCGGATCACTACGCCGATGATCTCGAGCGGCGTCAGGACGTGGTGGGCGACGCCGACGCCGAGGCCCTGCAGCCGCGCCCGCAGGTCGGCGCCGGTCGCGCGCGAGTTGTTCGAGACGAAGGCGAGCCCGCGGCCGGCTCGGCCGAGCGCCGCGAGGGCGTCGCCGGCGCCCGGGTTGAGGGCGTTGCCGCTCCAGACGCAGCCGTCGAGGTCGAAGACGAAGCCGCGGAGGGTCGACAGGCTCTGGGGGGGCACGCGCGCGTTAGCCGTTTTCCGACGACCGGGCGAAGTCGGCCACCGCCTCCGCGTAGACCTCGCGGGTCTGCGCGGCGACGCTGGCCCAGCTGAACTGCGCCTCCACGCGGAGGCGCCCGGCGCGTCCCATGGCCCGGGCGCGCTGGCGATCCGCGAGCAGCGAGCCGAGGGCCGCCGCCAGCACGTCCGGCCGCCCCGGCTCGACCAGCAACCCGGTCTTACCGTCGTCCACGACCTCGAGGATGCCGCCGACGCCCGAGGCGACCACCGGCGTCTCGCACGCCATCGCCTCGAGGTTGATCAGGCCGAAGGGCTCGTACACCGACGGGCAGGCGAAGACCGCGGCATGACTGTAGAGCTGGACGACGTCGGGCACCGGCAGCATGGCGCCGATCCACACGACGTTCGGGTGCTCCGGCACCGCCTTGCGGAGCCGCGCCTCGATCTCGGGAGTGTCGGGCGCAGAGGCGCAGAGCACGACCTGCACGCCCGACGGCAACCGGGGCGCCGCCTCGAGCAGGTGGAAGATCCCCTTCTGATCGGTGATGCGCCCGACGAAGAGCACGTACGGCTCGCGGATGCCGTAGCGCGCCAGGACGTCGCGGTTCTCGGTCCGGCGGAACTGGTCGGGATCGATGCCGTTGTGAATGACGACCACGCGCTCGGGATCGACGCGGAAGTGAGCCAGGATGTCCTCGCGCATCCGGTAAGAGACCGCGATGACTCGATCGGCGGCCTCCACGCCCGTCTTCTCGATCCAGCTCGACAGCAGGTAGCCGCTGCCGAGCTGGTCGGCCTTCCACGGCCGCAGTGGCTCGATGCTGTGGAGGGTCACGCACAGCGGGATCCGGTGGAGCGTGCGGATCCAGAGGCCCGCCACGTCGGCGTACCAGGTGTGCGCGTGCGCGACGGTGGCATCGACGGGATCGCGCGCCATCGCGAGGGCGATCGACAGCGTCTCCAGTGCGGGCGCGAAGCGGGGCGCGTCCTTGCCGCCGATCCGATCCCAGGGCGTGTAGCCGCGCACCGAGATCGCCGCCGCCGCCTCGGCGGCCGACCGCTCGCCGAAGCAGCGAACCTCGACGGCCATCAGCTTCGCCAGCGCCTGCGCGAGCTGACCGACCACGACGCCCGCGCCGCCGTAGACGTGCGGCGGATACTCGCGGGTCAACAGGAGGGCCTTCACGGCCGGTCGCCGCCCTCCACGACGTCGTCGTCGCGACGTTCGAGCTTGCGCGCCACCGTGCGCACGTCGATCCCGAGTAGCTTCGCCGCCTGCGTCTTGTTGCCGCCGGTGATGCGGAGCGTCTCGTCCAGCAGCCGCCGCTCGATCTCGTCGAGCGGCGTGCCGACCAACTCCAGAATCGCGTCGCGCGGCGGGCGCTTCACGCCCGCGACCTCTTCGGGCAGGTCCTCGGCGTCGAGGCGATCCTTTCGGGCGAGCAGCACGGTGCGCTCGATGAGGTTCTCGAGCTCCCGCACGTTGCCCGGCCAGGCATATGACTCGAGCCGCTCCAGCGCCTCGTTCGAGAAGCCCTCGAGCTTTCGGCCGTTCTTGGCGGCGTAGACCCGCAGGTAGTGCTGAGCGAGGACGCGGATGTCCTCGTGACGCTCGCGCAAGGGCGGCACGCGGACGGTGATGACGTTGAGGCGGTAGTAGAGGTCCTCGCGGAAGCGTTTTTCCTTCACCATCTCGGCCAGGTCCTGGTTGGTTGCCGCCACGATGCGCACGTCGACCTGGAGCGTGCGCGTTCCCCCGAGGCGCTCGAACTCGCCCTCCTGGAGCACGCGCAGGATCTTGGGCTGCGTGACCAGCGAGAGGTCGGCCACCTCGTCGAGGAAGAGCGTGCCGCCGTGCGCCAGCTCGAAGCGGCCTTCCTTGCGGCCGGCGGCGCCGGTGAACGCCCCTTTCTCGTAGCCGAACAGCTCGGACTCGAGGAGAGTCTCCGGCAGGGCCGCGCAGTTGACGGCCACAAAGGGGCCGGTGCGACGGCCCGACCGCTCGTGGATCGCACGCGCCACCAGCTCCTTGCCCGCCCCGCTCTCGCCCTGGATGAGAATCGTCGCGGAGCTGTCGGCGATCTGCTCGACGAGGGTCAGCATCCGCCGGAACGCGGGGCTCGCGCCGATCATCTGTCCCTTGGCGCGAATGTCTTCCAGCTGCTTCTTGAGCGCCTTGTTCTGCTCGATCAGGTCGCGCCGCTCGAGGGCCTTGTCGACGAGCTTCAGCAGCTGCTCGCGCCGGAACGGCTTGGTGAGGAAGTCGTAGGCGCCGTCCTTCATCGCCTTGACCGCTTCCTCGACGGTGCCGAACGCCGTCAGCAAGATCACGTCGACGTCGGGCCTGATCGCCTTCGCCGCGCGTAGCAACTCGAGGCCGGTCAATCCCGGCATTCTCAGATCCGTCACGATGAGGTCGACGCCGCCGGCCTGCACGCGCTCGAGCGCGGCCCGTCCGTCCGACGCGAGTACCACGCGATAGCCCTCACGGGTCAGCGTGCGCTCGAGGCTCTCGCGCAGTCCCGGGTCGTCATCGGCGACCAGCAGCGTTGCCGGATCAGGCATTGGCCCGCACTCGCTTGAGCGGCAGGCGAATCGTGAACGTCGCGCCGTGGCCGGCCCGGTTGGCCCACCGGATCTCACCGCCGTGCTCCTCGGCGATCTGGCGCGTGATCGAGAGACCGAGCCCGGTGCCCTGGGGCTTCGTGGTGAAGAACTGCTCGAAGAGCCGCGGCTCGACCTCGGCGGCAATGCCTCCGCCCGTGTCGGAAACCGAGATCTCGACCGACTCGCCCTCCAGGCGACTCCCGATCGTGAGCTCGCCGCCGCTCGAGAGCGCCTCCAGGCCGTTCTTGACGAGGTTCAGCACCGCCTGGCGCAGGAGACCGCGGTCGATCTCCATCATGGGCACGGTCGGATCGACCTCGACGCGGACCGTCAATCCCTGGCGGGTGGCGACCGGGCGGATGAAGTCGGCCAGCTCCTGCGCGAGGTGGTTGACGGACTCCTCCTCGAAATGGGGACGCGGGAACCGGGCGAACGCCAGGTATTCCTCGGTCAGCGCGTCGAGCGCGGTGACTTGGTCGCGGATCGCGGCCACGAGGCCCAGCGCCTCCTTCATCTGCTCGTCGCTCGGGTCGCGGACGATGTCCTCGAGCATCGCGGCGTTGAGCTCGATGGCGCTGATCGGGTTGCGGACCTCGTGGGCGATCCGCAGCGAGAGGCGCCCCACCGTCGCCATGCGCTCGGCGACGACCAGCTCCTGCTGCGCCTCCTGGAGCTGCGAGAGCGTGCCTTTCAGCTCCTCGTTGAGGCGCTCGACCTCGGCGCGCGAGCGTCGCTCGCGGTCGGCCACGTGGCCCAGCGCGAACGCCGGCAGCCCGACGAGCCCCATGAGGATCACCACGGCGGTCCACGCGGCCTCCGGCGGGGCGAGCCACGCCGCCGTCCAGTAGAGCAGGCCGGCGACCGCGGTGAGCAGCAGACCGATCCACCGCCCGAAGTAGTAGGCGTTGACGGCGACGAGCGGGAAGAAGAGGTTCACGAACGGACTGTCGCCGCCGCCGGTCATGGCCAGGAGCGCGAAGACCAGCAGCATGTCGATCCCGAGGGCGCCCGCGAAGTACGTCCCGGTCGCGCGCGGGTTCACGGTCACGAGCGCGAAGACGCCGACCTTGTACGCCGCGAACCAGATGACCAGATGATAGAGGTCGATCCGGTGGCGCGGCCGGAGCGGGACGAGCCCGAGCGTGGCGACGCCGCCCACCATGACCACCGCGAGGAGCACGGCGAACGCGCGCTCGTCCCGCTCGAGCAGACGGAAGATCGCGTGCCACGGCTTTCGCTCGGCCGACGTCGCGCCGATCACGAAGTCGAATATAGCATTAGGAGTCGCCGGGTCACGGCCGCGGGCTGCGCCGCCGGACCGCGATGGCGGTCCCGACGGCGATGCCGATGACGGCGAGGAGCCCGAGCCAGCGCTCGACCCGGTGCACGTCCGCGAACACCCACTCGACCTGGTCCGCGAACACGAAGGCGAGCCCGAAGCTGAACGGCACGCCCAGCAGGGCGGCGCCGGCGTCGATCGCGAAGAACTTCCAGAAGGGCACGCGGACGATGCCGGCCGTGAGGAAGACCGCCGCGCGGAGTCCCATCACGTGGCGCGCCGTGAACACGATCTTCACGCCGTGGTTCCGGAACGCCGCGGTCAGCTGCGCTTCGCGCGCCGGGCTCAGCACGAGCCGCACGAGGCGCCAGTTGAGGACCCGCTCACCCCAGTGATGGCCGACCCAGTAGAGGATGGTGTCGCCGGACAGCACGCCGCCGACGCACACGGGCAACGCGACCCACCATCGCAGCGCGGCGGCGCGCGACAGGACGCCCGCGGCGACGATCGGCACCTCTTCGGGTATCGGCGCACCCAATCCGGCGGCCAGGAGCACGAGGAAAAGCCCGGCGTACCTGAGATGCTCGATGAACGTCTCGACCAGATCGCACCTCTGGCAACAATCGGTAGCGGAGGTTGTTGACCAGTGTATACTTCGGCTGTCTGGTGCGGTCGTCGGTTCGTCGTGAACCCTCCTCCCCGTCAGGCCGCGTCCCCGATCTCCTTTCCGAGTTCCGGACGCGCACAGGTTCGGAAGGCAGAAGGAGCCCTTCCATGGCAGTCAAACTCTTCGTCGGCGGTCTCTCATTCTCCACCTCGAACGAGCGCCTGCGCGAGGCCTTCGCGGCCACCGGCAGCGTTGAGTCCGCGAGCGTCGTCACCGACCGGGACACCGGGCGGTCGCGCGGTTTCGGCTTCGTCGAGATGGCGACTCCGGAGGAAGCTGAGCAGGCCATCAGCCGCCTCAACGGCACGAGCCTCGACGGCCGGACGATTCAGGTCGAGAAGGCGAAGGCGCCAGGCACAGGCGGCGGTGGTGGCGACCGGCGCGGCGGTGGTGGTGGTCGCGGCGGCTTCGGCGGCGGTGGCGGCGGCGCCGGTCGCGGCGGCTCCCGCGGCGGTCGCTGGTAAGCCGACTCACACCCCCTTAACTCTCATCGAGCACCCAGGGCGGTAGGCGGAACCTTGCCCACCGTCCTGCACACCGAGTCCTCCCACGGGCACGGGGGCCAGGAAATCCGCACTCTTGCGGAGACGCGCTGGCTCTTGGACCACGGCTGGGGCGCCTTGATCGTTTGCCAGCCGGGCAGCCCGCTTCTCGCCGAGGCACGGGCGACGGCAATCCCAGCGGTCGCGATTCGCATGCGCGGCGCGGCAGACATCGGCGCCCTCTTCCGTCTGCGGCGCTTCATGCGCGCGCGGGACGTGAGCCTGATCCACACCCACAGCTCCATCGACAGCTGGCTTGGCGGGATCGCGGCGCGGTCGCTCGGTCGGCCCGTCGTGCGGAGCCGACACGTGTCGATCCCGATCCGCCGGCGGCGCGCCCTCGTCTATCGGCTCGCCGATCGGATCATCACCAGCGGCGAGGCCGTTCGCACGCTCGTGATCGCGTCGGGCGTCGCGCCGGAGCGCGTGGTGGCGATCCCCGCAGGCGTCGACGCGGCGCGGTTCCACGGCGCGGTGTCGGGCAAGCGCGTGCGTGACGAGCTCGAGCTGCCGCCGGGCGCCGCCTTGGTGGGCCTCGTCGCCAACGTGCGCGGCTCGAAGGGGCACAACGTATTCCTCGAGGCGGCCCGCGCGGTGCTCGCGGTGGCGCCCGACACGCGCTTCCTCATCGTCGGCGCGGGCGTCGGCTTCGACGAGGTGCGCGATCGCGTCCGACAGATGGGGCTGGAGGCATCCGTGCACCTCACCGGGTTCCGCCGGGACATCCCAGAAGTGATGGCGGCGCTCGACGTGCTGGCGCTCCCCTCGATCCGGTCGGAGGCGATCCCTCAGGTAATTCCCCAGGCTCTCGCGGTCGGTACGCCCGTCGTGGCCTCGACAGTCGGTGGAAGCCCCGAGCTGATCCGCGACGGCGAGAACGGCCGCCTGGTGCCCCCGGCGGACCCGGGCGCACTCGCCGCCGCGATCCTGGACCTGCTCCGCGACCCCGAGCGCGCGCGGGCGATGGCGCGGGCCGGCCAGGCCATGGTCCGCGAGCGGTACACGATCGACACCACGATGGCGCGGACCGCCGAGGTCTACCGCGCGCTGGTCCCGCGTGAGGACTTGGTTATATAGCGATACTTTGATATAAGAATTCTTGTGAGCGCGCCGCCGCCCCCCGATCTCCCGTCCTTCAAGGCGGAGTTCTTCAAGGCGCTGGCGCACCCCATCCGTATCCGGATCCTCGAGATCCTCCGGGCCGGCGAGCGCAGCGTGCAGGAGCTCCAGGCCCGCCTCGAGCTCGACCAGTCGACCGTGTCGCAGCAGCTGGCTGTCCTGCGCGCCAAGCACGTGGTCACCGCCCGCAAAGAGGGGACCACGGTCCGCTACGCGATGCGCGACGTGCTGGTCGGCGAGCTCCTCGACGTCGCGCGACAGATCTTCAACACCCAGCTGGCCGGGACCCAGACGATGCTTCGCGCGCTCCGCCAGGAAGCGCGTCGGTCGACGCGGCGCTGACCGATGCTCCGCCAACTGTGGACCGCTCTGCGCACCGGCATCGTGACCGAGCCCCCGGCGCGCGTGTCCGACCTCGAGCGCGTCGGCGAGCGGCTCGCCGCCGAGATCACGCGCGCCTTCGGTCGGTCGCTCCACATCCGCCAGGTCGACGCGGGCTCCCCCAACTGCTGCGAGATCGAGATCAGTGGGCTCACCGGCCCGCACTACGACCTCGAGCGATTCGGTCTCCACTTCGTCGCCTCGCCGCGCCACGCCGACTGTCTGCTGGTGACCGGGCCGGTGACGCGCAACATGGCCGAGCCGCTGCGGCGCACCTGGGAAGCGACGCCCGATCCCAAGCTCGTCATCGCCGTCGGCGAGTGTGGGCGTGACGGCGGGCTCTTCCGCGGCTCCTATGCGGTCGCCGGCGGCGTGGCTGACGTGATCCCGGTGGACGCCGTCATCCCGGGGTGTCCGCCGTCCCCGGCGGCGTTGCTGGCCGGTCTGCTCGACGCGATCAGGCGCCGGCGCTGATGGCGCGCCTCGCGTACGGACTCGCCGCGCTCGTCGCGGTCGGCGCCGCCGCGCTCGGCCTCCACGGCATGTTCGGCGGCGCCTTCACGCTCCAGGTCGGATGGCTCGTCCCGCTGGGCGGCCTCCAGCTGACCCTCGACCCGCTCGCCGGATTCTTCCTGCTGGTCATCGCCGTCGGTGTCGCGCCCGCGTCCGTGTACGCGATCGGCTCCGCGGGCGGCGCGCGGCGCGGTCTGGGCGCGTACCTGGTCTTCGTCGTCTCGATGTGCCTGGTGCCGCTGGCCGCGAACATGATGACGTTCGCGATCGCGTGGGAGCTGATGTCGCTCGCCTCCTATCTGCTGGTGCTGCACGAGCGCGGATCGCGCGAGTCGCTCCGGGCCGGCTGGGTCTACGCGGTCATGACCCACGCCGGGCTCGCGTGCCTGCTCGCCGGCATGATGCTGCTCGGCGCCTGGACCGGAAGTTTAGAGTTCGCGGACTGGCGCGCGGCCGCGCCCGGTCTCGGCGGTGGCGCGCGCAGCGTGGCCTTCGTGCTGTTGGCCCTCGGCTTCGCCGGAAAGGCCGGCGTCATTCCGCTGCACGTGTGGCTCCCGCTCGCTCACCCGGCCGCACCGAGCCACGTTTCGGCGCTCATGTCCGGCGTGATGATCAAGCTGGGCGTGTACGGCCTGCTGCGGGCGAGCTTCGACTGGCTCGGCGCCGGGCCCCCGTGGTGGGGCGTCGCCGTCCTGATCGTCGGCGCCGTCTCGTCCGTGATCGGCGTGCTCTACGCGCTGGTCGAGCACGATCTCAAGAAGCTTCTCGCCTTCCACAGCATCGAGAACATCGGGATCATCCTGATCGGCATCGGCGCCGGGCTGCTCTACCAGGGCGCCGGGCTCGAGGCGCTCGCGCTGCTCGGCGTCGTCGCGGCGCTCTACCACACCCTCAACCACGCCGCCTTCAAGGCACTGCTGTTCCTCGGCGCCGGCGCCGTCGTCCACGCCACCGGCACCCGCAACATCGAGGAGATGGGCGGCCTCATCAAGCGGATGCCGTGGACCGCCGCGTGCTTCCTGGTGGGCTCGGCGGCGATCTCCGCGCTCCCGCCGCTCAACGGCTTCGTGAGCGAGTGGCTCACGTTCCTGGCCCTGCTCCAGAACACCCACCTCGCCCGGCCGTCGCTGAGCCTGGCGTTCGCGCTCGGGATCGCGGGGCTCGCGCTGACGGGCGGCCTCGCGATGGCGTGCTTCGTCAAGGCATTCGGCATCACCTTCCTCGCGCTGCCGCGGAGCGAGGCGGCCGCGCGCGCCCACGAGGCGCCGCCGGCGATGCGGATCGCCATGGTCTTGCTGGCCGTCACGTGCGCCGCCCTCGGCCTCGGGCCCACGTGGGTGGTGCCGGCGCTCGCCACGGTCGCCGGCGCGCTGCTGGGCGACACGCCGCCCGTCGCGTTCGGCGACTGGCTGACGCTCCGGGTGTCGGAGGGATTCGCGACCGGCTCGGCGCTCGCGATCGCCGCCGCCCTCGGCGTGGCGCTGGTCGCGTTGCCGCTCGGACTCCGGGTGGCCGGCGCCTCGCGCCGCCGCCGCGCCTACGAGACGTGGGGCTGCGGCCGGATCGGCCAGACGGCGCGGATGGAATACACCGCGACCGCGTTCGCGAACCCCTTCAAGCGGGTCTTCGACTTCCTCTATCGGCCCACCAAGAAGCTCGACATCGACTTCCATCCGGAGTCGCGCTTCTTCGTCGAGCGCATCGAGTACGAGAACCCGACACGCTCGATCTTCGACGACTGGCTCTACCGCCCGGTGCTGGACGGGCTGAGCGGGGTCGCGCGCGCCGCCCGGGCGATCCAGTCCGGCAGCGCGAACCTCTACCTCGCGTACATCCTGGCCGTCCTGCTCATCATGCTGGTGCTCGCGTGATCGCGGCCATCGCGGTGGCTGTCGCGCAGGTGATCGTGGTCGGCGCAGGCGCGCCGCTGCTGGTCGGGGTGCTGCGCACCCTCAAGGCGCGGCTCGTGGGACGGCGCGGCCCCAGTCCGTGGCAACCCTACGCGGACCTCCGCAAGCTCCTCGCGAAGGAGGTCGTCGTCTCGACGACGACCTCGTGGATCTTCCGCGCCACGCCCTACGTCCTGGCCGCGACGATGCTGGTGGCCTCGCTCATCGTGCCGGTATTCCTGGCCCGCCCGCCGCTGGCCTTCCCCGGCGACGTGATCTTGTTGATGTACCTCTTCCTGCTCGGGACCTTCTTCCTGGCGCTGGCCGGCCTCGACGCGGGCAGCGCCTTCGGCGGGATGGGGTCGAGCCGTGAAGTCGCGGTCGCCGCGCTGGCCGAGCCGACGATCATCGTTGCGGTCTTTGCGCTCGCGATGCGCGCCGAGACGATCGACCTCGCCCGAGTGGTGGAGCGATTCTCCCGCGAGCCCCTGCTGGCGGCGAATCCGGCCCACCTGCTGGCATTCGCCGCGTTCTTCATCGTCATGCTCGCCGAGACCGGCCGCCTACCGGTCGACAATCCGGCGACGCACCTCGAGTTGACGATGATCCACGAGGCGATGGTGCTGGAGTATTCGGGCCGCTACCTGGCGCTCGTCGAGTGGGCGAGCGCCATGAAGCTCTGCCTGTTCATGACGCTGCTGGCGAACCTCTTCTTCCCGTGGGGCGCCGGTGGCCTGACGGGCCCGGCGGCGATCCCGCTCGGCGTCCTGGTGCTGGCCGGCAAGCTCGTGCTGCTCGTGATCGCGCTCGCGGTGCTGGAGACGACCGTCGCGAAGCTGCGCCTCTTCCGCGTCCCCGAGCTACTGGCCGGTTCGTTCGCGCTGGCGATTCTCTCGGTCATGGCGGTGGTCCTGGTCTGATGACGACGGTCTCGAACCTCCTCGCGTTCTTCGGCCTGGTCGTCACGCTGCTGATCGTCTGGCGGCAGAGCTGGCCGGCCCGGCGGCGGCTCTTCGTCGCGCAATCGCTGCTGCTGGCCGCGCTGGCGAGCGCCGTCGGCCTGTTCGCCCACCGGCGCGCGCTGCTCCTCGTCGCCGCGGTCGTCGTCGTGGTCAAGGCGTGGGTGATCCCCCGCGTGCTCTCGCGCATCGGCGCGGGCGCGCCGGTGCGCCCGATCGCGCCCGGCCGGTCGTCGGGGATGTCCGTCCTCGTCGCCGGCGCCCTCGTCGTCGTCGCCTACGTGATCATGCTGCCGGTCACGGCGGCGGCCGAGCTGCCGACCGAGGGCGCGATCCCGCTGGCGTTCGCGATCGCGCTCATCGGGCTCTTCTTGTGCGTCACCGGACGCGACGCGCTCGGGCACATCCTCGGCTTCCTCGTCTTCGAGAACGGGATCTTCGGCCTGGCGATCCTCGCCACCTACGGCTTGCCCGGCATCGTCGAGGCCGGCGTGTTCCTCGACGTGCTCGTGATCGTCCTGATCATGGAGGCGGTCGTCGTCGAGGTGCGCCGCGAGCACGACTCGATCGAGGTAGACCGGCTGCGGGAGCTGCGCGGATGACGCTCATCGTCCTCCTCGCCGTTCCGCTCGTGGGGGCGCTGGTTCTCTGGCGCGCTTCGGGCTCGCGGGCCACGGTCCTCCACGGCCTCACCAGTGCGTTCACGCTGGCCGCGGCCCTCGGCGTCGCCGTCCAGGTGAACCGCGGCGGGCCGCTGGCCGCCGTCGATGGCCTCCTCCGCGCCGACGCGCTCTCCGCCTGGATGATCGCCCTCATCGGCGTCGTCGCGGCGCTCGCCGCCACCGAGGCGCCGGCGTACCTCCGCCCCGACGCGCCGGGCCGCTTCTATCCGCTCTTCCACCTCTTCGTCTTCACGATGCTGCTGGCCGTCTCCACCGACGACGTCGGACTCATGTGGGTCGCGATCGAGGGCACCACGCTCGCCTCGGTCTTTCTCGTGAACTTCGAGCGCACCCGGTCCTCGCTCGAGGCCTCGTACAAGTACCTGCTGATCTGCTCGGTCGGCATCGCCGTCGCGTTCCTGGGCACCGTCCTCGTGTACTTCGCCGGGATCCAGCAGTTCGGCGACGAGGCCCACGCGCTGCGCTGGACGACGGTCGTGCGGCTGGCGCCGGGGCTGGCGCCGCGGGTCATCGAGCTGGCGTTCGTCTTCCTCGTCGTGGGCTACGGCACCAAGGCCGGGCTCGCGCCGATGCACACCTGGCTCCCCGACGCCCACAGCGAGGCGCCGGCGCCCGTGAGCGCGCTCATGTCGGGCGTGTTGCTGAGCGTGGGCGTCTACGCGGTCCTCCGCTTCAAGCCGGTCGTCGATCTCGCGGCGGGGCCGGAGTTCGCCCGGCGCATCCTGCTGGCGCTCGGACTCGTGTCGATCGCCGTCGCGGCCGCGTTCCTGTGGACGTCGACGAACTACAAGCGCACACTCGCGTACTCGAGCGTCGAGCACATCGGGCTCGTCTGCCTGGGGCTCGGCTTCGGCGGCGTCTGGGGCACCGCCGGTGCCCTGCTCCACATCGCGAACCACGCCCTGGCCAAGTCGGTCCTGTTCGTCCTGTCCGGGCGGATCCGCAAGGCCTACGGCTCGACCGAGATTTCGGCGGTGAGCGGTCTGATGGGGCCCATGCCGTTCACCGGCGGAGGCTTCCTCGCGGCGATGCTGGCGCTCCTCGGCCTGCCGCCCTTCGGCCTCTTCGTCAGCGAGGTCATGATCTTCGCCGCCGGCTTCACGCAGGGCTTCCCCTTCATCGCGGCCGTCGGGCTGATCTTGTTCGTGATAGCGTTCGCGGGCCTCCTGCGCACGACGCACGCGATCCTCTACGGCGCGCCATCATCGCGGCACCCCGTCGTGGAGGCCGGCGGCTGGCCTCGCGCGATTCCTCTGGCGGGTGCGCTCGCGCTGCTCCTGCTCACCGGGCTCGCGTGGCCGCCCGGGCTCGCGGCCACGCTCGACCGGGTCGCGGCGATCGTGACGCGCTGACATGCCCCCGGCGCCGAGTACGTCCGAATCGTTCGAGCGGGCCGCGCTCGAGGCGGGCGCGACGCTGGTGACGCCGTCGTTGCCCGGGGCGATCGCGTGCCGGCTGTCCAGCGCGGGGATCCCGGCCTTCGCCGATCGCCTGGCCGAGCTCGGCGCTCACTGCCAGTTCCTCGCGGCGACCGACACGCGATCCGACTATGGTGACTTCACGCTCGTCTACGTGTTCGCGCCCGCGCGACTGAGGCCCGCCGTCGTCGTCCGCGTGTCGGTGCCCGCGTCGACCGCGTCGTTCCCGTCGCTGGCCACGCGCTCGTTCGCCGCGAGCCGGTTCGAGCGCGAGATCCACGACCTGCTCGGCCTGGTTCCCCTCGGCCACCCCGATCTCCGCCGTCTCGCCCTCCATCAGTTCTGGCCGGCGGACTACCACCCGCTGCGTCGCGACGTGACCGCGCGCACCGACTTCGTCGACGCGGGTGAGGCGTTCCCGTTCCGCCGCGTCGAAGGCGAGGGCATCTACGAGATCACCGTGGGGCCCGTCCACGCCGGCATCATCGAGCCCGGTCACTTCCGATTCAGCGTCGAGGGCGAGACGATCGTCAACCTCGAAACCCGACTCGGCTTCGTCCACAAGGGCACCGAAAAGCTCTTCGAGACGCTTCCGTTCGAGCGGACGCCGGCGCTCGCCGAGCGCGTCTCCGGCGACACGGCCGTCGGCCACGCGCTCGCCTACTGCCAGGCCCTCGAGGCGCTCACCGGCTGCGCCGTTCCCGCCCGCGGGGCGTGGCTGCGCGTCGTGCTCCTGGAGCTCGAGCGCCTCTACAACCACGTCGGCGACGTGGGCATGATCATCAACGACACCGGCTTCGCCTTCGGCCACGCGCATTGCTTCCGGCTCCGTGAGGAGCTGCTCAGATTGAACGCGCGGCTCACCACCCACCGTCTCCTCCGCGGCGCCGTCGTGCCGGGCGGGGTCGCGGAAGCCGTCGGCGCCCCGGCGCTGAAGGACGTCGCGAAGACGGTCGAGCGCCTGGTCACCGAATTCGTCGAGATCGTGGGCGTGTGCCTCGCCAACACGACGGTGCTCGAGCGACTCCAGGGCACCGGGCGGCTCACGACGCCGATCGCGAGGGGGATGCAGGTCGTCGGGCTCGTCGGGCGCGCGAGCGGCATCGACGCGGACGCGCGGCGCGATGCCCCGTTCGCGGCGTACGCCGAGCTCGAGGTGCGCGCGCCGGTCTACGCGGAAGGCGACGTGTGGGCGCGGACCATGGTGCGCCTGGACGAGGCGCGCGAGGCCACGCGGCTGATCCGGGCCGCGGCCGACCGCGATCCCGCCGGGCCCACGCGCGTCCCGCTGCCCGCGATGACGGCCGGCGCGCAGGGCTTCGGTCTCGTCGAGGCGTGGCGGGGCCCCGTCTGGCACTGGGTGCTGGCCGACGGGCCGGCGTCGCTCCGGCGCGTGAAGATCGTCGATCCGTCGTTCCGGAACTGGCCGGCGCTCGAATATGCGGTGCTGAAGAACATCGTCCCGGACTTTCCGCTCTGCAACAAATCGTTCAACCTCTCGTACTCCGGCAACGACCTGTGAGAGACCGCGCGGCGGGCACGCTCGGCGAGGCTAGCGGAGGGGCCGCGCCGAGAAGAGCCGCAGGTCGGCCTGGGCGCGCCGCTCGTGGCTCTCGATCGCGAAGCCCGCCCGCTCCACGGTGTGCTCCGTCTCGCGGTTCGGGCGGCAGCCCCCGCTCACGCGCGTCCACAGCGGTTGGACCCGGTCCTGGAACGCGGCCTTCCATCGTCGCTGGGATCGA
>Ga0209376_1001293_pt1 | contig 25553 bp, 30 predicted proteins | sample GraSoiAngelo_134_FD_185891 | JGI IMG/M metagenome (GOLD analysis project Ga0209376, IMG submission 185891) | Grasslands soil microbial communities from the Angelo Coastal Reserve, California, USA - 14_0929_05_30cm (SPAdes) (version 2) | ecosystem: Environmental > Terrestrial > Soil > Grasslands ... | reverse complement strand
GACCATGTCGTCCTTGACGGATGCGTCGTCGGTAGGCTCGTCGGGTTCTGGCGTCGAAGAGCGCTTGCGCTTGCTCATGGGACGAAAAGCTTAACCGCCGATCCTGAGCCCGAACACCGGGTTCACCGGGCCGTGCCCGTGGCCGATCTCCAGCGCCCCTGAGATGGCGCCAGTGACGAACGCCTTGGCCTCCCGCACCGCATCGAGCGGATCGGCGCCACGGGCGAGCAAAGCAGTGATCGCGGCCGAGAACGCGCACCCGCTGCCGTGCGTGTTCGGCGTCGCGATGCGAGTGCCCTCGAGCTCGACGAGGCGCGTGCCGTCGAAGAAGACGTCACTGACGTCGCCGTCGGCGTGTCCTCCTTTGACCACCACGGCGCGCGCCCCCATCGCGACCAGGTCGCGCGCGGCTTCGCGGCGCTCGTCGAGAGTCGTGACGAGTCGGCCGAGGAGCACACTCGCCTCCGGCAGGTTGGGGGTGAGCACCGCGGCAAGCGGCACGAGTCGCCCTCGCAGCGCCGCGATGGCTTCGTCGCGCAGGAGCTTGGCACCGCCCTTCGCCACCATGACCGGGTCGACCACAAGCTGCTCGATCCCGTGTTGCTCGATCGCGACCGCGACCGTCTCGATGATCTCCGGGCTCGAGAGCATTCCGGTCTTTGCCGCCTGGACGCCGATGTCATCGACGACGGCGTCGATCTGCTGCCGGATGAGCGACGTCGGCAGCTCGAGGATGCCGATGACGCCGATCGTGTTCTGGGCCGTGACGGCGGTGATCGCGGAGGTGCCGTGCACACCGAGTGCGGCGAAAGTCTTCAAGTCGGCCTGGATGCCCGCGCCGCCGCCCGAGTCAGATCCCGCGATGGTGAGCGCGACCGGGATCTTCACGTCGCGCTGATCCTCCGCCCGGTCCAGTAGACGGCGGCGGCGACGGCGACGCTGACCAGGCCGGAGACGTCCGCGCCGTGCAGGGCGCCGATCAATCCGTCGTTGAAGAACGTCGCATCCGCGACCAGGTTGCCGAAGAGGTTGACGTAGTTCACGAACAAGAGGCTCGCCGCCGTGCCCGCGAGCCACGCCGCGACCGCCAGCGCGGGGCGGCCGCGCGAGTCGAAGAAGAAGAACGTCAGCAGCACGACAGCCGCCCACGCGGGCGCCCAGAGATAGGTGAGGATCAGGAAATCCTCGTAGGCGACGTGGAAGTCGCTCACCAGCACCGCGTACGCGGCCAGCGCGGTGCCGAGGACCCCGCACGCGAGCGCCGTCTGCCATCGCTTGAGCCTGATCCCCATCGCCAGCGTGACCAGGCCCGCCGTGTAGACGTCGAGATAGTTGGCCCAGATCTCGCCGACGACGATGAAGAGGAAGAACGGCACTGTGACCCACACCGGCGCGTGGGCGCTGATCACCGCCAGCACCCCCTGGTCGGCCGCGAGCTTGGAGTCGATGGTCGGAAGCAGCAGACCGAAGAGCCCGAGCAGGGTCATGGGCACGACGACGCCGGCGAGGGGCCACAGGGTGACCGCGCGCGTCGAGCTGGAGGGAGGGAGGTAGCGCGAATAGTCGCTCGCGAACGGGTACCACGAGGCGACCAGGGCAAAGCAGGTCATGAAGCCGAGCACGAGCGCGCCGAGGTAGTCGGAGCCGGCCGCGGTCGAGGCCTGGCCCCAGTGAAACTGAGGCGCGAGGAAGAGGAAGAGCGCCAGCGAAAGCGCGGCGAAGATGATCGCGCCGTACGTCTCGAGGACCTTGATCGTCTGGTGGCCGTAGATCGCGACCGCGACGCTGATCGCGGCGATCACGAGCACCAGCGCGAACGTGATGGCCGCGTTGCCGCCGCCGAAGAGCTGCGCCCCCGCCTGCGCGGCGATGACGCAGTCGACCGCGAACCATCCGATGGCCAGGAACAGCGTCAGCGCCGCGCCGAGATAGGAGCCGCGCAAGCCGAAGATGCGGCGCGTGAAGACGATCTGCGGTTCGCCCGTGCGCGGGCCCGTATTGCTGAGTAGGCCGAGGATGACCGCCGCGGCGACCGTGCCGGCCACCGTCGCGGCCAGGCCGTCCCAGACGCCCAGCCCGAAGTAGGTCGTCAGCAGGCTGGCGGTGAACAGGCTCGCGTAGTTGACGAACGCGCCCGCCCACAAGAAGGCGAGCTCACGCGGCGCGCCGTGACGCTCGGGGCCGGGGATCGGCTCGATTCCGTGCGTCTCGACCTTGCCGAAGGCGTCGGCTTCGGGCGGCCGGACTGCGAGTTCACTCATGTCGCTTCCCTCCGCTGGCATTACCCAGTTCAGGTTCATGCGGTCGGCGTCACGATGCCCTCTCAGCCCGGCCCGATCGGGGCGAGCTCCCGCTGAGATCCGATCTTACTGAGGCGTCACGACTCGTGCCAGGGCGCCGGCAGCAGGTGGGCCAGGATCCTGTACACCTCGGGATTGAGAGCGAGGCCGACGTGGCTGCCGTGGACCTCGATCGCGTTGACGTCGGGGCGCAGGCACGCCTTCCAGTTGACGACGCCGTCCGAGCGCGAGTAGATCGAGGTCGTCGGCACGCGTGGTTCGGCCCGGAGGTCGCGCAGGAACCGCATCTCGACCGACGCGTCGTGCCGGTACCGGAAGGCATTGAAGAGATGCGCCGCGTGCACGCCGGCCATGGTCAGCGGGTGCACGTCGAACGGATCGCCCAGCGGAGATCCGAGAGCGATCACCTGCTCCACCAGGTCGGGCTTGCGGTGGGAGAGGACTTTGGCGAGCACGCCACCGCGGCTGTGGCCGACCAGCGAGACGCGCGCCGTGGTCTTGCGGTTGATCTCGAGCAGCGTGTCGAGCAGCGGCTTGAGCATCACCTCGGAGTACATGACGTTGAAGGCCAGGCCGGCGACGTACGGCCGGTAGCCGATGCGGCGCATCCAGTCGTACTGCGTCCGCAGCGTCCAGTCGCCGGCGAGGAATCCTGGGATCAGCAGCACCGGCTTGCGCAGGCCGGGCGGGACGTCGTCGCCGCGGAAGACCGGGTCGCGGATCAGGCGCAGGAACTCGAGGTAGAAGCGACCCTCGAGCCACATCGGCGGGATCGGGTCCCAGCGCCCGAGGCGGCGGAGGCGTGGGAGCACCGCGGCCGAAGCCTTCAGCCGGCCGCGGCGGCTGCTATGTGGTGGTTCCGAGAGTGTGGCCACGTCCCTCTGCGTTGCGGTGCTGTGTCATGACGCTGCGGCGGCGGTGGCGATTCTATACGGGCTCCACGACGTCAGCGCATCGAGAAACAGATCGGGCGTCTCCATCATCGGCACGTGGCCGACGCCGTCGAGCACCTCGAGCTGCCAGTCGGGGCGGCGACGGACGAGCTCGCGCGACGCCGAGACCGGGATCAGGCGATCGAGGCTGCCGTGGACGACGAGGGTGGGGGCGGTCACCGCGGCCACGCGCGCCCAGAAGCGCGGGTTCGCCATGCGCAGGCCGATGGAGCGTGAGGCCTGCACGAAGGCGCGCGTGTTCTGACGCCCGAGCTGCATGCGCTCGCGGGTGAGCCGGACGTGCGCTTCGACCACGGCGGGGTCGACGCGCGAAGGGTCGGCGCATACGAGCGCCAGCGCCTGGCGGACGAGGCCCTCAGGGCCGAGCTCGCGGCTGCGGCGGTCGACGAGGGTCTCGGCCAGCCCGGGGACCGACAGGGCGGCCATCGCGCCGAGCATCAGCGGTTCGGGACGGCTGACGTGCGCGCCCGGGATGGCAGGGTCGACGAGGACGAGCGACCGCACAGACTCGGGATGGGCGGCCGCCTCGAGCACGCCGATGTGCCCGCCCATGGAGTTGCCGGCGAAGACGACAGGCTCGGCGGCCACCCTGGCGATGAAGTCGTGCACCAGTGAGGCGTGGGCGCCGACCGTCGCGCTGCGTCCGAAGAGGGGCGTCTCCCCGAAGCCCGCGAGGTCGAGTGCGAGAACCCGGTGACTCCTGGCCAGCGACGGCCCCACCGCCATCCAGTTGAGAGCGCTGCCCGCCAGGCCGTGGACGAGGAGCATCGTCGAGCCGGAGCCGCCGAAGTCGAGGTAGTGGACCGGCCCGTCGATATCGGCGACTTTATGCCGCAACGCGTCATGAATCCTACGCCAGGATTCCCGAGGCCAGCCGCATCAGCACCTCGGTCACCGCGGTGGGCGAGCGGCGGCCGTCCTTGTGCAGACGGTCGAAGACCGGGAAGGAGCTGAGAACGGCGATCACGTCCTCCGCCTCGCGCAGCGAGCAGCCCGGGCGAAGGGCGTCCGTGGCCGCCAGGCGCTCCGCAAGGCGGCGTGCCTGCTCGCCACGTGTGCGCTCGGTGCGAATTTGCCTGTAGAGAGCGGGGTTCTCCGCCCAGGCCGCGCACGAGCGCTCCAGGTGCTCCCGGAGACCGTCCGCATCGGTTCGGTGCTCGGGGGCAAGGGCGCCAAGCAAGGCGGCGAGCGATCCGAAGCGGTTGTAGACCGTAATCCGGGTCACGCCCGCGCGGCGGGCGATGGCGGCGACGGTGACCCCGCGCCCGGTCTCGGCGACGAGCTCCCGGGTCGCAGAGAGGATGGAGGTTGCGGTGCGATCGACCGAGGCCTGGCGGCGCCCGAGGCGGTAGGGGCGAGGCATTTGAGAATATTTAAGCAAACTGTATGTCGTAATATTCGGTGGCTTTCGGGGGCGGCGTTCGCCGGCGGCCGAGAGCCTACGATCGCTCCTCATGAGGTTGTGGGACCCGTTCGCGTTCCGCGAGCTGACGGCCCTGCTCCAGGACCCGGTGTTTCGCGGTCGCGGTGTGCCCCGAGGCGACGGCCGGCCGGTGCTCCTGGTCCCAGGGTTCCTGTCCGGCGACTGGGCGCTTCGGGTCCTCCACGGGTGGCTCGGCCGCATCGGCTACCAGGGCCAGCTGTCGGGGATCGTCTTCAACGTCCGCCACTCCGAGCGCATGCTCTCGGGCCTCCGCCGCCGCGTGGCGCAGCTGGCGGACGAGTCGGGGACGCGCGTAAGCCTGGTCGGGCACAGCCGGGGAGGCCTGCTGGCCAAGGTCCTGTCTCAGCGCCGGCCTGACGACGTCGAGCAGGTCATCGCCCTCGGCTCGCCGCTGGCCGACTGGACCGACCTCGCGGCCCTGACGCATCGCGCCGTCGGCGTCGTCCGCACCGCCAACCAGCTGGCCTACGGCCGGCGCCTCAACGCCGAAGGTCGCTTCACCTACGACCTCAAGCTCCCGCCCGCGGTGCCGACGACCTCGATCTACACCAAGGCCGACGACGTCGTGAACTTCCGCTCCTGCCTGCGGCCGGACATCCCCGCGATCCCAGTCTGGGGCACGCACAACGGCCTGGTCGTGAACCCGGAGGTCTTCCGCCTCCTCGGGCGGCTGCTCGCGCGACCGCGCCGGTGATCGCGCTCGCGGTCGGGATGGCCCTGGTGGCCGCGGTCTTCCATGGCACCTGGAACGTGCTGGTCAAGGTGAGCGGGGACCCCATCACCACGTTTCGCCGCGCGTCCTACATGGCGGCGATCGTCGCCACGTTGAGCCTGGGTCCGGCCTGGCTGATCTTCGGCAGGCCGTCGCTCGTGCCCGCGTCCGCGGGTCTGTGCCTGGTCTCCTCGCTGCTCGAGACGACCTACCTCTGGCTGCTCTCGACCGCGTATCGCCGCGGGGAGCTCTCGGCCGTCTATCCGATCGCGCGCGGCTCGGCGCCGCTGCTGAGCGTGGTCGTCGGCCTGGCGCTTCTTGGCGAGAGGCTGGCGACGCCGCAGCTCGTGGGGGTGGGGCTGCTCCTTGCCGGCATCCTCTCGGTGACGCTGTCGCAGGCCCGCGGGAGGGCGACGCTGCCGGCGCTGCTGACCGGAGTCGCCATCGCCGCGTACACGTCGGTCGACCGGGTGGGGGTGAGGATGGCGTCGCCGTGGCTCTATGCGTGGCTGCTGTTCACGCTGATGGCGATCGAGCTGCCGATCACGATCTGGATCGCTTCGGCGCTCGGTCTGTATCGCCAGCCGCGGGACGTCGCGCCGCCCGCGTGGAGCCAGTCGACGGTGATCGGGTTCTTCTTCTGGGCCGGCTACTTCCTGGTCCTCTGGGCGCTGAGCCTCGCGCCGCTGGCGGTGGTAGCGCCGGTGCGCGAGGTTGCGATCGTGGCCGTGGCGGTGTGGGGGGTGTGGAGGCTGCGCGAGCGGGAGCGGGCCGCGGTGAAGCTGTCGGGGGCGGTGGCGACCCTTGCGGGAGTGGCGCTCCTGGCCATTTGAGCAGTTGGGAGGCGGATGTTAAGGTAGGGCTGTCCTCGGTAGTCGGGGATGTTCGCCGCGGTCGGAGCTTCTCGAAAGGACCGTGCGTACGCCGACATGCTTTCGAGAAGGGGGGTTAGTCGATGCCTACAGGGACGATCAAGAAGCTCGTCTCCGACCGCGGATTCGGGTTCATCGCGGCGGAGGACGGCAAGGAGTACTTCTTCCATCGCACCGGGCTGGACTCGAGCGTCAACTTCGACTCGCTGGCCGGTGGGGAGCGCGTGAGCTTCGAGATCGAGCCGAGCCAGAAGGGGCCGCGGGCGAACCGGATCAAGCTCGCGTAGTTTCGAGTCGCTGATCAGGCCGGTCGTCGGTGCGCGACCGGCCTTTTTCTTTTTAGTCGCGGCCACTTGCACGCGCGCGGGGGCTGAGTAAGCGGCGATTAGACCTCTTTTGATCACAACGGATCTATCGCGCCGTCGGGAAAGAACACTTTTGATCAAAACGGGTCGAAAGGCGCCCGCTTTTTTTGCGCCTAGGCTCGACGCAGGTTTGGCCGGCGGCGGAGGGACCGGCGGGAGGAGGGGAGGGCCCAGAGGTGCAAGCGTCTTTTGGGGGGGAGCGGCTCGGCCGCCCGGAACTGGGCGTGGCTCATCACCAACACGTGCGCCCCGGTCAACGCGACCACGCCCGCCGGATTCACGCCCCGGCTGCGCATCGCGCTGAAACCGATGCTGTCGCCAGGACCCAGCTCGCCGGTCTGCCCGCGCCGCTGCGTTTGCAGCGTGCCCTCGGCCACGATCAGGTAGTGGTGGCACAGCGCACCTTCTTCGGCCAGCATCTCGCCGGCAGCCACGCGCACCTCGTCGAAGTGCCTTGCCGCGTCGCGCAAGCCCACGAGCTCGGGGACCGACCTCAGCAGCTGCACCCGCTCTTCGGCTTTCATCGGCCGATGGCGAAGGAACCTTCGCCCACCCCATCGCTGAACGCCAGGCGCAGGCCCGGCGCTACGCGCCGCAGGAGGCGGAGCGCACCCTGGTTGTCGCCCTGGACGTCGACCGCGAAGGCCTCGATTCCCTGGCCGGCGGCGCGGTCGGCCAGCGCCGCGACCAGGCGTGTGCCGATGCCCTGCCGCTGCCACCCGTCGGCGACCACGATCGCCATGTCCGCCGCATCCGCTCCGGGCCGGCGCGAGTACTGCGCCACGCCCACGACCTCGCCGCCCTCGACAGCCGCCACCGCCGCGCGCTCCATCCCGTCGACGCGAAGGAGCGCGCTGGCGAACCGCTCCGGGCGGGTAACCGGGGTGAAGAAGCGCCGGTACAGGGAGTCGGCCGACAGCCGGCCGAAGAACCGCTCGACCAGCTCCTCATCGCTGGGCTCGAGCCTTGCCAGGCCGGGGCCACCGCTGCTCGCCGCCTCGATCTCGACCATCTCAGAATCCAGCCTCCTGAACAACAAATAGCACGACCGGTCGTTCATCCAGAATAATAACCGACCGGTCGTGCTAATATCAAGCACAAACATGGCGATCGCCCAGCCCGCCCAGCCCGCCCAGCCTGCCGAGCCGACCGACGGCCGACGCATTCGGGGCTTGAAGACCCGGCAGGCGATCCTCGCCCACGCGGCCAGGGTCGGCTCTGCCGAAGGCCTCGACGCCGTCTCCCTTCAGCGCCTCGCCGACGACCTCGGCATCAGCAAGAGCGGGCTGTTCGCGCACTTCGGCTCCAAGGAGGAGCTCCACCTCGCGACCGTCGAGGCGGCGGCGCAGATCTTCACCGCCGAAGTCATCCGCCCGGCGCTTGCCCAGCCTCGTGGCGTCGGGCGCGTGTGGGCGCTGTGCAACTCGTGGCTGTCCTACCTCGAGCGCGGCGTGTTTCCCGGCGGCTGCTTCTTCTGGGCTGTCGCCGAGGAGTACGACAGCCGGCGCCCCGGTCCGGTCCGGGACTCCGTCCTGGCGAAGAAGGCCTACTGGTCGTACAGCCTGAAGCGCGCGGTCATGGAGGCGCAGGAGGCGGGGGACATCGACGCCGACGCCGACCCCGAGCAGCTTGCGTGGGAGCTCGACAGCCTGATGGGAGGGGCGAACAGCGGCTTCAAGAGCGGCGAGGGGAGGCTTGCCCTCGAGCGCGGGCGGCGGGCGATCCGGGAGCGACTGGTGCGGGCATCGACCTCCAAGGCAGGTACCAAATTCGGGTAGGGCGCGGCGCGCGAAACAGGTAGTTCGCGCCTTTTGGATCAGGACGCCGACCCATAGCCTGACCGCATGAGCGACAACTACCGGTTCTACGCCGACAAGGTCGCGGAATCGCGCTCCCACAAGGACAACGGCCCGCTCGCGGACCAGCTGAGGGACATCCTCGAGACGGTGCGCTGGTGTGAGGGCATGTGGGTGCTCGAGGACCGCATGAACCAGGCGCTGGACCTCGACCGCCGCCGCGACGCTTAGTGCGAGTGGCTGCGGACCAGCAGTAGGGCGGCAGTCCAGAAGAGGCTGCCGCTGAGGAGGAGCGCCCACATCGTCCAGGGGATGAGGGTGAACTCGACCAGTGCTCCGAAGATGCACATGGCCGCGGCGCCGGCGAGCAGGAACGATCCCGGCAGCAAAAGCCAGGCGGAGTACCAGGGCGGCTGAAGGACGTCGCCATGGTTGAGGGCACGACCGGCGCCGAAGACCAGCGCGGCGGTCACCAGCGCCGGGGCGGTGAGGCCGAACGCCCAGCGCAAGCCCACCTCGCCGATCGTGGCCGCGACCAGCGGCTGCACCCCCGCCATCGCGAGCCCGGCCGCGACGGCGAAGGCGACCAGGCGGAGCATCACCGAAGGGTGGGGCACGTTCAGCACGCTAGTTTGAAACCGCGCGGCCGGCGCCCGATACCTGTTAGGCGATCGCGAGGAGGACGAGGTTGCGGCTGGCTGTCTCGATGGCTCCGGGGTGATCGCGGCGGAGCACCTCAGCCGCCTCGGCGATGAATGATCGGCGGGTCGGCTCGCCGACGCCCTCGAGGCGCGCGGCGCAGTCCCACCAGCTGGCGAGCATGGTCACGAGTTGATCCGCCGACTGCCACACGACCTTTTCCTCCACGACCTCCACACGCGCCGTGGCAAAGCCCGCCCGCCGAGCAGCCTCGGCCAGCGAGTCCGGGTCGGAGAGGGTCTTGCGGGTGTCGTCCTGATCGATCGCCCGAGGGGCCGGCGGCAGCAGGCGATCGATCACAGAATCGAGCAGGTCCTGCACCCCCTGGCCCGGGCTCCCGACGGGGATGCTCGCGGCGAACCGGCGTCCGGCGCCGAGCACGCGCCGGGCTTCGCGCAACGCTTGGTCGAGGTGGGGAACGAACTGCAGCCCGTGCCCGCACGTGGCGGCGTCGAACGAGGCGTCGGGAAATGCAAGTCGCTCGATGTCCATCACCTCGAAGCGGGCGCTTGCCAGACCACGCGCCCGCGCGCGTTGGATCATGCCCGGCGCCAGGTCGACCCCGACCACCTCGCCGCCCGGGGCGACCGCTGTGGCAAGGGCGGCGCTGAGCGTGCCCGGGCCGCACGCCAGGTCAAGGACGCGCATCCCCGCTCGCGCGTCGACCAGCTCGAGCACGCGCATCCGGCCGCGGGCCTCGCCGCGCAACATCACCTGGTCGAGGCGCTGCTGGTAGGCCTCGGCGTGGCGGCTGAAGATGCCGGGGTAGAGGTCCTTGGACTTCATCGCCACGACCGCTCGAGCCAGGCTGCCGCGCGCAGCGTGTCGGCGTTGGTCCGGCCGACGACCTGGATGCCGACCGGCAGGCCTCGCACCGGCGCCGGGATCACCGCCACGGGTTGGTGGGTGGTGTTGAACGGCCGGGTGAAGCGGGAGAGCGGCTCGCGCACCTCGGGCCCGGCCTCGATGGGCGGCGCGACGATGGCCGTCGCCGGGAGGACGAGGGCGTCGAGCCCGTCCATGGCCGCGAGCGCCCCCGTCTGCAGCCGGCCGCGCTCCCCGATCGCCCTCTCGTAGTCGGCGTCCGTGATCTCGAACCCGCGACGGATCAGGCGGAGGACGTCCGCTCCGTACTTGTTCGGCGACTCGGTCGCCCAGCGCCGGTGGTATTCGGCGGCCTCGTAGAGGAGGATCGTCAGCCCGACCTCGAACAGCGGGGCGCGATCGAGGAACTCGACCTCCTCCAGCCCGCGGGAGACGAGCTCCCACGCCTGCGCGGTCGGAGGATCGATCTCGGCGACCCATCCGCGCGGCACCCCCAGGCGCGGCTTCGTCAAGCCCTCCAGGGAGACCTCCTCACCGGACATGACCGTGTACGCGTGCGCGGTCGTGGCGATGTCCGGGGCGATCGGCCCGAGGGTGTCGAGCGATCGGCTGAGCGGGATCACGCCGGCGACGTCGATGCTGCCGAACCAGGGCTTGAACCCGGCCACCCCGCACAGCGAGGAGGGGATGCGGATCGACCCGCCGGTGTCGCTGCCGATGGCCCAGTCGCACATGCCCGCGGCCACCGCCACGGCCGAGCCGCCCGAGGACCCGCCGGAGACCCGTTTGGGGTCGTGCGGGTTGCGCGCCGGCCCGAAGTGGGGGTTGACGTTCGTCACCCCGTACGCGAACTCGTGCAGGTTGGCCTTGCCGACGATCACGCAGCCCGCCTGGCGCAGGCGTCCGATGACGGGCGCGTCGTCCTTCGCCGGCACGTCGGGCAGGATGATCCCGCCGGCGGTCGTGACCATGCCTTTGACGTCGACCAGGTCTTTGACGGCGACGCGCTCGCCCGGACCGCGCTCATCGGAGCGGGAGATGAAGGCGTTCAGCTCCACGGCGCCATTGTCCAGTCTGTGCTGGTTTGAATTCCGGGTCCTCGGCGCTATCCTTGCCCGCTGATGTCAGCCCAGACGGCGGGTTCGATCGGCGCGAACCTCTCGTGGAGCAAAGTCGACCTGCTTACCTCGTTCCAGCGTCTGACCGCCGAGATCCAGGTCCGAGGCGGCCGCCTCCGGGAGACGATCAACGACCCCGAGCCGCTCTTCCACATGCGCAACGTGAGCGCCGAACCGCTGGTCCCCGGCGCCGTGCCCCTGAGCGGCGTGCCCGAAGGGCTGTTCAACAAGAACTTTGTCGGCGGGATCCGGACCATCGAGCCCGAGCCCGCTCCGCCCGACCTGGTGGCCGAGATGATCCGCCGCTACGTGATGTTCCAGGCGGCGACGTTCATGGTCACCGGCGCGGCCGAGTTTCCGAAGGCGACCGAGCCCTCGATGCACACCGAGATCCTCATGAAGTCGCGCTTCTTTCCGATGCTCGACGTCACCGTCACGATCTTCGGCGTCAACGGCAAGAGCTGGACCCAGCCCAACATCTGGGTGAACCGCGACCTGATGCTCGCGGTGTTCCTAGGCTGATCTCCCGAAGAGCCGAGCGACCCTCAGCTTCACGAGGTGCCAGAAGAGCGAGAACGCGCTGACCGGCCTGGCGGTCCGCGCCGCCGCCGGGACGTGTGGCTCTGACTCCGACCGCGCCACCGCCGCCGCGACGTCGTTCTCCGAAGGCTCATCCGCCTCGACGTTGGCCTGGATGCAGGTTGCCATCTCCTGGATGAGGCGCCGGGACACGTCCTCCATGACCCCGCGGCCGAACTGAGCCACGCGGCCGGCCACGTGGTACTCGGTCGTGATGGTGACCAGCGAGTTCTCGCCCGCGGTCTGGACGCGCATCTGGGCGCTGGCCCTCGCCGACCCGGGGCCGGTCGTCTCCCGGCCCTCCGCCGAAAGGGTGGCCATGCGCTCGGACTCGTCGCGCTCGGCGATCCGAGCGGTGCCGCTGTAGGCGACGGTGATCGGCCCGACCTTGACCTTGACCTTGCCCTTGAAGGTGCTCTCGTCGACCACCTCGGTCAGCTCGGCCCCCGGCACGCACCCGACCACCTTGTTGATGTCCAGGAGATAGGCGAACACCTTGTCGGGCGGGGCGCTCACCTGGAAGGAATTCTCCAGTTGCATTTCTCGGCTAAAAGTAGCGCAATAGAGGGGTTCATCTGCGCTGGCCTAGCGGGCGCCGCCGCGCGCCGCTTCATGGAGGGGATCAGGAGGACTGATGAAGCACAAGGTCGCCGTCACCGTCAACGGCCGCAAGCACGAACATGAGGTCGAGCCTCGCCTTCTGCTCGTGCACCACCTGCGGGACAACCTGGGGCTGACCGGTACCCACATCGGCTGCGACACGAGCCAGTGCGGCGCCTGCACGATCCTGGTCGACGGCAAGGCGGTGAAGAGCTGCACGATGTTCGCCGTCCAGGCCGAGGGCAAGAGCCTGACCACGATCGAGGGCATGGCCAAAGACGGCGAGCTACACCCGATCCAGCAGGCGTTCTGGGACGAGCACGGGCTCCAGTGCGGCTACTGCACGCCGGGGTTCATCATGGCGGCGGCCTACCTCCTCTCCCAGAACCCGAACCCGACCGAGGACGAGATCCGCAGGGGCCTGGAAGGCAACCTCTGCCGGTGTACGGGATACGTGAACATCATCAAGGCGGTGAAGTCGGCCGCCCAGACCATGAGCACTGCCCCCGCCAGGAAGACGACCGTCGCCGCCGGAGGCAACTGACATGGCGGTCACGCAGCTCGTCGGCGCGAAGATCCACCGCCGCGAAGACCCGCGCCTGATCACCGGTCACGGCCACTACATCGACGACTTCACGCGCACCGGCACCGCTTACGCCGCGTTCGTGCGCAGTCCCCTCGCGCACGCGCGCGTCAAAAGCATCGACGTCACCGACGCAAGCAAGGCGCCGGGCGTGGTCGGCGTCTACACCGCGCGCGACTTCAAAGGCCAGCTGGCGGGCACGCACCCGGCCGCGCCGGCGTTCGTGGCCGAGAAGAAGTACGTGCCCGAGCGCTTCCCCATCGCGGAGAAGGAGGTCTGCTACCAGGGCGAGATCGTCGCCGCGGTCCTGGCCGAGACCAAGGGCCAGGCGGCCGACGCCGCGAACATGATCCAGGTCGACTACGACGAGCTGCCGGCGGTAATGGACCTGGAGAAAGCGCTCGATGCCAAGAGCCCCAAGGCGCACGAGGGCGCGGCGGACAACGTCTGCTGGGACCTCGCCTACACCGGCCCCGAGGTCACCGAGGCCGCCTTCAAGGAGGCCGACGTCGTGGTCAAGCAGCGCATCCTCCAGAACCGGCTCGCGCCGGTGCCCATGGAGCCGCGCGGCGTGATGGCGGAGTACGAGACGTACGACAAGAAGCTGACGATCTGGATGTCGAGCCAGAACCCGCACTTCATCCGCCTGTTCGTGTCCGGCTCGATGGGGTTGAAGGAGAGCCAGGTCCGTGTCATCTCGCCGGACGTCGGCGGCGGCTTCGGCAGCAAGATCAGCCCGTATCCGGAGGACTACCTCGTGCCGGCGCTCTCACGCATGACCGAGCGGCCGGTGAAGTGGATCGAGACGCGCACGGAGTCGATCCAGAACGCGACCCACGGACGCGGCCAGTTCTACGAAGTCGAGGTCGCGGCCAAGAAGGACGGCACGCTGCTCGGCATGCGGATGACGCAGTACCTCGACGTCGGCGCCTACGCGGGAACGTTCAGCGCCTTCCAGGCATGTGCCTGCCTCATGGCGGGCGGCGCCTACAAGTGGAAGGGAATCTCGGCGCGGACCATCGGCATCCTCACGAACCGCGTGCCGACCGACCCCTACCGCGGCGCCGGCCGGCCGGAGGCGACGCACCTGGTCGAGCGCATGGTCGACCTGGTCGCGGACGAGCTGAAGATGGACCCGGTCGAAGTCCGGCGCAAGAACTTCATCCAGCCCAACGAGTTTCCATTCACCCAGAATTTCGGGCTGGTCGTCGACTCGGGCGACTACGAGAAGGCGCTCGACCGCGCCCTCGAGATGGCGGGCTACCAGGACCTGCGCCGCAAGCAGGCGGACATGCGCAAGCAGGGCAGGTACCTGGGCATCGGCATTTCGACATGGATCGAGCTTTGTGGCTTTGGTCCGAGCGCGGCCACGGCGCCGGCGACGGGTGGCATCGCCCTCGTCGAGTCGGCGCAGGTGCGCGTGACTCCGACGGGGTCGGTGATCGTCTACACGGGCACGCACTCGCACGGTCAGGGCCACGAGACGACGTTCGGCCAGATCGTGGCCGACCAGCTTGGTGTTCCGCTCGAGAACATCGAGCTCCGGCACGGCGACACGGCGGAGGGGACCGCGTTCGGCTACGGCACCTACGGCAGCCGCAGCCTCGCCGTCGGCGGCGTGGCGGTGAGCAAGGCCGTGGGCAAGGTCATCGACAAGGGCAAGAAGCTCGCCGCGCACATGCTCGAGGCGGCCGAGGAAGACGTCGTCTTCGAGCACGGCAGCTTCCACGTCAAGGGCTCGCCGGACAAGTCGAAGGCGTTCGGAGAGGTCGCGTTCGCCAGCTACGGCATGAGCCTGCCCCAGGGCATGGAGCAGGGGCTGGAGGCGGTCGCGTACTTCGACCCGCCCAACCTCGTGTGGCCTTTCGGCGCGCACATCGCCGTCGTCGAGGTCGACCCCGAGACCGGCCACGTCGAGCTACAGAAGTACGTGGCGGTCGACGACTGCGGAAACATCATCAACCCGATGATCGTCGACGGCCAGCTCCACGGCGGGGTGGCGCAGTCGATTGCGCAAGCGTTGTACGAAGAGGTCGTCTACGACGACGAAACCGGCCAGCTCAAGACCGGCACGCTGCTCGACTACAACATCCCCGGGATCGGCGAGATCCCGGCCATGGACCTCGACCACACGGTCACGCCCTCGCCGACAAACGACCTCGGCGTCAAAGGCATCGGCGAGGCAGGCACCATCGCGGCCACCGCGTCGGTCATCAACGCCGTCGTCGACGCGCTCAGCCCGCTGGGCATCAAGCATGTCGACATGCCGGCAAGCCCGGACAGGCTCTGGAAGATGATCAAGGAGGCACGCAATTGATTCCCGCCGCATTCGAGTACGCACGCGCCTCCTCGGTCGACGAGGCATCGAAGCTGCTCAACAAGTTCGGCGAGGACGCCAAGGTCCTGGCCGGCGGACACAGCCTCATCCCGCTGATGCGGCTGCGGCTCGCCCAGCCGGCGGCGCTCGTCGACATCAACGGCATCAAGGACCTCGACCAGATCAAGGAGTCGGGCGGCAAGCTGCACGTCGGCGCGCTGGCGCGCCACGTGGCCATCCACGGCTCGTCCGTGGTCAATGAGAAGCTGCCGCTGCTCGCCGAGATCGCCGGGGAGGTCGGCGACAACCAGGTTCGCAACATGGGCACGATGGGCGGCGTCATCGCCCACGCGGACGCGGCGGGCGACTATCCCACCCTCGCCCTGATGCTCGACGCGGACGTCGTCACCAACCGGCGCACGATCCCGGCGCGCGACTTCTTCAAGGACCTTTTCACGACCGCGCTGGGGCCGGACGAGATCGTGACCGAGGTGGTGTTCCCGGTCGCGAACGGGCCGCACAAGTACGTCAAGTTCCGCCGCCGGCTGTTCGACTGGGCCATCGTCGGCGTGGCCGCGCAGAAGATGAACGGCGGCTGGCGCATCGGCCTGACCAACGTCGGTCCGACGCCGGTGCGCGCGACGGCGGTGGAGAAGGCGCTGCACGATGGCGCCAAAGCGGAGGAGGCGGCACAGCACGCGTCTGACGGGCTCGACCCGGCCGGCGACCTGCGCGCCAGCCCGGAGTACAAGAAGCACCTGGCGCGCGTGCTCACGAAGCGCGCCGTTTTGCAAGCGTCAGGGCAGGCCGAAGGAAAGCAGTAAAGGTTCGGGGGAGGCGGGGGCGCTTGCACCTGCCTCCCTCGTACCCTTTGACACCGTGAGCACGCCGGCGACGATCGAGGACGTCGAGCGCCGCCTGCGGGAGCGGCGCTATATCGGTGACCGCTCGCTCGCGACCTCGATCTTCCTTGCCCTCAAGCTGCAGAAGCCGCTCTTCATCGAGGGCGAAGCGGGGGTCGGCAAGACCGAGGCCGCCAAGGTCATGGCCGAAGTGCTGGGCGCGCGCCTGATCCGCCTCCAGTGCTACGAGGGCATCGACCTCGCCCACGCCGTCTACGAGTGGAACTACCCGCGGCAGCTGCTGCACATCCGCCTGCTCGGTGAGACCGAGGACCGCCGCGCCGCCGAGCGCGAGATCTTCAGCTCCGAGTTCTTGCTCCGCCGGCCGCTGCTGGACGCCATCGACAACGACGACCCGACCCCGCCGGTGCTGCTGATCGACGAGATCGACCGCTCCGACGAGGAGTTCGAGGCGTTCCTCCTCGAGCTGCTGTCCGACTTCCAGGTCTCGATCCCCGAGATAGGGACCATCAGGGCGCGGCAGGTGCCGTTCGTCGTCATCACCTCCAACCGCACGCGCGAGGTGCACGACGCGCTGAAGCGCCGCTGCCTCTACCACTGGATCGACTATCCGGACCTCGACAAGGAGGTCGAGATCGTGCGCGCCCGCGCGCCCGAGGCCGCGGACGGACTGGCGCGCGAGGTCGCGGCCCTCGTGCAGGGCCTGCGCGGCATGGACCTCTACAAGGTGCCGGGCGTGGCGGAGACGCTGGACTGGGCGCGCTCGCTGGCGGCGCTGGGCGCGACGCGGATTGACGCCGGGCTGGTGAGCGCGACGATGGGCGCCGCGCTCAAGTACCAGGAGGACCTCGACCGGGTGCGCGAGCAGGTGCCGGCCCTGGTCGACAAGGCGAAACGTGCCTGAGGTCGACCTCCTGCCGCGATTGGGGGCGTTCGCCAGGCTCCTGCACGACGCGGGCCTCGAGGCCGGGCCGCGGCGGCTGACCGACGCCACGCGCGCCCTGGTCTACATCGACCTCAAGGTCGAGGACGACTTTCGCACCGCGCTGCGGTCGGTGTTCGTCAGCCGCAAGGAGGACATCCCGGTCTTCGAGGCCGCGTTCGACATCTTCTGGGCGCCGCAAGACCCACGCGCGCCGGCCGGGATCATCCCGGGCCGGAGCCGCGCCCTGCCGCTCTCCCCGGAGCGGGCGAAGGCCTGGGCCGACGCGCTGGGACTGAACGCGTCGCAGATGAACCGCGAGCAGGACCAGAACGAATTCCCCGCCAGCTCGAGCGGTTACAGCGCGGAGGAGCTGTTGCGGCACAAAGACTTCGAGGACATGACTTGGACGGAGACCGAGCAGGTCAGGCGTTTGCTGGAGCAGGCCCCCTGGCGCGTGGCGGAGCGGCGGACGCGCAGGTTGCGGCCGTCACGGGTTGGGCGGATCGACCTGCGGCGCTCGGCGCGGCACGCGATCCGCTCGAGCGGCGAGCTGATGATGTTGTTCCGGCGGAAGCCGCGCGTGCGCAGGCGGCCGCTGGTCCTGATCTGCGACGTCAGCGGCTCGATGGAGCGTTACTCGAGGCTGCTGATGATCTTCGCCCACGCCATCGCGCGACGCGAAGACCTGGAGGCATTCGTATTCTCGACGCGGCTGACGCGGATCACTCGCCTCCTCCGCCACCGTGACCTCGACCGCGCGCTCGAGTCGGTGAGCAAGGGCGTGCACGACTTCAGCGGCGGGACGCGTATCGGCGACGCGCTTGGCGACTTCAACCGCAAGTGGGCGCGGCGCGTGCTGGGCCACGGCGCGGTGGTGATCATCGTCAGCGACGGCTGGGACCGCGGCGATCCCTCGCAGCTGACCTCGGAGCTCATCCACCTCCGCCGCTCGGCGCACAGGTTGATCTGGCTCAACCCGCTGCTCGGCTCCGAGGGCTACGAGCCCTTGACCCGGGGCATGGCGGCCGCGCTGCCGCACTGCGACGACTTCCTCGCCGCGCACAACGTCGCCGCGCTCGAGGACCTCGGTCGGCTCCTGGCTTCGCTTGATTCGAGGACGACGCGATGAGAGAGATACTCCACGAGCTGATCGAATCCATTGGCGACCGAGAGGACATCGCCATCGCCACGGTGATCGAGACCTGGGGCTCGAGCCCGCGACCGCTTGGCTCCAAGATGTTGGTCACGGCTTCGGGCAAGATGGCGGGCTCGGTCTCCAACGGGTGCATCGAGGGCGCGGTGTTCGAGGAGGCGCAGAAAGTTCTCAAGAGCGCCAAGCCGAAGATCGCCGCCTTCGGCGTAGCCGACGACGTGGCGTTCGAGGTCGGCCTGGCGTGCGGCGGACACATCGAGGTCTTCATCCAGCCACTGGGGAAGGCGCACCGGCAGCTGGTCGCGATGCTCAACCGCGATCAGCCGGCGACGTTGACGACAAACCTGGTCACTGGCGAGGCGGAGGTGACAGAGGGCACGCCCACGGGCTCCGAGCTCGCGCGTCGCGACGGCGACGTTTTCATCGAGCCGTTCCGCCGGCCTGCGCACCTGGTGATCATCGGCGCCATCCACATCGCGATCCCGCTGCACCGCCTCGCCAAGCTCATGGGGTACCGCGTCACCGTCATCGACGCGCGCGCGAAGTTCGCCACCAGAGAAAGGTTCCCCGAGGCCGACGAGCTGATGGTGGCCTGGCCCGACGAGGCCATGAGCAACATCACTGTCGACAGCTCGACCTACGTCGTCATCCTCACCCACGACCCCAAGTTCGACCTGCCCGCGCTGCGCTCGGTGCTGCGCAAGCCGGCGGGCTACATCGGCGCGATCGGGAGCCGAAAGACGAACCAGAACCGCTTCGACGCGCTGCGCAAGCAAGGGTTTCGAGAGGAGGAGCTGGCGCGGGTCCACGGGCCGATCGGGCTGGACCTCGGAAGCCGCGGGGCCGAGGAGACGGCGCTCGGCATCCTGGCCGAGATCACGTCGGTCCGCTTCGGCGGATCCGGCGCGTCGATGCGGCAGGTGAAGGCGGCCTCGTAGCGCTCGGGCGGCCACCTCGCCGGGCGGGCCGCCTCGCCCGCGATAGTCGCGACTATCCACACATACCACGCTCGAAGACCCGCGATAGTCGCGACTATCCACCCATTCCGCGCTCGAGGACCCGCGATAGTCGCGACTAACCGAGCTACTGCTTCGCCTTGGCCCTGAACCGCCGCGCCTTCTCGCGGTTGCCGCAGGACGCCATCGTGCACCAGCGGCTGGAGTGGTTCTTGGAGCGGTCGTAGAACACCCACCGGCACGAATCGGAGTCGCAGAGCTTGAGCCGGTCCCACTCGGGGCTCTGCATGGCCACGTAGAGGGTCGCCACCAGCCGCCCGAGCGCGCCCAAGGCGCCGGCGGCCTCGGGCTCGAGCCTCGGCCGCCCTCCGGAGCCGAAGCGCATCCGCAGCCCGCTCTGTGTCGCGGCCTGGTTGAGGGTCGCCAGGTCGACGGGGTAGACCTTCAAGCCGGAGTTGCCGCCGATCACCCCGCGCATCGCCTCGCGGAGCGCGATCGCGTGCTTGAGGTCGGACTCGTCCACGCGCTGAGAGCTGTCCATCAGGCCCTTTGCAACCAGCCAGGCCTGGAGCGTGTTGGGGTCTGTGAGCTCCTCGTGGCCGGGCATGAGATCGACCGTGTTGACGAAGGCCTGGATCAGGCCGAGGTCGCCTGTCGCCGTCTCCCGTTCAGACACTGAGGCTCAGTCTACCCATAACCACAGAACCTGCAACATCGGTTATAATAACTGACGTAGGGATATAGTCGGTTAGGAGGAGGTGAGCACTGTGAATCCATATGTGAACGAGGACGTCATGTGGCAGCGGCTGAAGGACATCCAGCTGGAGGCGGAGAACCGGCGGCTGTATGGCCCCCGCGTGCCGAACGTCTTCGATCTGGTGCGGATGCTCGGACGGCGCGCCTGGCTATTGGCCGGGCTCGCGATGCGCCGGTCACCGCGCCGCAACTGGGTGGACGACGCGGCGTCCAGCGAGAGGCGCTCCAGGATCGCCTGAGGTCCTAGGCAGTGAGCCTCTTCAGGATCGCCACCTGCTCGGCGTCGGGCCCGCCACCCGCGCCCGGGACCTCGAGGATGAACGGCAGCTTCGCGAGCCGCGGCTCGTGCAGCAGCGCGCGAAATCCCTCCTCGCCGATCTGACCGTCGCCGATGTTGGCGTGCCTGTCCCGGTTCGAGGCCAGGCCGGTGACCGAGTCGTTGCAGTGAATGACCTCGACCTTCTTCAGCCCGACCACGCGGTCGAGCTCGTCGATCGTCTTCTTAACCTGCGCGGCGTTGCGCTCGTCGTAACCCGACGCGAAGGCGTGGCATGTGTCGAAGCAGACGGAGACGCGCTTGTCGTTGTCGAGCGCGTCGAGCATCTGCCGGATCTCCTCGAACTTCGCGCCCACGCAGCCGCCGAGACCGGCATTGTTCTCGATCAACAGCCTCGCCCTCTTCGGCTCCGCGCGCTCGAGCACGTGGCGCAGGTGCTCGGTGATCTGCGGCAGTCGCGCCTCGAAACCTCCGCCCTTGTGTGAGCCGGTATGGAAGATCACGCCGTCGACGCCGAGCTCATCGGCCGCCTTGAGGTAGCCGGCGAGCGTGCTCTCCGAGCGCTGGCGCAGCGTCGGGTCGTCGCCGGCGAGGTTGATCAGGTAGACGGCGTGGAAGTAAAAGGGCGGCCGGCCGTGCTTCGCCGCCGCCTCCTTGAAGGTCGCGATCCGGTTGTCGTCCAGCTTGGGCGACCCCCAAAAGCCAGGCGGAGTAGGGTGGACCTGTATGGCTTCCGCTCCCATCGCTTGCGCGCGCTCATAAGCCAGGTGAAGACCCCCAGACGAGTCGACGTGCGCTCCAAGAATGGGCATTCAGGAGAGGGTAATTCGGGTCCCATCTGGCATGCTGAGCCGGTTTTGTCGGTGTTCGTCATGGGGGACCTCGACCTCGCCATCCGCGGGCGCACCTACCGCGAGCCGGAGGGTCCGCACTCGATGGTCGTGCGCGGTCGCGACCTGGACGCCGGGCTGCAGCACATCGCCGCTCGCGAAGACTGCCGCTCGGTCGCCGTCGTGGGTCTACCGGAGCAGGTGCCCGACCTTTCGCAACTGACCGGGCGCAGGCTGCTGCTCGTCGACGGCGACAGCGGGCGCCTGCGCAACTTCGCGGAGACGGCGATCCGCGCCGGCATCGAGGTGGAGTGGATCCGTTCGGCGCGTCCGCCTTTCGAGCGCCTCGCGGCGGCGCTCCTTCCCGTCGGCGGCATCGTGCTCGCGGCGGGGAAGAGCTCGCGCATGCCCGGTTCGCAAAAGCTGCTGCTCGACATCGACGGCGTGCCGATGGTGCGCCACGTTTTCGAAGCCGCCTCCGAGGGCGGCTGTCACCAGACGGTTGTCGTCTACGCCGAGGACGACGTGAAGCGCGCGATCAACGGTCGCGCCGAGCTGGTCTACAACGCGAAGGCGGCGTCGGGCATGGCCTCGTCGCTGCAGGCGGGGTTGAAGGCGATGCGGCCGGAGATCCAGGCCGCTGTGATCCTCCTCGGCGACCAGCCGCTGGTCGGGTCGCGCACCGTGGCGACGCTGCTGAGGGCGTGGCGGCGCGAGGGCTCGCGGCCTGCGGTCGCGGTGTCGCAGGGCGAGGACGGCTGGGCGCCACCGGTGGTCCTGGCGCGCGAGATGTGGCACGAGCTGTTCGCCCTGAAGGGCGACGCGGGGGCGCGACAGGTGCTGCACGGCCGGCCGGAACTGCTCGACATCATCCCCGCCCCAGGCGGTCCCGACGACATCGACACGCCCGACGACTACGCCAAGATCGTCCGCCTGTTCCCGCGGAAGAGGCCCCGCCAGCGCGCCTAGCGGCTCGCTAGCATTAGTGCTAGTGATCGCTCTAGGAGTGATGACTTGAAGGATTCGGGCTGGGTGCGCTCGGGCGAGTACGAGGACATCCTCTACGAGACCTGGGAAGGCATCGCCAAGATCACCATCAACCGCCCCGAGGTCCGCAACGCGTTCCGGCCGACCACCGTCTTCGAGCTCGGCAGGGCGTTCGACGCGGCCCGCGACGACCCGTCCGTCGGCGTCGTCATCCTGACCGGCGCCGGCACCGAGGCCTTCTGCTCCGGCGGCGACCAGCGCGTTCGCGGCGACGACGGCTACGTCGACCCCAAGGGCATCGGCCGGCTCAACATCCTCGATGTACAGATCCAGATCCGGCGCCTGCCCAAGCCAGTGATCGCGATGGTGGCGGGCTACGCGATCGGCGGCGGTCACGTGCTGCATGTGGTCTGCGACCTCACCATCGCCGCCGACAACGCGCGCTTCGGCCAGACGGGCCCGCGGGTCGGCAGCTTCGACGGCGGCTACGGCTCCGGCCTGCTGGCGCGGATCGTCGGCCAGAAGAAGGCGCGCGAGATCTGGTTCCTCTGCGAGCAATACGACGCGCAGCAGGCGCTCGACATGGGCCTGGTCAACAAGGTCGTGCCCCTCGCCGACCTGGAGAAGGAGACCGTCGCCTGGTGCCGGCGCATCCTCGAGCTCAGCCCGCTCGCGCTGCGCATGATCAAGGCGGGGATGAACGCCGCCGACGACGGCCTCGCGGGCATCCAGCAGCTCGCCGGCGACGCGACCCTCCTCTACTACATGAGCGAGGAGGCGCAGGAAGGCCGCGACGCTTACGTGCAGAAGAGAAAACCGAACTTCTCCAAGTTTCCCAAGCGTCCGTAGGCGATGAGCGTCTACCGCGTGTGGTGGTCGGCGGTCCGGCCCGCGACTCTGGCGGCGTCGGTGGCGCCGGTGCTCGCCGGCACTGCGGTCGCCATCCACGAGGGCGGCGCGCGGTGGGGGGCGGGGATCGCGGCCCTGATCGTCGCGCTGGCGATGCAGCTCGGCGTCAACTTCGCCAACGACTACTCCGATCACGTCCGCGGCGCTGACGCCGCGCGCGTGGGACCGGTGCGCGCGGCCTCGTCAGGGATCGTGTCGCCGCGGCAGGTGAGGTGGGCGGCGATGGCGGCGTTCTCTGTGGCGGCGATCGCCGGCGTGGCGCTCAGCCTCGCCGTGGATTGGCGCCTTCTCCTCGTCGGCGCCGCCTGCCTGCTCGCGGGCTGGCTCTACACCGGCGGCCCGCGCCCATACGGCTACCTCGGGCTGGGCGAGGTGTTCGTCTTCGTCTTCTTTGGCCTGGTCGCCACGGTCGGCACCGCGTATGTCGAGACCGGCCGGGTCACGACCCTCGCGGTGCTGATGGGCTGCGGGGTGGGGTTCATGGCCACCGCCATCCTGGTCCTCAACAACCTGCGCGACATCGACACGGACACCGCCGCGGGAAAGCGGACGCTGGCAACGCGGATCGGCCGCCGGCCGACGCGGGTGCTCCTGCTCGCGCTGGTGTGCGCGGCGTTCGCGGTCCCCATCGTCATCTTCACGACCCGGCTCGCGGGCGTGACTGTGATGGCGATGCACTTCGGCATCCCCATCGCGTCCGCGCCGGTGCGCACGGCCTTCGCCTCCACCGCGGCGCCGCAGCTGGTGGCCGCGCTCAAGCGCATGGCCGCGGCCGAGCTCGCCTACGCGCTCCTGTTCACGCTGGGGATACTGCTGTGAGGATCACCGCCCGCCGTCCGGTCGACGTGGCGCGCGAGGTCGAGGAGCTCGTGCGGACCGGGCATCACGCGTTCGCGCTGGCCCGAATCGACCACGGCGGCATGCTCGACCAGGAGCGGTTGGGCGCGGCGCGCTACGCCGCGGGGCTTCACTCGAAGGTCGAGCTCGAAGCCGAGGCGCCGACCGCCCTCGCCATCGCGAGGTGAGCGGCGAGCACCCGCGCGAAGGCGTCAGGCCTCTCCTGGTGGACGGCGTGACCGGCGCGAGGCACGACCTCGTACCGGCTGTTCGGCGCCGTGGCGGCCAGCCTTCGCGCGGAGGCGACATAGCCGTGGTCGAGCTGCCCGGCCACGAAAGTGCAGGGCACTGGGACCTGCGCCAGCTCATCCCACACCGGCTCCATGGCCCCGGCGCCCATGCCCCGCAGCGAGCAGGCGAGCCCCGCGACGTGGTTGCGGAGCCGCTCCGCGCGGACCTCGGCCACGTAGCTCGGACCGCGCCGCTCCAACCCCGCAAACAAGGGCAGCGAGCCCCAGTATTTGACGAACGCATCGATGCCCTCCTTCTCGATGCGGTTCGCGAGCGCGTCGTCGCCGCGTCGCCGACCCTCGCGCGCGCCCTCGTCCAGGCCGGCGTGAGCGCCGATGGTGACGAGGGACAGCAGCCGATCCGGCCTCTTTGCGGCCACGTGGAGCGCGAGCCGGCCGCCCATCGAGTAGCCCACGACATGCGATCGCTCCACCCCGAGCTCGTCCCAGAGGGCGACGAGGTCTCGCGTGCAGACCTCCATCGAGCACGACGCGTCGTGGCGGATCTGGGTCTCGCCGTGGCCGCGCAGGTCGGGGACGATCCAGCGCCACCCCGGCGGCATCTTGGCGATGAGCTCGCGCCAGCTGCGGCCGCTCTGCGTGAAGCCGTGGAGGAGCGTCACGGGGACGCCGTCGCCGGCGACAAAGTAGCTCAGCTTCACGTCCTCACGCTCCAGAATCACCGCGACTCCATCCTATGAGCGACGTAACCCAATCCTTCGCGGCGACCTTCGTCGACGAGCTCGCGGCCCAGGGCGTGGAGTTCGCGTGCGTGTCTCCGGGCTCGCGGTCCGCACCCATCGCCATGGCGCTGCAACGTCATCCGCGCATCAAGGTCCTCGTCCATATCGACGAGCGCTGCGGCTCTTTCTTTGCCGTCGGCCTGGGCAAGGCCACGGGCAAGCCCGCAGTCGTGCTCTCGACGTCCGGCACGGCCGCGGCCGAGTTCCACGCCGCGGTCGTCGAGGCGTCTTACTCGCGCACCCCCCTGATCGTCATCACCGCCGACCGCCCGCCCGAGCTGCAGGCAGTGGGCGCGAACCAGGCGGTCGACCAACAGCGCCTCTACGGCACCGCGCCGCGGTGGTTCTTCGACCCAGGCGTGCCGGTGGAGATCCCCAACGCGGCGCGTGTGTGGCGGCGGCTCGCGGCGCGGGCGGTCGCGGAGGCGGCCGGCGGTCCAGTGCACCTGAACCTTCCCTTCCGAGAGCCCCTGGTCGGGCCCCCGGGCGAGATACCGGCGGCGGTGGGCGCGCCCAGCCAGTCCGTGACCGAGGGCCGGCTCCTTCCCAACCAGGCGCAGGTCGCCTCCCTCGCGTCGGCGCTGCAGCGTGCCCAGCGGCCGCTGATCGTGGCCGGGGAGCTGCGCGAAGGAGAACGTCTGGCGCCGGCGCTCAAGCGCCTCGGCCTGCCGGTCCTCGCCGAGCCCACGTCGCAGCTGCGGCGGGCGGAGACGGGCGCCGCGGTCGAGTGCTACGAGGCCTTGCTGCGGGCGGGCTGGTCGCTGCAGCACGGGCCGGACCTGGTGCTCAGGCTGGGCGCGACGCCCACCTCGCGTGTGCTGAACCGCTGGCTGGCCGCCGCCGCGGCGCCGACGTTCCTGGTCG
>Ga0209376_1001286_pt1 | contig 25622 bp, 23 predicted proteins | sample GraSoiAngelo_134_FD_185891 | JGI IMG/M metagenome (GOLD analysis project Ga0209376, IMG submission 185891) | Grasslands soil microbial communities from the Angelo Coastal Reserve, California, USA - 14_0929_05_30cm (SPAdes) (version 2) | ecosystem: Environmental > Terrestrial > Soil > Grasslands ... | reverse complement strand
GCGCTCGGTGACCGGCAGCTCGCACGCGTAATTCCGGCAGACGTAGGCCGTCGCCTTGCCGTCGACGGCCGCGCGGCCCTCGAGCAGCGGCACGCCGGCCGAAGCCTCGCGACGGCCGCTCACCATGCCCGCCGCGACGAGGTTCGGCATGAAGCGTCCGAACACCTCCTCCGCGAGCGGTGCGGTCTCCTCGAGCTTCGTCGGCGCCACCAGCGCGACCTCGACGCGCGGGCCGAGGTGGAAATCGAGCGCGCAGAGGAAGCGGCCGAAGGCCGTCGGGTGACGTCCCATCAGATCAGCCATCGGGCGCAGCGCGGAGAGCGCGTGACGCTCGTAGCGCTCGTCGCCGGTGAGCGCGGCGAGACGCAACAGCACCTCGACGGCGACCGACGAGCCGCAGGGCACCGCATTGTCGTAGAGGTTGCGCGGCCGGACGATCAGGCGCTCGTGGTCGGAGCCCGTGTCGAAGAACCCGCCGACGCTCTCATCCCAGAAGAGCCGCAGGATTTCGTCCGCGAGGCCGCGCGCCTCGTCGAGCCAGAGCCGGTCGAAGGTCGCGGCGTACAGCTCGAGGAGCGCGGCGGCCACCATCGCGTGGTCCTCGAGGTAGCCCTTGAGCTTGGCCTGGCCCGCCTTCCACGTCCGGAGCAGGCGGCCGTTTGCCCGCACGGAGCCGAGCACGAACTCGGCGTTGCGCCGCGCGGCCGTGAGGTAGTCGCCGCGGCCGAGCGCGCGCCCCGCCTCGGCGAATGCGCGCGCCATGAGGCCGTTCCATGCCGCCAGCACCTTGTCGTCGCGTCCGGGCTTCACGCGGCGCTCGCGCGCGTCGAAGAGCCGGCGACGCCACTCGGCCGCGCGCGCCGGATCCGGCTCGCCCGGCAGCCAGAGGATGCTCTTGCCCTCGAAGTTCGGACCGCGATCCATGCCCCAGTACGCCATGGCCGCGTCGGCGTCGGCGCCGAGCACGGCGCGGATCTCGTCCGGCGTCCACACGAAGAACTTGCCCTCGTGGCCCTCGGAGTCGGCGTCCTGCGCGGAGTAGAAGCCGCCGGCGGGATCGGTCATCTCGCGCAGCACGTAGTCGAGCGTCTCCTCGCACACGCGCCGGCACTCGGGATCGCCGAACGCCTGCCAGGCGTGCAGGTAGAGCGACGCGAGCTGGGCGTTGTCGTAGAGCATCTTTTCGAAGTGCGGCACCAGCCACAGGGGATCGACCGAGTAGCGCGCGAAGCCGCCGCCGAGCTGGTCGTACATGCCGCCGCGCGCCATCTTCACGAGCGTCGTGTGCACCATGCGGCGCGCGTAGGGGTTGTCGCTGCGGCGCGCGAAGCGCAGCACGAACTCCCAGATCATCGGCTGCGGGAACTTCGGCGCGCCGCCGAGGCCGCCGTGCTCCTCGTCGAACTGCGCCGACACGCCCTGGAAGGCCGCGAAGAGGATCTCGTCCGTGAGCAGCGTCCCGGCCGCGCGCAGCCGTGACTCCTGGCCGAGGGCGCCGGCGAGCTGGCGGCCGTTGTCGAGAACGTCGGCGCGGCGGGTGGCCCATGCCTCGGCGAGCGCCTGGAGCAGGCGCGGAAAGCCGGGCAGGCCGTGGCGATCCGACGGCGGGAAATACGTCCCGCCGTAGAACGGCGTGCCGTCGGGCGCGAGGAAGACGGTCATCGGCCAGCCGCCCTGCCCCGTCATCGACTGCACGGCCTGCATGTAGATGTGGTCGACGTCCGGCCGCTCCTCGCGGTCAACCTTGACGTTGACGAAGTGGCGATTCATCACGGCGGCGGTGTCGGGGTTCTCGAACGACTCGCGCTCCATGACGTGACACCAGTGACACGCGGAGTAGCCGACCGAGAGCAAGATCGGCTTGTCCTCGGCGCGCGCGCGGGCGAACGCCTCCTCGCCCCACGGATACCAGTCCACCGGATTGTGCGCGTGCTGCAGCAGGTACGGGCTCGTCTCACGGGACAGGCGGTTCTCGCTCACGGTCGGCTTCTCGCTCACGGCGGGCTCAGCGCGCGAACGGCAGGTCGCTGACCGTTGCCGGCAGCGTGGCGGCCCCCACGCTCACGCGCACGCGCGCGCCGGGCTCCTGTTGACGCTTGATGAACGCCAGCGCGATCGCGCGCCGCAGTCCGAGCGACAGCGTCGCGCTCGTCACCTGGCCGACGACGGCGCCGTCGGCGACGACCTCGGCGCCGCGCGGCGGCACCAACTCGCCCTCGAGCAGCAGGCCACGGAGATGGCGGTTGACGTGACCGCGGTCGCGGATGCGGACGACGACCTCCTGGCCGGGATAGCAGCCCTTGGTGTGCGAGATCAGGTGCGCCGACGGGATCTCGGGCAGCAGCACGGTGGCATCGACATCCACGCCGAAGCGCGGCGTGCCGGCCTCGATGCGCAGCGACTCGAGCGCCGCGACGCCGAGCGGGCGCGCGCCCGCCGCCAGCGCGGCCTTCCACGCGCGCTCGCGCGCCGTCGCCGGCACGACGAGCCAGACTTCGCGCTGGCCGGTCTCGCCGCCGCCGCGGACGACGCGCGCGTCGATATCCTCGGGCGGACCATCGAGCGACGCGGCCACGTGCGACCATGGCGCGTCCGGCGGCGCCGCGCCCGTCAGCCGCTTGGCCGTCTCCTCTGCCGCCGGGCCGACCAGCATGAGCAGCGCGCGCTGGCCGGTGACGTCCTCGAGGGTCACCTTCTCGGCGAAGAGATAGTGGTCGAGCGCGGCCACGGTGGACTCGCCCATGCCGGGCGGTGTCAGCAGCAGCATGCGGTCGTCCAGCACCAGGACGACGAGCGTCACCTGCACCTTGCCGTGGATGTCGAGCAGGGTGGCGGCGCAGCCCTGGCCCGGCGCCAGCGCGGCGATGTCGTTGCTCAGCAGCGCGTGGAGGAACTTCGCGCGGTCGCGGCCCGTGACCTCGACGACGCCGAGGTCGGAGCGGTCGACGACGCCGACGGCGTCGCGCGCGGCACGATACTCGGCGAGACTCTCGTGGTCTGGCACGGCGTCCATTGTACTCGCCGCGTGCTAGACTGCGCGCCGTGGCGCCGCCGCCGTCCGCCGTCCGCGCGTTCCAGCGCCGCCTGCTCGCGTGGTACGCGCGCCACGGACGCGACCTGCCGTGGCGCCGCACGCGCGTGCCCTACCGCGTGCTCGTTTCCGAGATCATGCTCCAGCAAACCCAGGTGGACCGCGTGATCCCGAAGTACCGGCAGTTCTTGCGAGCCTTCCCGACGCTGCGCGCGCTGGCCGCCGCCGACGTGGACGAGGTGCGCCGCCTCTGGTACCCGCTCGGCTACAACGTCCGCCCCGTGCGGCTGCACGCCATCGCGCGCGAGACGGTCGCGCGCTACGGCGGCCGCCTGCCCGACGACCGCGAGGCGCTCCGCGCGCTGCCCGGCGTCGGCCGCTACACCGCGGGCGCCGTGCTGTCCTTCGCCTTCGGCCGCGACGCGGCCGTGCTCGACACCAACGTGCGGCGCGTGCTCGGCCGCGTGTTCTTCGGCCCGCGGCGGCTCAAACACCTGCGCGGCGAGGCGCGCATGTGGGACCTGGCCGAGGCGCTCGTGCCGGCCGGGCGCGGCTACGACTTCAACCAGGCGCTCATGGACTTCGGCGCGACCTGGTGCACGCCGCGCCGGCCGCGCTGCGCCCCCTGCCCGATGCGGCGCTCCTGCGCCGCGTTTCCCACCCTCGCCGGCGAAGCACGGTCGTAGTCGTGCCGCTCGTCATCGAGGTCGCCGCCGCCCTCATCCGTGATGGAGCCGGCCGCTATCTCATCACCCAGCGACGCACCGGCAGCCACCTGGCGGGACTCTGGGAGTTCCCCGGCGGCAAGCTCGAGGCGGGCGAATCGCCGGCGATCGCGCTGCGGCGCGAGCTGACGGAGGAGCTGGGCGCCACCTTCGGCGTGGGCAAGCTCGTGGAGACGGTGCGGTGGGAGTATCCCGACCGCACCGTCGTGCTCCACTTCTACGACTGCCGCGTGGAGTCCGGTGCCATCGAGCCGCGTGAGGGTCAGCCGATGGCGTGGGTGGAGCCCGAGCGGCTGGCCGCCTACGACTTTCCGCCGGCCGATCGCGCGCTCATCGAGCGGCTGGCCTCGAGACGTTAGCCCCCTAGATCTTCTCCCACATGAAGTGCTTGCGGTTCTTCGTGAACGGCCGCACCTCGCCCGGCCAGCGTCCCAGCTCGACGGCCTTCGCGAACTCCGCGCTGACCAGCACGGACGGATCCTCGAGCTCGTAGAGCGCCGTGTAGGTCGGCTCGCCCTCGATGACGATCTTCTTGCGCTCGCCGCCGATGATCATCTCCAGCGGGCGGCGCTTGAAGCGCAGCGCCGAGATCACGCCGGGCACCTTCAGAATGGTCGGCACGTGCTCGCGGTCGTAGACCTCGTTGAAGAGCGCATCCTTGGCGGGATCGACGTCCATCGAGGCGGTGAACAGGTAGCGGCTGGTGATCGGCATCGCATCCTCCTGATGGGGGTTCAGTACCAGATGGCCATCGGCAGCCCGCGCGCGTCTCGGGGCGCCGGCCGGGCGGGCAGGCAGACGGCGGTGTCGCGGGCCACGCGGGCGGCGCTCCAGGCGACGGCGTGGGCGTCGAGCACGTCGTCCGGCGCCAGGCCGGACCCGCGCGCCTTCAGCGCCCGCGCGATCCGCGGAAAGGCGGGGCGCAAGAGCGCGAGCCGGCGCGACAGGCCGCGGGGCGAGCGCTTGGGCTCGACCAGCCCGATCGGCGCGCCGGCGAGAGCCCGGAACGAGAGCTCCGGATGGACCTCGGTCACGCGGTCCGCCAGCGTGGGGTCCGCGGTGAGCGCCTCGTCGACCTCGCGCAGCCGCGGAAAGAGGAAGAAGCACTCGATCGAGATGCCGAGCCGCGCCGCGCTGCTCGCGCGATTGGCGGACAGAGCGGCGCGATAGGTCGGCCGCGTCAGCGCGCAGCGCGCGGGCGGGCTGAAGACGGAGCACGCGCGGCCCCGGCCGAGCAGCCGGCGCGCGTGGCGGTCGCACTCGCGGCCGCCCGGCGCCGCCGCGTCGAGCAGGCCGATCGGCATGTCGACGCCGACGACGCGGGCGCCGCGCGTGAGCCCGAGGACGCCGGCGAAGTCGCGCGCCACGGTGACCTCCGAGCGCGCGCCCTCGCTCAACACGACCACCCAGCCCGCGCGACAGCCGTCGACGCCGGCGACGAGAGGCGCCACGCGGCGCCGTCAGGCGCGCCGGGGCGGCCGGCCGGCGACGAGCGCGTCGTGCACCATGGTCACGAGCGAGACGATGTCGAAGACGGGGCGGCCGGTCTCGTGCTGGATGTCGGCGGTGTACGGCGGCATGTTGGTGCACTCGAGCACGATGGCGCCGATGTCGGGGTGATCCGCCACGAGCCGGCGCGCGACGCGCACGTGCTCCTCGCGCGCGAGGTCCACGTCCAGCTCCAGCTCGTTGTCGAGCAGCGCCCGCGTGAACTCCTTCTCCGTCTCCATCCCCACCACCGCCAGCGGCACCTCGGCACCGATGCCGGCGCTCGTGAGGTGATCGGGTGTGAGGGTGCCGGCGTTGACGGTCATGACGCCCACGCGCCCGCCCGGCGGCAGCATCCGGTGCACGAGGGGCACCAGCAGCAGGCTCGAGGTGAACACCGGTACGCGCACGGCGCGCGCGAGCTGGGCCTGGTACTTGATGAGGAACCCGCAGTTGGTCGTGATGGCGCCCACGCCCTCGCGCTCCAGCGCCTGGGCGCCCTCGACGAACGCGGGCAGCAGGCCCTCGGCGCCACGCCGCACGACGAGGTCGGGATCGGCGCCGGTCACGCGCTGGTAGCGCACCGGGAACGGAAACGTCTGCGCGTTGCCCATGTCCCCGGGGATGCGCGGAAAGCGCGTGTCGAGCATGAGGATGCCGACGGTGAAGCCGTACTGGTTGAAGCCGCCGCGCACGCGTCCGGTCGTCATGGCGCCATAACTCTACTCCAACTGCGAGGCCGTGCCGTACTATGGTCCGGATGACCCGCCCCCTCGGGCACCTGGCCGTGGTCGCCGGCCTCCTGGTCTTCGCCTCCCTCTTCCTCGGCCCGCGCATCTACGTCGACCAGACGCTTTTCGTCGGCGACGGATTCTTCTACGTCGATCCGAGCTTCCGCGTCGCGGTGCCGCCGGGCGCGTACGTGACCAAGCCGCGAAACTTCCTCACCCACGTCGACAACGGGCTGCAGATCTACCCGCAGCTCGTCCACGTGCAGACGTCGCTCTCGCGCGGCGAGATCCCGTGGTGGAATCCCTACCTGGGCCTCGGCATCCCGGGCGTCGCCATCCAGTCCACCGTCTTCGAGCCGGTCGCGCTCGTCCTCGGCCGCGTGTTCGCGCCGCCGATGGTCTCCAACCTCAAGGGCGTGATCACGCTGGTGGTGGCCGGCTGGGGCATGGTCCTGTTCGCTCGCGCGCTGGGCGTCTCGCGCAGCGCCGCCGTCTTCGCCGGCGTCGCCTTCGCGTTCAGCGGCTGGACGATCGCCTGGCTCGGGCGCACGAACACGCTCGTGGAGATGTGGATGCCGTGGCTCTTCTGGGCGGCCGAGCGGCTGCTCGCCGGCGGCGGCGCCCGCTTCGTGGCCGCCGCCGCCCTCTTCGTCGGCGCCGCCGGCATGGGCGGGCATCCGCAGACCGCCGTGCACGTCCTCGTCTCGCTCGCCGTCTACGCCCTGTGGCGCGGCTTCCGCGCGGGGCTGACGCCGATCGCCGCGCGGCGGCTGGCGCTGCTCGCGGCGGCGGTCGCGCTCGGCCTCGCCGTCGCCGCCGTGCAGCTCGTCCCCACGGCCGGGCTGATTCGTGACGCGGAGATCCCCATGCAGGGACGCGCGCGCACGGAGCCCGCGCCGAACGCCGCGGCCGCCGTGGTGTACGGCGTGCGCGGCGACTGGACGATCATCGGCCGCGACCTGCCCACCGCGCTCATGGCCGTCTCGCCGCTCTACTTCGGCACGCCCGCGCACAGCACCTACTGGTTCCGCGGCTACAACATGATGGAGATGATGGTGTACGCGGGGCTCGTGCCGCTGTTCTTCGCCGCGTACGCCGGGGGCCGCCGCCGCGACGTGCCGCGCGTGGGCTTCTGGCTCGTGCTCGCCCTCGGCGCGCTCGGCGTCGCCTACGCGCTGCCCGTCTTCAACCTCGTCAACTATGCGCCGGTGATCGGGCTCGCCAACAACGGCCGCCTGCGGCTGCTCTTCCGGTTCGCGCTCGTCGTGGCCGCGGCGCTGGGCTACGACCGCTTCCTCGCCGATCAGCGGGACGGTCGCGCGCGCTGGCGCGCCTGGCTCGGCGGCTTCGCGATCGTCGTGCTCGCCACTCCTGTGGTCATGCGCCTCGGCATGCAAGCGATCGGGGGCTACCGGCTGCCATCGCTCTCGGCGGCGGCCTGGGCGCAGGTCGGCGTCGTGGTGGTGCTCGGCGGTCTCGCGGCAGCGGCGGCGCTGCGCGCGCGGCGCGCCATGGGCGCCGGAGCCTTCCGGACGGCGGTGATCGTGCTGGCGTTCGCCGACATGTGGTGGCACTTCGGCGACTTCAACCCGCCGATCCCGACGGCGCACGTCTACCCGGAGACGCCCGTGGTGCGCCTGCTGCACGGCGATCCGTCGCTGTTTCGCGTGACCGCCACGTTGCCGGACCGGTTCATGCCGCCCGACGCCAAGCTTCCCTACCGGCTCTTCGACGTGGATCTCTTCGAGGTGCTCAACCTCAAGCGCTACACGCAGCTGCAGCGGACCGTGAACGGCTTCGCCTCCGGTCCCGACAACACGATCCGCACGTTCCGATTCGATCCCGCCCGTCACGGGCCGCTGCTGAACCTCATGAACGTCAAGTACGTGCTGGCGCCGAACCCCGCCGTCCTTCCCGGGGCGCCGGACGCCTACGACGGCCGGGCGGGCTTCCGCCGCGTCTACGACAACGAGATCCGCGTCTACGAGAACCTCGGCGCGCTGCCGCGCGCGTTCCTCGTCGGCCGCTCCGCGGTGGTCTCCAACGAAGAGGCGCTGGCGCGCGTCACGGCTGCCGACTTCGATCCGCGCGCGACGGTCCTGCTGGAGGATCCCGCGAGCCCGCGGGTGGCCGGGACGGCCTCGGGCCAGGCGACGATCGCCGCCTACGAGGCCAACCGCGTCGTCGTGCGCACCGAGGCGGCGCAGCCCGCGTACCTGCTGCTCTCCGAGACCTACCACCCGGGCTGGCGCTCGCGCGTCGACGGTGCTCCGGCGGCCGTCTACCCGGCGGACTTCCTCTTCCGCGCCGTCCACGTCCCCGCCGGGCGACACGAGGTCGTCTTCGAGTTCGCGCCGACGTCCTATCGGACCGCGAAAGTCGTCAGCCTCGCCGCTCTCGCCGTCGTCGCGTGTTGCTTCGCGGAGCCGCTGGCGCGCCGCGCGCACCGCCGCCAGGCCTGACGCGCGGCCTCGGGCGGCGTGAGGCCTACGCCACGCGGTGGCGCCGCGCCCAGAGCAGGAACACGAGCAGCGTGTAGAGCTTCTTGCGGTGGTCCGCCTCGCCGCGCATGTGCTGGCCGATGAGGTCGGAGACCGCGCGGGGCTCGAAGAGGCCGCCGCGGCGTAGCGCGCCCTCATCGCACACCTCGTGCACGAGCGGCCGCAGCTCGGTGCGGAACCAGCGCGCGAGCGGCACGCCGAAGCCCCGCTTGGGCCGCCGCACGATGTCGCGGGGCAGCCGGTTGCGCAGCAGCCACTTGAGCACGTGCTTGGTGGTGAGCCGGCGCAGCTTCATCTCGGGCGGCAGCGCGGCGGCGACCTCCACCACGCGGCGGTCGAGCAGGGGCACGCGCACCTCCAGCGAGCACGCCATCGACGCGCGGTCCACCTTCTGCAGCACGCCCTCGCCGAGATAGCCCTTGAGGTCCAGATAGAGGACGCGGTGGAGCCAGGGCTCCGCCGGCGCCGCCGCCGCCATCCGCTCCCACTCGGCGTAGGACGGTCCGTCGGGGAGCCGCGCGAGCGCGCCCGGCGTCAGCAGGCCGCGCTGCTCGGCGGGCGTGTAGGAGCCCATCCACACGGCGTGGCGCGTGACGAGATCGAGGTCGGCGCCGGCCACGAAGCGCTTGAGGCGGAAGTCGAGGCTGAGGTTGTCGTGCGAGACCGGCATCCGGTTCACCGCCGCGCGCGCTACCGCGCGGGCGGCTCGGGGCGCGCGCGCCCAGGTGTGCGCCACGCGGTGCGCCTGGTAGGTCGGATAGCCGGCGAACAGCTCGTCGCCGCCGTCGCCGGACAGGGCGACGGTGACCGACTTCCGCGCGAAGCGCGAGAGCAGATACGTGGGCAGGATCGAGGCGTCGCCGAGCGGCTCGTCGACGAGATCGCCCAGGCCCTCGACCAGATCGAGCGCCGCGTTCGGGCCCAGGACCTCTTCGTGGTGCTCGGTACCGAGGATGGCGGCCACGCGCCGCGCGTACGTCGACTCGTCGAAGGAGCGGTCGTCGAAGCCGATCGAGAACGTGCTGAGGCGATTCACGTGGCGCCGGGCGAACATCGCGACGGTGCTCGAGTCGAGCCCGCCCGAGAGGAACACGCCCAGCGGGACGTCGGAGAGCAGGTGCTGGCGGACCGCGAGGTCGAGCACGGCGCCGAGCTTGGCCGCGGCCTGCACCTCGACCATGGGCTCGCCGCCGTCGTAGCGCACATCCCACCAGCACTCCACGCGCGCCTCGCCGCCCGCGTAGATCAGCCGGTGGCCCGGCGGCAGCTTGCGCACGCTCTTCAGCATCGAGCGCGGCGCCGGCACCCAGTCGTGGGCGAGATACGCGGAGAGCGCCTGCATGTCCAGCTCGCGCGAGACGCCGGGATGCTCGAACATCGCCTTCAGCTCGGAGGCGAAGACGAGGCCCTCGGGGAGCACCGCGTAGTAGACGGGCTTGATGCCGAGGCGGTCGCGCGCGAGCACGAGGGTGCGCGTCGCGTCGTTCCAGACGGCGAGGCCGAACATCCCCTCGAGGTCGTCGAGGGCGTCGGGGCCGCGCGCCTCCCACGCGTGCACGATCGTCTCGGTGTCCGAGCGCGTGCGGAACACGTGGCCGGCGGCGGTCAGCCGCCTCGTGAGCTCGCGGTAGTTGTAGATCTCGCCGTTGAAGGCCACCCACACGGTGCCGTCCTCGCCGGTCATCGGCTGGCGGCCGGTCTCGAGGTCGATGATGCGCAGCCGGCGGACCCCGAGGGCGGCCGGCCCGCGCACGACGAAGCCCTCGTCGTCGGGGCCGCGGTGCGCGATGCGATCGGCCATGCGCTCGAGGACGGCCTGCTCGGGCCGGCCGTCCGGCCGCGCCAGCACGAAGCCGACGATCCCGCACACGGGCGCTACTCGACTCCCTGCATGCCGTCCGTCTCGCGGACGTAGAAGGCGGGTTTACGCTGCGTCTCGTAGAAGCCGCGGATCACGATGTCGGCGAGGAAGCCGATGAAGAGCGAGAGCACGCCGGTGAGGACGAAGAGGATCATCAGGAAGACCATCGGCGTGGGTTCCAGCCGGCGCAGCACGAGCACGCGATACGCGACGACGAGGAACGCGAGCGCGCCGAGTCCGAGGCTGGCCAGGCCGAAGCCGCCGAAGATCGCGTTGGGGCGCGTGGCGTAGTCGCCGAGGAACTTGATGCTCAGGAGGTCCACCGCCACGCGGAAGATCCGCAGGAGGCCGTACTTCGAGGCCCCGGCCGCGCGCGGGTGGTGGCTCACCTCGATCTCTCCGATGCGGCCGCCCACCCATCCCACCAGCACCGGCAGGTAGCGATGCATGTCGCCGTACAGATGAACGTCGGCGAGGATGTCGCGACGATACGCGCGCAGCGTGCAGCCCATGTCGTGCATGCGCACGCCGGTGAGCCAGCGGATGAGCCGGTTCGCGAGCGCGGACGGCAGCCGGCGCGTCAACCACGGGTCGTGTCGCGCGCGGCGCCAGCCGCAGACGACGTCGTCGCCCGCGTCGAGCACGGCCAGCAGGCGCGGGATGTCCGCGGGATCGTTCTGGAGATCGGCGTCGAGGGTGACGATGACGGGGTGGCGCGAGTGGGCGAGGCCGGCCGCGAGGGCCGCCGTCTGGCCGAAGTTGCGCCGCAGGCGCACGAGCCTCACCGCGCGGTCGGAGGCGACCAGCCGCTTCATCACGTCCCACGAGCCGTCGGTGCTGCCGTCGTCGACGAAGACGATCTCGTAGTCGCGGCCCAGCGGCTTGAGCGCCGCCGTCAGGCGCGCGTGGAGCGGCTCGAGATTGTCCCGCTCGTTGAGCACGGGCAGGATGACGGAGACGGCCTCGGCGCGCGCGACCATGCCGCTACTGTTATAGCGCGGCCGTGCTAGTCTAGGCCACTTTCGCGGCCGGCCACTCGGCCGCGCCATGTCGGAGGACTCCGAGGACACCATGACCAAGAAGATCGCGATCGAGTCCACCGCCGAGGCCTATCTCGAGCTGCTCGCCGCCCGCGGCGTCGAGTACCTCTTCGCGAACGCGGGCACCGACTTCGCGCCGCTCATCGAGGCGTGGGCCAAGCGGCTGGCGCAGGGCCAGGCGCTGCCCAAGCCCGTGACGGTGCCGCACGAGACGCCCGCCGTCGCCATGGCGCATGGCTACGCGATGGTGACCGGGCGCCCGCAGGCGGTCATGGTGCACGTCATCGTGGGCGCCGCCAACGCGCTGGCCGGGATCATCAACGCCTCGCGCGTCGGGGTCCCGATGCTCTTCACCGCCGGCCGCAACCCGATCACCGAGGCCGGGATGCCGGGCGCGCGCAACCGCCCGATCCACTGGGCGCAGGAGTCGTTCGACCAGGCCTCGCTCGCTCGCGAGTTCGTGAAGTGGGACTACGAGCTCCGCAACTTCCTCCAGCTGGAGACGGTGGTGGACCGCGCCCTGGCCATCACCAGCGCCGAGCCCCAGGGCCCCGTGTACCTCACGCTGCCCCGCGAGGTGCTGTCCGAGGCGCAGGAGTCGTTCGAGTACTCGCCGACCTCGCGCGCCCCGAAGCCGACGGCGACGGTGGCGGAGCCGGAGGCGATCGCCGAGGCCGCGAAGCTGCTCGCGGCGGCGCGTCGGCCGCTGATCATCGCCAAGGCGGCGGGGCGCGATCCCGGCGCCGTCGCCTCGCTCGTGGCGCTGGCCGAGGCGCTCGGGGCGCCGGCCGTCGAGCAGTTCCACACGCACGTGAACTTCCCGCAGCACCACGACCTGCACGGCGGCTTCGACGCCACGCCGTACCTCGACGAGGCCGACGTCATCGTCGTCGTGGAATCCGACGTGCCGTGGTTCCCGTCGCTGAAGTCGCCGCGCGCCGACGCGCGCCTGATCCAGGTCGCGGTGGACCCGCTCTTCTCGCGCTACCCGATCCGCGGCTTCGGCGCCGACGTGGCGCTGCCCGGCGCCCCGCGCCTGACGCTGGCCGCGCTGGCGGACGCCGTGGGCAAGCAGGTCGAGCCGCGCGTAGTGGCGGAGCGGCGCGCCAAGCAGGCCGCGGCGGGCCGCGAGCGGCGCGCGGCCATCGAGTCGCGGGCGCGCGCGCTGAAGGACGACACGCCGATCGAGATGCCGTGGCTCTCGCGCTGCGTGGGCGACGTGCTCGACGACCGCACGATCGTCGTCAACGAGTACGACCTCGACGCGAGCCAGTGCTGCTTCCGCACGCCCGGAACCTACTTCGGCTCACCCTCGTCGGGCGGGCTCGGCTGGGGTGTGGGCGCCGCGCTCGGCGCCAAGCTGGCCAAGCAGGATCACACGGTCATCTGCTGCGTCGGCGACGGCGCCTACATCTTCGGCGCACCGACGGCGGCCCACTGGGTGGCGCGCGCCTACGACATCCCCGTGCTCTGGATCGTCTTCAACAACCGCGCGTGGAACGCCGTGAAGCGCGCGGTCATCTCGCACGCGCCCGACGGCTGGGCCAAGCGCACCGGCATGCCCCTGACCGAGCTGGACCCGCCGCCGGACTACGAGATGGTCTGCCAGGCCTCCGGCGGCTGGGCCGAGCGCGTGGAGAGCCCCGCCGCGCTGCCCGACGCGTTTCGCCGTGCGCTCAAGGTCGTGCGCGAGGAAAAACGCCAGGCGCTGCTGAACGTGATGTGCAAGAAGCCGTGACAATGAAGCACGTCCTCCTGATCATTACGCTGATCCTCGCAATGTCCGCCGCCTCGCTCGAGACGGCAGCGGCCGGTGCCGGCGACGATGACGAGACCTGGAGCGCGTCGATCCCGCTCGACTCGCCTGCTCCGCAGCACGCCGAGTATCTCGAAAAGGTGCGCAGCGCCATCAAGGCGAAATGGAGCTTTCCGTGCGTCAAGAATGAGCAGACGCGACAGTGCGAATACAAGACGACGGAGCTCGTCGCCGAGTTCGGTATCAGAAAGGACGGCGCGCTCGCCTTCGTCAACGTTCTGAAATCGTCCGGTTTCCAGATCTACGACGACTACGCCGTGAACGCCGTCAAGCAGGCCGCGCCGTTTCCGCCGATTCCCGACACGCTCAGCGCCAAGAACGTGCCGATCCGCGCCACGTTCAGGTACGTCGTCGAAAGCAGCCTCGAGAAGATTCTCAAACAGGGGGACAACCCATGAACATCCCCATCGTCGACGCCGACGGCCACGTCACCGAGACCAGCGAGCAGGTGGCGAAGTACCTCGACGAGCCGTATCGCCGCCGCCCGCTCTCGCTCCCGCTCTACCCGGCGGACGGCTGGGACAGGCGTTTGCTCGGCACGCTCGGCAGCGTGGGCGGCACCGCCGAGCAGTGGCTGAAGGCGCTCGACGACGGCGGGATGGAGGTCACGGTCCTCTACCCGACGTCGGGGCTGTTCCTGTCGTTCTTGAAGGATCGCGCGTGGGCCGTCGCCATCTGCCGCGCCTACAACACGTTCCTGCACGAGGAGTTCATCAAGAAGAGCCCGCGGCTGCAGGCCGTCGCGCTGCTGCCCATCCAGGACCCGGAGGCGGCGGCGGCCGAGCTGGAGCGCGGCGTCCGCCAGCTCGGCCTCTGCGGCGCCATGCTCGCCGCCGACGGCGGCCACGTGCTGGGCGACGCGCGCTTCACGCCGATCTACGAGATGGCGCAGCGTCTGGACGTCATGCTCGGCATCCACGCCTCCGGCTCGCACCTCGGGGGCGCCGGCGTCGAGCTCTTCCCGCAGTTCATCCAGGCGCACACGTGCTCACACGCCTTCGGCCAGATGCGCCAGATCACCTCGATCGTCTTCGAGGGCATTCCCGAGCGCTTCCCGGATCTGAGGATCGCGTTTCTGGAGGCGGGCTGCGGCTGGGCGCCGTACTGGATGGAGCGGATGGACGACGAGTACGCCAAGCGCGCGGCGGAAGCCCCCGTGCTCAAGAAGAAGCCGAGCGACTACGTGCGCTCCGGCAAGATCTACGTCTCGTGCGAGGCCGACGAGTGGCTGCTGCCGCAGGCGCTGAAGCTGTTGGGCGAGAACCAGATCGTCTACGCCTCCGACTTCCCGCACTGGGACAACTCGTATCCACAGTCGATCGACGAGATCCGCGACCGCGGAGACATGAGCGACGCGCAGAAGCGGAAGATCCTCTCCGACAATGCGCGGCGGCTCTACGGGCTGAAGAACTGACGCGCCCGGCTCAGCGCTTCAGCAGATACGGCACGTCGACGACGACGGTGTTCTTGCGGAACAGGAGCGTGCCCTTGACGAGGAGCGCCGTCTGGTTGTGCAGCACGTGCTGCCACCACTTCGAGGGCAGGAACTCGGGGATGACGACGGTCACCATGTGGTCGTCGCCCTGCGCCTGCAGCGCGTCGAGGTACTCGACGAGCGGCCTTAGCAGCGACCGGTAGGGCGAGTTCAGGATCACCAGCGGCACGCCCAGTCCCCAGCGCGCCCACTTCTCCTCCAGCTTGGCCGTCTTCGCGGGGTCGGTCTCCACGAAGACGGCACGCACGGCGACGCTCGGCGCCGCCAGCGTCTTCGCGTACTGAACGGCGCGCACGACCCCGCGGTGCAGGTCGCCCACGATGATCAGCACCGTATGGCGGAGCTCGGGCGGCGCTGCCAGCCCCTCCAGCGAGAGCTGCTCGGCCACGTCGTCGTAGTGGCGGCGCATGGCCATGAAGGTGGCCACCAGCGTCGGGACCACGAGCACGACGATCCATGCGCCGTGGGTGAATTTCGTGGCCGCGATGACGAGCGTCACGATGCCCGTCGTCACCGCTCCCACGCCGTTGATGGCGAGCCGGTGGCGCCAGCCGGGCTCGCGTCGATGCCACCAGCGCCGGACCATCCCCGACTGTGACAGCGTGAACGAGATGAAGACGCCGACCGCGTAGAGCGGGATCAGGGCGTGGGTCTCGCCGCCGAAGACGACCAGCAGCAGCGCGGCCAGCCCGCCCAGCACCATGATCCCGTTGGAGAAGACCAGGCGCTCGCCGAGGTTCGCGAACTGGCGCGGCACGAAGCGGTCGCGCGCCAGCAGCGACGAGAGCCGCGGGAAGTCGGCGAACGAGGTGTTGGCGGCCAGCACGAGGATGAGGGCGGTGGCCGCCTGGATCGCGTAGTAGAAGAGACCGGTGCCGTGCAGACGGCGCGCGATCTGGGAGACGACGGTCTCCTCCGGCACCGGCACGACGCCGAGGCGGTCCGCGAGCACAGTCAGGCCGACGAAGAACGTGCCCAGGATCACGGCCATCCAGCCGAGGGTGATGGCGGCGTTGCGGGATTCCGGCGGCCGGAAGGCCGGGATGCCGTTCGAGATCGCTTCCGTCCCCGTCATCGCCGTGCACCCGGACGAGAACGCGCGGAGGATCAGGAACCACGTCAGCGTCTCCACCGCGGGCAGGTCCGGCGGCGGCGTCCTGGGCAGGCTGCCGGTGGCCAGCCGAAAGAAGCCCTCGATGATCATCAAGCCGAACGACACGATGAAGAAATAGGTCGGGACGGCGAAGATGCGCCCCGACTCGCGTACGCCGCGGATGTTGGCGAGCGCGATGGCGGCCACGCACGCGACGCCGATCGCCACCTTGTGGGGCGCCAGGTCGGGCAACGCCGACGTCACGGCCGCCACGCCCGCGGCGACCGACACCGAGACCGTCAGCACGTAATCGACGAGCAGCGCGGCTGCCGCCACCAGCCCCGCCACCGTCCCGAGGTTGTCCTGGGCGACGATGTAGGAGCCGCCGCCGCTGGGATAGGCGTGGATCGTCTGCTGGTAGGAGACCGTGACGATCGCGAGCAGCGCGGTGATGGCCAGCGCGATCGGGACCGAGTAGTGCAGCGCGACGGTCCCGGCCAGCACGAGGATGAGGAGGATCTCTTCCGTCGCGTAGGCGACGGACGAGAGCGCGTCGGAGGAGAAGACGGCGAGCGCGACCCGCTTGCGCAGCCGCTCGTGGCGGGCCTGGGCCAGCGGCATCGGCGGGCCGACGAGCACACGCTTCAGCAGCGTGAATCTCACGCCGGCCCCGCATGGAGGCGCATGAGCCCGGAGTCTAGCCCCGGCTGGGCCGACGGCCGGCCGGTTTCGCCGGCGGGCGGCGAATTTTTACGGAATTTTAACGGCGGCGGTCAGCCTCTTAACGCCGGCTTGAACCAGGGGGTGCCAGAGTCCCAATCGGAGGTCACCGCGATGTGCGACACGACGTCCCAGGGCGCGCGCGGGTCGGCCGTCGCCCGGCCAAGCTGGGGAGTGCTCTATGGGACGGCGCTCCCGCAGCTGGCGGCACTCGGAGCCGTCGAAGTGGTGCAGTCGCCGCACGCGGTCCGGATCGCGCTGCGCTGTCTGCTGGCCTTCGGCGTCTTCACCACAATGTCGGTGTGGCTGCGCGCCAACCGCCCCGCGTTCGACCTCCAGAACTGGTGCGAGTGCGCCGGGGATCGGATGACCATCCGCGTCATCGAGTCCCGCCGGCCGCAGCCCGCCGCGTCGCCGCTCGATCGACCCGCCGTCGTGCCCACCCGGCCGAGGAAGAGTACGAGATCGCGGCCCGCTGAGGCCGCTCAGAAGAACGAGTAGTAGAGCGCGACGGTGATCGTGTTCTGCGCATCCGACGTCGGCGCCAGCCCGCGGCCGCCCACGTTGCGGACGCTGAACGCGTTGCGGTTGGCCTGGTCGTGGCGGTACTCGGAGAAATGCTCGAGGCGTAGTGCGGTTCGGAGCGCTTTGGTCCAGTCGTTCCCTCCACGCTGATTTTGCGATCTCGGCAGTGAAGCAGGGAGTCGATCACACCGGCTCGCCGCCGCCGGCGCCGCGCGTGCCTCCTCGGATGCTCCACGCTGATTTTGCGATCTCGGCAGTGAAGCAGGGAGTCGATCACACCGGCTCGCCGCCGCCGGCGCCGCGCGTGCCTCCTCGGATGTGGCTCGAGCGTCCGCCGCCGGAGGCTCGCCGCATTTCGTAGTCCGCCCGCTCCGCCCGCCTCAAGCGGTACACTCATCGCAGCATGCCGGATCGACGGCCGAATCCCGATGCGCTCTTGGCCCGCGTCAAGGAGCAGGAGGCGCGGCGGGCGCGCGGCAAGCTGAAGGTCTTCTTCGGCGCCGCCGCCGGCGTCGGCAAGACGTACGCGATGCTGGAAGCGGCTCGCGCCCAGCGCGCCGCCGGCGTCGAAGTCGTGGCCGGCGTGATCGAGACGCATCGCCGCGCGGAGACCGAGGCGCTGCTCGAGGGCTTCGAGATCCTGCCGCGCCGCCGGGTCGAATACCGCGGCACGACCCTCGAGGAATTCGACCTCGATGTCGCCCTCGCGCGCCATCCCGCGCTCATGCTCGTCGACGAGATCGCGCACACCAACGCCCCGGAGAGCCGGCACGCCAAGCGCTGGCAGGACGTGATCGAGCTGCTCGACGCGGGGATCGACGTCTACACCACCCTCAACGTCCAGCACCTCGAGTCGCTGAACGACCTGGTCGCGAAGATCACCGGCGTCGTCGTGCGCGAGACCGTGCCCGACTCCGTGCTGGAGCAGGCCGACGAGGTCGAGCTGGTGGACCTGCCGGCCGAGGACCTGCGCCGGCGGCTCAAGGAGGGCAAGGTCTACGTTGCTCACCAGGCGGCGGAGGCCGTCGAGCACTTCTTCCGCGAGGGCAACCTGAACGCGCTGCGTGAGCTGGCGCTGCGCCACACGGCCGAGCGCGTTGACGCCAAGATGCAGCGCTACCGCCGCGAGCACGCCATCGACACGGTGTGGCCGGTGGCCGAGCGCGTCCTCGTGTGCATCGGGCCCAGCCCGGCCTCGGCGCGGCTCGTGCGCGCGGGACGCCGGCTGGCCGCGCAGCTCGAGGCGCCGTGGGTGGTCGCCTACGTCGAGACCGCCGCCCGGCGCAGTCTCGGCGAGGAAGACCGCGCGCGCATCGCGGAGACGCTGCGCCTCGCCGAGAGCCTCGGCGCCGAGACCGTCACCCTGACCGGCACGCGGATGAGCGACGAGATCCTGGCCTACGCCCGCTCGCGCAACGTCAGCAAGATCGTCATCGGCAAGCCCACGCGCGGGTTCTGGCAGCGGGTGTTCCTGGGCTCCATCGTGGACACGCTGGTCCGCGGCAGCGGCGAGATCGACATCTACGTCATCAGCGGTGACGGAACGCCGGCCCCCACGCCGCGGACGCGCACCCGGCCGCGCGCCGGTCGGCCCCTGGCCTACGCGGCGGCGATCGCTGCGGTGCTGTCGTCGACGGCGCTGGCCTGGCTCATGTTCCCAAGCTTCGAGCTGTCCAACATCGTGATGGTCTACCTGCTCGGCGTCGTCATCGTCGCCATGCGGTTCGGCCGCGCCGCCTCCGCGCTCGCCTCCGTGCTCAGCGTGGCCGCCTTCGACTTCTTCTTCGTGCCGCCGTATTACACGTTCGCGGTGAGCGACTCGCAGTACCTGATCACGTTCGCGGTGATGTTCGTCGTCGCGCTGGTCATCAGTGGCCTCACCGTGCGCACGCGCGATCAGGCCGAGGCCGCGCGCACCCAGGAGCGCCGGACGGCCGCGCTGTTCTCGCTCAGCCGCGAGCTGGCGGCCGCGCGGGAGATCGCTCCCCTGCTCGAGGCGGCCGTGCGCCATCTGATCGAGGTCTTCGGCGGGCGCATCGTGATCCTGTTGCCCGACGCGACGGGCCGGCTCGAGCAGCGCGCGGGCCAGCTCGCGCCCTTCAACATGGACGCGAGCGATCTCGCGGTCGCCCAGTGGGCCTTCGAGCACCGTGCCGCCGCCGGAGCCGGCACCGACAACGTGCCCGGCGCGCAGATGCGCTTCGAGCCGCTCACCTCGTCGCGCGGCGTCGTCGGCGTGGTCGGAATGCGCCCGGCGGAGCCGCGCGCCTTCGACGCGCCGGAGCAGGCGCACCTGCTCGAGACGTTCGTGAGCCAGGTGGCCGTCGCCGTGGATCGCGCGCTGCTGGACGAGGAGGCGCAGACGGCGCAGGTCCGCGTGGAGGCCGAGCGTGTGCGCAACGCGCTGCTGAGCGCGGTCTCCCACGACCTGCGCACGCCGCTGACCGCGATCACCGGCGCCGCCAGCGCCGCGCTGGAAGGCGAGACCCGCATCGACGCCGTCACCCGGCGCGAGCTGCTCGAATCCATCCGCGACGAGGCCGAGCGGCTGAACCGTCTCGTCAACAACCTGCTCGACGTCACGCGTCTGGAGTCCGGCAGCCTTCAGCTCCGCCGCGAGTGGATCCCCGTCGAGGAGCTGGTCGGCGTCGCCCTCGCCCGTCTGGCCAAGCCGCTGAGCGAGCGCAAGGTCACGACGCGGCTGCCCGAGGACCTTCCGCCCGTGCACGTGGACGGCCTGCTCGTCGAGCAGGTCTTCATCAACCTGCTCGAGAACGCGACGAAGCACACGCCGGCCGGCCAGCCGATCGACGTCGACGCGCGCCGCGAGGGCAACGAGGTCGTCGTCGAGATCGCCGATCGCGGGCCCGGCCTGCCCGCCGGGGAGGAGCAGAAGATCTTCGACAAGTTCTACGGCGTCGGCGGGGGCGGCGGCGCCGGTCTCGGGCTGACGATCTGTCGCGCCATCGTCGAGGCCCACGGCGGCCGCATCGGGGGCCAGAACCGGCCTGGCGGCGGCGCGCTGCTCCGCTTCTCGCTGCCCGCCGGCGAGCCGCCGCGTCCGCCCGAGAGCGCCGGTGGCTGAGGCGCGGCCGGATCCGTGCGTTGTCGTCGTCGAGGACGAGCCGCAGATCCGCCGCTTCCTGCGCGCGGCGCTGGCCGGCCAGGGCTTCCGCGTCCACGAGGCAGGCACGGGCGCCGATGGGCTCGTGGAGGTCGCCAGCCGCCAGCCCGACGTCGTCATCCTCGACCTCGGGCTGCCCGACATGGACGGCCTGGACGTCATCCGTAAGGTGCGCGAGTGGAGCGCGGTTCCGGTGATCGTGCTGTCCGCCCGGGGCCAGGAGGCGGACAAGGTCGCCGCGCTCGACGCGGGCGCGGACGACTATCTCTCCAAGCCCTTCGGCGTCGGCGAGCTGATGGCGCGCATGCGCGTCGCCCTCCGCCACCGCGCGCGCGTGTCGGACGGCGCGCTGGAGTCCGCATTCAGCTTCGGCGAGCTGCACGTCGACCTCGCGGTGCGGCGGGTGACCGTCGGCGGCGCGCAGGTGCACCTCACGCCGATCGAGTACCGCCTGCTGGCCGTGCTCGTCCATCACGCGGGCAAGGTCATCACCCATCGCCAGCTGCTCGGCGAGGTCTGGGGGCCGAACGCCACCGAGCAGGCGCACTATCTGCGCGTCTACATGGCGCACCTGCGGCGCAAGCTCGAGGCCGACGCGGCGCGGCCGCGCTATCTCTTGACCGAGGCGGGCGTCGGTTACCGGCTCGCCGCGGAGTGAGGCGCCGCCCGTTCCCGGGTAAGATAGTCGCGTGAAGTTCCGCCGCCTGCTCTTTGCCGCGCTGATGGCGGTCGGCTTCGACGTGGCCGTCCCTCTCGAGCCGAGCCCGCACGGCACGCTCGTCTGGGAGGACGACGAGGAAGAGGCCGTCCGCGCCGACAAGCGCCGGCAGCCCGCCGGCGCCAGGCACCAGGCGCCCGCGCCCCGGCGAGACGCCGCGACCGTGCGCCCCGTCGTCGCGACGCGCCGCCGCATCGCGCGCCCCGCGCGCCGAGTCCGCGTCACTCGCGTCGTCCACCTCGCGATCCCGCCGCCGCAGCCCGCGCCCGCCGAAGACCACTAGCCGTTCTCCTCGCTCCACGTTCCCGACACCGCCGGCGGAGTCCGTCTGCCCGCCGGCTCGACGTGGGTTTGCTTTGCAAGGAGAACGGACATGTCCGTCAATCGCTATCAGGGCCTCGCCATCGCGATCGCCCTCGTCGTCGTCGGTAAGGCACTCGTCGCGCTGTTCCGGCTGCTGTTCGGAGGCGGACAGTGACCGCGCTCGTCGAGCCCGAGTTCTGGGCGCGGCTGGCGAGCATCATCCTCATCGACCTCACGCTCGCCGGTGACAACGCGCTCGTCATCGCGCTGGCCGTGCGCACGCTGCCGAAGCGTCAGCAGTTCTTCGGCCGCCTCTGGGGCACGGCCGGCGCCGTCGTCCTGCGCCTGGCCTTCATCGTCGTCGCCACCTGGCTGCTCGCGATCCCGTTGCTCCAGGCGGTCGGCGGCGTGCTGCTCGTCTGGATCGCCCTGCGGCTGGTGCGCCAGAACGCCGAGATCGCAGGGCACGTGCGCCAGGGCACGACGCTGCGCGAGGCGATCTGGATCATCATGATCGCCGACGCCGCGATGAGCCTCGACAACGTGCTGGCGGTGGCGGCGGCCGCGCACGGCGACCTGCTGCTCGTGGTCGTCGGCATCGGCCTCTCGCTGCCGCTCGTCGTGTGGGGCAGCGCGCTGCTGGCATGGCTGATGAACCGCCTCACGTGGATCATCTGGCTCGGCGGCGGCGTGCTCGGCTACTCGTGGTCGTCGGCATCGGCCTCTCGCTGCCGCTCGTCGTGTGGGGCAGCGCGCTGCTGGCGTGGCTGATGAACCGCCTCACGTGGATCGTCTGGCTCGGCGGCGGCGTGCTCGGCTACTTCGCCGGCGACATGATCCTGCGCGACCAGGCCGTCGAACGCTGGCTGGGCCCGCTGCCCGGCTGGCTCGAGGCCGGGCCGGTGCTCCTGGCCCTCCTCATCGCCGCCCTCGGCTGGCGTTTCGCCCAGAACGGCCGAAAGCACGTCGCCGAGTCCGCCTGATCGCGCGATAATGAGCCGCCATGGGCCAGGATCTCCGCAGCTATCTGGACACCGTCAAGCGGCGCAAGTCGGACGAGTTCCAGGTGATCTCGCGCCCCATCGACCCGGCGTACGAGATCACTGCCTTGGTCGTGAAGCTCGAGAAGGAGCGTCGGAAGCGCCCGGTGCTGCTCTTCGAGAACGTCAAGGGCACCAGGTTCCCCGTGCTGACCAACGTGCACGCGAGCCGCTCGCGCCTGGCCGCGGCGCTCAACTGCGCGCCCGACGCGATGCTCCAGACCTACCTGCGCGCGATGGAGAAGCCGATCGCGCCGCGCGTGGTGAGATCCGCGCCCGTGCACGAGGTCGTGCTGAAGGGCGCGGAGGTGGACCTCTACGCGCTGCCGCAGATCGTGCACCACCAGGGCGACGCGGGGCCGTACATCACCGCCGCCATCTCGTTCGCGAAGGACCCCGCCTCGGAGACCTGGAATTGCGCGTACAACCGGCTCATGATCCAGGGCCGCGACACGACGTCGATCCACCTCACGCTCGGCAAGCACCTCTGGGAGTTCCAGCAGATCGCCGAGCAGCGCGGCGAGGCGCTGCAGCTCGGGCTCGTGATCGGCGTGCACCCGGCCATCGCGCTCGGCGCGCTCGCCATCGGCTCGATCGACGAGGACGAGCGCGCGATCATGGGCGGGCTGTTCGGCGAGCCGCTCGAGCTGGTCAAGTGCCAGACCTCCGAGGTGCTGGTGCCCGCGCACGCCGAGATGGTGCTGGAGTGCGAGCTCCTGCCCGGCAAGCGCACGGCCGAGGGACCGTTCGGCGAGTTCACCGGCTACAGCCTCGGCGAGCGCCAGCGCGAGGTCGTCAAGGTGAAGGCGATCACGCACCGGCGCGACGCGATGTTCCAGGACATCACCGTCGCCCACCTCGACCACATGCTGCTCTCGACCATTCCGATGGAGGCCAACCTCTATCGTGCCGTGCGCGCGATGGTGCCGTCGGTGCGCGCCGTGCGCGTGCCGGCACCGTTCACCTGCTACGTCTCGATCGAGCAGCGCCTGGTCGGCCAGGCCAAGAACGCGATCATGGCCGTCTTCGGCGCCGATCTCTACATGAAGCGCGTCGTCGTCGTCGACCAGGACGTCGACGTCTTCGACGACCGCCAGGTCACGTGGGCGCTCGCCACGCGCTGTCAGCCCGACCGCGACATCACGATCGTCACCCACGCCCGCGGCTCCGATCTCGATCCCTCCACCAAGGAGGACGGCTACACCGCGAAGTGGGGCGTGGACGCGACGGCCAAGCCCTCGCTCGGCGGCTACACGCCGCGCCATCGCGTGCCGCCCGAGGTGTGGGAGCGGCTGCGGCTCGAAGACTTCCTGCCCGGTTCGTAGGCTTTGAGGTCCATAACCGGCCTTTGGGGCGCCGGCCGCTCCGCACGCTACGTTGGGCCGGACCACCTGCTCCACCATGAGCGCGGATACTGGATACATGGGCGCGGCGCTGCGCGATATCCGGCCGCGGTCTCCCGCCCAGTGAAATCGAACCCCGCGACGGCGAAGGGCCAAACGCCCTCGCCGCGCCATCGCGTGCCGCCCGAGGTGTGGGAGCGGCTGCGGCTCGAAGACTTCCTGGCCGGTTCGTAGGCTTTGAGGTCCATAACCGGCTTTGGGGCGCCGGCCGCTCCGCACGCTACGTTGGGCCGGACGCCCTGCTCCACCATGAGCGCGGATACTGGATACATGGGCGCGCCGCTGCGCGATATCCGGCTGCTGTCTGCCGCCCAGTGAAATCGAACCCAGCGACCGCGAAGGGCCGAAACGCCCTCAACGCGCGAGCACGGGATTGACGGGTCGCGGCCCGGCAGCGTATCTTCATTGTATATCCGGAGGAACGGCATGGAGACGCGGATTCAGAAGTGGGGAAACAGCCTCGGGTTACGGATTCCGAGGTCGTTTGCTGCCGAGGCCCAGGTCGAGGAAGGCTCCGCCGTCGATCTGTCGGTCGAGAACGGCCGTCTTCTGGTTCGGCCACTCCGAACTCGTAAGTACGCGCTGAGCGCCCTTCTCAAGAAGGTGAAGCCGCAGAACCTGCATGATGAGGTCGCGACGGGTAAACGGGTCGGCCGCGAGACCTGGTAGTGGCCTCGTACGTTCCCTCACGCGGCGATCTCGTGTGGCTTCAGTTCAGTCCACAAGCGGGTCACGAGCAGGCCGGGCATCGGCCGGCTCTGGTGATCTCACCGAGCTCGTACAACCGCCGGGTCGGCCTGGCACTCTGCTGCCCGATCACTTCACACGTGAAGGGATACCCGTTCGAGGTGCTCCTTCCGGCGGGGCTCGGCGTCGAGGGGGCGGTTCTCTCTGATCAGCTCAAGAGCCTGGACTGGCGAGTGCGAAAGGCGCGCCGCATCGCCAGTGCGCCCGCCGACGTGCTCGAGGAGACAGTCGGCAAAATTCTCGCCCTCGTCGACCCGGACAGCGGCCGCTAACATCTCCGTGACTGAGGAATGCCGATGGACATGACTCGACGCGCCCTGCTGGGCGGTGGCGCCGCCGCCGTCGTGCTGGCCGCGGCCAGCTCGACGCTCGCTCAGGCTCCGGGCCCGGCGCCGCGCGTGAAAGGCCCGCGCGTCTGGCTCGACCTGGACCAGGCCGAGCTCGACGCGGCGTACGACCAGAGCGTCTACGCGCCGAATCTCGAGCAGATCGTCGGGCGCTACGCGACGAACAGCGAGGCCGTGCGGGCGCGCCTGGGCGCGCCGCGCCGCTATGCGTACGGCCCGACGCCGATCGAGGCGCTCGACGTCTACACGACGAAGCGGCCGAACGCCCCGATCAACGTCTTCATCCACGGCGGCGCCTGGCGGACGAGCGTGGCGAAGGACAACGCATTCGCGGCCGAGCTGTTCGTCAACGCGGGCGCGCACTACGTCGTGCCCGATTTCGCCCGGGTGCAGGACGTGGGCGGCAGCCTGCTTCCGATGGCCGATCAGGTCCGCCGCGCGGTCGCCTGGGTCTATCGCAACGCGCAGACCTTCGGCGGCGATCCCGCTCGGCTGTACGTCTCCGGGTTTTCATCGGGCGCCCATCTCGCCGGCGTCGTGCTCATCAGCGACTGGGTGAGGGACTTTGGTCTGCCCGCGGACATCATCTCCGGCGGGCTCTGCTGCAGCGGCATGTACGACCTCAAGCCCGTGCGCCTGTCGGCGCGCAGCCGCTACGTGAAGTTCACCGACGAGATGGAGCACGCGCTGAGCCCGCAGCGCCACCTCGACAAGCTCCGCGCCCCGCTGATCCTCGCCTACGGGACGTTCGAGACCCCGGAATTCCAGCGCCAGACGCGCGATTTCGCCGCCGCCGTCAAGGCGGCCGGCAAGCCCGTGCAGCTGCTCGTCGGCCACGGCTACAACCACTTCGAGATGTACGAGACGCTCGCGAATCCCTACGGCCTGCTCGGCCGGGCGGTTCTGGAGCAGAT
>Ga0209376_1001285_pt1 | contig 25642 bp, 24 predicted proteins | sample GraSoiAngelo_134_FD_185891 | JGI IMG/M metagenome (GOLD analysis project Ga0209376, IMG submission 185891) | Grasslands soil microbial communities from the Angelo Coastal Reserve, California, USA - 14_0929_05_30cm (SPAdes) (version 2) | ecosystem: Environmental > Terrestrial > Soil > Grasslands ... | reverse complement strand
GCCGGTTGTCAGATCGCCGTCGAGTTCAAGGATCCGGACGGCAACAACCTCGAGATCTACTGGGGCCTGGACCAGGTCGGCACCGGCGGTGACGTGCGACCGGCGAGCGAGTGGCGCCAGGCCCTGACGCTGGAAGACGCCGTCGCCAACCCGGTGGCGGGCCAGCGGCTGCCCGCGGTCTCCACCGGCGAATGACACCCGACGCCGGCGACCAACACCCCGACACGAGAGGAGTCACGATGCGAATCCCGGCGAAGCACATCCACGAGCAGCTCGTAGCCGTCCTGCGCGCGTGGGGGATGTCGGACGCGTACGCCGAGACCACGGCCGAGATGATGGTCGAGACCGACCTGCGCGGCGTCGACTCTCACGGCATCTCCATGCTGCCCACCTACGACCGCGAGTTCCGCGCGGGCCGGCTCAACATGCGGCCGCAGTTCAAGGTCGTCCGCGAGGGCCCGGCGTTCGCGCTGATCGACGCCGACGCCTCGCTCGGTCACCCGGTGTCCGTGTACGGCATGAATCTCGCCGTCGACAAGTGTCGGGCCAGCGGCGTCGCCGTCGTATCGGTGTTCAACTCGCATCACTTCGGCGCGGCCGGCTGCTACTCGCGCATCGCGGCCGAGCGCGGCGTGATCGGCATGGTGACCGCCTCCACGCGCGGCGTGTCGATGGTGCCGACGTTCGGCGCCGAGCCCGTGATGGGCACCAATCCGCTGGCCTTCGCCGCGCCGGCCAGGCGCAATCCGCCGTTCCAGCTCGACATGGCGACGACGACGGTGGCCGCGGGCAAGGTGAAGGTCCACAAGCTGAACCATCGCCCGCTGCCGCCAGGCTGGGTCGTCGACGCGGGTGGCCAGCCCGTGACCGATGCCGAAGAAGCGTTTCGTTACGTGTTCGACCGGCCCGAGGGCGGGATCACGCCGCTCGGCGGCGCGCGTGAGGTCGGAGGTCACAAGGGCTACGGGCTCGCCGTGATGGTGCACATCCTGGGCGGCGCGCTCTCGGGCGCCTCGTTCTCGCCGATTCGCAATCGGACGCAGAAACCCTCCGATCCGCACAACATCGGCCACTTCTTCCTGGCCATCGATCCCCGCGCGTTCCGCGCGGAGGGCGAGTTCGAGAACGACCTCGACCAGGTGATCGACGTGCTCCACGGCGCCAAGCGCGCCGATCCCGCCCAGCCCGTTCTCGTCGCGGGCGATCCCGAGATGGCGACGCGCGCCGAGCGGCTCCGCGACGGCGTGCCGGTTCCCGACGATCTCATGGAGCAACTACGCGCGGTGGCGAAGAGCGCGAGCGTGCCGTTCGTGCTCGTGCCCTGACGTTGCCGACTTTGTCGGCACCGCGTTGACAAGCGGTCCATCGGCGGGGAGACTCCACGCTCGAGAGGAGCCCTGACCGATGACGAAGACCGTCGTGGTGCTGCCGGGCGAGGGGATCGGGATCGAGGTCGTCGACGCGACCTGTGACGTGCTCGTCGGCGCCGGTCTGCCGCTGAAGATCCTGACGCCGCCGCAGGTCGAGGGCGCCGCGCCCACCGTGGCCGGATCCGTTCCCGACCAGACCAGGCAATTGGCGCGCGAGGCCGATGGCGTGCTCTTCGGCGCCGCGGGCCCGGCCACCACCAACGTCGTGAGCTGGCTGCGCTGGGAGATGCGCGCGTGGGCCGGCGTGCGGCCGATCCGTTTTCGTCCGGGCATGCGCTCGCCGCTGGCCGATCCCGAGGGCATCGACTACGTCATCGTGCGCGAGAACAGCGAGGGCATCTATCCCGGCCGCGAGGGCGACCTGACCGACCTGGCCCGCGTCATGCCCGATTTGCGCGACCGGAGCGGCCGCACCATGAAGGAGTACGGCGAGGGACGCTTCGCGGTGAAGGTCGTCACGCCGGGAGGTGTCGAGCGCGTCGCGCGCTTCGCGAGCCGGTTGGCTCTCTCCCGCAAGGCGAAGGGCAAGCCCGGCAAGGTCACGTGCGTGACCAAGTCGAACGTTCTGCGCAAGACGGATGGGCTCTTCCACGAGATCACCGAGCGCGTCGTGGGCGAGACCGGAGGCCTCACCTTCGAGCACTTCCACGTCGACGATGCCGCGCGCCGCCTCGTGCGCTTCCCAAAGTCCATGGACGTCGTGCTGTGCATGAACCAGTACGGGGACATCCTCTCCGACCTCGGAGCCGAGACGGCCGGTGGGCTCGGGCTGGTGCCATCGGGCAACTTCGGCGACGGCTGGGCATACTTCGAGCCCGTGCACGGCTCGGCCCCCGACATCGCCGGCCGCGGCATGGCCAACCCCACCGCGACCCTGCTGTCGGCCGCGCTGATGCTCGAGCACGTCGGACTCGGCCCCGAGGCCGGACGGCTCGAGGCCGCGGTGGGGCGCGTCTATCGCGAGGGCAAGACGCTCACGCCCGACCAGGGCGGAACGGCCACGACGCGCCAGATGGCCCAGGCTGTTCTTTCCGCGTACCGCAACGCCTGAGGACGCACCACACGTGAGGATGACACGATGAACGAGAACGCCTACCGAGTGCGCGCCGAGCGCGGCCACGTCCAGATCGGCACGTGGGTGACGATGATTCGCACGCCCGCGATTCTCACGCTGCTCCAGGCGGCGGGCCTCGACTTCGCCCGGGTGGACATGGAGCACTCGCCGTTCTCGATGGAGACGGTCGCCGACATGGCGGTGCTGGCGCGCGCCCTCGACTTCCCGATGGTCGTGCGGCCGCCCGAAGGCAATCGCGAGTGGATCACGCGGCTCCTCGACGCCGGCGTGTGGAATCTCCACGTGCCGCAGGTGGACACGCCCGAGCAGGCGCGTGAGGTCGCCGCCTGCTCCCATTACGCACCACTCGGCGAGCGCGGGATGTACGGCTTCGGCCCGCACACCATGTACCAGACGCTGCCACCGAGCGAGCACATGGCCACCGCGAACGCGCGCGTCCACATCACGGCCATGCTCGAGACGAAGCGCGCCTTCGAGCGGCTCGACGAGATCGCCTCGGTTCCGGGTATCGACGCGCTGACCATCGGGCCCACGGACCTGGCCCAGGACCTCGGCGTGCTGGGGACGCCGCGGCAGCGCCAGGTCCTGGACGAGTACCGTCACCGACTGGTGGAGGCGGCCCGCAAGCACGGCAAGGCGGTGGCGATGCTGACCGACAGCGTGGAGGGCGTGCGCCAGATGATCGCGCTGGGCGCGACGATCATCAATTACTCGTCGGACGCGGCCGTGCTCCGATCGAGCTACGCGGCGATCGCCGAAGAGATCCGCCGCTCGGCCCCGGCGAACCGATAGCGAACCGAGATCCCCAGGGAGACCACCATGTACGATCTCTTGCTCAAAGGCGGCGACGTCGTCGATCCGTCCTCCGGGCTCAATGGCCCGTCCGACGTCGCGGTGCAGGCCGGTGCGATCGCTCGCATCGCGCCGAACATCCCGAGCGTCGAGGCCGCCCGGACGATCGACGTGACCGGCAAGGTCGTTGCCCCCGGCCTGATCGACGTCCACGCTCACGTCTTCGAGGGCGTCAACCGAACCGGCGTCAACCCGGATCTCGCGGGCGTGTACGCGGGCGTCACGACCATCGTGGATGCGGGCAGCTCGGGCTCGGCCACGTTCGCCGCGTTCCCGCGGCACATCATCCCGAGCTGCCAGACCGAGATCATCCCGTTCCTGCACATCTGCCAGACCGGGCTGGCGACGATGCCGGACATCATCGCCGAGAGCAGCATCAACCTCGACGACACGCTGCGCGTGGCCGATCAGCACAAGGGGTTGATCTGCGGGATCAAGGCCCGCATGGTCTCGCCCGCGCTCGAGATCATGGGCATGAAGATGCCGCAGCTCGCCAAGCGCGCGGCTCGCGAGAGCGGCACCAGGCTGATGGTCCACATCGGCGACACCGAGAAGCGCTACGACCCGACGGTGATCCGCTCGCTGCTGCCGCTGCTCGAGCCGGGCGACATCCTCACCCACTACTTCACGGCCAACCCGGGCGGCGTGCTCGACGGCAACGGCAAGCTCGTGCCCGAGGCCTACGACGCGGCGAACCGCGGCGTCTGGTTCGACACCGCCCACGGCCGGATGAACTTCAGCTTCGACGTCGGGCGGCGGATCATCGATCAGGGCCTGCTCCCGCACTGCATCAGCACCGATCTCACCGTGCCCGGCCGGGTCAATACCGTGCACAGCATGACCGAGATGATGACGCGCTTCCTCGGCCTCGGTTTCACGCTCCCGCAGGTCGTCACCATGTGCACGGCGAACCCGGCCAAGGCCATCGGCGCGGGGCAACGCCTGGGCAGTCTGATCGCCGGTCGGCAGGCCGACATCTCGATCCTCGAGCTGCGTGATGGCGACTGGATGGTGTACGACGTCCTCGGCGCCGGTCTGCGCGTGAGCAAAGCGGTCGTGCCGTTCCTGACCGTCAAGCGCGGCTGCGTGTTCACGCCCGACTGGGGGCCGCGCCCGTGGGGTTGGGAGCCCGACCGCATGCTGCCCGCGGCCGCGCCGATTCGGGGCGGGTGCTGCTGATGAAAATCGTTTCACCTGCCGATGCCAAAGCCGAGCTTATGATGACGTATTTTAGGCGCCGGTTGCCGGCGGCTCTTGCACACTCCCGAGTGGGAGGTGCCGATGCTGCGCCAGAGTCCATACGTCATCGAGCTGAGCAAGGCCGAGCGCGGGGAACTCGCAGCCAGGGCGCGGAAGTATACGCACCATATCCGATCAAGATGTCCGATAGTCCGTCCGACGTGAAGCACTCGCCGCTGCTCGGCGAGCACACCGACGAGGTCCTCGGAGAACTCGGCTACGGCGCGGATCAGATCGCCGCGCTGCGCACTGAAAAAGTCATCTGACACGAAAGACTTCAGGGAAAAAAATGAGCAACCGCACCGACGTCAGGCGTGTTCTGGACACCGTCAAAGCCGAAGGACGAACCGCGCTCACGGCACCGGAAGGGAAAGTCGTGTGCGAGGCCTACGGGATCGCCGTTCCGAAGGAAGGCGTGGCGACGTCGGCCGCCGACGCCGCGAAGATCGCGACGGCGATGGGCTTTCCGGTCGTGCTCAAGATCGTCTCGCCGGACATCCTCCACAAGACCGAAGCGGGAGGCGTGCTGGTCGGCGTGAAGAGCGCCGAAGACGCCCAGAAGGGCTACGACACGATCATCGCCAACGCGAAGAAGTACAACGCGAAGGCGAACGTGCTCGGCGTGCAAGTGCAGGAGATGCTCACCGGCGGCCAGGAAGTAATCATCGGCGCGGTCACCGATCCGGTCTTCGGCAAGCTCGTCGCGTTCGGTCTCGGCGGCGTCCTCGTCGAAGTGCTCAAGGACATCACGTTCCGTCTCGCGCCCGCGACGGAGGCCGATGCGCTGTCGATGCTGGATGGCATCGCCGCCGCGCAGATCCTCAAGGGCGTCCGCGGTGCGCATCCAGTCAATCGCGACGCGCTTGCGAAGATGATCCAGAACGTGTCGCAGCTCATCGCAGACTATCCCGAAATTGCGGAGATGGATTTGAACCCTGTCTTCGCGACCAGGGATGGCGCAATCGCGGCCGACGTCCGCATTGTCGTCAATTTCTCGCCGGCGCCGGCGCGGTATCGCCCGAAGCACGAAGACATCGTGCGCGACATGAACCGCATCATGAAGCCGAAGGCGGTCGCCGTCATCGGCGCATCGTCAGAGGCCGGCAAGATTGGCAACTCGGTCATGAAGAACCTGATCAACGGCGGCTACAAAGGGCAGATCTACCCGATCAACCCGTCCGCCGACGAGATCATGGGGCGGAAGGCGTACAAGAGCGTCATGGACGTCCCCGCCGACATCGACGTCGCGGTGTTCGCGATCCCGGCCAAGTTCGTCGCGGCCGCGATCGCCGAGTGTGGCGAGAAAAAGATTCCGGGCGCGGTCCTCATTCCCTCAGGGTTTGCCGAAGTCGGGAATCACGAAGGGCAGAAGGAACTCGTCTCCGTCGCCCAGAAATACGGCGTCCGCCTGATGGGCCCGAACATCTACGGCTTCTACTACACGTGGAGCAACCTCTGCGCGACGTTCTGCACGGCGTACGACGTCAAAGGCCACGCGGCGCTGTCGTCGCAGTCCGGCGGCATCGGAATGGCGATCATCGGCTTTTCCCGCTCGGCGAAGATGGGCGTCTCGGCCATCGTCGGTCTGGGGAACAAGTCGGACATCGACGAGGACGATTTGCTGACGTTCTTCGAGCAGGATGACAACACGCACATCATCGTGCAGCACTGCGAGGATCTGAAAGACGGCCGCGCGTTCGCAGAAGTGGCGAAGCGGGTGTCGAAGAAGAAGCCGGTCGTCGTGCTGAAGGCCGGACGAACGTCTCTGGGTTCCAAGGCCGCCAGCTCGCACACCGGAGCGCTCGCGGGCAACGACAAAATTTATGATGACGTGCTCAGGCAGTCCGGCGTGATTCGCGCGCGGTCTTTGCGCGAGATGCTCGAATTCGCCCGCGCGCTTCCGATCTTGCCGACGCCCAAGGGCGACAATATCGTCATCATTACCGGAGCCGGCGGCTCCGGCGTTCTGCTGTCGGACGCGGTCGTGGACAACGGCCTGTCGCTGATGGCCTTTCCCCCGGACCTCGACGGAGCGTTCAAGAAGTTCATTCCCCCCTTCGGCGCATCCGGCAACCCCGTCGACATCACCGGCGGCGAGCCGCCGAAGACCTACCAGAACACCGTCCGTTTCGGGCTCGAGGATCCGCGGATCCACTCGCTCATCCTCGGGTACTGGCACACGATCGTCACGCCGCCGATGGTGTTCGCAAGGCTGCTGGCCGAGATCGTCGAGGAGATGCGAGGCAAGGGCATCGACAAGCCGGTCGTCGTGTCGCTCGCAGGCGACGTCGAGGTCGAAGAGGCATCTGAATACCTTTTCGATCACAAGATTCCCGCGTATCCCTACTCGACCGAGATTCCGGTGGACGTGCTCGGCGCGAAGTACAAGTGGGCGCGCGGTGCTGGATTGCTCTGACGTTGAACAGGACCGCGCGGGAACAAGGGCTTCACTGCCTCAGCTGATGTCTGCACATCCTGCGCGAGGCGTCTCAACGGGAATCGGTAGACCGGTACGTGCGTCGCAGCGCAGAGGCGCGGTTCAGTCCAACCGCGAGTTGATGCGGGAGATCCGGCGCGGACTGCGTGAACTCCGGAATGCTGGACGCGTCGACACGCTTGAGAAGGTGATGACCAAACGGTGACGGACTGAACGGGATGGACGTCGTCGTCGACGGATTGACCTTTCCGGAAACGCCGCGCTGGCTCGACGCAACGCGCGTGGCCGGCGCCCGGTGGCCGTGAGTCTCGTGACGCTCGTCAGCTTCGACATCGACGGAACGCTCGAGATCGGGGAGCCGCCCGGCATCGTGTCCATCGCAATGGTGAGACAGGCCAAGCAGCGCGGCTACCTGATCGGGAGCTGCTCGGACCGTCCGATCCGCTACCAGCAGGACATGTGGCAGCGGCTCGGGATCGCTGCCGACTTCACAGTGCTGAAGCACCGCCTCGCGGATATCAAAGCCCGCTTCGCGGCGGCCGCCTACTATCACATCGGCGACACCGACGTCGACGACCACTACGCGACCGTGGCCGGCTTTCGCTTTCTCAAGGCGGATGCCGCCGCGCACCGCGCGTGGAGCGTCGAGCTGTTCGCCGAATAGCGGAGGAATGGAATGGACGATCTGGCGGCGTTGATCGATCTGAACCGCGACTACATCACGTCGGTGCAGACCTCGGACGTCCGGCGCTTCGACGAGATCCTGGCCGACGACTTCCTGTGCAGCAATCCCGACGGATCGCTCGTCGATCGCGCCGGCTTCCTGAAGCAGACGGCGGTGCCGGTCAAGATCTCCGGCCTCCAGGCCCACGAGGTCAACGTGCGCCTCATGGGAGACTTCGCGATCATCCACGCCCGCACGACGTATACCGGTCCGGATGGCCGGGCTGGCTCCGGTCGCTACACCGACGTGTGGGCGCGACGTCACGGCCGATGGCTCGCAGTCTCCGCCCACGTGACGCGGTGCTGAGCCGGCGATGAGCGCCGATCAGCGGACTCACGAGAAGATCTCCGCGCATCTCTGCGGACGCGCGGTGGAGCTCGGCGCCGGCCACGCGAGGGTGGTGCTCGACGCGAGCCAGGAGATGGCGGCCGATTGGCGCGGCTTGATCCACGGCGGATTCACGTTCGGGCTGGCCGACTACGCGGCGATGCTGGCCGTGAACGAGCCGACCGTGGTGCCGGCGAATGCGACCGCGAAGTTCCTCGCTCCGGTCGTGGTGGGCGATCGTCTCGAGGCCGAGGCGACCGTGGAGCAGACGGACGGCAAGAAGCGCTCGGTCAAGGTCACGGTGCGGCGCGCCGGCGCGGCCGTGATGGAGGGCGAGTTCCTCGCCGTCGTCCCCGACGGCCACATCCTGGACGTCGCTAGATCACGCCCTCGCGCTTGAGCGTCGCGAGGTCGGCCTCGCCGAGCCCCAGCGCCTTGCCGTAGATCTCGGCGTTGTGCTCGCCGAGGAGCGGCGCGCGGACCAGCTCGGTCGGCGAGTCGGACAGGCGCACCGGGTTGCCCGGCATCGGGAACTTGCCGCGCGTCGGGTGCTCCAGCTCGACGATGAACCCGCGCTGCCGCAGGTGCTCGTCGGCGAGGACCTCGTTGGAGTCGAGGACGGCCCCGCACGGCACGCCGGCGCCAGCCAGGATCTTCATCGCCTCGTGCTTCGTGTGCTTCTCCGTCCACGCCCCGATCATCGCGTCGATCTCGTCGATGAACTTCACGCGATCGCGCCGGTCGGCGTAGCGCGGATCGTCGCCCAGCTCGGGCCGGCCGCAGATCTTGGTCAATGTCTTCCACATCTCGACCGTCGCGCAGTGCACGAACACGTAGTCGTTCGATCCGAACGGGCGGCAGCGATAGATGTTCGACGGCGACGCGGCCATCGAACGGTTGCCCAGGCGCGGAGACGGCTTGCCGCTCTGATAGCTCTCACGCAGATGGATGCGAAGCAAGTTCACCACGGAATCCTGCTGGGCAACCTCGAGGAGCTGGCCGCGCCCGGTCGCGTGGCGCTGGACGATCGCCGCCAGGATTCCGATCGCCGTATGGAGCCCGGCGCCGGTGTCGGCGAGGCCGCCGATGGCCTTGGTGGGCGGCCCGTCGGGCGAGCCGGTCATGCTCATGGCGCCGGCCATCGCCTGGGCGATCCACTCGAAGCTTTTGTAGTCCGCGTAGGGCCCGGTGCTGCCGAAGCCCTTCACCGACGCCAGGATCAATCGGGGATTCAGGCGCGAGAGCGTGTCCCAGCCGAGGCCGAGTCGGTCCAACGCGCCGGGCCCGAGGTTCTCCACGACGACGTCGGCGGTCTTCGCCATGTCGCGGAACATGTCGCGCCCGCGCTCCGATTTCAGGTTGAGCGTCACGCCCTTCTTGTTGGAGTTCAGCAGCAGGAAGAACCACGCGTCCTCGCCGCGCTTGTCGGACAGCGCGGTGCGGCCCTGCTCGCCGGAGGGCGGCTCGATCTTGACGACATCAGCGCCGAGCCACGCGAGCATCTGCGTGGCGCTCGGTCCCGCCTCGTACTGCGTCAAATCGAGAACGCGAATCCCATCGAGAGCCTTCGCCATTGAGTGGCCTCCAATTGTGGAGCCCATTATAGGGGAGCGCCCCGGCTTTCCGCGGTGCGTGATCGACGAGCGGGCCTGGGGCCCCCGGTCACTCGCGGAGCACCCCGGCTTTGCCGGGGCGCGTAGCGCAGGGGGTTTGGGGGCGCGCTCTGCGCGCCCCCATGTTTATTAAGTCTGGTACGCCGAGAAGCGCACGGTCTGCGCCCGCGCTTGATCGTCGGTGATCACGTTGACAACCGCCGGCCGGCCGGCCGCGAAGGCGCGCTCCAGCGCCGGGCGGATCTCGCTCGGCTTCTCCACGAACTCGCCGTGGGCGCCGAGCTCCATCGCCATCCGGTCATAGCGCGTGAAGCCGAGCGTACGTCCCGGCTTCGGCAGCGGCAGCTGCCACGGCGCATTCGCCGTCCACCCGCCGTTGTTCGAGAGCACGACGACCGTGTTGATGCGGTGGCGGACCGCGGTGTCGATCTCCATCGCGTTGATGCCGAACGAGCCGTCCCCGTGCAGCACGAGCACCTGCTTGTCCGGCTTGGCCACCTTGGCGCCGTTGCCGAACGGCAGACCGGTGCCCATCGTGCCGAAGGCGCCGGAGTTGAGGCGATGCCCGGGCACGAACGTCGGAATCGACTGGCGCCCGAAGTTCAGGATCTCCTGGCCGTCGACGACGAGGATCGCGTCGCGCTTGACGAAGTCGCGGACCTCCTTGCAGAGCCGCAGCGGATGGATCGGTGTGTTGTCCGTCGACATCGCCTTCTCGGACTCCGAGTTCTTCTCGCCGTCGACGACACGGAGCTTGCCGACCCACGGCGCGTATTTCTTGGGATCGAGCTTGCCCTTGGCTTCCTCCCCGAGCTGCTCGAGGACGGCGCGCGCGTCGCCGACGATCGGGACCTCGACGTCGCGGTTCCAGCCGATTTGCGCGGGGTTGATGTCGACGTGAATGACCTTCAGGTCCTGCGCGAAGCGCGGCGGCGCGCCGAACTGCACGACCCAGTTGAAGCGCACGCCGACCGCGAGGATGACGTCCGCCTCACGGAACGCGGAGCTGCGCGCATTGAGGAACGAGAGGGGATGGTCGTCCGGTGCGCTGCCGCGCGAGAGCGGCGTCGTGTAGAACGGGATGCCGCTCGTCTCGACGAACGCCTGGAACGCCTTGGCGGCGTCCGACCACCACACGCCGCTGCCGCCGAGGACGATCGGGCGCGACGCCTTCGCGAGGAGCGCGATCGCTTCCTTCACCGCGCCCTCGTCACCCCGCGCGCGCGGCAGCGTCTTCCACGCCGGCGGATACACCACGCGCGACTCGTCGACCTTCTCACCGAGGACGTCGCCGGGAAGGTCGAGGTACACGGGCCCGACGCGTCCGGTCGTCGCCTGGCGGAAGGCGGTCGCGAGATGTTCGGGGATGCGGCGCGCGTCGTAGATCCGCTCCGCCCACTTCGTGACCGGCTTGAACACGGCGAGCTGATCGATCTCCTGGAACGCCTCCATGCCGAACGACACGCGCGGGCTCGAGCCGCCGATGGCGACGAGCGGTGACGCGTTGGCGAAGGCGTCGGCCACGCCGGTGAGGAGGTTCGTCGCGCCGGGGCCCGAGGCGCCCATGCACACGCCCGGCTTCCGCATCACGCGGCCCCAGGCCTCGGCGGACAGCGCGGCGGCCTGCTCGTGACGCGTGTCGATCGCGCGAATGCCGAGCTTGATGCAGGTGGCTTCGGTCTCCAGCATCGGGCCGCCCATGATGTAGAACATCGTGTCGACGCCCTGTGACTTGAGGGCCTGCGCGAGGATTTCCGATCCCAACACCGTTCCCATGGCGGGGCTCCTTGTCTGCGTGCGTGCCCAGACTCTAGCACCGATCGGGCCACGCGAGGTGGGCCGGGTCCGGAGTATCATCCCCCCAGCCTGAGAGCCCGCGGGGGACGCCATGCTCACCAATCTTCAGACCGAGGCCCGGAAGCTCCGAAACCGCCTGACCCATCCGATCGTCGACGCCGATGGACACTGGCTCGAGTACAACCCGGTGATGCGCGAGGAGTTTCGGCGCATCGGCGGCGACGCGGCCGTCGAGGCGCTGGCCATCGCCAGCGATCGGATTCCCAGCTCGTTGCGGATGTCGCTGGCCGAGCGCCGCCGGCGGCGCGTCGGCCAGGAGGCGTTCTGGTCGTCACCGAGCGAGAACGTCCTCGACCGGGCGACGGCGATGCTGCCGCGGCTGATGTACGAGCGGTTGGACGACCTCGGCATCGACTTCTCCGTCGTCTACCCGACGGCCGGGCTCTCGTACCACCGCATGCAGGACACGCGGCTGCGGCGCGCGATCTGTCGCGCCTACAACGTGTTCACGGCCGATCAGTTCCGCGATCTGTCGGACCGCATCATCCCGGCCGCCATCATCCCCATGTACACGCCCGACGAGGCGATCGAGGAGATCGAGTTCGCCGTGCGGCAGCTCGGCTACAAGGTCATCATGGTCGGCGGACTCATGCGCCGCCCGGTGCCGGCGCTCGCCGAGGAGCGTCCCGATGCCGCCAGCCTCGTCGAGTGGTACGACGTGATCGGCCTCGACAGCGACCACGACTACGATCCGGTGTGGGAGAAGTGTCGCGAGCTGCGCATCGCCCCGAGCTTCCACAACGGGGCGCGCTCGATCCTGCTCCGGAACTCGCCGTCGAACTTTTGCTTCAACCACATCGGCCACTTCGCGTCGGCCGGCCACGCCGTGTGCAAGGCGCTTTTCTTCGGTGGGGTGACGCGCCGGTTCCCCGATCTGAACTTCGCCTTCCTCGAGGGCGGCGTCGGCTGGGCCTGCATGCTCTACGCCGATCTGATCGGGCACTGGGAAAAGCGCAACGGGCAGGCGATCCAGTCGACCAAGCCGACCGCGCTCGACCGCGCCAAGCTGCTCGAGCTCGCCCGCAAGTACGGTCGTGACGGGATGACCGAGCGGCTGGCCCGCGGCGAAGGCCTCGAGGCCGATCCCGGGCTGACCGGTGGCGTCGAGGACGTCGACGACTACTTCCGCTGCAAGATCGGACGCAAGGACGACCTCCGCGAGCTGTTCGTTCCGCGCTTCTACTTCGGGTGCGAGGCCGACGATCCGATCAACGCGTGGGCGTTCAACCGCCAGGCGAACCCGATGGGCGCGCGGCTCAATGCGCTCTTCAGCTCCGACATCGGCCACTTCGACGTGCCCGACATGGCCGAGGTGGTCCCCGAGGCCTATGAGCTGGTGGAGCACGGACTGCTCACCGACGACGATTTCCGGGACTTCATGTTCGCGAACGCCGTGCGCTTCTGGGGCGAGGTCAACCCGGATTTCTTCAGGGGCACCGTGGTCGAGAAGGCGGCGGCGGACGTGCTCGGGAACGGCCGGTGATGGCCGGCACGATCGGGCGCCGGGACTTCGTCGGCGGCGTCGTGAGCGCGATCGTGGCCGGCGGCTGCACGACGCTGTCGGCGCCGAGCGCCGCTCCGAAGGGCGAGGGAGGCGCGATGTTCGTCTACGTCGGGTGCTACACCACGAAGCAACGCAACGCCCGCGGCGAGGGCATCAACGTCTACTCGATGGACCGGACCTCGGGGATCTGGACGCACGTGCAGCTCGTCAAAGATCTCGTCAATCCGTCGTGGCTGGCCCTCGACCAGCAGCAGCGCGTCCTCTATTCGGCGCACGGCGACGGCGAGGTGGTCACCGCGTTGTCGATCGACAGGTCCACCGGCCGGTTGAAGATGCTGGGCCAGCAGGCGACCGGGGGCAAGAACGGCGTGCGCATCGCCGTGGACTCGACGAACAAGTTCCTGGTCTGCGCGAACTACAGCTCGGGCACGGTGGCCGTCCTTCCCATCGCTCCTGACGGATCCCTGGGACCGCTCACCGATCTGGTCTCGTTGACGGGCACTCCCGGGCCGCACCGGACCGAGCAGTCGAGCCCGCACCCGCACGACGTGCCCTTCGACCGCTCCGGCCGCTTCGTCGTCGTCCCCGACAAGGGCCTCGACAAGGTCTTCGTCTTCAAGCTCGACACGACGCGGGGCAAGCTCGTGCCGAGCGACGCGCCGTTCGCGACGTCGCGGCCGGGCGCCGGTCCGCGCCACGTGGACTTCCATCCGAGCAAGCCCAACGCCTACGCCATCAACGAGCTGGACTCGACGATCACGACGTATCGCTTCGACGGGGCGTCGGGCGAGCTGAAGGCGCTCCAGGTCATCACGACGCTGCCGCCGAGCTTCACCGGGAACAACACGACGTCGGAGATCGCCGTCGCGCCGTCCGGCCGCTTCGTCTACGGGTCGAACCGCGGCCACGACAGCATCGCCGTCTTTGCCGTCGACGCCGGGACCGGCGTGCTCACGCCGGTGGACTGGGAGCCGACCCAGGGCAAGACGCCGCGCTTCTTCACCCTCGATCCCTCCGGGCGCTACCTCTACGCCGCCAACCAGGACAGCGACACGATCGTCTGCTTCCGCGTGGATCCGGGCAGCGGAAAGCTGAGCTCGACCGGCAACGTCGTGAAGACGGGCAGCCCGTCGAGCATCGTGTTCGTCTAGGCGCGCCGATGCGCACCGATGCCGACAAGGCCGCCGCGTTCCGAGCGCTGCACGAGCGCCCCGGCGCCTTCATCATTCCGAACCCGTGGGACGCGGGAACGGCCAAGCTTCTGGCCTCGCTCGGCTTCGAGGCCCTGGCTACGACGAGCCTCGGGTTCGCCAACAGCCTCGGGCGCGTCGACGGGACGAACACGGTCACCCGCGACGAGGTGCTCGCGAACTGCCGGATGATCGCCACGGCGACGGACCTGCCCGTGAATGCCGATCTGGAGAATGGCTACGCCGACGAGCCGCGCGCTGCCGCCGAGATGATCCGCCTTGCCGCCAACGCGGGCGTCGTGGGCGGCTCGATCGAGGACGCGACGGGGGACCCGACGAAGCCGATCTACGATTTCGCCCTCGCGGTCGAGCGGGTGCACGCCGCCGTGGAGGTGGCGCACTCGCTTCCCGTTCCGTTCATGCTGACGGCTCGGGCCGAGAATCTGCTGCACGGTCGTCTGGACCTGGACGACACGATCAAGCGGCTGCAGGCCTTCGAGAAGGCCGGCGCCGACGTGCTCTACGCACCCGGGGTAAGAGACCTGGCCACCATCCGCACCGTCACCGCTTCGGTGAAGAGACCGGTGAACGTCGTGATGAGCGCCGCCGATCCCGCGATCACGGCCGCGCAGCTGGCCGACGCGGGTGTCAAGCGCATCAGCGTCGGGGGTGCGCTGTCGCGTCTGGCTCTCGCCGCGTTTCTCAAGGGTGCGCGCGCCATGAAGGACACGGGGAGCTTTGCGTGGGTACGCGACACTGTTCCGAGCAAGGAGCTCAAGGCCGTGTTTCGATGACGCCCGGCCCGCGATTCGGTCTCGGCAGCATCGTCAAGCATCGCGACTTCGGCCGCGGCCGCGTCGTCGCCTACGACGACGATCGCTACGTGATCGTCTTCCCGGGCGGCAACGCCCGGAGCGTGGCCTTCAGCTTCGAGGGCATGCAGAGCGACGGCGATCCCGGCGATCCCGACCTCGATCGCATCACGCAGGCGGTGCGCCACGTCCTCGGCGACCACGGCTGGCTCGACGTCGACCTCGAGCTCGGCAAGCGCTGGGTCGGAGGAACGCTCCGGCTCGTTCCCGGGCGCGACGACGCCCCGCCCAAGGACATCCCCATCGAGGTCTTCCTGAAGAAGCTCATCGGGGTTCGCGACAAGCTCCGCGTGCTCGAGCAGAAGCTCAACGGCCATGCCTCGCTGACCGCCGAGGAGAAGCTCGAGCTGCAGGGCTACATCACGCGCTGCTACGGCAGCCTGACCACCTTCAACGTCCTCTTCGGCAACCGCGCGAGCTGGTTCGTCGGCCAGGGCGAGAAGGAGGGCTAGGCCTCCTTCCCTCGCCGGCGGGCGCTCGTGGCCGGCGCCGGGAACTCGTTGGGGTCGATCGGGATCTCGATGACGGCCGGCGCGCCTGCGCCGAGCGCGGATCGCACGACGTCGCCGATCTGGTCGGGGTGCTCGACGTAATATCCGCGCGCGCCGAACAGCTCGGCGAGCCGGTCGAAGCGCGGGTTGCCGAGGTCGGCGCCGACGTAGCGCTCGTTGTAGAAGTGCTTCTGGTAGGCCTTCTCCGAACCCCACGCGTTGTTGTTCATGACCAGCGTGACGGCGTTGATGCCGTGCCGCACCGCCGTCTCGAGCTCCTGCACGTTCATCAGGAAGCCGCCGTCGCCGTGGATGGCGAGCACGGGCGCTTCCGGGCGCGCGAGCTTGGCGCCGAGCGCGGCGGGAAGCGCGAAGCCGAGCGTGCCGAGGTCGAGCGGCGTCAGGAACGTGCGTGGCCGCGAGAAGTGCAAGCGGTCGTAGCCGTAGGCGGGAGCGGCGCCGGCATCGAGGGCGACGATCGTCTCGGGCGACAGCGCGCCGCGCAGCTCGGCGTACACGCGCTGGGGCTTCAGCGGTGACGAGGCGAGATTGCGCTCGGCGACGAGGCGCGCGTGGCGTTTGGTGCGGAGATCGCCGATCTCGTGGCGCCACTCGTCGCTGGTCCGCGCCATCCCGGCCCGGCCGAGCGCGGCGCGCAGCGCGGCGAGCGTTCCCCCGGCGTCGGCCTGGATCGCGACGGCGACGGGGTACGTGCGGCCGAGGTCGCGGCTGTCGATGTCGATCTGGACGATACGCGTCGCCGGCTGGATGTACCGGTCGTCGTAGAACGTCGTGAAGTTGCCGAGCCGCGAGCCGACGACGAGCAGGACGTCGGCGCGGCGGCACGCCGCGGCAGCCTCGGGCGAGCCGGCGCGACCGAGCGGGCCCACGTAGAGCGGGTCGTCGTTCGGCACGGCGTCGTTGCGGCCGTAGGCGGTGATGGTCGGCCAGCCGAAATCGGCGCTCAGCTGTCGCACCAGGTCGTTGGCGCCGGCCCACGTCACGCCACCGCCGACCAGCATCAACGGCCGGCGCGAGGTGCGCAGCACGCTGACGGCGTCGGCAATCGCCTCGGGGCTCGGCTGCGAGGCGTACAGCGGACGATAGCTGGACGGCTCGCCAAGCTCCGCGGTCACGGTCTGGTCGTTGAGGACGTCGCGCGGGATGTCGATGAACACCGGGCCCTTGCGCCCGGTCATCGCGGTGCGCAGCGCGAGGCGGAAGAGCTCGGGGATGCGCTGGGGTGAGTCGATCCGGATCGAGAGCTTCGTCACCGGTGCCAGCATGGCGACGAGATCGAGCTCCTGGAACGCGTCCTTATTATAGTGTCCGAGCGGCGGCCCCCCGGCGATCGCTACCACCGGCGAGTGGCCGACGTAGGCGGCGGCGATCCCGGTGATGAGATTCGTCGCGCCGGGTCCGGCCGTCACCAGGCACGCCGCGGGCAGCCCGGACACGCGCGCCAGGCCGTCGGCCATGAAGGCCGCGCCCTGCTCGTGGCGCACGTTGATGTACTCGACGCTCTTGTCGTCGTAGAGGACGTCGAGGACGTCGAGGAACGTCGAGCCCACGATCCCGAACACGTGGCGCACCTGCTCGATCTTCAGCAGCTCGATGACGGCCTGGCCCGCTCGCATGTCGCTCACGATTCGCCCTCCTGGTCCGGCGGCGCCCTTAGTATAGGGTCCCGGATGAGCCCACGTCCGTCGACCGAGGGCTGGCAGCGCAACGTCTGGGCGCTGACGCTCTGTGTGTTCATCGCCTTCGTGGGCTTCCAGTTCTTCAACCCCTTTCTACCGCTCTATGTCCGCGAGCTCGGTGTGACCGACCCCGCGCGGATCGCGCTGTGGTCCGGCCTGCTCGCGGCCGTCACGCCGGCCATCTCGGGAATGCTGGCCCCGGTGTTCGGCCGCCTGGCCGATCGCTTCGGGCGAAAGCTGATGCTCATCCGATCGCTCGCCGGGTTCACCGTGATCATCGCGATCATGGGCCTGGTGACCTCGGTCGAGCAGCTCCTCGTCACGCGCATCCTGCAGGGACTCTTCGCCGGCTTCTCGCCGATGGCCATGGCCGTGGCCAGCGTGTCGGCCCCGCGCGAGAAGGTGTCGCAGGCGATCGCCCGCGTCCAGGGCGCTCAGCTCATCAGCGTGGCCGTCGGCCCGGCGATCGGCGGCCTCGTCGCCTCGCATCTCGGGACGCGGGTGGCCTTCTTCATTACCGCCGCCATGTGCGCGCTGGCCCTGATCGCCCTGATCGTGCTGTTCCAGGAGAACCGGCCGGGACCCTCGGGCGAGGCGCGCGCCCCGGATCGGCCGGTGCCCTTGCGCGAGTTCCTCCGCTACCGTCACTTCGTGCCGGTCATGGTGCTGCTGGTGATCGCGCAGTTCATCGACCGCGGCCTTTCGCTGACAATCCCGCTCCACGTCGCGCACCTGCCCGGGATCGACGGGAGCGCGGCGATGTCCGGCATCATCATCTCCGTCGCCGCGGCCGGTGCCGCGCTCTCGTCCACCGTCGTCGCCCGGCTGTCGATGGCCCTGCCGATCGGCCGGCTCCTGTTCGTGCAGTTCCTGATCGGCGGAGCGCTGTGTAGCGCCCTGGCCCTCGCCACCAGTGCGATCACGCTTCTCGTCCTGCGCACGCTGGTGGCGCTCTGCCTGGGCGGGGCGTTGACGCTGGCCTACACGCTGGGCGGGATGATCGTGCCGAGCGAAACGCGCGGCGCCGCCTTCGGCTGGCTCGCCATGGGCGTGCAGATCGGGACGGCGGCGAGCCCGCTGCTCAGCGGGGCCCTGGCCGCGGTCAGCCTGGGGAACGCCTATTTAATGGACGCGGGGCTGGCGGCGGTCGCCACGCTGGTCCTCGCGTTCGGCGCGCCCGATCTCTTGCGGCGGCGCGAGCCGAGGAGGCACTGATGCCGCGACTCGATCGCCTGCCGGCGCCCAATCGCGCCAACCTCCTGAACCTGCCCGTCCAGGTCAACGACACGTCGCCTTTCACACGGCTGGCCACGCCGCTGGCGGCCTGCCGCCTGGCGATCGTCACCACGGTCGGCGTGCATCGGCGCAGCGATCGCCCCTTCGGCCCGGGTGACCAGAGCTATCGCGTGATTCCCTCGTCGACGCCGACGGTCGACATCGTGCAGAGCCACACGAGCCTCGGATTCGATCGCGCGCCGATCATGCGCGATCTGAACGTGTCCTTTCCCATCGACCGCGTCCGCGAGCTCGTGGCGCGGGGCGTCCTCGGCGGGCTGGCGCCCAACCACTACTCGTTCATGGGCGCCCAGCGGGACGTCCTGCGCATCGAGAAGGAGACGGGCCCCGACGTGGGACGCCGCCTGCGCGACGACGGCGCCGACGTCGCGCTCATCACTCCGACCTGACCGTTCTGCACGCACACCGGTGGTGTGCTCGCCCGGCTGCTCGAAGCGAGCGGAATCGCGACGACGTCCATCAGCATGGTGCGCGAGCACACGGAGAAGGTGAAGCCGCCGCGCGCGCTCTTCGTTCCATTCCCGTTCGGTCACGCGCTCGGGCGCGCGAACGATCCCGAGCTTCAGCACCGGGTGCTGCGGGCCGCCCTCGATCTCCTCGCCGAGCCGGCCGGCCCGGTGCTGCGGGACTTTCCCGACGGCGCCGATCCAGGTGATCAGCCGCCGGCTCCGCGCCAGGCGTCGGCCATCGCGGCCGGCGGCGTGGCCGACGACCCGACGCTGGAGGTGGAGCAGATGTGCGAGCGCCATCGCGAGTGGCTGTCCGGTCATGGTGGGCGGACCGCGTTCGGGCTCAGCGGAATCCCCGCCTCTCGCTTCGCCCCCGTCGTGAGCTTCCTCCGGCGCTTTGGCGCCGGCGAAGACGCCGACCTCGACGCGCGTCCCACCGACGTGCCCCGGCCGAACTTCATCCGCTATTGCGCGGACGATCTGAAGGCGCTCTACTTCGAGGCCTACATGATCAAGACGCCGGCGGCGGGTGGTGACGAGATCACGCGGTGGTTCTGGGCTGAGACAGCCGTCGGACAACTCCTGCGCCGCGTCCGCGACCGGCTGGATGCGTCCGACGATCCGGCCGCCAAGGCCGCCGCCTTCGGAGTTGCGCGATGACGATCACGGTCAGTCGCCTCGCTCCGAGCTTCGCCGCCCGGATCGACGGCGCCGACATCACACGGCCGCTTCCCGATGCGACGTGGGCGCAGATCCGCGCCGCCTTCGAGGAGCATTCCGTGCTGCTCTTCAGGGGCCAGCCGCTGGACGACGAGCAGCAGATCGCCTTCAGCCGGCGCTTCGGAAACCTCGAGGTCACCCGCAGCATCAACCCGGCGGCGGGCACGCCCTTCGCGCGCCAGTCGAACCTCGACATCACGACGGGCGAGGTCATTCCGCCCGACGATCGTCGGATGATCTACCAGCTCGCCAACATGTTCTGGCACAGCGACAGCTCGTTCAAAGAGGTCCCGTCGCTCTGTTCGCTGCTCTCGGCGCGCATCGTGCCACCGGAGGGCGGCGCCACCGAGTTTGCCAGCGGGCGGGCGGCGTACCCGTCGCTGCCCGAGGACGTGAAGCGTCGGGTCGAGACGGCCGTCGCGGTCCACGACTTCTCCTGGTCGCGCGACCAGATCAAACCCGGCTTCTTTACCGAGAAGGAACGCGCCGAGTACCCGCCGGTCCGCCATCCGCTGGTCCGGACGAACCCGGTGAACGGCAAGCGAGCGCTCTTCCTCGGCGCTCACGCGTCCCACGTCGTCGGCATGACGATCGAGGACGGCCGGACGCTGTTGAAGCAGCTCCTCGATCACATGACGCAACCCCAGTTCTGCTACCGCCACGAGTGGATGGAAGGCGACCTGGTGATCTGGGACAACCGGTGCGTCCTGCACCGGGCGACGCCGTTCGACACCACGCGCTACAAGCGGCTCATGCAGCGCACGACCATCTCCGGCGATCCGGCCGAGCTCGAGCACGTCAGAGGATCGGTCCGATGAAGATCACCAGCGTCCAGGCCACCTGGGTCCACGTGCCGATCCCCTTCGAGCGGCAGCACGTCAGCGACTTCGGCCGCATCGCGTCGTTCGACTCCGTCGTCGTCAAGATCACGGCGGACGGCGGGCTCTACGGCTGGGGGGAAGCCAAGGCCGGCGTCGGCAGCGCGGCCTCGGCCCATGGGCTCGCGGCGATCATCAATCAGGACTATGCGCCGCTGCTCGTCGGTCAGGACCCGCGCGACATCAGCCGGCTGTGGGACGTGATGTACAACACGCCGCGCGAGGGCTATGCGGTCGACCGCGGTCACGTGCTGCCCCAGCTCGGCCGGCGCGGGCTCTCGATCTCGGCGATCGCCGGCGTGGACATCGCGCTCTGGGACCTGCTCGGCAAATCGCTCGGCGCTCCGGTCTGGCGACTCCTCGGTGGGCGCCGCGCCGAGCGCATGCCGGCGTACGCCTCGGGAGGATGGGCCGACGAGGCGCGCATCGGCGAGCAGCTCCTCGGCTACGTCGAGAAGGGTGGCTTTCGCGCCGTGAAGATGCGCGTCGGTGTCATGGACGGCGAGCCTCACAAGTCGGCGGCGCGCGTGCGGGCCGCGCGCAAGGCCCTCGGGCCCGACGTCAAGCTGATGGCCGACGCCCACGGGACGTGGACGGTCGCGGAGGCGAAGGCGTTCTGTCGAATGGTCGAGGACTGCGATCTCTACTGGCTCGAGGAGCCGGTGACGGCGGACGACAAGACCGGCCTCGCCGAAGTGCGTCGCGCCTCGGCGGTGCCGATCTCGACCGGTGAGAGCGAGTTCACGCGCCACGACTTCCGCGAGATCGCCGAGCTGCGCGCCGCCGACATCCTCCAGCCCGATCTGGCCATCGCGGGCGGCATCACCGAGGGCGTGCGCATCGGTGCCGTCGCCTCCGCGTACAACTTACGGCTCGCGCCTCACCTCTGGTCGGGCGCGCCCGCGTTCGCGGCTGGCGTCGCGCTGGCCGCCAGCCAGAGCGCGGGGTTCATCCTCGAGTACTCGCTGGGCGCTAACCCGATGCTGCACGAGCTGGTGCACGAGACGTTCACGGTGGTCGACGGACAGATCGAGATCCCCGACCGGCCCGGGCTCGGGATCACGGTCGACGAGGACTTCGTGCGCCGTCACGCGCGGCGCTGACCGGATCCGAAGCCTGACCTACTCGCTGAGCCAGACCGTATCGAGCTGCTGGTTCAGGTAGTGACTCGGCGTCACCGTCCAGCCGTGCACCCGGGACGAATGCGGGATGATCCGGTGCCACTGGAACGCCAGGATGTAGTCCACTTCTTCGTCGTAGAGCCGTTTCTCGAACGCCCGGAGATATTTCTTGCGCTCCTCGGGGTCGACCGCGCGCGACTGCTTCTGGTACAGCTCGTCGAGCATCGTGTCCTTGTGACGGCCGATGTTCCACGGCGAGGTGGTCAGGAACCAGTGGAGGTCCATGTCGGGCTCGACGATGGAGTTACAGGTGGCGGTGACGGACACCTCGAACTCGCTGTTCTTCTGTGCCTGGAGCCATGCTGCCGACTCGAGAACCGTCTGCTTGACGGTGACCCCGATCTGGCGCCACTGGTCGATGAGCCAGACGCCCACGGGCTCGTACGGCATGGGCACCGCGCGGTTCAGCAACGTGAACGACAAGCCCTCGGCCCCGGCCTCCTTCAGCAAGCGCCGGGCTTCGGCGCGCGCGGCGTTGATGTCGTGGCCGTAGCCGGCCAGCCTGGTCAGCTCCTCGGTCGGCGTCGCCCACGGCGTCCCCGGCACCTGGATCCCGGCCACGTCCTTCACGAGGGCGATCCGTGACAGCGCCTTCGAGCCGTTCCAGCGATCGAGCGCCAGGGTGAGCGCGCGGCGCACACGCTTGTCGTCGAAGGGCTTTTTCTGCTGATTGGGCGTCACGCCGATCGAGCAGTTCCACGGGCTCTCCTGCACGGTGATCTTGTTGCCGAGCGCCGTCACGAGCTGATCCCGCTCCGAGGGGGTGAACCCACGGAACTGGATCATCGCCCGCTCGCCGCGGACCGCCGCCACCTGGGCGGACGGATCCCTGATGAAGATCGCGCGGTAGCCGTCGAGGTACGGCTTGCCCTTGTCCCAGTAGTCCGGGTTCTTCTTCCCGACCCAGTGCGAGCCGCGCTGGTACTCCACGAACTTGAAGGGCCCTGTTCCATTCACGTTCTTCTCGTACCAGCGGGGGTCCTTGGCCAGGATCTCAGCCCGGTAGATCCAGTTCCAGGGCGAGGAGAGATTGGCGATGAACGACGCCTCGTACCACTTCAGCCGGAAGACCACGGTGTCGGGCGAGGGCGCTTCCACCGCTTCCACGAGATGGTAGGCGGCCTGGCGACTCGAGGCGACCGTCGGCGGCGGGAAGATGATGTGATCGTAGGACGCCTTCACGTCGGCCGACGTCATGAGACTTCCGTCGTGGAACTTCACGCCTCGGCGCAGCTTGAAGGTGAAGGTGCGCTTGTCGCTGGAGACGGTCCACGACTCGGCGAGGTCGCCGATGAACTTGGTGCCTGTCTTGTCGAAGGGATCGACCCTCAGCAGCGTGTTGTAGTGGGGCGCCGCCGGATGTAGCATGCCGAAGGTTTCTTCACGGTGCGCGTCGAAGCTCGGCGGCTCGGCAGGGACGACGAAGATCAGCTCGCCTCCCGACCGCGGCTTCTCCTGCGCCGAGGTCAGCGCGACGGCCCCGAGCGTGACGGCGGCCACCAAGCAGGTGAGGGCCCACGGCCAGCGCCCGGTCCGATATGTCATCAGCGGCCTCCTGAGCGAGAAGTGACGCATTCTATCGCGATATCATCCCTGCTCATGAGCAGAGCCCTGACCGGAATCCGCGTGGTCGATCTCACCAACAACCAGGCCGGCCCGTCGTGCGGCCAGATGCTGGCGTGGCTGGGGGCGGACGTGATCAAGGTCGAGGAGCCCGGCAAGGGCGATGCGGCCCGCGACACCCTGAAGGACCGGCCGGACGCCGACAGCCTCTTCTTCTTGTCCTTCAACGGCAACAAGCGGAGCCTGACCCTCAACCTCAAGAGCCCGAAGGGCAAGGACGTCTTTCGCGCGCTGCTCAAGACCGGCGACGTCCTGCTCGAAAACTTCGGCCCGGGCGTGCTCGACCGGCTGGGCTTCGACTACCCCACGGTGCGCCAGCTCAATCCGCGTCTCGTGTACGCGAGCATCAAGGGGTTCGGATCGTACGGGCCCTATCACGAGTACAAGAGCTACGAGCCGATCGCCCAGGCCATGGGCGGCGCGATGAGCGTCACGGGCTTTCCCGACGGGCCACCGACGTACATGTGGCCGTCCATCGGCGACTCGGGCACCGGCATGCACTGCGTCATCGGAATCCTCGCCGCGCTCATGCAGCGTCAGGCCACTGGCGAGGGCCAGCAGGTCGAGATCTCGATGCAGGACGCCGTCGTCAACCTGATCCGGGTCAGCCTGCGCGATCACCAGCGCTTCGGAAAGCCGATGGAGCGGACGGGCAACCAGCTTGGCGCCGGCGTGCCGGGCACGACGTACCGCTGTCACCCGGGTGGGCCAAACGACTACGTGTTCATCTTCGTCCAGCAGCAGATGTGGCACCCGCTGCTGCGCGCGATCGGCCGTGCCGACCTCATCGGTGACGTGCGCTACGAGACGGGCGACGCCCGCTGGCGCCACAAGACCGAGGTCGATGCCCTGGTCTCCTCCTGGACGGGAGAGCGCTCGAAACACGAGGTGATGAAGATCCTGGCCGGCGCCGGCGTGCCGTGCGGCGCGTGCCTGGACACCGGCGAGGTCCTGACCGACCCGCACCTTCAGGCCCGCGACATGATCGTCGGCGTCGAGCACCCCGTGCGCGGTCGCTACGTCACGGTCGGCAACCCCATCAAGCTCTCGGCGTCACCGACGACGATCACGCCGGCGCCGCTCCTCGGCCAGCATCGTCACGAGGTCTTGAAGGAGCTCGGGTACAGCGACACCGAGATCCGCGCGCTCGAGGCCGAGCGCACGATCTGATCCTTGGGAGGCTTTCGATGAGCAACGAGATCAGCATCCAGTTCACACGCTTCTCCGCCTTCTACTCGCCGCTGATCGCCACCATCGCGGGCGGCTTCTTGAACGACGAGGGCCTGCAGCCGAAGCACTCGATCGCGCCGGCCGGCAAGTCGGCGATCGAGGGCGTCGTCGACGGGACCGTGCACGTCTGCCAGTCGGCGCCCTCGCAGGGCTTCGGGCCGCTCGAGAAAGGGCAGAAGCCGCCGGCCGTGCACTTCGCCCAGATCAACGAGAAGGACGGCTTCTTCCTCACCGGCCGAGCCGCCGATCCGTCGTTCACCTGGGACAAGCTCAAGGGCCGTCGGGTGCTCGTCGATCACGGCGGCCAGCCGCTGGCGATGTTCAAGTACGCCTGTCATCGCCGCGGCCTCGACTACGGGGCCATCAACGCGATGGACGTTCCCAGCGGACAGATGGATCAGGCCTTCCGCAAGGGCGACGGCGACTACATCCACCAGCAGGGACCGGCGCCCCAGCAGCTCGAGCACGACCGCGTCGGCCACGTCGTGGCGTCGGTCGGTGAGGCGATCGGCCCCTGCGCGTTCTCCAGCCTGGCCGCTACGCGCCAGTGGCTCGAGACGGACATGGCGCGGCGGTTCATGCGCGCGTACCGGAAGGCACGCGCCTGGCTCCTCGCCACGCCGGCGGCCAGGATCGCCGAGGCTGAAGCCTCGTTCTTCCCGGACATCGACCGGGCCGTGTTGACGTCGACGATCGCGTACTACCAGAAGCTCGGCTGCTGGACGCCTCACGTCGAGATCACGCGACCCGCCTTCGAGGTCACGCTCGACGTCTTTCTCCACTCGAAGCTGATCACTCGACGCCACCGGTACGAAGACGTCGTCGCCGCCCCGCCCGGAGCGGCTTGATCGAGGGCGGAGACGATGGCGACGGCGACGATCGACGGCCTCGAGGTCAGCTACGTCGTGAAGGGCTCGGGCCCGGCGCTGCTCATGCTGGCGCCCGGCGGCTTCG